>Ga0115031_1001900_pt1 | contig 15390 bp, 15 predicted proteins | sample Maine_Asex4_meta_FD_87301 | JGI IMG/M metagenome (GOLD analysis project Ga0115031, IMG submission 87301) | Marine algal microbial communities from Maine, USA - Maine_Asex4_metaG | ecosystem: Host-associated > Algae > Red algae > Unclassified | place: Maine, USA | collected 2015-01-05
CAGGCTGCTGCACATTCCCGTCACCCAGCCGTCGCGCCCGATGAATCGATTCACGCTCCGCTCCTCCTTCGCCCCGGCCGTCCTGTCCGCCGCGGTCGCGCTGGCGACCGGCAACGCCTCCGCCGAGACCCTGCGCTGGGCCAGCTCCGGCGACTCGCTCACCCTCGATCCGCACGCGCAGAACGAGGGGCCGACCCACACCCTCTCCCACCAGATCTACGAGGGCCTGCTGCAGCGCGACATGAGCGGCGCGATCATCCCGGCGCTGGCCACCGACTGGGCGGTCACCGACGACCCGACCGTGTGGCGTTTCAACCTGCGCGAAGGGGTCACCTTCCACGGCGGCGAGGCCTTCGACGCCGACGACGTGGTGTTCTCGGTGGAACGGGCCATGAAGCCCACCTCGGCCATGAAGGAACTGCTCACCTCGGTCACCGAGGTCAGGAAGGTGGATGAGCTGACGGTGGAGTTCGTCACCGACGGGCCGAACCCGCTGCTGCCGGCCAACATGACCAACCTGTTCATGATGGATCAGGGCTGGACCACCGACAACGATGCGGCCGAACCGCAGGACTTCGCCAACGGCGGCGACAACTTCGCCGCCTCCAACGTCAACGGCACCGGCGCCTATCGTCTGGGCTCGCGCGCCGCCGACGAGCGCACCGTGCTGAACGCCAACGACACCTACTGGGGCCGTGACGCGTTTCCGCTCGAGGTCACCGAGATCGTCTACACGCCGATCCAGTCGGCGGCCACGCGGGTCGCGGCGCTGCTGTCGGGCGAGGTGGACCTGATCCAGGACGTGCCGGTGCAGGACATCGGCCGGGTGGACGGCCAGAACGGCCTGCTGGTCAACGCCGCGCCCCAGAACCGCACCATCTTTCTCGGCATGAACCAGGGTGCCGACGACCTGTCGTCCGACGATGTCGACGGCGAGAACCCGTTCGCCAGCGAGGATGTGCGCAAGGCGATGAACATGGCCATCGATCGCGCGGCGATCCAGCGCGTGGTCATGCGCGGCCAGTCCGACCCGACCGGGGTGATCGTGCCGCCGTTCGCCACCGGCTGGACCGAGGCGCTGAACGCGCTGCCCGAGGGCGACACCGCCGAGGCGAAACAGATGATCGTCGATGCCGGCTACCCGGACGGCTTCACCGTCCAGCTGGACTGCCCGAACGATCGCTACGTCAACGACGAGGCCATCTGCCAGGCGGTGGTCGGCATGTTCGCCCGCATCGGCGTCACCGTGAACCTGGACGCCAAGCCCAAGGCGCAGCACTTTCCGCTGATCAACAACCGGACCACCGACTTCTACATGCTCGGCTGGGGCGTGCCGACGTTCGATTCGGAGTACGTGTTCAACTTCCTGGTGCACACCCCGACCGATGACCGCGGTTCCTGGAACGCCACCGGCTACGCCGACGCCGAGCTGGACGAGAAGATCCAGAGCCTGTCCAGCGAGGTGGATGAAGAGGTGCGCAACGCCACCATCGCCGAGATCTGGGCGCAGGTGCAGGCGGATACCCTCTACCTGCCGATCCACAACCAGGTGCTGAACTGGGGCATGAAGGACACCATCGACTTCCAGGTGCAGCCCGAGGACCAGCCGCATTTCAAGTTCCTGAGCTACGCGAAGTAGCCCACCGGTACGCCCGCACCTGCAGCAAGCGCTCCAGACATGTTCGCCTACGTGGTCCGTCGTGCCCTGCAGGGCGTGCTGGTGCTGTTCGTGGTCGCCTTCATCGCGTTCACGATGTTCCGCTTCGTCGGTGACCCGCTGGACGGGCTGCTCGGTCAGGAGGCCACGCAGCTCGACCGGGTCGAGCTGCGCGAGCGGCTCGGGCTGAACGATGCGGTACCGGTGCAGTTCGCCCGCTTCGTGGGCAACGCGCTGCAGGGCGAGTTCGGCAACTCGTACCGCAACGGCGTCCCCGTGGCCGGCATGATCGCCGAGCGCCTGCCGGCTACCCTGGAGCTGGCGCTGGTGTCGGCGCTGTTCGCCACCCTGCTCGGCATAGCACTCGGGGTGTACACCGCCATCAACCGTGACGGCTGGCTGGCCAACACGATCATGTCGGCATCATTGATCGGCGTGTCGTTGCCGACCTTCCTGATCGGTGTGCTGCTGATCTGGGTGTTCGCCGTGGAGCTCGGCTGGCTGCCCTCGTTCGGACGCGGCGAGACCGGCAACCTGTTCGGCTGGGACTCCAGCCTGGTCACCGTGTCGGGCCTGAAATCCCTGGTCCTGCCGGCGATCACGCTGGGGCTGTACCAGATGACGCTGGTGATGCGGCTGGTGCGCGCCGAGATGCTGGAGGTGCTCAGAACCGACTACATCCGCTTCGCCCGCGCCCGCGGCCTGTCCGAGCGGGCGGTGAACTTCGGCCACGCGCTGAAGAACACGCTGGTGCCGGTGATCACCATCATCGGGTTGCAGGTCGGCCAGATCACCGCCTTCGCCATCGTCACCGAGACGGTGTTCCAGTGGCCCGGAGTGGGGCTGCTGTTCATCAACGCCATCCAGTTCGTGGACATTCCGGTCATGGCCACCTACCTGCTGCTGGTCGGCACGCTGTTCGTCACCATCAACCTGATCGTGGACGTGCTGTACGCGGTGATCGATCCCCGGCTGCGGGCCGAGCGCCCGGCCGGCGGAGCATCCACGTGATGCCGCCGACGCGCAGCGACGACAAGGTCGGCGACACGACCGTGACGGTGCCGCGACCGGGCCGGCTCTCCCGCGCCTGGCAGAGCGACATCGCCTGGTCGTTCCGCCACTCGCCGGTGGCGATCGTCGCCGCCATCGTGTTCTTCACGCTGGTGTTCGCGGCGCTGGCCGCACCCCTGATCGCGCCCCACACCCCGTTCGACCCGGCCACGCTGAACCTGATGGACGGGTTCACCCCGCCGATGGGCGAGGGGCTCGGCTCGGGCTCGCTCTACTGGCTCGGCACCGACGACCAGGGGCGCGACGTGTTCTCCACCATCCTGTACGGCATGCGCCTGTCGCTGATGATCGGACTGGCGGCGGTCGGGTTCGCCGCCGTGCTGGGCGTCAGCCTCGGGCTGATCGCGGGCTATGCCGGCGGCTGGGTGGATGCGCTGATCATGCGCATCGCCGACATCCAGCTGACCTTTCCGTCGATCCTGGTGGCGCTGCTGATCTTCGGCGTGGCGCGCGGACTGCTGCCGCCCGAGAGCCGCGAGCAGATGGCGGTGTGGGTGCTGATCCTGTCGATCGGGCTGTCCGAGTGGGTGCAGTTCGCGCGCACGGTCAGAAGCTCCGCCATGGTCGAGGCGAAGAAGGACTACGTGCAGGCGGCACGCCTGGTCGGTCGCCGTCCGGTCGCCATCCTGTTCCGCCACCTGCTGCCCAACGTCATGGGGCCGGTGCTGGTGATCGGCACCATCTACCTGGCGCTGGCCATCATCACCGAGGCGACGTTGTCGTTCCTCGGCGTCGGTGCGCCACCGACCAGCCCCTCGCTCGGCACGCTGATCAACATCGGTCAGGATTACCTGTTCTCGGGCGAGTGGTGGATCCTGCTGTTCCCGTCGCTGACGCTGCTCGCCCTCGCCCTGTCGGTCAACCTGCTCGGTGACTGGCTGCGCGACGTGCTCAACCCGAAGCTGCGCTGACATGAACGCCACGATCGGCAACGAGGCGACCGGCAACACGGACGACGACGTCCTGCTGCAGGTGCAGGACCTGGTGGTCGAGATCCCGACCCGCCACGGCACGCTGCGCCCGGTCGACGGTGTCGGCTTCACCATCCGGCGCGGCGAGATACTGGGCGTGGTGGGCGAGTCGGGCGCCGGCAAGTCGATCACCGGTGCGGCGATCATCGGCCTGCTCGACAGGCCTGCGCACATCGCCGGCGGCAGCGTCACGCTGGCGGGCACCCGCATCGACGGGCTGTCCGAGCGCGAGCTGCAGCGGGTGCGCGGTGCGCGCATCGGTACGGTGTTCCAGGACCCGTCCACCAGCCTGGACCCGCTGAAGAGCATCGGCGACCAGCTGGCCGAGACCGCTCTGGCCCACCTGCCGATTTCCAGGGGCGAGGCGCGCGAGCGGGCGTTGCAAGCGCTGATCGATGTCGGCATCCCGGCCGCGGCCGAACGGCTGGACGCCTGGCCTCACCAGTTCTCCGGCGGCATGCGCCAGCGGGTGGTGATCGCCCTGGCCCTGATCGCCGAGCCCGAGCTGGTGATCGCCGACGAGCCGACCACCGCGCTGGACGTGTCGGTGCAGGCGCAGGTGCTCACCCTGCTGCGCCGGCTGTGCACCGAGCGCGGCGTGGGCGTGATGCTGGTGACCCACGACATGGGCGTGATCGCCGAGACCACCGATCGGGTGGCGGTGCTGTACGCCGGACGCGTGGCCGAGATCGGCCCGACCCGCCGGGTGCTGACCGATGCCGCCCACCCCTACACGCGCGGGCTGATGGGTTCCACCCCGGACACCTCCCCGGCGCGCGACATCGGTGACCGGCTGGTGCAGATCCCGGGCGCGATGCCCGGCCTGACCGCCATCCCCGTCGGCTGCGCCTTCCACCCCCGTTGTCCGAGCGCGATGTCGATCTGCGCGATGCGCGAACCGCCCGTCACCGTGCTGGGCGACACCGCCGTGCGCTGCTGGCTGCACGAGGACCTGTGATGGCCGATACCGCGTACAAGACCGCCGACGACACCCTGTCCATGGCCGGGCAGGCGCTCGCCCGCAGCGACACCGGCGACGTGCTGGTGGAGGTGCGCGGGCTGACACGCCGGTTCGACGTCTCCAGCGCCTGGCTGAACCGGGTGGTGCGCCGCGAGGGCAAGCGCATCCTGACCGCGGTGGACGAGGTCGAGTTCGACGTGCGGCGCGGCGAGACCTACGCGCTGGTGGGCGAGTCCGGTTCCGGCAAGTCCACCATCGCCAAGATGGTGGTCGGCCTGCTGGAGCCCAGCGCCGGCCGGGTACGCATCGACGGTACCGATCCGGCCCGTGCCGAGCGTGCCGCGATGCGTGCCCTGCGCCGCCGCATCCAGATGATCTTCCAGGACCCGTACGCCAGCCTGAACCCGCGCTGGCGGGTGGCCGACATCATCGGCGAACCGATCCGGATGTTCGACCTGGCCCGAGGTGACGCGGTCGGCAAGCGGGTCGGCGAGCTGCTCGAGCAGGTCGGGCTGTCGGCGGGGGATGCGACGAAGTACCCGCACGAGTTCTCCGGCGGGCAGCGCCAGCGCATCGGCATCGCCCGCGCGCTGGCCTCCGAACCCGAGCTGATCGTGTGCGACGAACCCACCTCGGCGCTGGACGTGTCGGTGCAGGCGCAGGTGTTGAACCTGATGCGCGACCTGCAGCGCGACCTGGGGCTGACCTACCTGTTCATCACCCACGACCTGTCGGTGGTGCGCTACATGGCGGACACGATCGGGGTGCTGTACCTGGGGCGACTGGTGGAGTCGGCGTCGCGTGAGACGCTGTTCACCCGCCCCGCCCACCCGTACACGCGGATGCTGCTGGATGCTGCTCCCCGGCTGGACGGGTTCGGTCGTGTGCACGCGACCGATGGCGGCGAGGTGCCGGATCCGATCGATCCGCCATCAGGGTGCCACTACCACCCGCGGTGCGCGTTCAGGACGGAACGGTGCGAGCGGGAGTACCCGCCGAAGCGGCTGGTGGGGGGGAGCGAGGTGGCCTGCTTCGAGGCGGAGCGGGTGGTGGCGCGGGTGGAATGAGCTCGCCGACCGCTGATCGCCAGCACGGTGCCGGGCGACTTCCCGCAAGTTGCACGGTCAGATTCGAAAGGTACTTCACACGATCCCGGAGGCTGTCACACCTCCAGGTCGCGTCGGGGACGGTGTTGTCGTGATCGCTTGCCGGAACGCGATCCCCGACCCGTTTCCATCCCCGTCCGGCCGAACCGGCGCGAGCGGCCGGTTCGGCCGATCGTTCCTACATGGCCGGCATGAGCACCTGGTCGATGACGTGGATGACGCCGTTGCTCGCCTCCACATCGGCGCTGGTGACGTTGGCACCGTTGACCGTGACGCCATCGGTGGCATCGATGGTCAGATCGGTGCCTTCCACGCTGGCGGCCATGGTCTCGCCGGACAGGTCGGTGGACATGATCTTGCCCGGGACCACGTGATAGGTGAGGATCGAGGTGAGCTGATCCTTGTTCTCGGGCTTCAACAGGTCCTCGACGGTGCCTTCCGGCAGGGCGGCGAACGCATCGTCCGTCGGGGCGAACACGGTGAACGGACCTTCGCCCTGCAGCGTCTCGACCAGACCGGCGGCCTCGACCGCTGCGACCAGCGTGGTGAACGAACCGGCTGCCTGGGCCGTGGCGACGAGATCCTTCATGTCCGAGTGCGCGTCGGCATGGACGATGCCGGTGGCGAGGACCAGCGAGGCGGCAAGTGCGGCGAGCTTCTTCATGATGATGTCTTCCTGTGATGAGCGGGTTCTTGCGTGCGATCGGAAAGATGCCCTCTCCTTCGTGAGCGCACCGTGAAGACGCCGAGCATCGGACGAAGTTGCACTCGATGATCCGTACCGGCCACATCACGTAACCGGCGGGTACCCACGGCATGGAAATTCCGCAACACGTGCAGAGTCGTTCGAACGCTGTCGCCCACACCCCGCCCTTCGGCCTGTCTCGTCGTGCCTTCGATGCCGTTCCGCTGGTCGCCACCTTCGTGCTGTTCTTGCTGGGCACGACCGCGGGCGGTGCCATCGGGGATCGTGACATGCTGCCCCTGGTGCGGTTCCTGGCACTCGTGAAGCTGGCTCTGGGCATCGGCACCTGCGTGTTCGTGAACCGGTACTGCACGCACTCGCTCACGCGGTGGGCGGTCGGTCAGACGGCGGCGGTCTGCATGGGCCTGGGTGCCGGGCTCGTCTGGTCGGCATCGGCGTTCGGCATCGGCTTCGCAGCCTTCATGACCGGCATCGTGCTCGCCACCCTGCTGCTGGCGAAGGAGCTGGAGCGGCGCAACCGGCGTCGCCCGGTACCAGGGACCACCGAGGCGCGGGACGACGGAACATCGTGAAGACACGACGCATCGGCCGTGCCCTCGTCCGCATCTGGTGCCTGTCGGCAGCGTTGACCGGGGTTGCATTGTCAGCGGACGGTCCTGATTCACGGACGTCCGATGCCTGGCAGGCCCTGCGGTCCGGCGAGGCGGTCGTGCTGATGCGCCACGCCCTGGCGCCGGGCACGGGGGATCCCGTCGGGTTCGAGCCCGGCCGGTGCGAGACGCAGCGCAACCTGTCCGACGCCGGGCGAGAACAGGCCGTGGCCATGGGTGATGCGTTGCGAGCCAACGGCATCGAGGCGGCGACGGTCCTGTCGAGCGAGTGGTGCCGTTGCCTGGAGACCGCCAGAGGGCTGGACATGGGCGATCCGGAACCCGTCGCCCTGCTGAACTCGTTCTTCCAGGATCGCAGCGTTGCCGAAGAGCAGACCCTGGCCCTGCACGCGCTGCTCGACCAATGGTTGCTGAGCCCGGACGGTGCGAGGGTGCTGGTGACGCACCAGGTCAACATCCGGGCACTGACCGGCGAATACACCGGTTCGGGTGACATGCTGATCGTCACGGTCGAGGATGGCGAGACGGTGGTACTGGCACGTCTCGACGCGGAATGAGCACCGCGGGGGCGATGGCCGCCGTTGATCGGAATGGTGCGTGCGAACGGGAGGCGGGTGCCCGGGCGGTGTCCGACACCCGGCAGGATGCGAACGCTTCGGGCCGGTGGTGGCACCGCACGGCCGGTCTCGGGTAGGGTTCGCTCATTCCGCCACCACGCGTCGAACTCCCATGAAGAAGTCCCAGATCGTCCAGCTCCTGCTGAACCTGGTGTTCGGGCTGACCGGCCTGAGCCTGTTCTACTCGAACGCGATCGCCGGTGTGGTGTTCACGGTGCTGCAGGCGATGGCGTTCGGCCTGCTGCCGGTGCTGGCCAACATGGCGCTCTGGCCGGTGGTGTGCATCGTCGGCTTCTTCACCGTGGCGCACCGCAACCGCGACGCGCGTGAAGGGGAGCGGCGCCACCGCGAACTGGTCGAGGCGACGCGGGAGGGTGCGGGGCGGCGCGACTAGCGCATTCGTGCCCGTTGTGCCCGCCGTAGCCGCCCTACCCGGCGTGGGTGACGATGGTGCCGCGGCCGGCGTGACGGTAGCGCCGTCGCGGCAAGCTGCTCAGCCACGCCCCCGCACCGGCAGGCCGCGCGTCTGGATGCCATGGATACCGTCCAGCACCACGTCCAGGTCCGGCCGGAACGAGGCGGAGTTCGACCGCGCCACGACCTGCACCGCCCCGTCCGGGTTGACCAGCACCAGTCCCGGTTCGGCGAACGGGCGGTCGGTCTCCTGCTCGGACGCCGGCTCGGAGACGTAGAGATCGAGCGTGCGCGTCTGCTCGACCGACAGGCCGTACGCCAGCGCGAACGTCCAGCCGAACTCGTCCCTGTCCGCCTGCGCCTTCTCCAGCGGGTCGGCCGAGGTGACGATCACGTCGGTGTGCAGTTCGTCCAGCTCGGCGAGCTTCTCGCCGAGCGCTGCCAGGTAGGTCTTGCAGCGCGGGCAATGACGACCGCGATAGACCACCAGCAGCTCCCAGTGCGGTGCGCGCGTGCCGAGCGTGCGGGTGCCGCCGTCCAGCAGGGCGAGTTCGATCGGCGGGACCGGTGCGCCGGGGATCAGGGTCTGCATGCGGATCTCGTGGTGGGAACGAGGTCGCAGCGTAGCCGAAAGGCCGACCCGTCGCGGTGCACCGGGATCTCCGTGTCGATCTCCGTGTCGATCTCCGTGTCGATCTCCGTGTCGATCTCCGCGTCAGGCAGCAGCATCCCGGCGCGACGTTCGCACCCGATAGACGCTGTCGCTGCTGGTGATGAACAGGTCGGTGCCGCTCGGGCCGCCGAAGCACAGGTTCGAGGTCTGGCTCGGCAGGCGGATCTTGCCGAGCAGCCGGGCCTGCTCGTCCAGGCAGTGGATGCCATCCTCGGCCGAGCACCACACCAGGCCCCCGGTGTCGACACGCAGCCCGTCGGGCACGCCCGGCTCCACGACGTGGAACACCTCGCCGCCGTGCAGCCGTCCGTCGCGGACGTCGAACACGCGCAGGTGGTGCGGCCGGGTGCGGTCCAGCCCGGGAAAGCTGGCCCCGAGGATCGCGCCCGAGTCGGCGATGTACAACCGCGACTGATCCGGGGAGAACGCGAGCCCGTTCGGCTTGTCGAAATCGGTGGCCACCGCCCTGACCTCGCCGTCGGTACCGATGCGGTAGACGTGATTACCGCCGATCTCGCTCTCGGCCGGGTAGCCCTCGACGTCGGAGTTGATGCCGTACGGCGGATCGGTGAACCAGACCGAGCCGTCGCGGTGCACCACCACGTCGTTGGGCGAGTTCAGGCGCTTGCCCTGCCAGTGACTCGCCAGCACCTCCACCTCGGCCGGCCGGTGCCGGTCCGGACGACGCACGACCCGTCGTCCGCCGTGCTCGCACGAGATCATCGCGCCGCCGGCATCCCGCGTGTTGCCGTTGGCGAACTCGCTGTCGGGCAGCACCACGCCGACCCCCCTGCCCTCCTGCCAGCCGAGCATCCGTCGGGCCGGAATGTCGTTGAAGTACAGCGTGTCCTCGATCCAGACCGGACCTTCGGTCCAGGTGTGGCCCTGCGCGATGCGTTCGGGCGGCTTGCCGGTGTCCAGCAGCCCGGCGAACCGCGGATCGACGATGTCATAGTCGGGGGTCATGCAGGTGTCCCCTTCGACTTGAGGGTCTGCACCAGCAGCATCGAGATGATGATCGTGCCGAACACGATGTTGCGCCACGCCTCGCCGATCTGCATCACCGACAGGATCGAGGAAAGCAGCGTGATGAACAGCACGCCACCGACCGTGCCGATCAGGGTGCCGCGCCCGCCCAGGATGGACGTGCCGCCGATCACCACCGCGGCGATGGTCGGCAGCAGGTAGGGATCGCCCATCGACTGGTAGGCCTGATTGGCGTAGCCTGCCAGCAGGACGCCGCCGAGCGCCGAGCACATGCCGGCCAGCATGAACGCGCCGAACACCACGCGCGAGGTGTTCACGCCCGACAGGTAGGTGGCCTTCTCGTTGCAGCCCACCGCGGACAGGTAGGCACCGAAGCCGCCACGCCTGAGCAGCCACAGCAGGACTGCCAGCAGTCCCATCCACAGCAGGAACCCGGCAGGCACGCCCAGCAACGAGCCGGTGGCCAGCGCGCTCATCAGCGACGAGGCTTCGCCCCTGGGGTTGAAGCCGCCGGTGTTCAGCACCGCCACCCCGAGCAGGATCGAGTTGACCGCCAGGGTCCACACCATGGACGGGATGCGGAACACCGCCACGCCGAAGCCGTTGATGACGCCCACCAGCGCCCCGAACAGCAGGGCGGCCGGGATGGCGATGGCCGACAGGATCGGGTGCCCGGTGCCGGCCAGCGCCGTGCAGACGATGGCCGCACCCCCCAGCGTCCACGGCACCGACAGGTCGATGTGGCCGAGCAGGATCACCAGGGTGGCCCCCAATGCGATGACGCCGAGGAACGAGGCAATCTGCAGCTGCTGCAGCAGGTAGTTGGCGCTCAGGATGTCCGGGTAGAAGGCGGCGCTGGCCACGATCATCGCCGCCGTCATCAGGAAGGGGAACAGCGCGTCGAAGCGTGAACTGCGCAGGAAGGCCGCCATGTCACCGCCGGATGCGTTCATCGGGAGAACACCAGAAGACGATCGCTCACCCGGAGCAGCCCCAGGCTGCCGATCGCGATCGCACCGGCCAGCACCATGCCTTCGATGAACGGCTGCGCCAAGGGCGGCAGGCCCGAGAAGAACATCAGCGACGAGATCGTCTTCAGGATGCAGGCGCCGATCAACGCACCGATCAGCGTGCCCACGCCGCCGCGCAGGGCGACCCCGCCCAGCACCACCGCCGCGATCGAGTTCAGCGTGAAGTTGGGCGCGATGCCCGCGTCCCCGGTGGTGGTGACATGGCTGAAGTAGCTGCCGGCAAGGCCTGCGAAGGTACCGCCGAGCGCGAAGGCGCACAGGCGGACCCGATTCACCGCGATGCCCGACTGGAAGGCGGCCTGCTCGGAGGAGCCGATCGCGTACATGGCGCGACCCAGCCCGGTGCGACGCAGCGGCAGCCAGAAGACCACCACGAGAGCCACGCCGATCAGCACCGCGGTCGGGATGCCCGCCACGTCCAGCGTCATCGCGTCCGCGAAATCGTAGTTGATCGAGCCGCCCGGCGTGGGGCGCAGCAGCAGCGCGATGCCGACGAAGATCGACCCGGTGGCCAGCGTCACGATGATCGGCTGGATGCGCCCGTACACCACGATCAGCCCGTTGACCAGGCCGCACAGGGTGCCGAGCGCGATCACCGCCACCGAGCCCGCCGCGATGCCCAGGGCGGTGCCGCCGAGCACGTAGGAGGCGAAGGTGTTGGTCAGCGCCATGATCGCGCCGACCGACAGGTCGATGCCGCGCACCAGCACCACGAAGAACTGCGCCATGGCCGCCAGTGCCAGGATCAGGCACTGGTTGGCCCAGATGGTCAGCACGTAGGTCGAGGCGCCGCGCGGGTGGGTGTACAGGTAGGCGCCCAGCAGCAAGGCGAGCACCACGGCGGCCGAGCACTCGCGCCGGTTCGCCCGAAACAGCTCAAGCATGTCGTGTCACCGGGTCCGGGCCGTCGGCCGTGGCGTGCAGGTTCAGCGAGGCGGCCACGATGTTCGAGGCGTCGAGCCGCTCGCCGCTCAGCGAGTCGACGATCCGGCCATCGTAGAACACGTGCACCGGATCGCACAGGTGGATCAGCTCCTCGAAATCGGTGCTCAGCAGCACGATGGCCAGCCCTGAGGCGGCCAGATCGGCCAGCAGGCGATAGATCTGCGCTTTGGTCTTCACGTCGATCCCGCGCGTGGGATCGGACAGCAGCAGGCAGCGCGGCGACAGCGCCAGCCACTTGATCAACGACACCTTCTGCTGGTTGCCGCCGGACAGGTCGGCCACCGGTTGCGACAGCTCGCGGTAGGTCAGTTCCAGCCGTTCCATCAACCGGGTGAACACCGCCTCGTCCGGTCGACTGCCGTGACCGAGCGAGGCCAGGTGCAGGTTCTCGGCGATGCTCTGCGCCAGCACGAGCCCATCGCTCTTGCGATCCTCGGGCACCCAGGCCAGCCCCACCGCTTCGGCCGTGGCCGCCTTCGGCGAGTCCGGGGCGATGGGCTCGCCCCCCAGCCGGACCGTGCCCTCGGTGTGCCTGAGCAGGCCGAACAGCGCGTGCATCACGCGCGCCTGACCCTGCCCGTCGAGCCCGCCCAGGCCGACGACCTGGCCGGCCCTCACCGACAGCGAGACCGCGTGCAGCCGATCGCTCCAGCCGAGCCGTTCGATGTCCAGCACCACGGGCGCATCCGGGCGTACCGGTGCCGCGACCGGAAACAGGTTCGACAGCGGCTGCCCGATCATCAGCTGGATCAGGTGGGGGTAGTCGTGCTCGCCGTTGCGCATCGTCTCGATGTGCCGGCCGTTGCGGAACACCGACAGGGTGTCGGCGAGCGCCTCGATCTCGTGGAAGCGGTGCGAGATGAACAGCACCGCGACCCCCTCGTCGCGTTGCCGCCGTATCAGCGCGAACACCTTGTCGACCACCGAGGCGTTCAGCGCCGAGGTCGCCTCGTCCAGGATCAGCAGCCGCGGGCGGCGGATCAGCGCCTTGGTGATCTCCACCTGCTGCTGCTCGGCCAGCGGCAGATCGGCCACCCGCGTCGCGAAGCGGATCGCCTCGCCGCCGATCGCGTCCAGCGTGGTCCGGGCCGCCGCCAGGTCGGTCGGGTTGCGAAAGCCGTAGCCGGTACCCGGGGCGCCGAGCAGCAGGTTCTCCCGCACGCTCAGGTCCGGCACCAGCGACAGCTCCTGGAACATGCAGACGATGCCCAGCGCCAGCGCAGCGGCCGGCGAGGACAGCGTGACCGGTGCACCGTCGACCAGGATCTCGCCCGCCGATGGCCGGATCACCCCGGCCATCAGCTTCATCAGGGTCGACTTGCCGGCACCGTTCTCGCCCAGCACCGCGTGCACCTCGCCGGCGTGACAGGCGAAGTCCACCTCCGACAACGCGGCAGTCGCCCCGTAGTGCTTGCTGACCCCCTGCAGGCGGATCAGCGCCGTGCCGGTGCGATCGATGGTCATCGAACGGCCCGGGTACGACTCAGCCGTCGTCCGAGGACTGACCGAGCAGTTCCTCCGGCGTGAACGGCGCGAAGCATTCCGCGTAGCCGGTGCCGGTGTTGAACGACTTGGGCAGCTCGGGAAAGTAGTTGACGCCCGCTTCCAGCTCCGCCGCCTTCACGCGCGGAATCGGCAGGTAGATGGTCTGCGGCAGGCTGTTGCCCTGCAGCAGCGCGACCGCCGCCTCCAGTGCCACCGCCGACATGGCCGGGGCCTGGCTGGCGGAGATGCCCGGGATGTCGTGCTCGTCCATCAGCATGCGCACCCCGTTCTCGCCGTCCGCACCGATCGGCACGATCGGGTGATCGGCGGCCAGCATCGCGTTGATGGTACCCGCGGTACCGTGCTGGGACACCACGCCATCGAAGCTGCCGTGCGTGGCCAGGGCATCGGCGACCACCTTCTGGCTGGTGCCCGTGTCCCAGTTGCCCACCACCTCGACGATCTCCAGGCCCTCGACGCCCTCGAGCACGCCCATCATGCCCAGCCGTCGATCGCGGTCGGTCGCGTTGCCCGGCAGGCCGTTGACCATCAATACCTTCTGCAGCGAGTCACCGGCGAGTTCGACCACCGCCTCGGCCTTCAGGCGCCCCAGGTCCGTCTGGCTCTCGTTGACCTGCACGATCTTGTCGGTGTCCAGCACGTTGTCGAACGGCACGAGCACCGTACCTTCCCGGTTGGCCCGACGGATGACCGGCTCGAACGCGGTCGGGTTCACGGCGATGAAGGTGATGCCGTCGTAGCCGGCGGCGATGAAGTTGTCGATCGCGGCGATCTGGGCAGCGCTGTCGTTGCCCACCGAGACGACGGTGAACTCGTCGATGTTGGCCGCGTTCTCCGGGCGGGCCGCCCAGGCCTTCGCCGACTGGATGGCCTGGATGCGCCAGTCGTTGCCGGCGAAGCCGTTGACGAAGGCCAGCTTGTACGGACCCTGCCGTGCCTCGTGTTCGATCGTGCCGGTGTCCGGCGCCGGTGCGAAGCACTCCGGACGGAAGGTGTCCGCCCGGGCGGAGCCGAACAGGCCGAGGCAGGCGAGGGCGAGTGCAGAGCGTCGAAGGGTCACGGGCGGGCTTCTCCAGCGGTTCGTGTCGGGATCGCGCGACCGGCATCCCGTCGGGCGGGCCGGCATGTTTGCGCTAACATGCGGTCGGGTCACGGTAGCCGTCGCACATCACATGTGTCAACCGCTCACGATCACCGGTCCGCACCCTTCCGGCGCTCGCGCACCGGTCGGCCGGACCGGCGTGCGGGAGGCCCGTCGGTGACACGCCGCGGTGCACCCGGGCGCTCACGTCGCCCGACGATGGAGGATGTCGCCCGACACGCCGGGGTCAGCCAGATGACCGTGTCCCGCGTGCTCGGCAAGAAGGGTTACGCCTCCGAGGAGGTGGCGCGCCGCGTACGCTCGGCCGCGACCGAACTGGGCTACCTGCACAACCGGCTGGCCGGCGGACTGGCCGGCACGCGCAGCCGACTGGTTGGCGTGGCCCTGCCGACGCTTCGCAACCGCGTGTTCTCGGACGTGTTGTCGGGAATCACCCACGAGCTGGAGCAGTTCGGCGTGCAGCCGGTGTTCGCGGTCAGCGAATACGCCCGGTCCGCCGAGCTGCGGCTGGTGCAGGAGCTCCTGACCTGGCGCCCGCAGGGGCTGATCCTGTCCGGGCTGGAACATGGCAGGGCGTTGCGCGACACGTTGCGGGAAGGGCTGCCGGAGGGGCCGCTGCGCGTGGCCGAGATCATGGACATCGACGGGCGCGTGCTCGATCACTGCTTCGGACTGTCGCACAGGCGGGTCGGCCGGGTGATGGCCGAACATCTGCTGCACAAGGGCTACCGGCGCTTCGCCTGCATCGGCAGCCAGCCCGCACTCGACCTGCGGGCACGCAAGCGTCGCCTGAGCTTCGCGAAGACGCTGAACGAGGCCGGTGCGACACTGCTGATCGAGCACCTGGACGAGCGGCCCTCCTCCATGCTGCACGGGCGAGAGGCGACCGCGCAGGTGCTGCGCGATCATCCGGACGTGCAGGCGATCTACTACGCCAACGACGATCTGGCCGCCGGTGGCCTGATGCACTGCCTGGCGCACGGCATCCCGGTACCGGGGCGCGTCGCGCTGGCCGGCTTCAACGGCCTGAGC
>Ga0115031_1001901_pt1 | contig 15390 bp, 25 predicted proteins | sample Maine_Asex4_meta_FD_87301 | JGI IMG/M metagenome (GOLD analysis project Ga0115031, IMG submission 87301) | Marine algal microbial communities from Maine, USA - Maine_Asex4_metaG | ecosystem: Host-associated > Algae > Red algae > Unclassified | place: Maine, USA | collected 2015-01-05
GCTGAAGTGGGCGACACGCCCGGGGCCGCGCTCTTATCATTGATACTGGACGTGTGACACCTGGCACGCGCGCCACGGGCGGAACAGCGAAATTGGTCGACTGGCCTGGCCCCCCGACGTGGGGGGCCAGAGAAGGCCCTCGAGAATTCCTTGCTGTTTGTTGGTGCCTCGTGTGTCATTCCAGCTTGCGTGAGACGAGCCCATTTTGAGAAAAATGGCGACGGCTTTCAACGGAACAATCCCAGCGAGTCGTAACGTGCCTTTCCGCAGCGCGTGAGCTAATAACAAGTGGGGCCTCTATTGCAGGGCCCGTTTGCCATAGAGGCACTCTGGCGCTTTCTCATTGGTCCACTTCATCAGAGAAAATGTGGACAGTGCTTTGTGGACTCCCGCGCCAATGAGAGTGCAGGGCCGGAGGATTTATCGAGGTAACAGTTTGCTACCCTGCGCGATAGTGCCCAACACGTGTGAACGTGGACGACATTCTCGCGTCACGCGTGCAATGGACCTGCCACGAGTTCCGAAATCCGATGCAGCTTCAGCTGTCTCAGAAATACTGTTTCAGAAAGCCCATGTCCCTCTTGAGAAGGTGCCTGAGGCCCGCCTGGCCTCCGCTGTAATCGTGGATTGGTCATATTCGAGGGAGTTTCAACCGCGCATGTCTAAAGGATACAGCATTGCAGAGCATAATAGGCACATGTGAGATGTCGATGGAACTATTGGTCCCGCGGGTGTGCTAGGGTTTTGGTGGAACGACTGTATCCCGCGCAAACGCCACTCGTCGCTCATGGTGGCGCTCCCAGCACATCCGGTACAGCTTTCGGTAGGAGAAGCCAGTTGCCTGACGGACGCGGTCCAAGGTCTCAATAGAAGTCTTGGTCTAGGCGCGGTAGCCAGGGAGTGATGATAGAAGAGCAAAAACGTCATTCTTTTCACCTATCGGATGCTTGGCGTCAGACAGTGTGACAGCATTGTCAGCTTGAAAGAAGTTCAAGTCGTAGGTGACGTTGTCGGCGTGTCGGTTGTGTGAGACCGAGTCTGGCCACCACTCGCCCGACGCCGTGTAAGCGGAAATTCGTCCCAGCACCGTCGCCAGCCACCCGCAGTGCCGAGATGCCTCCAGAACAACTGTCGGTCATACCTGCTATTCGGACAAGTGGCTTCGCCAAACCCACTGCCAGCCGATGACTGCGCCACCGCCATCCTCGCGGTGGGCGTTGTCCTCCCCTGTGCCACACTGAACAGACGAAGGTCGCTTAATCTGGTTTCGGTGGCACTGTCGGTGCACCAGTGTAACGGAGACCATCCAAAAACACACACCAGTACAAAGTGAGAAGCAAAAATGCAGCCAAAGAGCGAAGGCGACGCAGAAGCTCAGCGGTGTTCGCGTCAGTGCTCAGAAAGTAAATGCTGCGCGAGGAGATGCCGAGCCAGAGCCACACCAGTCTCCAAGGCCAGCCTAACCGCACGGTTTGGCGTACCTGCCCCAAGCGTCATCGCCCTGAATAATGGCGGGGCGCGCCGGACGCTGCGACGCGGACGAGGATCCCTGTCGCTCTCTTTCTCCCTCGTGCAAAAGCAACCTGACGATGATGCGTGGAAAGGGTGACGAGCAGCAGTCCGTGAAAATCAAAAGAGCCACAGCAACCGAAAGCACAGTCCTCTCAAGTCCGCGCGCACGGCGAAAGCGAGAGAAGAAGGTGCGAGGAGGAAGAGGAAGAGCGGTTGTCACGTCAGAACCTATAACAACAACTCAGGAACCTCATTTCAAGGAACACCGTCGGCCAGAATTCAACCCCACAGCCGACATGGGCTTATTGGCGGGTTGTAATCCCGGCCCGGAAGGCACGGCTCATCGGGAGCAAATGAACGGCGGGCAAAAGTCGCGATCGTCGCGAGCGTACGCCGCGACGCAGCGAAATAATAAAACCGCTCGAGAGCTGCTGTACACGATTGGTGGAAAAACAGAAGCACGCGAATCCGAAAGCACATACGCAAACGAGAGCGCGAGGAGAAAGAGGGCAAGCGGAAAGGCATCCGTGGCTGTGTCAGAAAACAGAATGAGCGCCTGCAGACCGCGAAACAGGTTCTCTTCGGCGGCCTCACAGTTGGCCACGGGACCCGATCGCGTAATGCCGCACGAACCCAAGAACAACTTACGCTACAGCTCGGATGTGGCTGGGTGGTCGAGAAAGCGCTTGCGGCCTGGGATTGAAAACGGCCGAGAAACCAGACGTGTTGCGCAGCCATTGCTGTCAACTTCAGGCGGTGGTGGCCTGCCAGACCGTGCAGTGAACAGCTGCGACGACGGAGACTGTGATTCAGCGACATTTGAAATTTTCCACACTGCTCTGTCACCAAATCGTCGGCAGACATCGTCTGGAACGAGGCATCGTTGCGTGCATCGTGCCTCACACGACACGATTGTGCTACCGAAAGGGCTGATCAGCGACACGTGGGTCGTCAAGATCAAGACTCGCGCCCAGAGCGTGGCCTCAGAAACCCCCCCTGTGCGTTTGAAACTCTGCGATTTCGGTTCCATGAAGGGGGGGGGGGAGGCACTGCGGCATTCCCGCTGCTTGATGCCGTTTAGAGGGACCAGCCCCGAGCAAGGCTGCTCTTCGCCGAGAGGTCACCAGTCGACTGTGACCGCAGCCTTCCACTCACGCCCAATCCATCACAACTTCGCGTTCTTGCTGCATTCGAATGCGGCGGGCATCCAAGGCGATTCGAGTAGTGTGGCGGATGGCGACGATCGAAATCTGTTGCGGACTCGGGCTGCACAGCGAGATGATGATCGCGTTTGATTCAGATCGTAATCCATCCTGAGTTATTTGGAACCCGTCTACAATCCAGCTGTGGTGAGACACTGGGATGTACATTATTCATGGCGATTTATTCTTCGGCTGAGCCATGGTGAGCATTCAATTGCCAGCGAGTCGGAATATGAAGAACGGGCTCGAGTCGAATCTGGGTGTCCACGCGCGCGTGACGGGCGCTGGAGCAACCGAATTGGCCACTGGGCCTTGGGTCATACGGCATGGGTTCGTGCAGGGCCCAAAGACGTCAGCGGGACCCATCGGCTGTTTTCGAAATGCCAGGAAGGTCGTTCAGGACTATGAGCCGGGGGACTCGAGGAGCCTAGTCTGAGCCAGGTACAAGAGAAGCATCTACTGAGGGTCTCCTCACGAAGTGGGGTGCGGAGGAGGTCTCTCATTGGTTGACCCTCGAGCTGAAGGAGTGGCATGACCAGAGAAAGCCGTCAGCGGTCCCGCAGAGGCAACATATGAGGTGACAATGGCCATTCGCACGCAAAAGCGCCCTCCACGTGTGTGCGTGGGGGAGATTATGGTAGCGCAGCCCTTACAAGGCTTCCACGAGAGTGGCAATCGGGCCCAACAGCAGGTGTAACGGCCGTCAGGATTTTCGAGGATGAAAATGAACTGGCATCGAGCGGCTTTACTCTCTCAGCGTCGCCCAGAACCGCTGATCCGTCTGGTTTCTCTCAAGATGTTTTCGAGATGCAGTCCAAACCAAGGAAGATTCGAGGCTAAATACGGCACATCCGACATGTCGATGGTACAATTGATCTCGGCAGTGTGCTGGATATTTGGTGGAACGACTGTAACGCTCGAAGATGACCCAACGCGAATGTGTGCAACTTGACTACGGCTTGCAAATGTGCCATCTCGGGTACCATAGGGGTCACAGACCATCATCCATCCACGAACGGCAAATGGAATCTGCATCGAGCCTTACAGCCCAGCACCCAATACGTAGCCTTGTGTGCCTATTTTCTTCTTTGCCCTCGAGAGCAGTGTCGCTACATGGCATACACTGGTGAGGTCACTGCGCTTTCCATTTTTCATACTTTTCCCTATCGTTTTTTCGTCATTTTTCCAAACCGCGCCTCCTACTCTGCTAGGCCGCAAACAGCATGCGCATTATGCGCCAGAGTAAGCGCACGCTCCCCAAGTTTGAGTCTGGTGTGCGCTTCTGGGGTCTCCTTTCAATTCTCTCCCGGCCCGATAGCATCAGACACTTCTCCGGCGCTGCTTTTCAAACCAGGCCTTGCTGTGGTGCCCTGATCCGAACAGGCGGCCATCTCCGATCTCCATTTCCATGCCACCCCCCCTCTCCGTGCGTTTCTTTGGGTAGGTGGCCGTCTCACCCCCCCACTTACCCTCCTTTGCCGGCGATCCCCCCCCATGATCCTCCAAAGACATCCAATCCTCCTCCCTGCATCCAAGTTAATACCAGATCGGCCGTGGAAGCCACGCTCACGGCACTTGCGCTGACGACAATGGCGGCAGGACCTAGGCTTCTGGGTGCTGTTTAGTTTCTGCAAAGAGTCGCTCATTCTGTGTACATTGCCGTAGTGGCAATCTTTCCTAGCGGCGAGCCCACCTCTCGCCGCGATTTGATAGGACCAGGGAGGTGGCGTGCACAATCTACTGACGCTGGTTACCGGCCGATACTGTCCTCACCCCACGTTCATGGCTTGCCCCATGGCTGCGGCACTGTCGGCCATGGAGGCGATCGAATGCATCTAAGCTTTTTCCGAACTCTCCGCATCAGCGGAAACGTGTTTCTTGTTCAATAGCGTGAGTCATGGGACACGCACTCTTGGTGATCCTTGGCGATACTTGAGCAACGAGATTGATTCAACTGCCTTGCAACTATGTCCTGTTCGCGTTTGTTGTCTTCCTCCCGAACGGACCTGCTCGGTCGACGTGTCATCTTGTCAGCAGCGTCTGGACCTCAACGGTGTTCACGATCTTCTGTCATTCTTTGTCTGGTTGGCTTCTTCGGGTTCCTTCTCAGGTGCTGTGGGGGACTGGGACCCTCCTTCTTTCATGACACTAGCTCTGGTGTGCACCGAGTTCTAGCAGCTTCGTTTGTGACCGTGCTGGGCCCCGGTGGCCGTGCCACCACGCCGGCTCGTCTTGTTAGGGATGGGACGCGACGCCGCCACCGACTCTTGTTCTTCTTTCCGCCGCATCCGCGCAGCCCCCCCGCGTTCACACCTCCCTATCTCTTCGCGCTCACCTGCCACACCTTTCCGCTGGCTCGCCCTTTCCACTGGCTCGCAGGCCACCGCACTCCTCCCTTCCCCCCGTCCCCCGCCGCGCATGACGGTGTCCACTACCACGGTGCCAGCTACCGTGGTAGGGGCTGCTGTCCTGGTCCTCCCGTTTAGGAAGGTTGCTTCTCTGGCCGCGCAGCCCACAGCAGCAACCACAGTTATGGTGCTGCCATCTGCTTTAGCGGCCGCTGCGGGACCCTCCGCACCCTCCGTCGACGACGTGGCCGTTAACACGCCGGCACCGTCTGTGGCGGCGCCGGCTTCTCTGGTGGAGGGCGTCACTGAGGCCACTGCTGGCGCCGACCTGGCATGTCTGTATGGCAGCTTGGCCACCACGAGCACCGACCCAGCGGCGTCTGGTGGCAGCTCGGCCGCCACGGCCGCCGGCCTGAGAGTACACTCGTCAATCGACGTAAACACGTTTGTTTCGAGGAGATGGCGCTGATCTCGTTACGTTCGCGTATCATATCTTTAGTTACCCCGGCGGTCGTCACCTTAAGGGTCTGGACGCCCGTTCTCGCCGTTATCTTCTATGCTTCGAGGACGGCTCGTTTGGCTGGCAACTTCCGCGGCGGAGCCCAGGCCTCCTTACACGATACGCTGACTTAAATTTTCATAGAGAACAAGGCCAAGGACTTCAAAGTTCAAACGGAAGGAAGGCGGAGGCTATGCCGTGCTTTGAATATGTGCGACCGCGGGCTCTTCCTCGTCAGGCACCAGATGCGCTGCGAATTTGAGGGCCACTCCGACTTCGTGCTGGCGGCGATAGAGAAGCGCTTCAAGCCTGGCTCGCCATAACATCCCGAGCACATGCCGCAGCGCGTGCACCTGAGGCAGGAGCTCAACCTGAGAATCATCTTCGACATTGACGAGGGTGCATTGACGTCCAAAGAGCTGCGCACTCTCCACAAGCTGCTGGGCACCGACGACGGACGATCAATAGTGCTCGCAATTAAGTGTCGGGTTGGAGCCAGGGCTGGACTCAAGCGGCAAAACGACGCAGATTGGATGGCTGTGCGTTGACTTAGGATTGCCGTGGGAGGCCATGGACACATCTCAGGTCCTTGCTGACTCGCACAACGAATCGCTGCTTAAGGTGCTCAAGAACTTCAAGATGACTGTAACGCATTGGCATGTGGCTACGGCGCCGACTTCATTCGCGTTGCCTACCACCCCCCTGCGAGCTCCGGGCAAGCGGCGTGGTCCTGGCGCTGGTGCCGCTGCTGCCGTGAACGGGACCGCTCGTCGGTCGAGGGCCGCACGTGTTCCAGCCCTCTCCGCAGACCCCGAGGTTCTTGCGCTGCTCTTACCCATTTTGGGATGCGTCATTTGTCACGTGTTTACATTTGCGGCATGGCACATGGGCGCGTGGACGCTGATGTTGCTTATGTCGGCGTTTATGGCCCCCACCACACCGGGCAAGATCGACCGCGACATCCGAGTGCGGGAGCACGTCAGGGCGTGTAATTGTGTGGGTACGTACTCGAATGTCCTCCGCATCCGTGAGATGGACTTATCCACGGTACTCAATGGTGGCCATCCGCTTTGCGACCAATTCCTGCTTACCGACTCAGCGCAAGAACCTGGACTTCATGCGCGCTGTTGACGACATTTCGGGGGTTGTGCAGAGCAACCCCAACTGCGAGTTCGGCAAGAGTACCGCGTGAGTACCTGATGCTCGTAGGGGACATGGCTCGTGCGAGAAGGGGGGCGCAACCGAAGACGCGTACAAGGCCGAGGATGCAAACGCGAGCGATGGCGACGCGGGCGGTGCGGGCGGCGCGGTCAGCAACAGGGACGAAATATTGAGGCGGCTGAATCTGAAGTGTTGTCCGAATCGACTGCCCGCAAGGTGCTCCCTTGACCCTCTTCTATAAGGGTGGTGTGGTCGCCCCCTCGCCCGTCTGTCTCCTGTCCACAGCAAGTTTCTATCTCGTTAACGTCTTCGCATGAGAGCATGCACGTATGTGACGCCAAGCTGCTCATTGAGCGGCTGCGAATTGTTGTGCCCGTAGACAACCCTAAGTTTAACATCGCGTGATAAAGACATCTTGCATTTCACCGGGCCCATCTTCTTATCGTTCATGCCTGTCACACCGATGGGAGAGGGCGCACCAGTCGACACGATACAAACACCACCCCCAAGCCCAACAGACAGCCCGCACCCCTCCGCGAGATGGTCGTGCCACTCGCGTCAGCCGGCCGATGGTCGACCGGCCGGCAACGGAAGAGAGCGATGGAGGTGAACGCGGCGGGCGTTGTGTCTTCACCCGCAAGCGTAGGCTCACAATGCCAGGTATAGTCCTGTCGCGTTGTCGACCGAGGCCCGTCCTGTCTCCGGCCTTTTTCCCCGCCCTCCTCAATGGTGATGGCGGCGACAGGTCCCGTGGTAGCGGCAGCGACCGGGCAGCGTGGGCCGCGGCCATGACCACCGCCGCCAGCGCCGCGGTTCTTCAATGGTAGCCTCCCGCAAGCGCCTGTTTGGTCGGGTTTAGTCCCGCGAAACCTTGCGGACACCTCCCGCGCAATGCCGTAGACACAGGTTTTTCAGCAAATCGGCCGAGATGCGGCAACTGTATATGAAAACAAAATGAGCAACGTAAGAGGGCAATGTGCTATGCTGCTGCCGACGCTTCGCGTCAGATGCGATCTGTCAGAATCTCGCACGTTCGCTTGCGCAAGGTACCCACGTCTGAACATCCGCGTGCATAAGGCCCCTTTCCACTTTATGCGAGCGAACTGGAGGGCGGCCATGGCTTGTGCGGGCGGCGGGTGAGCTTCTGGCTTCCAGCTTGCTATCTCTACCGGTGGCATGCTCCTCTCTCCTCCTACTTGTCGGTTGGCAGCTGCCCTCTCGGATTGCGGCGCGTACCTGCCTCCTTTCACAGTTTCCGCTCAAACACCCTTTCATCTTGTGGCGCGTTCTTTCTGTGGCATCCTCTTTCGTCAGAGTGCATCTTTTGCTCAACGGCGTCACATCCGCGATGAGCATTTGTTCCGATCCAAGCAAATAAGCCACCATGACTACAATGTCCGTCACTAAAAGTCAATTCCACGCATTCAGGCGCATGAGCGCGCCTCATATTGGTGCCAACAGAACTCGGCAATGGAAGGAGCGTTAGCGCTCCGCATGGACGCATCCTGAAGCTTACATAATCAGCTATTTTCTGACACATTGTTCTTCGGCTTCGACCATACTTTTGAGAGATAGACGTTCTTCTATGCATCCCACCGTTGTCTTGAAGGCCTTTTTATGAAATAAATGGACCTCTCATGGCGCTGCAGGCTGTAACTCGACAAGGCTACGCAACAATATGAGCGTCATCGGTGCTGCGGGGATGTTTGGTCGACATTTCTGGCCGTTGATTATCATTAGCGGTGGTTATGGGGAGCAGGTGATGCTCGTAGCCGGCCGAGAGAAAGTGCCTTTCCATGCGATGCCAGATTGGATTAATCCGATTCTTGCATTAGAAGTTGGTCAGAGCCAGTTCCGGATCGTCAGAGACCAAGAAAACAGTGCAATTTTAGGTGGTCAAAGAGACACCGAGGTGCAACTAAGCGCTACGAGATCCTTTGAGCTCCTAGCTTTTTTTACCTGAGTACCCATGCCGCGGAGATCAGTTCTGTTATCTTCTCGTGGTGACAAAAAGTCTGAAACAGCAGAGAAAACCCTTTCCTCATGCGCCTAAATGCATGGTACATACTGTTACGTCCAGGGCTCGACATCGCCATCGGCAGCGCCCTGGTCGGAACCTGTAAAGACGGAGCAAGCGCGGTGGCAAGCAGCGGCCAAGTTCCGACGAGGAGCAGGAAAGCCCGACGTTGACGAGCTCTCAACCTAGGACGTCGCAGGTCGGCCGAAGAAGGGACCGCCGTAGGATGTCGCCGGACGGCCCAGTTGGTGACCGCCGCCCGCTACCCGCCAAGCGGGCACGGCTTGACAGCGGCACCGGCTGTGGATGGCGCAATGGCAACCCGAAAAGAAATCGATTCCATCGATCCATGTCCATGTCTGTGTCGATGGACGAGTTGCCCGGCCGGCAAGAACAGTCTCGGGGCTCGGCCGCCCCGAAAGACTGGTCTGACGTTGCCGGTGGGCTCGTTACGGCCGAGTCGGCATGGATGTGCGCACCAAGCTCCAAGAGCAGATACACCACCTATAGCAAGGTCAGGGTGTATGTCGCGCCCGCAACACCTGCCGTGTCTGCAGCTGGCACCGCGCCTGATGCGCAAGCTTCATGGGGCACGGTCTGCGGACGCAGGGCCCTATCTTCGGCCGCGGAGGATGCCTCGCGTGCGGTGCAGGCCCGGTGGCCAGGCAGTCGCGCAACATGGGACGCAGAAGACGTCCCTGACGACGGCGGTGCCGGCAGCGCTGTAGTCGCAAGCACCCGATTCCAAGCCGCAATGCCATCAGCGACCGACTACGCCAAGTACTGTTCTCCGCAACGGTCGATTTCAACCCGACTACCTGTTCATTCCCCGAGCTGAGTGGTCCGGTGAATCCGGTTTTCGTTCCCGCGCCGGCTTCCCTAGCGATGAACAAATCGCCTGCACACACTCCACATGGAGTAACACAACCGGGCGATGAGCCTTTCATCCCCACCGCAGCTCGTTCGACGTGCATCAACTCTCCGACGAGACGCCCTTCCGATGGGGCGCCGCCCGTAGACCCGTCTCTCGCCCGCTCGCCCCCGCTCGTGAGAGTGTTTCACCCTCTGTCGACGAACTCGCCCAACGCGACGCCGCACGTCAGTAGACCTGGTGTCGGCACGTCGGCGCCAGCGCCCGTCCCCAGAGCGGTCGTCCGCCCGACCGACCCACTACCCGGTTTTTGTCAGTCGACAAGGCTCTGGCGCGAGACGGATGCACAAGCTGACCCGTCTGCTGGCCCCGTGCGCGCTGACGTACCGCTGATCGAAGATCCGGCAGCTTCCCGTGAGCTTGCGACAACTCAGGTCTATTGGCCTGCTGTTGCCGCGTCCGCCCACTCATCTATGACCTGCCGCCCGACGTTTCCCGCACGCGTCGTCCCGGACCCCACTGATTTGCCCCAAATCGTCCTGCCGGCCGTCCGACCTTCTCATGTGGCCGCGCAGGCTGACGCATTCCTACAGTCAAGTAGTTGCGCCTATTTTCATCGCAGTGACGTTTACCGGCGCGCCAGCGTCTGGACCGAACACCGTCCCCGCAGTGTCCCTTCAGACAAGATGGTGAAGGGTTGCCAGTGGACTGAGGGGGAGGGGCTGGGGATCGCCAAGGAGTGGATTGCGAGGTCGAACTGGGCCGACGATGAGACGAGCTTGAATTCGGCTCAGTTGTTTGAGGGCTTTCGCATTGATATAATTGCGGAGCGAACCAATGGCCCTGAGACGATAAACGATCCGCGACACTGGGAAGCTCGCAGTGTCGCCGCCGTGCGTACTCGCTGGTTTGGCCACATCGCGCCGAAATGCAAGCACCTGAGCGCCTGCCTTGCTTCAACAGCTCGACCGTACCACATTTCGATGACCACTAAGGACCTCACAGATATGGCCATCGCGGCATTCAACCAGCAAGATGATGACTAAGCTGACATTTCCGGGTCCGATGGTGTCTTCCGCTTTCTTTCATCTTGAAACCTCCTGCGTGAATACGGCCGCTTTTCGGACACGTTCCCTATCCCATCTTCTGGCTTAGCACTCTCGCTTCTAGCTGTGATCATTGGCCTACAGATGCAGGGCGAGGACTTTGCCGTGACAGTCGCGGCTGGTGGGGCGGGTTGTCCACTTCGGCGGGCCTGGCCGGGGTCCGGTCGACGCGTTTTGGTTCGTCATCAACCCGCGGTGATGGCCAGCCTGCAGTGCAGCCCATGGGGTGTAAGCGCACTGAAGGTGCGACCGCCGCCATGAACAAGCGGGTTTGGGAGCAGATCAAATCCTCGGTTCGCAAAGCAGAAACCCTCAAGAATATGGAGCGGGCCCTGATCATTAATTCGGCGGCAATGCGCGGCAGGTCAGCCGAGCTGGCGTTCCGGGCTGGCACAGCATCTCGGATAGCAGCCAAAATGGACGAGGAGGACGAGCAGGCTCGCATGCGGCCGGAAAAGGTCGCTAGAGGGCGTTCCCGTGATGCAACTGTAGCCAGGCGAGTCCAGGTGATCGCAGACGCCGAAGCTGAGGCTCTAGCGCGCCGTGCCACGGCACAGGCTGCATGCCTGGTCGCGCGAGCGGCTACGGCAGCTGCAGCTGCCCGTTCTGCCGCAGGGTGGGAGAGGGACGAAGATAACATTTCATTCAACGACGAGGACGGCTCGCCGCGCCGCGCAGGACTGCCGCGTTAAGCTGCTGCTGTGACTTATGGCTTGTGTTCCAGCGGTGCTGGGCGGGAATGGGGTGATATAGGGCGTGTGGGGAGTTGCGGAGGCCGCGGGGGGAGTGGTGCAGGCAGCGGTGGGGCTTGTGGAGGGCGCGGGGGGGGTTGTGAAGGGCGCGCATGTGAATGTTCTCATGCTACCTGCAGTGCGGACGTGTCAGTGTATGGCGGAGGCGGTGCTTCCGCGCCGCATGGCAGCCGATCGCTTACGGTAAAGATCCCGGTCGTGGCATGTCGGACGGCGGCGGAGTGCATCCTGCCACGCAACCGCGTGCTGACTCCCGCCCCGGCTCCGGGGAACACTCACGTTGGCCTGCAGGTAGGATAACCTTCACTGCCGACGGTCCCGTGAATGGAGATCTCATTGAAATGCCGTCTTGGCCCGAGCGTACAGTTTCCGATGCTGGCGGCGATAGGGTCGCGAATGAGCGCCTTCGAACTTCAAACTTTTTCAATCCTTCGTGCGCGTGCGTCGGTGACGGCAGCGCATAATTGCTGGAAGGCTCGAGTGGCAGCTCCGCCACGCTGTGCCAGCGGCCCGTGCTCACTCGGCAGACGCCGACTCCGCCGCCCCGAGATTGGTATCCTATCGGCGGCGACGCCGCTGGTGGAAGGCGGTGCCGCGTCCACGCCACTGTTGGCGGCCGGCTGTTCTTTGGTCTGTGCTTTTTTATTAGTTTCTTAGAATTTTTTCTCCGATTTATGTGACTTGGAGTTTCATGATGACGGTGGCTGCTCGCTCTCCGCTTTTTAGTGGAACTGGTATCAAGAACGGATGGCAGTATGTCTTTGATATATTTTTTGCGGCACTTCGGCCCGTATCTGCGCGTCCGGTTGACGCACCCACGCGTGCTCGATGAGGTCCCGCTTCGGGCGGCGATGCTCCTCTCGGCTGGTAACCCGGGCACGCGCCGCCCGTAGCCGCTGGACTAGCGCCTTCCGCGCGTCGGCCTGCCCTCCTCTGTCTGGCGCGCCCTGCCCGGTCAATTCGCCGGCACTGGGAGCGGTACCACTGTCACCAGGCTGCCCATCTTGCTCCTCCACAACTTCTCCGCTACCATCAGCCAGCGCGCCGGCCCAGACGACAACTCCAGGCCCGAATCCACCTGTGTTCTTGGCGGGCCCTGGAGGGCATGGCTCCGTGCGCCTTTCTGTCCAACGAATAACGAATCACACAGAGTGAGATATAGAGAAAAATCAATCTAATTCTTGGGCAATCTGACATGATGTCAGTATCAGCGAGCTCGGAAGCACATAGATAGGAGCAATAAAGGTGACAGAGTATGCGGAATGGACATGAAGAAGCTCCTGCTACGTGCTTGGTGACTGAGAGTGCTGCTCCTTGCCACGGTGGACAGCGATCATGTTGTGCACAATGGCACAGCAGGTGCCCACGTTATATAATTATTGTCCCGACATCCCGGAAGTGCGACAGTCTGGCCAAGGTCTGCCACTCCGTGTACAGGACTGCGTACCAGCGCTCCGCGTCTTCAGACCGCCCCTCCAGCCGAGAAACGAACACATTTCTTCTTTTCCTCGCCGCCCCTCGACGTGTCTATTTGGACAACATGCTCGGGGTATATGCCGTCGCACGGGAGGTACGGTATCGTCCATTCGACGCCGCTTTCTGTGCCGGTAATATGGGGAGGAAAAGCACCGGCAATCAAAGACTGAAAAAGAGGAGAAAAAGCCATCACGTTCATGTCATTCAAGGCACCAGGCATCGCAACAAAAAAGTGCCTCAGGGAAGGATCCATGTCCGCCACGGTTTTCATCACAACAGTTCACTTTCAAGGCTTACCCTTATATATTCCGTGCTAGGCGACTGAACATCTTGTCCACACACTCCATGCACTCTGGGAAGCCAGTGTCCTCGTAAGCCTTCATGACGCGCAGTAAATCTGCTCGGGTGCGCGGACGAAGGTACGCAGGCTTGAACAAGTCGATGACAAAGCGAGAAAAGCGATGAACGGTCTCGTTGACAGTAGACTCTGACAAGCGGCCGTACTCATAAACGCGGTCAGTGGCCTCCCTGTATGCCAGCACCCTCTATGCAGCCGAAGCCTTTACCAAAGTCGACGACTGCGGCTCTCCAGTGGCGCCAACACGTTTCTGAAAGTACGGTTCGCATTGCGCGGCACTATACAAGCGGTCGAATACAACACGAGGTACGCGAAAGCGGCGCTCAAATTCATCTTCGTCACAGATGTGTAGCTGTCCGTTTAAATCGAAGTAATCTCGCTGGTGAGCTGTATCCCTCACGAGAAAGCCACGACTCTTTTCCTTAAGGGCCTTTCCAGGATAAGACCCTGGGCGCTGGTTGTTCTCTGCCGCCTCGCCCGCGTGCGCAAGCAAGTCACCAAATTGCTGAGCTGCCTGGACGGCGGCCACGACATCGTCACCGTCATCATTCGCCAAGGCAGTGGCAGTGGCCAACAAGGTGTGCTCATCGTTGAAGTCCGACATCAGGTGGCAGACAGAGGGATGAACGCGTTACCGAGGACAACAACAGAGCGTCAGGGAAACACGGTGCGGGAAGAAGACGAGAAGACGTCGGTTGTCTCAATCGATAGTCTCGCTCCCCGCCAGCTCCAATGGAGCGAAGCACGTCTGCGGACAGTCATTTCCTTCATGAGTTCGCTCAAATCTGAGATCGACCGGGTCCTGGCCGCGCCATTTCGGAGTTTTTGGCGCGATCACAATTGGATTCGCCCCTCCATCGATTGAGAACCGAAGCCCACCAGCCCGATTTTCGGCGATCACAGGAGAGTGCTCTTCATAGCAGATTCTGTTGCAAGGACAGCTGATTGGCCACAAGACAGTGCCACGGCACTATTGCCGATGCGCCAGAAAGTGGACCTGACATGATCAGGTGTGAAAACATAAAGAGTGCAGGACGGGCTACTCAGTCCCAGATGAAGTCGATTCAGTGTCTTCTGCAACGATTTGTGGTGTGCTGGCGACATATGACTACATGCGAACATATCCTGGTACTACGTGATTGGCCCACACGATTCGATCTCCAGATAGGATGCTTCGCTCAATAGTCTTTCTTCAGAATTCTGATGACACGCACAAAGAAGAACCGACGCCGCCCATGTCAACAGCGGGTGACCGGAGGCCTTTCCGGACAGGAACCTAATAGCTGCCTTATCGCGCTGCTCTTGGACAGTCCTCAAACAAGAGCCCTTTTCTGTGGCTAGCGGCATCGCTCGACGAAGAAGGCCCTGACGATTGCGCTGAGCCCCTTCTCTTTCAGCGCATGATCACGCAGAACGGCGTTATGTTCAAAGAAACGAAACAAGAAGAAGCTGTCCGCCCGGTTTTATGTTCGCAGCCGGTCGGGCCAGGCGCTGTTTGAGTCGCAGCGGCAGCAAGCCCTGGAAAACTACCAGAGGGCGGTGACGGCGTATGGAGTTCGTGGGCCTACTGTATCTGGGACGGCTGATGTTGGCACGCTGGTGGAGCTCCTCCTTTGCAAATGAGGATAAGACCTGGGCCTCCCATCAGGCCAGCTCCCGCGACATGTTGCAGTCGGTGCGCTAGTCTCTGGGACTGAGCTGCTCGTCTGTATCCGTGTGAGTGTGTCATCTACTAGTGTCTATTCTACCATGAGTGCGACTCAATTGAGCCATCCCTTTGACTCATTTGAGTCTCAACAGAAATCGTCGATCCCAGCGTTCCTACATATGAGAATGGCCGATTTGGTGTCTACGAACTGACGTCGATGCGCTTCCACAGAAAACTAGGGGGTGCCAAACCACCGGCTTTAGCTCCACGGAAGGGCAACCCCCTCAGCTCGATGTCTACAAAAAAAAACAGTCTTGAACGCACCAGGAAAGCCTATTTTGATGGGTCCGATGTCGACCCTCCGCTCCCCCCCCCCCACCAGATGGCGAGAAAACGGCGATTTCATCTTGCAAATGCCAGTGCACCGAGCCCTGTCGACC
>Ga0115031_1001911_pt1 | contig 15365 bp, 10 predicted proteins | sample Maine_Asex4_meta_FD_87301 | JGI IMG/M metagenome (GOLD analysis project Ga0115031, IMG submission 87301) | Marine algal microbial communities from Maine, USA - Maine_Asex4_metaG | ecosystem: Host-associated > Algae > Red algae > Unclassified | place: Maine, USA | collected 2015-01-05
AGTTCATGCGCGTTGAGGCTTCCACAGCATCCAGCGCAGTCAACGCCGCCACTTCACCGCGGGCCGATTGTCGTAGCCTTGCACGCCACTGCGAGGACAACTGTGCATCCAGCGGTGGGCACGATAGCTCACCGGTACGTCGGCACACAGCTCCGTCGACAAGAAGCTCTTGAGCATATTCAATGGCGGCTTGTCGAATGTCTGACCCGTCAGCGATACGATCCAGCACGCCGCACGCCAGAGCGTCCTGTGCAGTGATCGGCGTACCCGTGGTAATCAGGGTCAGTGCCTTGTCCACGCCCACCAGTCTCGGCGCTCGTTGAGTACCACCCGCACCGGGCATCAGGCCTAACTTGACCTCAGGCAAACCGAGCTTCGCCTGTGCAGTAGCGATGCGATAATGAGCGCCCAATGCCACTTCTAAACCACCACCCAAAGCGACACCGTGTATAGCCGCAACAACAGGTTTACTACATTGCTCGACGGCGTCAATCACATCAGGTAATCGAGGTGGCAATGCAGGTTTGCCGAACTCTGCGATATCGGCACCGCCGAGAAACAACCGGCCGCCACCCAGCACGACAGCAATGTCCACATCCGCGTCTTTGTCGAAACGATGAGCGGCTTCCAGTAGTCCCTGCCGGACAGCCTGCGACAGAGCGTTGACCGGCGGATTGTTAATCGTGATCACGGCAATTCGATCAATGTGTTCGTACGACACAGGGCTACTCATGGCAAGCTCTTCGCAATTCGTGCGGTGGGAATCGTGGTGTTGTCTATCATCGTGTTCCGGTGTTTTGTATGGCTGGCCTCAGCCCCATGACGCGCTGCAGCTCATCCACACTCTGTCGCAAGGCAGGTCCCACAATCTGTTCAAGGCGTGGCAGCGGCAAGTCTCTGGGCTCAGCGCCGCAACTGAAGATCACAGGCTCATCCATATCGCCGGGTTGGAACGGTACAGAAACCGCATGAATATTCGGTGTAAAATACGCGGCCGGATCTGCAATCACAAAGCCTCTGGATGACAATTGTCCAGCCGCATCCTGACGAATCTGCGCAGCGCGCTCCGGCGTCATGTCCGGATCATCCTGCACTTGTCGGGCAAGCTCTTCAAAACGCTGGGTAGACAACGCCCCTAACAAGGCGTTTCCTGAAGACGACCCGTTGAACGGTACCCTTTGCCCAGCCTCCAGCCAGAGTGATGAACGATCCGCGGGACGCCAGGTCCTGACCAGTAGCATCTTGCGATCATCACGTACGGCCAGGACACTCAAGGTTCCTGTCTCGTTCGCAAGCCGTTGCAGGATAGGCTCGGCAAAGTCGACATAGGACATCGATGCGTTAGCCAGATTACCCAGCGCCATCAGTGCCGGACCGGGGCGATAGCGATCACCACGTCCCTGGTTAGTCAGATACCCCAGCGACTGTAACGTGAACGTCAGGCGCGACACGGTCGACTTGGGCAGGCCTGTGCGTTCGGCAATGTCACTGTTGCCCAGCCCGTCGTCAGTCGCCCTGAAAACCCGCAGTACGCTCAGCCCACGTGCTAGCGTCGTCGCGAAACGCCGATCCTTCTGCTGTTTGTCATCCTCACCCATTACATGGACCCTGGAATCAGTAATGAAATAACAGGGAATGTGATGATCAGTATCAGAACAAGCACATCTACCGTGAGAAACCGCAGGATACCGGCAAAGATGGTTTCGCTGGACACTTCATTACCCACCACGTTGGCAATGACAAAAACGTTTAACCCGACTGGCGGTGTAATGAGTCCGATTTCCAGTAGCTTGATAACCACAACGCCGAACCAGATCAGATCGAACCCGTAGTTTTCAACTAGCGGAATCATCAACGGTAATGTCAGTACCATGATGCCAATGGGATCCAGAAACATGCCCAGCACCAGATAGATAATGGCAATGGTCAACAACAGCACTATGCTGGACAACTCAGCGTTGGTCACGAAATCAACGATGGCAGGTGCAACACCGGTTAATGCAATGAAGGCAACGAAAATCTTGGCAGCGGCGGCAATCAGAAAGATACTGGCCGTTTGAATACAGGTTTCACGTAGCGATTCCAGTAAACCTGCGATATCCAGCTTACGTTGTAGAAAACCGATAGCAACAGCCGACGACACACAAATGGCAGCGGCTTCGGTTGCCGTGAAAAAGCCTCCGTATATACCACCCACAATAATGCCGAATAGCGCCATGGCGGGCCACGCATCGATAGCAGCCTTGAGCCTGTCGGCTGCTGTTATTTCACCTTTGAACGGCGGTGCTGCTGCAGGGTCATGTCTGACCCACAGGAATATGACCAATAGAAATCCGAACAGCGAAAGAATCCCTGGCAAGATACCGGCAAGAAACAATTTGCTGATAGAGGTTTCCGTAAATATACCGTAGATAATAAACAGAACAGAGGGAGGGATAAGTGAACCCAACGTGCCACCCGCGGCAACACTGGCAGTGGCCAGACGTTTGTCATATCCCATGCGCAGCATTTCAGGTGAGCATATGCGCCCCATGGTGGATGCGCACGCAATGGATGATCCTGTTATGGCAGAAAAGCCACCACACCCCACTACTGATGCCATGGCCACACCACCCGGTACGCGCACCAGCCATACTCTGGCTGCGTGATAGATACGGGTTGTAATGTCGGCGCGATACGCAATATGTCCCAGTGCAATGAACAACGGGATCATCGACAGATCGTAGGAATGGATTAGATCAAAAGAATTGGAAAACACCAGTGATGACGTTGCGCGTATGGCACGCTCAGCCATAAAGGTGTCAGTGCGAAAGGCGAACATCATGAACGTACCCACCGTGGCAACACCTGCCAGGGCAAAGGCGATGGGGACCCGTATGGCGAGCAACCCGATAACCGATCCGAAGGCTATCAATCCAACCAGCGTACCGTCCATCAGGATTTGCCCCGCGTCTCAGACGTACTCTGGTCGTTGACAGGTTTTGACCCATCGACCGGCAGACCTGCTCGCATCCGGCGCACATCGCCAATAACCAGCAGTAATAATCGCAACCAGCAAAAGGACATGCCGACCAGAAAGATGACCCGACCCGGCCACTTAGGCAGATTCAGTTCACCGAAATAGAAGCCCCCGCTTTGAAGCGTGTGGACAGTTTCATTCCAGCTGGCGTAGATCAGGGGCGTTAACGCCAGAACACCGAAAGCAGTACCGAATACTACAAAGCCGCCTTGCATTCGAGCAGGCAATCGGTTTGTCAGAAATTCAACCACGATGTGGGCACGTTGAGTACTGGCAGCAGCCAGTGGCAACACGATAGCGGCCACCATAAGTTCGCGTACCATGACAATCGAATCGGGCACTCCGGAGTTGAAAAATACCCGGAGCAACACACTGGTAGTAATCAACACACCCAACATCAATACGGCGAATACACCCAATTCAAGTAACAGGTTCTCGATTCGTTTCAGCATCGAATACTTTTCCGTCGGTTACTTGAGTTGATAAGCCAATGGTGGGAGTGTTGATCGGATGCCTAACGAGCCCAGGGATACCCTTTTTCGTCACGTTCGGTGGTGTATTGATCTATCAGTCCCCGGTACTCTTCCAGCAAGGCTGCTCCATCAAAACCCGTGGCTTTGGCACGATCTAACCATTCATCAATGTAGGGCTTTCCTTTTTCCACCAGCTTCGCTCGTTCGGCAGCTGCTAACTCGATGATCTCTACACCGTTACTTTTCAGTGTTTCTATTGCGCGATCATTATCAGCGGTTATCAGTTCACCAAGCTTGTCCGCCATGCCCTTGCCAGACTCGTCCAGCAACGCTTGAACAGTGGGATCCAGCGAATCATAGATCTCCTTGTTCATGAAGATTCCGAGTGCGCCAACCTGCCCCCAATCCAGCAGAGTGTAACTATCCATTACTTCTTGCTGCTTGAGTGCTGCCACTGCATACGAATAGCCTTGCGAGCAGTCGATAAGACCAGAGTCGAGGGCCTGATAGGCATCATAGATAGACAGGCTAACCATGTTTGCACCGAAGTCCTTGAAGGTGCTTCCATACGCGCCTACTCCACGAACCTTAAGTCCACTGATGTCATCCACGTTCTTGATGCTGGTGCCCTGGCAACCGATATTCACAGCCGACGTTGTGAACGTACCGATGTAGACCAGGTTGTTGGCGGCCAGATTTTCCTGAAGAGCACTGGAACTTCGCATTAGATCATCAGTGGCACGCATGCCTACCCACGCGTCAGGATTTTCAAGCGGCAGATCTGCTATTCCGTAGCCCAGCATCTCTTGCGGGAAATACACACCAATGATGGTGCCCATATCGGCCACACCATCTGAAATTGACTGCAAGGCTGCACCAGACTTGAATAACGCACCGCCCCACTGGATATCGATATTGACATCACCACCGGATTTTTCGGCCACGTTGTCTGCGAACGACTGCAGTGCCGCTGCACGTGCTCCGCGGTTCGGGCCCGCCTCTCCGGCAATCAGATTGACCTGAGCACTGGCATAACCAGCCGTTACCAGCAGCACCGTCAGGCTGGTACCGAGAATACCGTTCCTGATCCGGCCGGAAAGTTTACGTTCTACAGTCATGGTATTGCCCTCTAATTCTACTATGCGGAATTGAATTTCACTCAGCGGATACTAACTGCAATGACGTTCTAGAACAAGGGTTATTCTGTGGACCGATCAGCCTTACTTAGCGTGGGGGAAGACGAACGGCGCCATCCAGTCGGATGATGGTTCCATTCAGAAAGGCATTGACAACAATATGCTCAACCAGTTGGGCGTACTCCTGCGGATTTCCCAATCGTTGCGGGAACGGAATGTTAGCCGTGATCTCTGTGGTTACATCTTCTGGAAGCCCTTCCATCATGGGTGTCAGGAAAAGACCCGGTGCGATAGTCATCACCCGAATTCCGGCACGGGCAAATTCACGCGCAGCTGGCAGACACATGGACGCTATTGCTCCTTTGGACGCTGAATAAGCAGCCTGCCCCAGCTGACCATCCTCCCAGGCCACTGATGAGGTATTTATGATAACGCCACGTTCGCCATCATCCAGTGTGTCGTTGGTCATCATCCGTCGTGCAACATGAGTCATGACGTTGTAAGTGCCAAACAGATTGACAGACAGGGTGCGCTGGAAAACATCGAAGGAGCTTTTTCCTTCACGACCGACGATGCGCGCCGCCATGGCGACGCCGGCACAATTCACGGCAATTCGCGGAGTTCCCAGCTTGTCTTCAACTTCAGATAATGCCGCATCGACCATTTTTTCGTCACCGACGTCGAGTTGTACGGCGTGCCCTCCGATCTCGGCGGCTATTCGTTGCCCACCTTCATCGTCGAAATCGAGAATCCCCACCTGTGCACCCAGCTTCGCCAGATGCCTGGCCGTGGCAGCTCCGAGGCCACTTGCAGCTCCTGTAACCACTGCAACTTGTCCTTCAATCTTCATGTGATTGCAGATGTTCTAAGATGACCCAACGCATTATGGCTCATAACTGTTTACAGTCAAAGAGCTGCAATCGTCAAACCGATACGCAGGTAGCCTTGATTGAAAAACACAACAGCTTGCAATATATGACATGTTTCCAATCTTGTTTTCTATTCTCTTGACTGTCAGATCATAGGTTGTCAATGAACAGCAAATCACTTGAGCGAACCTTGCGATGGTCGGCTCCCCACAACATTCGTAAAATCCCACCAAAAATTGTGAAGCTGCTCCGCGAAACCAGCCGGTTAGTAATGCAGTTTGGCGCTCGATTCGTTAACCTTAACGATGACTTGCGGTCATACCGCCGATAGCTGTACTAGGAGCCAAACCCTTTGAACGATCTGTCACCGCTGGATACCAGCTGGATATTAGTGTGCGCATTTCTAGTCATGACCATGCAGGTTGGTTTCTGCATGCTCGAGGCAGGCCTGGTACGGCAAAAGAACAGTATCAACGTTGCTTACAAGAACCTGATGGACTTCATTGTGTCAGGTCTGGTGTTCTGGGCTGTGGGCTACGGCATCATGTATGGCGCGGGACACGCGAGTGGGCTGTTCGGTACCAGTCTGTTTCTCAGAGGCCACGATGATGGTGCCGGTGCGTTCTTCCTGTATCAAATTGTGTTCTGCAGTGCGGCAGCCACGATAGTCGGTGGCGCTCTGGCAGAACGCACACGCCTGTCGGCATACCTGATCATGAGTGCTCTGGTGGCGGCGGTTTTCTACCCCCTCGTTGGCCATTGGATCTGGGGAGGCACTCTGGAGAACGGAACACCCGGGTGGCTGGCCGCTCGCGGCTTTATCGATTTTGCCGGCTCTACCGTTGTTCACGGCACAGGAGGCTGGCTGGCGCTGGCAGCAGTAATAATCGTGGGTCCCCGTATCGGGCGTTTTGATTCTGACAAACCACTACGAGGCAGTAATTATCCCGTCGCGACTGTGGGGGTGCTGGTCCTCTGGTTTGGCTGGTTCGGTTTCAATGGCGGTGGTGGAGTTGGCTACGACAACGAAGTAATCCCCCGAATTCTGATCAACACCTCACTGTCTGCCGCAGCAGGTGGTTTTGCATTGCTCTCATGGGCTTGGCTGCGAGACAAGAAACCGAACATCGAAGCCTCACTAAACGGCACCATCGCCGGTCTGGTCGGCGTTACGGCCGGTTGTAATATTTACGAGGCAACAGACGCTGTTTTAGTCGGCATCGTCTGCGCTACCGCCTGTGGTGTTGCCACAAGGTTTCTGGAACGCATGCGTATAGATGACGTTATCGGTGCCTGGCCTGCGCACGCTGTAGCTGGAGCTGTCGGTACCTTGATGGTCGCCGTACTGGGCGATGCCTCTACGTTTCCACTGGAGCATTCGCGCATAGACCAGTTCGTTGTACAAGCTCTGGGTGTGGTCACCGTGGCGCTCTGGGCATTTGGTGGAGGCTACTCCCTGCTGTTCGTACTGAACAAGCTATTACCCATGCGCGTGTCTGAAGCAGATGAACGTCTGGGCCTCAACATTGCCGAGCACGATGCATCAACCGATCTTGTCGAGCTGATGTCTGAAATGAATGCACAGCGTACCGAAGGCGACTTCGAATCACCTGTGCACGTTGAACCGCACACCGAAGTCGGTCAGATAGCCACCGAATACAACCGTGTTCTTGAACGGGTGCGACTTGAAATCGAGACCCGCGAAGAGGCCTACAAACAGCTCGAAGAGGCCAGTGAATTTCGCTTCATCTTCGAAAACACGCATGAGGGTATCGTACAGTTTGCCCGTAACGGACTGATCACCAAAGCTAATCCTGCGGCGTTGGCACTGCTGGGATTTACCTCAGAAAAAGAACTTATTACGCACGGCGGATACTGGTTTACCAAGCTGGACGGCATCGATCGTGAAGAACATATCAGCATGTTGCGAATTCTCAAGGAACGGGGTCAGTCGCGTGACATCGAGATGAGTTTTACGCGACGAGTCGATGGCCGCAAAGCGCAGCTTCAGCTGGATCTGCAGACGGTAGCCGGGCAAGACGGTGCACAGACCACGGTGCTCGGATCGCTGATCGATATCAGTGAGCGCAAGGCAAACAATCGCCTGCGAGTAGAGCGAGATTCCGCCACTGCGGCCAGCCAGGCCAAGAGTGAGTTCCTGGCCAACATGAGCCACGAAATTCGTACCCCGCTTAACGGTGTAACAGGCATGCTCGAGTTGTTGTCCCGTACCGACCTCAACCCCAGACAGTCCCGCTTCGTCGGCATCGCGGGCAACTCCGCAGACGCTCTGTTGTCCGTCATCAACGACATACTGGATGTGTCGAAAATCGAAGCTGGCAAACTGGAACTGGAGAGCGTGGCTTTCCCACTGCCGGAATTGCTCGCTGATGTTGTCGACATGTTTGCACCTCAAGCTGCCACCAAGAACATCGAGCTGGCCAGTCTGGTGCCGACGAACTTGCCCAGCCGTGTGCTGGGTGATCCGGAGAGGTTGCGTCAGGTACTCGTCAATCTGCTGGGTAACGCATTGAAGTTTACTGATCAGGGAACGGTCATCCTGCGTTGTCGCACCACGCAGCTCAGTGCAACCGAGGCCAGCATTCGTATTGATGTCGAAGACAGCGGACCGGGGATTTCTCCAGAAGGAATAGACGATTTGTTCGAGCCGTTTACGCAAGCCGATACATCAGCCACGCGCAAGCACGGCGGCACCGGTCTTGGACTGAACATCACACGCCAGCTGGTCAATCTGATGGGCGGCAGCATTGGCGTAGACAGCGATCTTGGGCGCGGCACTACCTTCCATGTGGAACTTACGCTACCGTTGGCAGAACCGCTGGCTAATGAGAATAGAACAGCAACCCGAGCACCGGGCAACCCGGTGCGCAATAACATTCGGGTGCTTGCGGTGGATGATCATCCAGTCAACCTGGAACTACTGGATGGTTTGCTGGAGACAGAAGGCTTCGATGTGACCTCGGTTGATGGTGCAGCACCTGCTCTTATCGAACTGAACACGGCGTCGAAAGAGGGCCGACCCTACTCACTCGCACTGCTTGATTACCAAATGCCTGAAACCGATGGCGGCGAGCTTGCCCGGGTGATCCGCGCCGACAAACGTTTTGATGATCTACGGCTGGTCATGCTCACATCAATCGATCAGGCTCTGTCAGCCGAGGAACGCTCGGCACTGTCTATCCACGCAAGCATTACCAAGCCGCTCCGTCGCTCCCGACTGTTCGATGCGATAGACGAGGCACTGGATATAACCCCAGGAGAACGCGCACCGGCATCCGTTGCTGCACTGACTGATCTGGCAGCCGCAGGAGTGGCATCGGCAACGCAGCAAACTGCCGAGGCTCCCCGTATGGTGGAGGAGCAAACTGCTACGCTTGTGAAGGCTGTACCACGGCAAACGCTTGCCGAGGAAAAGACGCTCAAGGACGTTCCCGCCATGAACGTGCTGGTCGTGGAAGACAACCCCGTCAATCAGATGGTGATCCAGGAGTTGATGATCGCAGCGGGCCATACTGTCGTGGTCGCTGAAAACGGCGTCGAGGCGCTCAAGTGTATGGAAGCCGGCAACATTGAGCTTGTCCTCATGGACTGCCAGATGCCCGTGATGGACGGCTTTGAAACCACGACACGAATCCGCGAAATGGAAGCGGAAAATGGTACACCGCGCCTGCCGATCATCGCGGTTACGGCCAACGCCATCAAGGGCGATCGTGAGCGATGTCTGAACGCCGGCATGGATGATTACATCACCAAGCCCATTGACAGCAAGCGCCTGCACGACGCCATCTTCCGCCATACCCAGACGGCAAGTTAAACGACCGCACAGGCCGCCTGCGACATGAGCGAAAACAGCGGGTGGCCTGTAGACTATTTTGCCAGTCGCGAGCGCTTTATCGCCTCGGCGCAATTGTGTGGTGCTATTCTTGAGTGCTATCCGATTGCCGCAATAGGGCCAGCTGACGAGGCACTTTCTATCGATGTCGCCTCAATCACCCATGCCACTGACAAGCACCTTATTGTTCTTATCAGTGGCGTCCACGGGGTTGAAGGCTTTGCGGGTGCCAGCGTCCAGATAGAAACACTCAAAATGATTTTGCAAGACGGGCTGCCAGAGCGCACCGGCATTGTCCTGATTCACGCGGTTAACCCCTGGGGTTTCGCGCATCTGCGACGCGTCAATAATAACAACGTGGATATCAACCGCAATTTCATGTGCCACGATGATGTGTGGCCTTCATCGCACCCGGATTACGCCAGCCTTAACTCTGTTATCAATCCGGCACAACCACCCGATACGCGAGGCGAGCTTCGTTACTGGGTCGGGGCCCTGAGCCAGATCGCTCGCCATCGCGGTATTGCCAGACTCTTCAAACCGATTGCCGAAGGGCAATACAATTTCCCCAAAGGTGTGTTCTACGGTGGTACACAGATAGAAGAATCCAGCAACCGGCTGCAGAGCATCTTGTTACGAATCTCGGCAAACTGTCCCCGTATCAGCATTCTGGATGTGCACAGTGGCCTCGGTCCATCAGGCACAGCTACATTGATTGGCAACAGTAACCTGGTTGCACCTGCGCAGACTCTCAACTGGCTGCGCACCCGTTACCAGCATCCTGTCCATATAGATACAAGCCCTGACAACCTATACGATGCCAAGGGAACCCTCAGCCTCTGGTGTCAGCAGGCACTGCGTGACAAGCGATTCCTGTACCTGTGTGTCGAAATAGGCACGGTTAATCCTCTCACGCTTTTCTCGGCCCTTAGACGGGAAAATCAGGCACATCACTGGACGAGACCGGCATCAAAGCCGTTCATCAAAACCAAGCAGGCTCTGCGTGAGGTGTTCGCACCACGATCGCAGAGCTGGCAACACAAGAGCGTTGAGCAAGCCATGAAGGTGTTGAGGGAAACCATGGAAATAACTGACTAGATTGAAATAACGGGCTACACAGTATCCAGATGCAGCGTAACTGCGTAAGTGAAGTCAACCGTGCATCCACAGCCTTTATTCAACCTCCCGATACTGATATTGACCATGAACAAACTGCTCCCTGGTATTCGTTTGCGTCTCACATCTGTCCCGTTTGTGCTAGCCGCGTTCTTGAATATGAATACCTCGCTGGCCAGCGAGAACACGATCGAACTCAAATTGTCTGTGGGTAGTACCTGGCAATCGAGCAACAAGGTTCAGATACCCAACGACAACGAGGGCACTCGTTTCGATCTGGCAGAGTTAACCGGCGCTGGCCCCTACCCCGCAGCACGCCTTGAAGGCATCTGGAATATAAATCAGAAGCATGGCATGCGGATCCTTCTGGCACCGCTGAGCTATAGCGAGACGGGGAGCATCGACGCTGATATTCAATTCGCCGGTTCGCCATTCTCTGCCAGTGAGCCTGTGCAAGGTGAGTACCGTTTTAACTCCTGGCGAATAGGCTACCGCTACCACCTGAAGGCCAGGGAACAGTGGGACTTTTGGGTGGGCGGTACATTGAAAATTCGTGATGCTGAAATCAGACTGCAGCAAGGTGATATCGCCAGCTCGGATGACAACATCGGAGTCGTGCCACTACTGTATCTGGCTGGTGAATATCGCTTCAATAACAGCTGGACACTGGCGGCGGATCTTGATGGCCTCGCAGGCGGACCGGGACGTGCCATCGATCTGGGTGTTGCACTGGAGTACGCCGTAACCAGACAATGGCGTTTGGGTGCAGAGTACCGGACTCTCGAGGGAGGCGCCGATACCGATGACGTCTATAACTTTGCGTGGTTCAACTCCTTATTGCTAACCACACGCTTCGGCTTCTATTAACACGTCAAGCTGACTTCAGCACATCTGTCACGGCATCGATAGTTCTGCCCATAGCATGAATGAAAACGTCAGCATCATTGGCAGACAACGCCGGGCTTTTCTCATCACAGGCGATCTCAAGCTGCCGACAGATATCACCCAGTTGCAATGCCCCTACTGAGTTAGACGTGGATATCAGCCGGTGTGAAATCTGCCTGGCCGATAGTTTGTCATTTTCACGAACAGCCGATGTCAGTTTATCACTTTGCTCGTCCAGCATCTCTACGTAATTGCTCAGACATTCTGCGATTCCTTCTTTATCTTGCCCCAACAGACCTGGCAACACGGACTCGTCAAATACTTTGGCCAATGCAGTGTCGTTGTCAGAATCCTCCGGCAATAGCAGCGTGCCTGCGACCTCCGGCATCACATCTTCCCCTGTTACCGCGGGTAGATGCTGCTCTATCGATAGCTTTAGCGACTGCAGCCTGACAGGTTTTGTCAGATATTCATCGACACCGGCATTGACGGCGCGTTTAACCTCTCCACTCAACGCATTGGCAGTCAGCGCAACAACTGGAAATCGCTCCCCCTCCTGTTCTTCCTCTCTAATGGCACCTGTGAGCTGATAACCATCCATTTCAGGCATGTGCAGGTCTGTGAAGATCATGCCATAGCGATCTTCTCGCCACATCTGCAGCGCCTGCTTACCGTCATGCGCAAACTCTGCCGTGAACCCGAGTAAGGAGAGTTGTTTGTGTAGTACCTTTCGATTGATCTCGTCATCCTCAGCCACAAGAATCAGCGTACCGGCAGATCTAGCATCATCAATGGAAAGCGGCTCTACGCCTGCGCTTATGGGGTCTTCCATGGTAATCCGCGCAGCTTCGGGCGATATTTTACCGGCGGCTACGGCAATCGTTTCTATCAGCCCGCGACGACTCAGTCCATCCAGCTGAACACTCAGGATATTGATGCGAACTGCAGACTCTGTGTCAGCTTGCTGATCTGCAGAGCTGGCCTCGCTTTCTTCGGCTACTATATTTTCCGACATCAATATGCGTCTACCGTGTTTCCTCGATAGCACAACAAAACGCACATCTGAATGGTCCGGAAAGTGCAACTCCTCAAGCAGTGGTGTGATGGCGTCGGGGCATATCAGTAAAAGACGCTCGCAAGAGTGGCTGTGTGCTTGAAGTGCGGTATGCAAATCCGGCTCAATCCTGACAGTCGCAAGGGAGGCCTGTAGATAGCGCTTCAGATCATCCGGAGAATACTCATCACCTTGCAAAATGACACAGTTAACATCACTGATGTCCTCGAAGCACTTTTCGTTAAAACCCACTAGCGTCTCGAGTGGTAATACAACCCTGAACACAGAGCCCAAACCGGGTGTACTCGCAACTCTTATTTCTCCATCCATGATACTCACAAGACGTTTGCAAATGGCAAGTCCCAGCCCTGATCCGCCGAAACGTCGAGTAGTAGAATGCTCCGCTTGCTGAAAAGATTCGAATATGGTTTCGATGGCATCATGTTCAATGCCAATACCGTTGTCGGATACCTCAAACTGTATGGGTGACAGCGGCTCGCTGGTCAGTCGGGTAACACGAACACAAACTCGACCAATTTCATCTGAATTGGACTCACTGAATTTAACGGCGTTGCCGATCAGGTTAGTCAGTATCTGGCGTAATCGCAGTGCGTCTACCAGTACCCCTGCGGGAACGTCAGTATCAATGAACTGGGAAACCAGTACATTTTTCTTGAGTGCCTGGGGCACCATGCTACTAACCACTCCATCAACAATGACGCTCAATGACTGCTCGGTCTTTTCCATATCCAGATGCCCGGCTTCAATCTTTGAAAAATCCAGAATGTCATCAATGATATCCAGCAATGTGGTGGCTGAATTCAACACAATACCCAGCGAACCCACCTGCTGATCCGTGGGCGATTCGTTGAGTAGAACCTCAACCATACCCACCACGCCGTTCATGGGTGTTCTTATTTCATGACTCATGGCTGCCAGAAACGAAGATTTTGCCAGATTGGCGCTCTGCGCAACACGAGTCGCCTCCTGCAATCGAAGATTTGTTTTCTCGGTAATAGCCAGTTCCTGAGTACGCAGCTTTACTCTTGCACGCGCACTTAGCAGCATCCAGGCGATGGTGGAAATGAGCAGACTCAACAATATGCCAATACCGAGCACCGCATATGCTACCGATGAATCGTGCATTCTCTGAAATACCGGTGTGGATGAAAAGCGAATCGTCCACTGGCGCCCACCTATGCTGCTCAGGCGTTCTCTCATGAACGTGGCAGGATCGATTGTTGAATCTATACCCAACACCTGAACGCCGTCGTACAACAGCGAATTCTCTTTTTCTGGTGTCTGGTCATACACTTGAAACGCAATCGTGGAATGTTCCTTTTCCAGAATTCCACCCATCAAGTCATTTGCTCGAAACGGGCTATAGACAAATCCTGTCAAAGAGCGCCGTTTCTCGTCGATAGCGCTGGCGCGTTGGAAATTGGCGTAGACCGGCAAGTACAGCAAAAATCCCCTTTGCTTGTCAGCGGTTATTTCCTGCAACAGCTCCACTTTCCCTGACAACGCAGTTGTGCCAGTATCTCTGGCTTGCTCCATTGCGCTACGACGAGTTTCCTCTGAGAACATGTCAAAGCCAAACGCCTGCTGGTTACGCTCATCGAAAGGTTCCAGAAAGACAATAGACGTGTAAGCATCACGCAAGCCTTCAGGTTTTACAGAATACTCAGGAAAACCCTCTGACTGGATAGCGAGTGTATGGGATTCCAGATCCTCTGGTCCACCGATCCACTGACTAAAACCAATACCCTGAATGCCCGGATAATTCTGGGTTACAGCGAGCTGTGCTACGTACGATTTCCATTCTTCACGAGTGACGTTATCTGAACTGTTGAAAAGTCCAACAGCGCCGCGTAACACCTGCTCGTAGGCATTGAACCGATCCATAATCTGATCATAGAGATGATCTGATTCCATCTCGAATCTCTCAGTGGCATATTCCTGAGAATACGTGCGCACAAAATTCCAACTCACCACAGAAATACTTAATGTGGAAAACAGAATTATCGCCACCACAATGACTGGATGGAAGCCTGACTTTTTCATAGCGGAGTCGCCATCACCACTCAAGGCCTGAAATGAGCTGAGTGAAATCATCAGTAGAGAATGGTTTCAACAGGCACGCACTGGCACCTTGCTCGATCATCCTTTTTCTCGCAGCTGGCGGCCAGTCAGCCGACATCATGCAGACAGGTAAGATCGGGTACGTGGCTTTTATCAATTTCAGAAGTTGCTCACCATCGGTCGCATCAGGCATATTCAAATCGGATAGCACGATATCAACCTGCCCACCTGTCAGTACCGATTCTGCATCAGCCGCATTGCTCGCTACCACCACCTGACACCCCGAGCGTTTTATAACGCGCGAAAAAAGCTCGCGAATCATCGGATCGTCGTCAACAAGACAAACCGTGGGAGATCTAGCGACTGATCCTGCCTGATTGGCATCTTGCATGAATAAATATCACCTGGTGGACAAAGAGCATTCCAAGCTTTTCAGCTATGCACATATGGCGTACAGCGGGCTGGAATACTGAGTTTCAGGCGGTTACCTCTGTGAGCAAAGGAGCATGGCTTGATCATTTTATGTGCATCAATCGCCAATTTACACATTTTTTACAGTGCCAGTAATCAAGAAGCTACTCCGTTAGCCAATAGATAAATTAGCCCCAACAATCAACTGCATCTGTAGCCACGCTACTGAATAGCTCTTTAGATTTCCAAAAAAATTTCGCTTGTTTTTCATCGAGGTTCATAACTAGTGAAAGATTCAGACTGCAGCACGAACAAACTGGAAACCCCGGCGGCTCAGCCATGCACAATCATCCACGATCTGCGCGCTCCCCTAATCAACGCCATGGGGTACTTAAGCGAACTCAAGCTATTCAAGGTTAAGCTGTTGGCTGATCTTGCCTCACAGGCAAATGAAGAACCTCAGACCC
>Ga0115031_1001916_pt1 | contig 15352 bp, 19 predicted proteins | sample Maine_Asex4_meta_FD_87301 | JGI IMG/M metagenome (GOLD analysis project Ga0115031, IMG submission 87301) | Marine algal microbial communities from Maine, USA - Maine_Asex4_metaG | ecosystem: Host-associated > Algae > Red algae > Unclassified | place: Maine, USA | collected 2015-01-05
ACCGAGCGGGATCGGGACGTGCTGCTGTCCCAGGTATCGGTCGCCCGCCCGCTGGAGCTGGCCCGCAACACCGATCTGGCCCTGATCAGCGTCGGCGAGCTGACCGGCACCTCGCTGCTGCGCCACCAGCGGATGATCTCGGACGAGGACCTGTCGTCACTGCGCGCCACCGGAGCCGTCGGCGACACCAACGGCATCTTCTTCGACCGGGACGGCCGACCGGTCGATCACCCGCTGAACGCGCGCACCCTGGCGGTCGGGTTCGAGGATCTGACGCGCTCGTGCACGGTGATCCTGGCGGCGGGCCACGTGAAGGTCGAGGCGGTGCACGCCCTGCTGCGCAGCGGCATGCCGAGCGGGCTGATCATCGATGGCGACGCCGCGCTCGAACTGGCGGCCCTGATCGACGGAACGGCACCCTGAGTCAGCGCTCGAGGCGCTCCAGCTCCAGGTAATGCACCTGCGTGCCTGCGGTACCTGCCGGATCGGGCGAGTGCCGCGACACCTCGCGCCAGTGCGACCACTCGAACGTGTCCAGCCAGGTATCGCCCTCGAACTCGGCGTCCACCAGCGTCAGGTGGAACCGCTGCGCAAGCGGCATGGCGTCGCGGCACAGCGCCGCGCCACCGATGACCACCAGTTCGTCCACCCCCGATGCGATCGACTCCCGCCGCCCTGCTTCCAGTGCCGCCTCCAGCGAGGCGAAGGCCGTCACGCCCTCGGCCCGCCACCGCGCATCGCGTGAGACCACCAGGTTCGGCCGGCCCGGCAACGGGCGGCCGATCGACTCGAAGGTCTTCCTGCCCATCACGATCGGCTTGCCCATCGTGACCCGCTTGAAATGCGCCAGCTCGCCGGGGATGCGCCACGGCAATGCACCGTTCGCACCGATCAGGCGGTTGCGATCCATGGCCAGGGCCAGGGCCAGGACGGGGGCGAGCACGGGTGCGGACGTGCCCGCCCTGTCCGCCCTGTCCGCCCTGTCCGCCGTGTCCGCCGGGCCACCGGTCTCGTGGCCCGACTCGCGATCGCTCACGCCAGCACGGCACCGAGCAGCGCCGCCACCAGCAGCACCAGCGTCGGCACCAGCGTCAGCAGGAACCCGGGACCGCGCTTCGACGGGTCCGCCACGTAGGCCTGCCGGAACACCAGCCGTCCGACGAGGTAGACGACGCCGGTGATCGACACGAACACCGGGGACCAGTAGGCGGCGGCCAGGAACAGCGCGGGCAGGAAGCACACGAGCTGCTCGAGCGTGTTCGCGTGAACGCGCACCGCCCGTTCGAACGCCTCGCTGCCGGTCATGGCGGGCGCCTTGACGCCGTGCTTTCCGCGGGCGACACCGACCAGGATGCCGAACGCGATGAACTGCAGGATCGACAGGACGGCGACGGTGTGCACGTAGATCATGGAGCGGTATCCGGATGCGCCGGTCGATCGACGGGCTTCCCGACACAGTGTATTGCACGCGTCACCCGCTCACCGTCGATCGACCTGGATCGGCGGGCCATCATCGGCTCGGCGGCAAACCGCCGCCGGACCGGCGTGGATGCCCTACCGGCGGTTGTCCAGCTTGTACCCCGCCGGTACCGACAGCCGGCTTTCGCGCACGTCACCGATCTCGATCGACTTGACCTCGGAGCTCAGCGAGAAGATCGGTGCCATCGCCATCCTCTGCTGCTCGCGCTCGACCCGGTCGTCCACCTCCTGGCCCACGACGTTCCTGCCGATCGAGCTCAGCAGGCCCTTGAAGCTGCTGGTATCCAGCCGCCCCGATTCGTCGGGCCTCTCGTCGGCCGCGGGGGTCTGGCAGGTAGCGCCCTGCGTCTCCCACTGCACCTTGGTGGAGACCGGAAAACCCTCCACCGGTTCGGCCTCGGCGACCATGCGGGCAAGCTTCGCCCTGTCCGCCTCCGACATGCCGGCCAGCAGGAAGCGCGACAGGATCTCGACGCTCTCCTCGCTCAGCATCGCGTAATAGCTCTCCGGCATCGGCCGATCGAGTGCCGACCGGTAGCGTTGCTCGAAGGCGCGCTGCATGCGCACCGCCTCGGCCACGTCACCGCTCTCGGCGGTGGTCCAGGTGGTGGAGGTGATGCGGTTGCGCGCCAGGTTGCCGTCCGGGTCTTCCAGTGCGGTCACCCACTCCAGCTGGTACTCCTCGGCGGCGAAGCCGTTGATGCTGCGCTGCTGGCCGGTCTTGACGATCTCGAAGCGGTTCTCGATCGTCTTCAGCGGGCACTGCTGCTCGAGGCTGCCGGCGCCTTGCTCCTCTCCGTCCGGGCCCGTGCCGCCCAGCCCCTCGCCGGTGAACATGTCCAGCGAGTAGGCGGTGGTGGTGGTGCAGCCACCCAGCGGACACTCGTAATAGCGCTTCTTGCGGTTGTCCAGGAACCACTCCAGCTCGCGGTCGAGCCGCACGATCTCGCTGTTGTCCCGCTTGCCGCCGACGCGGCTGAGGATCGAGCCGGTGAACACCATGTCCTGGTCGATGCGCTGCATGTCCGCCACGGTGCTGACGACCTGCACCGTGTCGTTCGCGAACTGGCCCTTGAAGCCGTTGTTGCGGATGTCGGTGGTCACCACCGCCGCCCGTACCAGCGGCGAGTCGTCGATGACCGGCCCGGCGGCGCAACCGGCCTGGATCAGCACCAGCGATATCGCGGGTACCAGCATGGCGCGCGCGCGCGATGTCGTGATGACGGACATGGGTTCCTTCCTCGTGTTCTGTCGGCCGCCGAACGATAGCGCGTGATCGGTGATCCGTCAGGCCACCGGATCACAATTCAGCCGACCACGTACTGCACCTTCATCGATCCCGGTTCGCCGCCCCCGCTCAGGAACGGCGCGATGTCCTTCAGCGGCAACCGGTGCGAGATGACCCGGCCCATCGTCTCGCCCGATCGCTCCAGCACGCCCAGCGCCTCGGGAATGTTGTGGTTGAGCGAGTGGGAGCCGGCCACGCGGATCTGGCGACGGAACAGCTCGAACGGCGAGAAGCTCACCCGGCTGTCCGGGCTGCAGACCCCGAACAGCAGCACGCTGCCGCCGTTGGCCGCCAGGTCGACCAGCCCCTGCACCACCCCGATGGCGCCGGTCGCGTCGACGACGATGTCCAGCGATCGCGCCCGTTCCGTCAGCCGGTCGCTGCCCGAGACGATCGGTGTCAGGCCGAGAGACTCGACGTTGCGCAGCCGGCCCTCGTCGATGTCGACCACCGACACGTCGGGCACGCCGGCATCGACCAGTGCGAGCGCCATCAGCAGTCCGATCGGGCCGGCGCCGAATACCAGCGCGTCGCGCGCACCCGCGGTCTCGATCATGCCGACGCCGTTGAGCACGCAACCCAGCGGTTCGGCCAGCGCGGCGATGTCGAACGGCATATCGCCGATGCGGTGCACGTTGTCCGCACCGACGCGGCTGTAGCGCGCGAAGCCGCCGTTCTCGGTCACCCCGTAGGCCTGCAGGTGCGCGCACAGGTTGGCCCGGCCGCGCAGGCAGGCGCGGCACGTGCCGCAGGAACGGTTCGGATCGACCACGACGCGGTCCCCGGTCGCCAGCCCGGACACGCCCTCGCCCACCTCGACGACGGTGCCGGCGTACTCGTGCCCCGGCACCAGGGGGAAGGTACCGTCGCCGTAGCGACCGTGCAGCACGTCGATGTCGGTGTGGCACAGACCGCAGGCGGCGGTCTCCACCAGCACGCAGCCGTCGCCGGCGCGTGGCGTGTCCAGCTGCGTGACGTGCAGCCTGCCGGGTGCGGTGTACTGGATGGCATCCATCGGTGGGCACTCTCCGGAATCGGTGTCGACGAGCCCGACGGGCTCAAGAAGGGAACGGCTGCGCTCCGCCGTGCTCGTCGACGCACAGCGTGTGGCTGACGAGCCCCTGCGATGCCACCAGGTGGACCAGGAACGTCGGAGGCTCGCGACGGTACCGCGGCACGGCACCGGGCGTCGGGTCGAAGTCGATGGCGAAGGCGGTCGAGGGCGCTATCGTGGCGGGCACGCCGCCGACATCGCTCCGAATGGTGCGGTGCACGTGCCCGCACAGGATCGCCAGCGGCGGCGAGGGTGCGAGCACGCCCGGCAACCGCTCCCGACCGTGCAGTCCGATGCCGTCCATGAACTCGATGCCGGTGTCGAACGGCGGGTGGTGCATCACCAGCACGCACGGCCCGGACGTGCCGGCAGCGAAGCGTGCGCCCAGCCAGTCCAGCCGTGCCGCGTCCAGCAGGCCGTGATCGGCACCGGGCACGCGCGTGTCGAGCAGCACGATGCGCGCACCGGCGTGCTCGATCGCGCAGCCGACATCGCGCACCGCACCCGGCAGGCGGTCGGCGAAGACGTCCCAGAAGACATCGCCGTCGTGGTTTCCGGGAACCGGCCACCACGGCATCTCCAGCCGGTCGAGCATCGGACGCAGCGCCGCGTACTCGACAGCGTCACCCCGATCGACCAGATCGCCGCTGATCACCACGCCGTCCATGCGCGGGCGCAACGCATTCAGGCGCGCCACGGCATGTTCGACCTGCGCGAGCGTGTCGATGCTGCCGGCGAACAGCGTGCCGGGCTTGCAGACGTGCAGATCGGTGAGCTGTGCAAGGATCACGGTGCGGGCCGGCGCTCCAGCCAGTCGTCGACCTCCCGGGCGAAACAACGAAAAACGTCGAGTGATGTCCGGCTGACCCGGAAGACGATCTCCCAGTCGATCCTCTCGTAGCGGTGCACGGCGATGTTGCGGAAGCCGACGGCTCGCGTGAGTGGTTCGGCCGTCTCGGGGGTGATCGCGCCGAGCGCGACCAGCGAGCCGAACACGTCGGCCATCGAATCGGGCACCGGCCGCGAGGAGTTCGACAGCAGTTGGGTACCCACGTCGACGCGCAACTGCACCGCCCGCGCGAGATTCACGACAAGAATGTCCTGCGCATCCTCGCTGCGCTCGAGCGAGGCGAGATCGTCGGGGCGGCGGTTCTCGATGCGCTCCAGCACCGCTCGCAGACGCTCGAACTTCACGGCGACGATCAGCGGAGCCATCGCGATCGCCGCTCGTCGCGCATCCGCTTCTGCAACGGCATGAAATCCTCGACGTGGACCAGGTGCCGGCTCAGCAGATCGGCGAACGTCGCATCATCGCCGAGCAGGCGCACGCCCTCGAGCGCCTCGCCGGTCACCGGTTCCGGCGTGCCGTGCAGATCGATCAGATCGATCGGCCATCCGGACGCCGCGCCGATATCGCCGATGATCGCGATCCTGGTCTCGGCCGACAGGCGCGCGTGACCGAGCACGGCCAGATCGACATCGCTGTCCATCCGACCGGTGCCTCGGGCACGCGAGCCGAACAGCAGCGCGAGGCGCAGCTCCCGGTACGGTTCGAGCAACTCCACCAATGTGGCAACCAGATCGCGCATGCCGGCAGTGTAGCTCGCCGACGGTGCACGGACGACCACGAAGCCCGGACGTGCAGGGGGTGGCGACGGGTTGCCACCGGTGGCAACCTGTCGACTTCCCGAGGAGACGTGCCGTGCCCGAACGCATCACCGCCAACCTGCCGGCCCGCTCGTTCGACCTGACCGGGCGCTTCTACCGCGCGCTCGGCTTCCGGGTGGCGTTTCGCGACCGGGGCTGGATGATCCTGACGCGCGGCTCGCTCGAACTGGAATTCTTCCCGCACCCGACGCTGGAACCGGCCGACTCGTGGTTCAGCGCCTGCGTCCGGGTCGACGACGTGGACGCCCTGTTCGGGAGCTGGGGTGCGCTGGCCCTGCCCACCGAAGGCATACCGCGCCTGGTCATGCCGACGGACGATGCGTCCGGTTTCCGGATCGGCGTGCTGGTCGATCCGGACGGCAGCCTGCTGCGTTGCCTGACCGAGCTGCCGTAGCGGGCGTCTTCCCGGCAGCTCTCGCCAGGCGGCTCCCGTCGGGCGGCTCTCGCCAGACAGCTCTCGTCGAGCAGCGTTCAGGCAGCCTCCCGGTTCCCCGCGCCGACGCGCCGCTCCACCCGCGCCGACTCCCCCGACTTCGCGAACAGGTGCAACCAGCCGTTGTCGACCAGTTCCCGCACCATCTCGTGGGTGGAGATCGCCGCCGTTGCCCTCGAGCACGCCGAGCGTGCCGACCACCCCTGCGAAGCGACAGGATGTACCCCTTGTTCCTTCACAGGCCCTGAGTTGCCGCTGCCGAACGCGCGGTTGTCCACCGCCGAGCCGAAGTACTGCAGGCTGATCCGGCTGGCCACCACCATCGGCACGCTCATGATCAGCGCCAGCACGCCGAAGCCCTCGCCCTGGCGCCAATCGTAGGAGTGCAGGAACGATCGTCCGTCGAGATAGGGTTCCGCGGCGGAGCCTTCGGCTGCCGGGACCGGTTCGAGCCGCCCGACCCGTTCCGCCCGTGCCGGACGGCCGGCCGTCTCCAGCCAGCCTTGCAGCCGTGCCAGATCCGCCTCGTGGCCCGGCGCGGCAGGTGGTCGGCGTCGAAGATCGCCATCTCGTCGGTGGTGGTGTCGTGCAGGCAGGCCGGGAAGCGGGTGTCGTCGGGCACCGCGATGCCTCGATCGACCAGGCCTGCGCGCACGCCCGGATCGTTCAGGATGGCGGCGACGACGCGGGCGTTGGCCTCGCCGGTGTGCCCGCCGCAGGCACCGCGGTCCAGGCCGATGGCATGCGGATTGTTGACCGTCGTGGCGCCATGACCGGCGAGCACCACCAGTCGTGCGAACCCGGTCCGCATCGACATGGCGCCCAGCACCGCCTCGGCCATGTCGAGCCGGTCGGCGTCGGTGAAGCCGGTATCCCGCCCGCCCACCGCGGCCGGTTCGATGCCTGGCCCCAGACGTCCGCGAACACCGGCGTCGATGCCGTCCGTCAGCGGTGCGGGCACGGTGCGGGTCAGGCCCAGCGCGTCGCTCGCCAGCTTGCCACCGTGCCCCCAGCCCACCGCCTCGACGAAGCCGAACGACGACACCGCGGCATTCTTGAACGAGCGCCACGCCGTGGAGGCACGGTGGCGCAGTGCGCGCCGCTCGGCGATCGCGACGTCCTCCCGCTCGCTCGCCGCCACGCCCTCGCGGACCGTGAAGCGCGGTGTCAGCAGGACCGGACATTGCGCTCCGCCGCGGTCTCGCCCGAGCGGCACGTACTCGATCGCGAAACCGAAGAAGCCGGCGAACCCGACCGTCTCGATGCCGGACGAGACGCTCCCCTGCGCACGCCGGTAGACCTCCGAGCGGACATCGATGCAGAACGCGGCCCGAAGGACCGGGCGGAAGAGCCGGTCCGAGGGCGCGGCGACGCCGGTCAGCCCGCGCAGGAACGTGCGCTGCCACGCCCGCTCCAGAGCGTCCTGCAGGATCACGTCGACCGCCAGGGCATCGCTGTCCGGCTCCTGCGCCGCGTAGCGCTCGCGTGCGGCGGCCCAGGCGTCGGCGATGTCCGTACCCTCGCGAAACACCTCCACCAGGGCCATCTCCCAGGCCAGCCCGACGGCCAGCAGTTCGAGCAGCGTGTCGTCCGACGCGCCGTGCAGCTCGCCTTGCCACACCCGGTAGCGGGCGTACCCGGCCCAGCCACCGATGTCGGCGAGCACGCGGTGGAAGTAGTCGGCCAGAGCTGCCGGCGCGAGCCCGGAACGGGCGGCACTCTCGGCGATGACACCGGCGGCGGTGTCGGGCAGATCACCGACCGCCCGCCGGAATCCGACCAGACCGGCGATGTCGGGTGGCCGGTCGATGACGGCCTGCGCCCGCCACGCCGCGTAGGGACCGTCGCTGCGGGTCGATGGTCGCCGGGCCGACTGCCCTTCGTCGAAACGCGACGCCGCCCAGCAGGAGATCCGGTCCACCACGAAGCGCGTCCCGTCGGTGCCGGTGAGACCGGAGGCGATGCCGACGATGCTCGGCAGGCGGTCGATCACCGGATCGTCCCGCTCGGCCGCCGCCTTCAGCTGCCGCACGTTCGCGATCGATGGCGCGTTGCCGGCGGCCAGCGCCGCCGCCGGGCCCGCCTCGCCGACACGACCGGCTGCGATCGCCTCGGCGTGGAAGGCGCGCGGCAGGGTCATGCGTGCCCCGGCGACGCGTGACATCAGTTGCTCGGCGTCGAGAAGATGTCGATCGCTCAGGGCCTGTGACGGTCCTGCCGATCACGCTCGCGGCGGGCGCGCCCTGCATCGACTGGGCGATGAGCGGCGTCAGGCCGATGATCAGGATCGCGCCCAGCGTCAGCACGGCGACCGCCTCGGGTACCGAGGATCCGGATACCGCCATCGACACCCGGCCCACGAGCAGGTACAGCGCAAGCGACAGGCCGAAGGCGGCGCCGACCGGGACGCGAGAACGCGGTCATGGCGACACCGACCAGCGCGGCCGGGGCCAGGGGCATCGATGGCGCGACAAGCGAGGGCATCGGCGGGATCCGGCACGGGAGGGCCAGGTGGCGGACTGTATCGAGACGCGGTCAATCTATGGAATTCATTGTTCAGAACATGTTGTTCCATCTGGAAGAACGGTCATGCCAACGCTCAACTACCACCACCTGCGCAACTTCCAGATCGCGTTCCTGCGTCCCCTGCTCGGTCGCGACGACGTCGAGATCGTCATCCGCTCGGGCACGCTCGACGACCTGCTGCCCGGTCTGGAGGCGCACCGTCTCGATGTCGTGCCCGCCAACGTCGCGCCCGGGCGCGTCGCTTTCCCAACCCCCTGCTGCGCGAGCTGCTGGACGGCACGCCCGGGCCGATCGAATACAATGCAAGCCCGCTACCGGTCACGATCGAGACCGGCGGTGGGCAGGGCGTGCCGTCGCTGCCGGTCAGCCCTCCGGCGCGTCGTTGATGTCGATCACCTCCGCCAGACCTTCGCTGTTGGCCGCGCTGCCGGTGCCGGTCGCGCGCAGGGCGACCCCGAGCGGGTCCATCGGCCTGAGGAACGTGCGCTCGAACGTGCGGATGCAGCGGGTCCGCTCGGCGTAGTCCCGGGCGGCCCGACAGTCCGGATCCTCCAGGGAACGCTGACGGTAGGCTTCGTAGTCTGCCAGCGAGGCGAAGTCGAACAGGGCGATCGCCACGTCGTTGGCGCCCTCGTGCGGAAGGAAGTAGCCCCGGTGGGTGCCCCCGAACCGCTCCACCAGCGGCAGCCACATGCGCGCGTAAGCCTCGAACTCGTCGAGCTTGAACGGATCGATCTTGTAGTGCAGGCAACAGGTGATCACGGTGGGAACCATTGGTTGGGCGAGGACGGCCGCACAGTGTCGCAGAACGGTGGCGGGCCGTTCGTCCACCGGAGCGCGGAACGAACCCTGCGTGTAAATCGCGGCGCTGACGCGTTCGCCGGCGCGGCACCGGGTGCCACGTCGTACCGTCGGTGGAACACCCCTCGCCGTCCGCCCGCATGCCCGCCACCCGCGCCACCCGTGCCGGCCCGATCGCGCCCGCCCCCGCCCTGGTCCGCGAGCTCGCCGACGAGATGCCGGTCGCGCTGGTCTACGACGGCGAGTCGCTGGCGGTCATGCTCGCCGGCCCCCACGACCTGGTGGATTTCGCCACCGGCTTCACGCTGACCGAGGGCATCGCGAGCACGGCGTCCGAGATCGTGCTGGTGGAACACCCGAACGGCATCGAGTGCCGGATGATGCTCGCCGGCATCGACGCCCTGGCGGTGCGGCGACGCGGCCGGGCTGCTGCTGCCGAAGCAGGGACTGGTCGCGGTGCGCGAGGATGTCGGTCGGCACCACGCGCTCGACAAGCTGGTCGGCGCCGCGGTCCGCGCCGGACGTCGCGGCCCCGACGGTGCCATGGTGCTGACCAGACGCGACTGGTCGATCAGAAGGGCGATGTCATCCAGCTCCCGGGCATGAGCTCGCACGGCCCTGCCAAGCTCCGCTCCTCGCGCCTGGGCTGGCACGCCCTGCGAAGCGACAGGATGTACCCTTCATTCCTTCACAGGCCCTTATCTGCCCCGTCCGCCATGCCCTGCATCGACATCGATGGTGCCCGCCTGCACGTGGTGACGCGCGGACCGTCCTTCGAGGCAGCGCCGGACGCCGGCGACGGGTCCGTCGCCACCGCGCCCTCCACGATCCTGTTCCTGCACGGGCTCGGCTCGAGCGCGGCGGACTGGACCCACCAGATCGAACGCTTCGGCACCGACGCCGACGTCGTCGCACCGGACTTTCGCAACCACGGCGAGTCGAGCAAGGGGCACGGCGGCCTGTCGCTGGAGTGCCTGGCTGCCGACACCGTCGCGGTGATGGACGCGCTGGGCGTGGAACGGGCGCACGTGGTCGGCCTGTCGATGGGTGGTTGCGTCGCGCTGCAGCTCGCACTCGACGCTCCCGGGCGCGTGCGCACGCTGACGCTGGCCAACTCGGGTGCCGACATGCGCCCGCGCGGCGTGCGGGTGCGCCTGCTGATGGCGTTGCGCCGCCCGCTGTTCGCGCTCGCTGGGATGCAACGCATCGGACGGATGCAGGCCGAACGCCTCTTTCCGGATCCGCGGGACGCGGCCTCGAAGGCGTTGTCCCTGCGGAGCTGGAACCGGGTGTCGAAGCACGACTTCCTGGCCCAGTTCGGCATCGTGCTGGGATGGCACCGCGAGCATCGGCTCGACGAGATCGGCATGCCGGTGCTGGTGCTGGGGGCGCGGGAGGACTTCACCCCGCTGGCGTGGAAGCGTACGCTGGCCGCCCGCCTGCCCGATGCGCGGCTGGTGGAGATCGACGGGCACCACATGGCGCCGCTGGAGAAGCCGGATTCGTTCGACGCGGCTCTCGATGCCTTCCTCGACGCTCGAGATGCCCGATGATGCCCGGGCGCCGGCGCTACGGTACCTCCAGCTCGGTGAGCAGCCCCGGCGTGATGGCATCGTTGACGGGCATCCGCCGGGCCACCTTGAACAGCCGCATGCCGCGCAGGGTCTGCGCGCCGATCATGCCGTCGGGCCGGCCGACCGCGAAGCCGCGCTCGTTCAGCGCCGCCTGCACGCTGCGGATGACATCCACACCGGGATCGCTGATCGGTTCGAGATCGGCGGCGGTGTAGGCGTCCGGGGCTGGCTCGGGAGCGACGGGACGCCGGACCGTGCGTTCCGATGGCGACGGGACCGTCTCGGACGAGGCTCCGCCGAACGCGGGCAATTCTTCGAGCAACGTGCAGCCGCTCGTGACGAGCAGTGACAGGGCCAGACCGCAGGTGCCGCGGGAAAGTGTTCGCATGTCGATTCTCTCGATCCGGATCCGGCCGCGAAGGTGCGACCCCGATGGGCGCTCGCGAGCAATCGCCGAGCCAACCGCAGGATGATCGCATCGGTGAGTGCCGACGGTGCGGATATTGCGAGTCGCTTCCGGAAATGAACACACGATCGTTGTCGAATATGCAGGATGTCTCGCCCAAGCGCTGCTCGCTGTCCGGAACGGCGTCGGTCGTCGGCGGCTGCCCGGACGGGGGAACGGACGGCGAGGCCCCCATCGGCGTCGCGACCGTGCCCGGCGAGACGACGGACGGTAGCGGGCAGGCACCGTCAGCCGGGTCCGTCGCGCCGCCGGCGACGGCATCGCATCGGATATCCACGCTCGGATCCGGCTGGGCCCGCACCAGTGTCAACGCGCCGATCTTCCGCAAGGATGCCCTGACGAGCGACGCCGTCGAGCAGTACGCCGCTTGGTACGACGACGACGCGCAGGTGATCGTCGCGCGACGCCGGCTCGACGAGGATGCGTGGACGAGCCAGGCGACCGGCTTCTCCGGGCGAGCGCGGGATGCGCACAACACAATCAGCCTGATGCTGGACGGTGACGGGTACCTGCACCTGGCGTGGGACCACCACGGCGATCCGCTGCACTACGCACGCAGCCTCGCCCCGGGCGGGCTCGTCTTCTCGCCGCCCGAGCCGATGCTCGGTACCGACGAGGACCGGATCACCTACCCGGAGTTCCTGGCACTGCCCTGCGGCGACTTGCTGTTCGCCTACCGCCACGGCCGCTCCGGCGACGGTGCGCTGGTGCTCGACCGCTACGCGATCGCCACCCGCACGTGGTCGCGCGTGCAGGATGCCCTGCTCGATGGCCAGGGGGAGCGCAGTGCCTACTGGCAGCTGCACGCCGACGCCGCCGGAACGGTGCACCTGTCCTGGCTGTGGCGCGACTCCGAGGACGTCACCTCCAACCACGACCTGCACTACGCCCGCTCCACCACCGGCGGGACGGGCTGGAGCGACGTGCGCGGCGTACCGGCGACGCTGCCGATCACGGCGGGCAACGCGCCGCCGGTACTGGCCGTGCCGCCGGGCCGCAACCTGATCAACCAGACATCCCTGACGGCCGATCCGGAAGGCGTGCCCGCCATCGCCTTCTACTTTCGCCCTGCCGAGGGTGCGATCACCGACATCCACGTGCTGAGCTTCGAACCCGGCACCGGCGCCTGGCGCCTCGAGAGGGTCAGCCGGCGCGGGACCGATTTCGAACTGGCGGGTCCGGGCACGAAGAGCCTGCCCATCAGCCGTCCGCAGATCGTGCACGAGACCCGTGGCCGGCAGCGCTGGCTGCACGTGATCTACCGCGACGCCGAGCAGCATGATCGCGCGGTGCTCGCCTCCTCGGAACGTACCGTCACCGAGCCCACCTGGACGCGTTCGGTGCTGCCGGGCGGCCCGCTCGATCGCTGGGAACCCTCGTTCGACTCGCGCCTGTGGCGCGATCACGATCGGCTGCACCTGTACCTGCAACGCGTCGGCCAAGTGGATCGGGAAGGGGTCGACGATGACTACCCGCCGACGCCGGTACGCGTGCTCGAGGTCGCGTTGCCCGCGCCCCGAGCGGTGACACCACCCTGAGCGGTGCTCGTGCCGATCGGCCTCAGGCGTCCGCGGACGACTTTTCCTGGTGGTACGACGCGATGCTCTCGTAGACCGATTCGGGAAAATCGAGATCGCGGTAGACGTTGCCCGCGTCCGGATCGTCCGGATCGGCGAGAATCGGGAAATCCTGCTTCTTCTCGTAGCCACGGATCGTGCCGGCGGCCGGCGGGCTGTAGTCCGCCGCGCTCACCTGGCGCACCAGCCCTCGCGCCTTCTCCTCGTCCACGTCCCTGTCCTGCCTGAGCAGTTCGACCAGTTCGTCCTCGTCGACGAAGTGGCGCGCGACGATGGTGAACACCAGGCGCCCGTAGTGCCCGATGTCCTTGCCTTGCCCCAGCGCGTCGAGCAGGTGCGCCATCATCGCGTTCTTCTCGAGATCTTCGGTAGCCATCGCCATCTCTCCGGTGTGGGTCGGTGCCGCGGTGCACAGCGATACCGTCAGGAGCGCCACCGTAGCGGCGGCACGTGCCGTCGCCACGGAGCTGGCAATATGTACAGCTTCGCGATCGGGCGCCATCGGGAGCGGGCCGCCGCGCGCGGTACCGGGCGGGGAGCGACGGCGGGTCCGCGCGGGACGGATAGACTCGTCGCCACCTCGTACCGGACCGATTCGCACGTGATGAGCTACACCGCCTGGAAGTTCGTTCACGTGCTCGGTGTCGTGCTCCTGGTCGGCAACGTCACCGTCACCTCGGTCTGGAAGGTGTTCGCCGACCGTACCCGTGAACCCCGCACGATCGCCTTCGCGCAACGGCTCGTGACGGGTACCGACTGGGCCTTCACCGGCGGTGGCATCGTGCTGATGATCGGCGGTGGTTACGGTATGGCGCTGAGCGCCGGATTGTCGCTCACGGGCGCGCCGTGGCTGCTGTGGAGCCAGGTGATGACGCTGCTCTCGGGATTGCTGTGGCTCTGCCTGCTGCTGCCGATCCAGATTCAGCAGGCTCGCATCACGGCCTCGCTCGCCGACGGCGAGACGTTGCCCGAACGCTACTGGCGGCTCTCCCGCCACTGGATCTTCTGGGGCGTGCTGGCGACCGTGCCGCTGGCGGCGGCGATGTGGATGATGATCGCCAAGGTGCCGCGTTGACGTCGGCTACCCGGGCCGATACCGTCACCGACTGCGCCACCCGGGACCGCATCGCCGGCAACTGGAAGCAGTTGAAGGGCAACGCCGGGGCGCGGTGGGGCAGGCTGACCGATGACGACATGGAGCAGGCCGACGGCAACAGGGACATCCTCGTCGGCAAGGTCCAGGACGCCTACGGCACCACGCGCATGGAAGCCGAGCAACAGGTCGACAGCTGGGCGGCCGGCAACGAATGGAGTCGACGGCCGAGGAGCCCGTCCGTCACGGACGGGTCAGTCACGGGCTCGCCCGAACGGGTTCTCGTAGAGCGTGCCGTGGCTCTCCACCCCGACCTCCAGCACGCAATCGGTGGTCGGTCGGGCAACGCACAGCAACACGTAGCCGGCGCGTGACTGGCGTCGGTTCAACGCCGTGGCGTTCGGCTGGCGCACGCGCCCCGAGACCAGACGCGCCGCGCAGGTGATGCAACCGCCGTAGCGACAGGCGATCGGCAGCGCGATCCCCGCCGCTTCGCAGGCATCGAAGATCGATTGATCCGCGGCGCAGTTCACCGTGCGCCCGTCACGGTTGGCGAGGGTGACGAGGTGCCCCGTCACGATGACGATCCGTCACGGCGCATCGGCCGGCCCCCGCACCCGCCGGGCCTACATCCAGATGTCCGACGTCACGTCTCCACCGGGGTAGCGCATCTCGTGGCAACGCGCCGGACCGTTGGGCTCCTCGCCGAAATCGACCAGGAAGTTCTCCTCGATCGACATCCCACCGTTCTCGGTGTCGCAATTGACGACGTACATCTTCGCCCCACCGTCCTTCATGCCCGGGTAGAACTGGTTGTCCCAGGTGCTGAACAGCGATGTGGTCACGTACAGCCGCTTGCCATCGAGCGAGAGCTGGATCATCTGCGGTGCACCGTCGACCTGCCGCCCGTTGACCTCGGGCGCCTTGCCGAGCAGCCCGCCTATCCACACCTGGCCGGTCAGCTTCGGGTGCGAAGGGTCGGAGATGTCGTATTGGCGCAGGTCGCCGTGCAGCCAGTTCGAGAAGTACAGGTACCGGTCGTCCATCGAGATCAGGATGTCGGTGATCAGCGCCGGCATCGGTACCGGAAAGCCTTCCACATCGACGGTGGGTATGTCGATGACCTTCTCGACCACCGTGTCGCCGTGCTCGTCGCGGTACCAGTGGAAGACGTTGGAGGACAGGGTCGCGGCCACGAAGCCGTGGGTGGAATCCGGATCGTGGTGGAAGCGCACCTCCAGCGGGATCATGCCCTCCTCGCCCAGATCGACCGACTTCTCGATGCGCCTGGCCTCGAAATCCCAGAAGTGGATCGAGTGGCCGTACTTCCCCTTGCCGACGTCTTCCAGGTCGAAACCAGGCATGAACGTGTTGGGAGCGGCCCACTCGGAGC
>Ga0115031_1001921_pt1 | contig 15340 bp, 22 predicted proteins | sample Maine_Asex4_meta_FD_87301 | JGI IMG/M metagenome (GOLD analysis project Ga0115031, IMG submission 87301) | Marine algal microbial communities from Maine, USA - Maine_Asex4_metaG | ecosystem: Host-associated > Algae > Red algae > Unclassified | place: Maine, USA | collected 2015-01-05
AAGTGGGAGTAAGATCATCCTGAGTATCGTGCTCAGGACTGTCCTGGCGTCGGAGTACAATCATCCTGGGGACCGTCGTCATAGATTGAGTGAACGAGTGCGCAAGATTGATCTAGATTCCTGCCTCAAGGCCTCGATCGTAGATGATAGCCTGGACTACTTGGAGTGACGCCGAGAGGAGGGTCTGCCGAAACCGATCAGAGAGCAAGACCTGCCCATGGGGCGTCGCTGCTGGGCCACGAAACGTGTGCAGAGGGAGCCTCAATGTGACTTGGTAGTCGTGCGACCGACACGCTGTTTCCCGGCGCAGAGGGGATGGGAACTGGGTAAACATGCGCCGGCTCGCACATCGAGAATACCGTGAAGTCCCGGACGCACGCAGTCCCGATTTATCAATGATTGGGTCTCCTTCAAGGCAGTAAATTCATTCCTAGCTCAGTGGCTAACTCGTACCCTATCGCCGAAACACAGCACGTCCCGATCTTGCGATCCCCCTGTTCAATACCTATCAGAAGCACTCGCACCTGGGACTCAAGCGCATGAGTGATATATCCGATTCCACGTTGGGCCATGGTCTGAACAAAGCGAGTGTCAAAAGTTTTTTGTTCACGCTGTTGACGGAATAGGCAGACATTTTGTTTGCGGAAGAGGCAGTCAGACTATCAGTTGAACGAGTCCTCACATTTTTTTTGAAAGTCAGTCCCCGAGATTATCAGTGGGTCAGGATGACACTGCTTCTGGCACGATCCCAGTCTCAGTCCCGAAGATGATCGGTTGAACGAGTCCACAACTGTAGTGATGAACTCCCGAATCACAGAGGTCACTTGAGAATCAGACAATCTGAAATGTAGGATTTTCGCTGAAACACGGAACTTTTGTGCACATGATCCTCCGTATCATGCTGAGGCCATCTCACAGGAGCTTTGCATGGCTATCTCAAAACATTCTTTCGCGTCTACTCGTTATAGATTTACAAGCCGGCAAATGTAGAACTATTCCGGCGACGAAATACCGACCCGCAGTGTAGCCGCACAGCTGTTCTTGATCAGCGGAAGCCAGAAGCATGTAGGGAGTCGGGTTTCCAAGGCCCGAACCAAAAAAAAGCTTCTTCGTCTAAATATGTGGTGTTACATTGGACATCAGGTGCTGAATGCGACACGTTGCGCAACGTGGCGTGAAGATGACGTTAGCATCTCACTGTTGACAATGTTCCAAGTATAGCTGGACCAAATTGAACGAATGAACACACAGATCATACCTGATCACCCAAGTACGATTGACGAGTGAGGTGGTCGACCGCCTTTTTCGGAGCTACTCCAGAGCTGGATTGGGAGCGGGGGGGGATGGGAGAGCGCGCGGGCCCGAAGCGAGCGTGCTCGTTGCCCTCGCGGTAGTCGTAAGGGCCCCACTCCGCATGGCCCATAAGTGGTTACGCCCGCAGTTAACCTCGCCACGCATTAACTTTGTATTCCTCTGTCAACACCTTTTCCCTCGACATATGCCCCCTGCAACGCCCCCCTCACCCCGCCCCACCCGGCACTGCCCCACCCTGCCCAGTCCTGCTCTGCCCCCCCCCACCGAGCCCCTCCCCGTTCCGCTGCGCCCCGCCTGTGCAGATGCACACGCAACGGGGAACCCATGGTGCGTGCTACAGAGCTGCGGTCTTGTAGTCACGCGGACCACGGCCTGCGGGGCGCGAAGGAAGCCGTCGGCGGCGGTAGCCGACAGTTTCGAGATTAAAGCCCCCCTGAAGTTGCAGGCCGGATCGGGTGGCCAGGTCTTCGCATGCGGGACACCTGTCCAGCAATCTACTCCGGCAGACGGTCCGTGAAGTCAGTGGAGCCAGCAGCGGCGACGAATTCATATAGGAATGGAACACTTCTGTGTCGAGATCAGTCGCGTAGGCCACTCTCGTCGTCACGCTCTGAAACCCAGGCTACTTGAGTTGGCAGTATGTGGCTCATGCAGGCTCATTGATTCCGAGTCGGCAGCGATTGTTGTTCATCGTCAAGTCGGATCAAACCAGAGACTTCGACTAGTGCCTTCCACTGTGAAAGCCACTTTGGGTAGCGGGTCAACATACGGGATTCTGATTGGCCAGCGCTTGGGATATCGTGCTTATTTGATCCGGCATTTCCCGTAGGGCAGACAGTTAGGATCACCGGTACTACCGCAAGATTGCTGCCGAGATTGCTTGTAGCATGTGGGATTTGCTCTTATGCACTGACCCTGGACACACATACAAAGAACACGTCGGTGCGGCGGTCGCGAACCACGACGTGCATCCGCAGTCGCACGCATTCTTTGAGAAGGTCAAGTGTCGTTGTAAACCTCTATTTTTCTGCGTTAGCCCTCTGAATGACAATGACATTGTTTGAGAGCCGCCGCGTTGGTCGGCAGTACGTCTGTGGCCGCCGCACGTCAAATCGACAGCATGCAGTTTCGCGCCTCTGCCGCCTCGAAGACCACATCCTCGGCTTCGACCGTCGGCTTGGCGGCGGCGACGGCGACTGAGGTGGCTACCACGCTCGTGACCACAGCCGTAGCGGCAGGGACCAACCGCAGGGGTTGAGCGCAGTGGACGGGACAGCAAGACGCTGTTGGCCGAGTCCGATTGGGTGGCCACCGCCCTGTCAGCGGCGGTCGACTGAGCGTCTTCTCAGGATGTGGTGGTCGCGGCCAAGATTGTTGACCCCCCCACCACAGCGTCGCCGCCATATTGCTGGCGCAACGGCCGGCTCGTCGGTCTACTGCGTGTCCGTGGGGGCGGAAGGCATGGCCTGCAGTGTTCTGTCGGCCGCCAGCACCCCGCTTGCGGGAGTCAACTCGTCACGGACGATCAGCTTGACGCCAACGGCGGCGGCGGCCGCTGATGCTGAGACCGCCAACGCCACCGCCCCCGTGTCGACTTGTTGCGTGTGGGCGGGCGCATTGAAGAGATCCGGCGGCTTGCCATCGCCCCCCCCCTGCGGATAGGCTTCGCGCCGTCAGCAGCCGTCGGCTTGGCGGAGAAAAATGACGGCAGTGGTCGCAAACACGTCATTCACCGTTGCCGCCGGCACGTCGGCTGGCATCATCTCCGAGCATGCGGCTGATGGGGACATTTTGTCTGGTTGGACAGGAACGGGACGTTGGCCGCGTTGACTTTGTCGACGGCCGCCGACTCGTCGGCGGAGGTTAGCTTAGCGCAGACTGCGGCAACGTCGGTCGCCCCCTCATCTATCCCCACCGCCGCCTCTTAGTCGGCCGTCAACGCGTCAGTGGCTTCGCCCAGAGCAACTGCAACAAGGCCTCTCCGAAAGTGAAGCGTGGGGGAGGGGTAGAAAAGAACAGGAGGACGCCGGGGGAAGCATGACGAGGGGCGGGGGTAGCATGGGCGGGGGGCGGGGGTAGCACGTATTGGGGGCGGAGGTAGCATGCAGGGGGGGATGGGGCAGAATAGCATTTGGGTTGGTACCATGGAGAATGCATCACAACAATGTCGATCGTCTCAGTGGGAATTCTCATGTCGACGCGGATAGTCAACCTGGGGCCGCGGCTAAGGCCGAAAGCTCTCATGGGAAGCGGGACGGGCCCGAAAAAAGAGCTGCCAATACAAGGGAAGGAAGCCCGCTCGCCGCCGCCGCAGCGGCGGCACGTCGCGCGGGGCTCCGGGCTGGCTGTCACAACCCAATATCACGGATGACCAGTCTCGTCGAGGCCGACGCCGCGAGAGTGGCGCTGCGGCACACAAGGGCGTGGCTCAGCACAGGGTCCTGGAGGGGCCCTCTAAACGGAGCCTCTGGGTGACTGCAAACCGCTACTCTGATCCCCCCGGTGTGGTGTGAGGCCATCACCTGGAAAAGGCGCACTCTCGGAAAATAACGTGAGGCAGCTGCTCCGTAAACCGGGCTATGGGGGCAGGTGCACAGTGATAACGGTGCTATAGTGGTCCAAAGGGAGGCCATTTGATGAGATAGACTCGTGGCACAGCAGGCCGCGTGCATCGCACGGGTTCACACAGTGTACGAACCGTTATCATGGCCTGTCATTCGCACTGAGACGCCTCAGATGTCCGCGATGAATATGTCTGAATACTGAAGAGAACATACCCCAGAGCGGCAGCAAACGGCCCGTGGATGCCTCGCGGACCAGTAATTGAACTGCGACTGGATGTGTGCTTCAGGGGGCGATTCGCCTTTAGCGCCCGACTTCGACAATGGTGTCAAATGCAGATTCCGGCTCGGGCCCCGTCTGCCAATGAAGAACTGCACTCAAGACGTATTCAAGACCTGGTTGTGCGAGATGCACAATCTGTTCGATGGAGATGCAGCGTTACTGACAAATAAAATGATTGCTTGTCAGATCAGTTATCGTAGTCATTGCTGTGCTCGTCAGCGAACCTGGCAACCCGCTGATACAGCCAGCTGGCGAGACGTCACGAGGCCAGCAAGGACAGCTCTGTTGGAGATACCGTGCAGCGTCCCCCACCTGTATCGCTCCTCCCATGTAGGTGGGTGCCCGCTTCCTACATGAATCATGCTATAGTTCTCCCGAGCATGCTCACTTGCAAGTAATGTGAAGCTCTCCGGGCTGATCAAGCGTGCTCAATTGTTAGTCGCGTGGAGCTCTTCGTGCCCTTCGGGTCTCTCTGCGACAGGACCCGAGATTGAACGGTTCCACAGTACCTCTAGTCCTGTATTCGCATGCTCAGGCAATGAAGCCAGTTTGCCCAGGTGACGCCGCAGTGCCGGCGGACCGGAGGTATTTCTACGCCCACAAAGGAACCCAACCGATTCGCCGGCACGGCAGCATCATCGACCTATACAAGCTTTATTGGCCGCCGCCACAATCCATATGCACCAGTCGGCACGGCACGTCATTCATGCAGTCACTATCAGGCGAGCATTTTTTGGCTATCCCCACAGAACGTACGCAAGAGAAGAACACTGGCACACTATCCAGAAGCTGCCCTGCTCGTCACGCCTGCGGTCGATCCGCACCGAGTGCAGTCCTGAAAGCCTGCCGCCGCGGGAGTCGGGGTGTGAACCGTTTGGTGCCTGCGTCCCGGCCGTTTTGAAGCGTCACGGGGGTGAAGGCGCCCGCCGCATCTAACGCGAGACGCGTGGGCAGGTGCTGACGCGGACGGACGGGCGCGACTTTTCTCTGGAAGTACGGGGGAAGCGCGAACGCCATTTGTACGCGCTGGCGCGTGCTAGAGCGGCCGAGCCGTCGAGACCTGTCGCAACGAAGCCAACAGGACAGGAAGGGCATGGCACGCAAGGACGCACTGGTCAGTTTGAGAGTCAGGGAGCGATGGCGGCGCAACAGGCAAGGACGCGTGCCTCTGACATAAACGAGAGAGGGACGCTGGAAGCCTACAAGTTGGAAGAGAGAACTGTCGGGGAGCGAACAGTACAACAGGCAGCAAGAGAACGATTTTTTCTCTCCGCAAGGCAGGAAGCGGGCCGGGAGTAGAGGGAGCCGTCCCCGCCGCCGGGCGACGGGCTTGTGTCTCCTTGCGGCGTCGGCGGCTTGCTGCACATCCTCCGTCCCACAACAATCTTACCCACCAAACCCATCGATAATCTGGAGTTCTTCCTGTTCTGAGGGCAGAAAAGCTTGAGATCTTGGGAAATCATTCTGTTGCTACAACTTGGTCTCAAGACCGAAGGCCTCACGTTGCCCAATATTTCCCTTACGACACACGCACCCTTCACGTTCGCAGTGCTGTACAATGTTCCCATGGTAATATGTCTCGACTGGGTGATGCTGGATCTCCTTGGACGTCTTGGCCTCGCCGGAATGGCTGCGCGCGGCTTTGAGCTTGCGGGCTTGTCGCATCTGCGACAGGCGCATGTTGTTGTGAGCCGCAAGATTCCGGGAGCGAACCATGAAACGCCGCTTCATCATGCAGGTCACGGCGTTCTTGTAGATTTTCTTGATGGAGTGCTGCCTCTCGGCACCCGACGTGTCGTGCCCCTGGAAGAGCATTGGGTACTGGTCGGGGCTGAAAACAGGCGAGCAGTTGTGGCCAACACGGTGGAAGCGGTCCAAAAACCAGGCCGTCAGAGACTGGTGCAGAAACCACGGCACACGGCGAAGCGCGTTGCGCTGCGCTTGGCAAACAGTGTCAAAATGAATCACCCGAGGGAGATTAGAAAAACGTTGCGCCAACGTCGACTAGACGTGAGCCGGGCCCTCCGTCTCGCGCATGAGTTCCAATCCGACGATGTATCCGCACCCACACTTAAACGTTAGCCCCCCTAGCGCTCGAAACACGTTGTCAGAAAAGTGGTGGCGGCAGTCGTCCTCATCCTAGGTCTTGCGCTCCTTTTCCTTGCCGGCCTTAAGACCGTCCCTGCCGCCGTTCTTCTTGCCGCCCGTTTTACCGCCAGCCTTGTTGGTAGCCTGGTTGACGGCAGCATTCTTGCGCTGCCGCTCAGCGGTGCAGTCCTCAAGGAAGGCGCGAACCGCCTTACGGCCGGGCCAGACCTGGCCGGAGCGCACCTCCGTTTGGCCGGCAAAGAATAGGAGCTCGCGAACAGCGCGGCTCAACGCTTGTGAAGCGTCCATGTGATCGCTCATGAGCAACATAACTGCTACACAAAGAGGGCGCCTGGATACAGTCCGCGTAGTGCAGCCAAAACTCGCTGGCGACGCCAACGATGAGGGAGCGCGCAAACACCTCCACGGCGTGCATGTCACAGTCGTTGTAGTGTTTGAGTTCCGGCTCCGTCAAAAACGCTGAAACGAAAACGCGCACCTTGCGCCAACGGTCCAGGTGCAGGTCAGCATCGTCTGTGGGGGGGAACACAGGCGATACTGTGGTGAGAATCACGTTGCCGGATGCCGGTGCGCCGCCGCCGACGCCACCCCCGTCATCAATGGACACGGAGCCCGCCATGCAGCAACGGAACAGCACAAACTTATACGCCTTTTCGGTGATAGTCGTCTTAAAGAAGAAAGCGGCAGCGCTGCTCGCCCCCAAGTCCGTCCCCCCCCCCCGCCTCCGCGTCGGCTTGTCGCGCGGCCGCGAGTGAAGAAAAAACGGCCGGCAGCGTGACCTTGGCTGGCTGCTCCTTGCTTTCGTTGAGCGCCTGGACAGACGCGTAAGGCGTGGCGTCCACGGCGGTTGCGACTGCCTTGGCCACGTCTGCACGCACAACCGCCGCGACGTCAGTCGGCAACACGTGAGCTGGCCAATCGCCGGCAGATGCGGCTGGCACGGCTGTCGAGTTGCGGTCAGTCTGACCGGGCGCCTCCTTCGCCGTCTTGACAGAAGACGTCCCGTCGATGGAATCGTGTTAGAAATTAGATGAGACAGAAAGCGCAAAGCTGAAGCGCGACATCGGTGATTGGAAAGGGTAAGATGCCGCTCGAGTTAAAGGGGTTCGCGACCCTCAAGGCGAGATCTTTCGCCATGATCTTTGAATGAAGGCCGCTGAGACCCCACTGGAGAGGCGCACTCTGGCAGAAACGAGTGAAGCGCCCGCAACAGGGCCTCGCATGGAGGACGTTGAGGTCACGGGAGAATTGTCCGCAGCAGGTGCCTCTGCAGGCTGGTCGGGGGCTTGGCGCCTGCAAGATTCACGCATACACACTGTGGAGCCACTTACAGGCCGTCACCGTCACATGCAGATATTCTCGATCCATGATCGCGCCGTTGAGCGACAGTGAAGCGGTGCGATCGGCGTCACAGCAGGGTTCTTGCGATCGTGCCACAATACGCACCGGCGCGCCTGGCTGTCTCAAAAGGACGCCTTGTGGCAGTTGCAGCAAAGATCACGGCTCCCACATGGCAGCATCAGTGGTCCATACGACAGTCTTGTGCGGGCTGCGAACCGGGGCCTCTCAGCGCCACAATCTGCCTGCTGACGACTGTCTGCAGATGGGGGGTGTTGCGCCGGCGAGAGGCCCGAATCTGGTGAGCGCGCCAAATTTTCTCGGTGACCACGCTGAAGTACGAGAGCTATGAGAAACTCTAGTTATACGCCACATACTTGAAATTCCGAGAGTAACAGCTGCGCACCATGCATACCTTGCCACGATACTGTCCGAGAACTGCCGCGCAATCAGGAGCCAGGACGTGTGACCAGGCGCCACCGTGCCGTGTCGTGTTCACTGATGGCCTGGAGGGCTCTGACTCCGGAGTCCTTCTATCTGGCAATAGAAACCGACACCAACGACCACCGCTCGACCGCTGCCAATCAGGCGGTGGCGTCCAAAACGTGGTAGACGGCCAAGCGTGAGCTGCCGGTCTCACTTGCCGCGCCCGCAGACGGGTGGTAGGCCGACACGTCTGCGTTTGTCGGTACGGACGTGGCGGCTGCCATTGCTGCCGCTGTTGGCGTCAAGTCGAACGCCGCCGACTAGGCGGTGGCTCCCAGTAAAACCTTAGGCGGCCAGTCACGACGTGCCGGTCACGTTCGCCGCGTCGTTGGGCGTGCGGCCGGCCCGATGTGGCGGCGCAGGTGAAAACGGGCGATTTGACGAGCGCCGGAGAGTCGGCTGTCATCCAGTGGGACAAGAAAGCCGTTTGCAACTTGCTTGTCAAGTCCGCCTCGCGCACCGTCTCGGAGCCAGGCGATATGGCGATGGTGACTGCCGCAGGTGTGGCGTTGAGTGCATCCGCAGCCGACCGCGTTGAGGAACCGATCACCTATAAGGCGGTGACCTCCATGGCGAGAAAAGCAGCCGGCTCGAAGTCGCCGGTCGCGCATGCCCTGCCCGCCGACGAGCGGTCGGCCAGCACGGCCGCGATGGCACCAATTGTCGAGGCGGCGCCCCTCACCGCCGCCGTCCGATACCAGCCAACCGAGGCAGGCCTTGCTGTGGCCACCACAGAGCCAAGCCGACCACTGTCTACAAGGCTGTAGCGACAAACAGAACGGTGGTAGCCAACGGCAACCTGATCTTTTCGTGCGCCGCGCCTGCCGACGTACAGCCGCTCAACGTGGCAGCGGCACTAACGAAGGATGACGTGGCACCCGCCAACACCGTGTCCACACACAGCCAAATGCCTTCAACGACGCAGTGGCTGCCGTCAGGGGGCAGGTTCCGAACGGCCAAGCCGTCGGCGAGCGGATGGCGGGGCAAGAAAATTCGTTGTGTTCTTTTCTGTTCGTTGATTGTAGCCTGAGTGCCCAGCGCCTTCTTTGACAATAACTTTGTCGAGAATTTGAATTGGATGACGTATCTGGGCTGGCGGCCGTCGCACGAGGAAACAAAGGATCAGTGGTGTATGTAGTCGTTCTCATGCGGGCCAATGACAGGTAATCGAATCAAAGAGATACGACACGAAGAAAAAGATCGGGACAACACTTCGGCTGCTATTTGGCGCCGCTGGTACGACGAATGCCCGCCCCAGCCGATAGCTGATTAGCCCTTGGACATGAGCTCCATGTGCCGGAACGTGAGGACGCCGCAATCGTCACAGTTCTCCTGTGTGCGGCAGGGCACCGTACAAAAGCTCTCATTCTTCTTGGGCAAGCCGTGCACGGCGGCCTCCCTTTTGGCCCACCTCGAACTTTTCTCGCTCATCTGCTCCTGCGCGCGGCCTCAAGAGTCGTCGAGCTCGACGAGCCCCGGCGCCAGGATCACCACCTCCAAAAACTAGTGAGCATCAGTGATGTTGACAGGGATGAAGCTTTTGCGGGCCTCGAGCACGAACTCCTTTTTTGTCCAACGCCGCACTGCGTTGTAGCTGTACCGGCCGTTCTTGACGAACGTGTCAATGAAGAATGTGTTGAAGAAGATGTACTGCGGCTTGGGTCGTACAGATGATGCAAATTTGAGATGACGGACGCGCAGCAGCTCGATGCACGCTTTGACGACCTCGTCGTTGAACCACTGGTTCGGCAGCGTAAGTTGAAGGTCCTCCATCTGCAGAGGAATGGGTCCAATTTCGACCAGCACAGTGGCAACGCCATCGGACGGCGGGCCGATGACGTCAGCCGTAGCCTTGATGGCACACAACGTCAGCGTCGACAGCGGATCCGCCCGGTCGATGACAACCGGGTCCTCGTCGGCCCTTGCCCTGGCCGGCACCTCCTCAACCACCCCCTCCTCCAGCTGCCACGCGTCCCTTCCAACCACGGCGACGGACCGACACCTTAACCGACACGTAGGAAGCGCCGTGCAGGCGTCAGGTACCATGCCTCGGCGGCGCCTTGTCAAAGGGGCAGATGAAGAGGATGACGACGACCCGGACCATGTGGCAGACGGCGGTCGTGATGGCGAGCATGACATGGGTGACACAGTGCCATCAAACTCTCGGGGCCCGTCGCTGGGCATTGAGGCTGCACGTGGGCTGCTTTGCACCGAGCTGGTCTGCTCCACCGGCTCCGCAGCGCCCTCGAGCGCCACCTCGCTCCCACCGTCGTCAGTGTCGCCGTCGACCGAATCCCCGCTGCTTGCTTCCTCGCCTACTGAGTTGGTCTCATCCTCGTTCGTGCCACTCTCGCCGTCGTCGCTGCCGCTATCCTCTTTCCCGCTCACGAGGCCCGCATCATCGTACATCTCAGCGGAGGCGGCACCGTCCTCATTGGCGCCAATGTGCGAGGTGGACTCCAGCGCGGCGGCCGGCGCGGCTTGCACAGCGGGCGCGACAGGATCGCCGCGGCCTTGTAACGCAACAAGGTGCTTGGTGAGTTGAGCGGTGGACCACCTGAGCGCTTGCTCGTCGTGAATCGGCGCACGCCCCACCAACTCGTCTGCTGTGGGCAGTTGCGGGGCTGGAGGAGGTGGCCGAACCAATATCTTGACGTGCGCCAGGAGCACCGATACCACTTGCCTGTCATACACAATGCTCTGAATGGGCCCGCCGGCCGCCTCCTCCCGACCACAATTATGGCACTTGGAAGGCGTGGCTGGCACCCTTAGCGTGTTTTAGAACTCGCCGGTCGTGTCTGACCGCAGTTGCCGGGCTTGACCGTCCTCGATTTCTCCACAGGCGGTTGTGTTCCTTAGAAGAACCGTGAGATATTGGAACGCTGCCGCAATGATTGACCGTGCACTCACGCACAGCACCAGCACCAGGTCCAATGGTCTGCATGGCGTTGATCATAGGCTTGGGTGTTTGCCGGCTCAGCTCAGCCGAAATCACGCGGTAGGCGGCCAGAAGCGCCGCAGCATGGCGACCAGGGGCTTCGGAACAATAATTCGGATAAAGCACCGTTCTGTAAGCAGCGGCCTCCTGCACGCAGCAACATCTCATGTTCATCAGTCTTTCCACGAAAAACCTGAGCATGAGCTGAGCTCTCTAGCAGTGTCCTCCATTTCGCTCTCACATTGGATGGCGAGAAGGTCCCAACGGATATATCCGGATAAATCTGGATAAATCCCAGATTCTGCTGAGAAGTCCGGATTCTGAAAGGCCCTGATGGCGGCACGTCGAGCTCTCCTCGCGTTTCCATTTTATTTCGACGCGCTCCAGCGCGTGCTTCACCGTGTCCGTTTAGCCGCTGCCCTTCACGCCCCTGCAGGTGCAGAAGGCGGCGACGTTGCCCTTGAGCAGTGCCGGCCACACGCAGATAAGGTCTAAAGCCTCGACAAAGCCAATGACGTGGGCGCCGTGGACGCAGCCCCCATCAAGCTCGTCATCGCCGCCCATACGCGCGTCGAGCTCGACGGCAACTCGGAGGTCGGAAAGAAAGACCGCGACAAACTCCTCCTCGCAGAACGCACGCTCCATCTTGGTGGGCTGGCGTGGCTTCTTCGGGCTGGTGGTCATCCCGGCAGACGACGTGGCCGCCTTCGGTCGGCTGCAGCGGCTCGTTGGCTGTGGCTTGGAGAGCGCAGACGGCGTTGGTGCCGCTCCCGGTCCGATGGCGTTCACGTGTGTTGGCGCAGAGAGGATGGCGCCTTGCGCGCTGTCGGGCGGCCCGCCGCCATTGGCGTCGTAGCCATCGTCGTGCGTGGCCCCCGGGGTTGCGCTAACCGCTGCGTCTCCCGCCTCGTAGTTGGCAATGTAGTCTTCGTAGGCGCTCTTAGCCTGGACGAGCAGAGCTTGCGACTAGTCACCATGCGGGAGATACGCGTCCTCAGCATCGTTCTCAATTGGCAGAAAGCTCTGAAGAAAGCCGCACATGAGGAGGCGCCGGAGCGGTTGGCAGTCGGCATCGCGCTCCATGGTACCCTTTTGGGGACAGCCGCGGACAGGAAGAGGGGGGTGAGGCGGTGGCGGTGGGGGGGGGAGATAGCGCAGCACGGAGGGATGGTGTAATGGCGTAGGCTCAGAACTGAAATGCATGAGATGGGAGTTGTACGTGTCGAGAGAACCGGGAAGATGTGGTCAGGGGTGTTGGCACTGGGGAGGTTGCTGGTCCTAGGGATGCAGACATCGCTCCGCGGTCAGGAGCGAGTGAGCGCCACGTCGGCGTAAAGATCGCACCCGCCAGCGCGCGCGCGCGCTCCGGCACCCTCGAATCAGGGCCCGCACGTGGAGGTTGTGTCTGTTGACGAGGGGTCCTGGCAGGTGCGAAGTGGCCCGATGTTCTCTCCCCTGTCACATTTCATAAAAGATGATCATTGGCGCGGCATTTGCTGACAGCGAAGGATGGTCCAATCGCCCGGTGCTTGTGACTATCAAGCACCCTTCCGTCAGAGTGTTGCAGAGGTCGTTCCTGGAGCCTGAACTTTGGGCCATGAGCGGCCAAAACTTTGCAATAGCGGCCTGTGCAAAGAGGCCCCTTACCCCCGTAACGCCTCCGCCAGAGGAACTCGGAATTGTGGAGTGTCGCTCTCTTATTGGCCAGGACACAGTCAAGGCATCATTGGAAGGGGACGTACCGTGCCGACACGAGCATATGGCGTGGAGCGGCCGCCAATGGAGAATGTACGAGCCGATGAAGCTGCCGTGCCGGCGAATCGGTCGGGTTCCTTTGTGAGTACGTAGCCCCCTTCCTTGTCCGGAAAGCATCGGGGTTACCGTGTCGTCTTGCTGACGAAACTGCGCGCGCCGCTGTGCGTCCCTGCCGCCGGTTTTGTCCACGGCCGTTGTGCTTCCGACGCACCGCCGGCGCCACCAGCCTGGCGCTAGTTCCTGTGGCTACGCTGTGACCAGTGGCGCCAAAATGGCATCGACGAGGGAGCTGAGCTGGTGTTGCTGCTTGGGTCGCAGTGGGCGCAGGCTCGCGATGGGCCAGTGCCTGCGCCTCGTTGGCCCGAGGGCTTTTGGCGCCTTGTGGGGAGCTGGCAAAACGTACCAGGTTTTTCTGTCTACCAACGGAGTCTTTCGCCACCGGTGGGGCTGAGTTAAACGTATCTTCGCGGACTCCTCGGCGTCCGGACGTCAGGTGCCAGCGCTCGTGTCGTTGGTTTGGTGACGGAGAGAGGACGCCTGGTGAGCGGGCGGTGCCTCGTCGTCGGCTGCGGTATCTCATGGATGACGTGGGGGCTACGGGATTGGAGAGTGCAGATATCGACATGGCAGCGCCCTCTGATATGCCACCTCGAGGAAACCTCTTTCCGAAGCCTAGCAACTCGTTTCACGTCTACGCGGCGAATGCAAGCAAGGTGGCGAAGCCAAAAGCGACAGCGGCGGCTTACTTAGAGAAAAGACGGACGGCGGCAGCGCGGCGGGCATAGAAGTCAGAGAAGGCTGCTCGTGATCGTGCCGCGGCTGGTTTTCCACCCTGACGTCCTCGACCTTCGCACAAGGCCGCTTTCCCGCGCCCTGTCACTTGCGCTGCCGGTGGCACAACTGGCGACTCAACAGTCGTACTATCGGCGGCACCTGCCCTGCCTAATGCGCCGGCACAGGTGGTGACACTTCTACTGTTGGCCACCCCTACCTCCCTTCCGGTATTGGCCTTCCCCGCAGCGCCCCCCGCGGTGGCGGCGGGGTCTCCTCTGGCATTTTGAACGGATGATGTCGAGTCCTCTATGACGCACACATCATCGCGTGCTTCTGCGACCGCGCCGATGCCCGCCGCGATGGCGACTTTCCCTCTGCCCTTGGCGACGCTCACACCTGCTGTGGCGCCCGCGCCGCCCCCTGACTCGATGGTGACGATTATTCCGGCCAACGTCACGACGGTACCTACTGTGATGCCGGCGAGGGCTAAAATTCCGCTGCCGCGCGCAACGCAGACAACTTTATTGGCTTTGAGGACAAGGCCGGTGCCTCCGGCTTTGAGCGTCCCGGTGCTTGAAATGGCGCCGGCGGCCTCCTTGTCGCCCGCAGGACCCTCAGCCCCGGTTGTCCAAACGCACACGCTTGCTGCTGCCCCTGAAGCGTCGGCGGTGGCCGCGGGCTGTGGAGGCTGGCCGCCTTTAACGGCTGCAGCATGAGGCCCTCGGGGTGGTGCCACCAGTGCCCGCGCACTTGTGAACGCTACTGCCCTCCAGTCGGCGGCATTAATCCTGCTCGTGCCGTGACCGCTACGGTACGGGCCGACGCCAATGCCGTCGCCAGCCCCTCCACAAGTGAAGGGTGCTTTTTCTCAGACTGGCGTGAGGTCAAATTCTTCGACTTGCGAATTGACGAGCTGAAGGCTGCGGCCAAGAAGCGCCTTGCCGCCACCAACTTGCAGCTGAAGGACTTAAGAAAGCAACAGACGGAAGCGTCTGTCCACACAGAAGAGTTCAAGCGCATTCTCAGAGAATTGCTGAAGGCTGTCAACTGTGTCGGCACTGCCCTTGGTGATGTTTTCTTCGTCATCCATAAGAAGGTAGAGGCATGCATCCGGGTCGAAGTTCTTAAACCCCTGCGACTTGAGTAAGTCGTCGAGCTTAGCGTACCACATGAGGGGGCTTGCTTAAGCCCATACAGCGCTTTGAGAAGACGACACACTTTGTCAGGATACGTCGGATCGACATAGCCGTCTGGCTGCTCCATGCAGACCTCCTCGTCAAGGTCGCCGTGAAGAGATGCCGTCTTGGCGTCCATCTGATATTGCTCCCATCCGTTCGCAGCCGTCATTGCCAGGGTACATCCGATGGTAGTGAACTTGGCCACCGGCGCAAACATCTCATTGAAGTCGAGCCCCTTGATCTGCCGGTTCCCCAAGAAACAAAGGCGCACCTTGTGCCGCGTCGTGTTGTTCCCGTTCTTTTCAACCTCGTTCTTGACCTCGTTAACCCACTTGCCCCTCAGCACGCGTCGACTGGCCGGGCGATCCGTCAAGCGCCAAGTATCTTCTTGCGGATGGCCTCCATCTCCTCGTCCATGAAAGTTTGCCACTTAGCCGATTCTTGCCCTTGAACGGGTTGCACGTACGTCGTGGGCGCCTCATGAGCAACCAGGCTCACCGGGCGCCATTACTCGACAGGAGGCTGCCGCGCTCTGCCGCTCTGACCGAGCGTGTCTTGAGAGCCGCCTCAACCTTGATTGTCGTCCGCGGACTTGTCAGATCCA
>Ga0115031_1001926_pt1 | contig 15332 bp, 11 predicted proteins | sample Maine_Asex4_meta_FD_87301 | JGI IMG/M metagenome (GOLD analysis project Ga0115031, IMG submission 87301) | Marine algal microbial communities from Maine, USA - Maine_Asex4_metaG | ecosystem: Host-associated > Algae > Red algae > Unclassified | place: Maine, USA | collected 2015-01-05
AGGCAGACTGGTGCCATTTCGCCGAGGCAGACTGGTGCCATTTCGCCGAGGCAGACTGGTGCCGTTTCTCCGAGGCAGACTTGTGCCGCCGTTTCGGTACGGCATCGTACCGTTTGCACGACGCTCAGTCACGGCTTCTCCACCGGTCCCTGAAAGTTCCATCCAATTGGTAGGGCTGTCTGGGCGTTTCAAGTTTTTCTTACCGTTAGCTTCTGAGGTCAACGCTGCAACCGCGTTCCGATCGGTCAACGTGCTGTTATCCATCGAACCCCAATCAGCGGGCTTATACCGCTGCGACTCGCAGCCTACCGAAACCAAGCTGACACAGACAAAACTTAGAAAGAAATAGGATTTGAAGGACATCAGGGTTTTCTTAAATGAGGGAAGCATGCTCTGCATGATTTATCGTCGACGAGAAATCTACGTGGCTATTCAATCTAGTCGTTGGACAAATTTTGGGAAGACAGACGTGTCAAGATTTGAGGGTTTTTCCGACCAAAACAACTACGGAGACGGTCAACAAACTCCCGTGACCATCCAGCCATGTACGGGGCCGCGATATCAGCGTGGCTGTGGTTAATTGTTGGTTAGCTAACGCAAAAGCTACTTCAAGGTCGCTGTTGTCTACGTCGTGCATTCTCAACTGGAACAGCTTATTTGACCGGCACCAAAGGGGACATTGGCAGAGTCAACCTGTTCGGTGTTTGAGGCATGACCATCATGACAGCAACATCTATAACCAGCGGCAATCGCCGGCGAATCGTAGATTTCTCCAATACCGGTCGACGATGTTGCATATGACAAACTGAGCAAAGGACTGTTCGGCGGATGTTCCTCTTCTGCTGAGCGTTATGAGTGAATCGAATTAGTTTGAGCTAACGGAAGGCTCTGCCGGTTTACTTGACACAAGATCGCTGCGATAGCCGCGCACAACAACCTCAACGGCACTTTTTGAAAGTGTTTCCCCACGGCCTCAACCAGCCAATGACTTAAGTCACAATCCGGTTGAAGTAATACGGAAGGTGAAGCGGCCGAAAACACCAACTTGTATTGGAAGGGTTCGTCATTCGCTATTGCAACGGACTGCAAACATGGAGACTAGTCTAAGATGAAACTAAATTTAGCTGCAATTGTATTGATTGCAAGCGTTGCCCTCAGCTGCGACACCAGCTTTGGTTGCGAACTTCTAGATCGCATGCTTGGTAGAGCAGGTTGCTCGTCTTGCCAAGCTCCAAAAGCTCCGAGCTGCGGATGTGGCGGCGGATTGATGGATAAACTTGTTAGCAAGAGCGCCGGCTGCGGATGCGGCGGCAGCGACATGCTAACCTACGATGCGAACATGAGCTGCGGCCCAGTTGCATCACCTTGTGGTTGTGATGCTGCTCCTGCTGCCGATTGTGGTTGCGGAGCGTCTGCTGCTCCAGCTTGCGGTGGTGGCGGATGTGGCTTGATGAGTAAGCTTCGCGGAAGCGTTGGCAATGGTGGTGGCGGTTGCGGATCTCCTGTTGCTGATTGCGGATGTTCTGCTCCTGCACCAGCACCGGTAGCCGATTGTGGTTGCGAAGCCCCTGCTGCTCCAGCTTGTGGTGGCGGATGTGGCTTGATGGGTAAGCTTCGCGGAAGCGTTGGCGGTTGCGGATCTCCTGCTCCTGTTGCTGATTGCGAATGTTCTGCTCCTGCACCTGTAGCCGATTGCGGTTGTTCAGCACCCGCACCCGTTTCTGATTGCGGTTGCTCTGCACCTGCCCCAGTCGCCGATTGTGGCTGCGGAGCGCCTGCTGCTCCAGCTTTCGGTGGCGGATGTGGCGTGGCTAAGAAGCCTTGCTCGCTTGGCCTGTTCAGCAAGTTGAAGAGCGGTGGATGCGGATCTCCTGCACCCGCTGCTGATTGTGGTTGCTCAGCACCTGCACCTGTTTTTGCACCTGCCCCGGTATCTGATTGCGGATGCGGAGCAGCGAAAAAACCTTGCTCACTTGGCTTGTTTAGCAAGTTGAAGAGCGGTGGATGTGGTTCACCTGCACCTGTTGCTGATTGTGGATGCTCTGCTCCTGCAGTTTCTGACTGTGGCTGCAGTGCTCCTGTCCTATCTGGCGGATGCGGATCCGAAGTTGCTCAATGTGGCTGCAACAGCGGCGTCAGAGGCAAACTCTCTCTGCTTGATCGTCTGCGTGGAAATCGTATTCCACGTACTCGTGAAGGCGTAGTGATCGGTTCTGAGTGCAACGACGGATGCAATCCTCCTTGCCCCGCTGAACCATCAGCTGATTGCGGCTGTGCAGCACCTGTATACCAAGCGGCTCCTTGCACCAGCTGTGGTGGCGGCGAAGTCATCTACGGCAACGCTCAGCCTGTCGATACTGGATGCTCTACATGCGGAACAAGCCAAGGGCAAGTCATTTATAGCGATGACGTCGCAGCTCCCGTGACAGCAATGGACAGCGCAGAAGCAACTAACGTTGCACCTGCCGTTCCAGAGGCTGATACTAACTCGACTGAAGGTGTCATTGAATCTGGCGTCGATGCAATAGAAGAAGCTTCTCCTGTTGTCGATCCAGGTGCCTTTATCCCGCGTCGAAGCAATACTGTCGGCAGCTAATCCTGTCGCGGTGTAACAAAGCAATCTGACGGTCTAAGTTCGACTTGTGCAAACGAGAAAAACGAAGACAGTCGATCTTGAAAAGCGTTGTGGTTGTTCGCCAACCACAACGTTTTTTTATGCGCCTATCAATTACCCCTCCAACAAATCCTCTCCATATCCCGGCGGAAAGGGATTACCCAAATCTGCCTGTAATGGTTCAACACTTTCTGCGGTGCCTGAAACGTCTGAACCCTCAAGCCGCTGAACATCTTGAACCGAACCACCGTTGAATTCTGCCGCCAGTTCAGCTTCAATCGCACTCAAATCAACGTCGCCCGTCATTAGTTCTTGGTGCCAATCTACATCACTTAATCCGTCTGGCGGTGGGAGCTTTACCGGTTCAGTTTTCGACATCAATTTCCCCTCCAACAGCCGGTCGTACCAAATCTCGCTGTCGATGGGAATTGATTTGCGTCTCAACGCCGCTTTGTGCAAACGGTGGTCGCTAGAAACGACCGTCAACTTCTTTGGCGTCGCGTGTTTGGAGATCAGATGTTCAATCATGGAATCTGCGTCGTCAAACTGATCGGCGTACAACACCAGCACATTCTTGATACGATAACGATTCGATTTGGCCAGCGGGGGACGATGGGCGGCGTCAAATACGATCGTCGTTCGTTTCGCGACCTCTAAACTGGCAAATGTGGCAATCTCATGCAGCAAACGGTTCCGCGATTGATGCAACATGTCGCTGGCGGTCGACGTTGTTTGCAAGCCGCATTGAAAGATCAGATTGTAGCCATCAATAATAGTGTCCATCAAATCGGCACCCAGATCTTAAAATTGTCAATTACCTAACGCATTCAGCAGTGGACTCGTTGTCTCGCTCACTTCATCTTAACCCGTTTCAACAAATAGTCTCTATGCAATCAACCGTTAAAGACGTCGCCTTGAAGTTCGGCATCCATGCCGAAGCGGTCACACCGGCCAGTAACAGCGGATTCAGCGGCGCCGAAGTCTGGCGAATTAGCGCTGACCAAGGGAAGCAATATAGCGTTAAACGCTTGGCTAACATGACCGAAGATCATCTTGCCTGGATCCATCGCGTCCTGCTCCACACGATTGTTTGCGACTGCGACTTTGTCCCTTCTCCCCAGCGCACCAAAGATGGAATGAGCTTTCACACCGATGGCGACAGCTTGTGGGAAGTTTGCACTTGGGTTCCCGGCGAAGCAGATTTTGACACCAATCCATCTGATGACAGACTCAGCCACGCGATGAAGTCCTTAGCCAAATTTCACCAATCTGCGGCTCAAGTCAATTTTGACTTCCGGCCTAGCGATGGGGTAAGGGCACGATTGGACGGTCTGATGAATCTGAAAGAGACCGTCAAATCACTGCACATTTCATCCAAGGCCACAGTGGATACTTACCCCACGCTCAACAGCCTGCTACTTCAACTCAAACAGATACCTTCGCAAAAGCGAAAATCTCTGGCCGATAAATTGAGTAAATTTGCAGGCCAAACGCTCCCGCTTCAACCCGTGATCCGTGACCTCTGGCACGACCACCTCTTATTTTCTGGCGAGCAGCTCACCGGATTGGTCGACTTTGATGCCATGCAAATGGATTCGATCTCTCTGGATTTGACCCGCTGCTTAGGCAGCATCGTTCCCAACAAATTTGACCGCTGGAAATTCGCGCTGCAGGCGTATAGCAGCGTCCGCCCAATTCAACCTGCTGAACTTGAATTGATCGGACTACTCGACCCAATCAACATCGTTCTCTCCAGCATGAACTGGATAAAATGGATTGTTGTTGAGAAACGCCAATTCGAAAACCCAATGGCGGTAGAATCCAGACTAAAGATGCTCAAAGATCGTATGTCACAGCTGTGGTTAACGTAGCCGGGGCACTGATTAAGTCTGATCTTGCGAAGCAATGATCAGCCGCAGGGCAATAGCCCCCGATCCTTCGTTGCCATTGCTTAACCGGACGCTATCACGTGGCGGCTGATTCGAATTGGCTACGCCAATGACGTTTAATCTCGCCATCGAAAAATCAGCATCGCGATTCCAAAAGGAATCACACTCCAAACGGTCATCACCACAATCTCCGGCCACTGCGCAAGCAGTGGTTCTCCTTCGCTCATCACCGCGCGTAAAGAATCAATAATGGGCGTCAGCGGCAACCAGCGGATGATCGGATGGAAAATCTCAGGGAACCGCTCGTAAGAAAAGAAAGCACCGCACAGCGTGTACAACGGCAGCATTACGAAGTTCATCAATCCCGATGCCGTTTCCATTGTCTGAGCACGCGATCCAACCATCAACCCAACCGCCGCAAACTCAAACGCGCCAAGTACCACTAAGAAAATGACTGCGGCGTAGTTTCCATAGATTCTAAAATCAAACATCCAGTAAGCCACTAACAGCGTCAGTGCAATCTGCGGAATCATGAACACCAACCGACTTAGTATCATACTGATCAGAAAATCTGATTTCCGCATCGGCGTGGCCATGTATCGTTTCAGCAGTTTTCGGATCCGCATATCCACAATCGCAAATCCTACGCCCCACATGCCGCCGCCCATCAATCCAATACCCAGCAATCCTGGCACGAGGAAATCAACGTACGTCCCACCGGGTTCATCAAACGGCGTCTCTTGGGCGGTAAACGCATCTACGCGTCCTTTGGCCTTCTGCAATGCGTCATCCACGATATTCTGCGCGGCCGCTGCACCAGGTCGTTTGACGTCAATCCGATAAACGTATTGTTTTTGATCATTTAAATTATCATTCGCGATGATCGCCAAGACAGATTTGCCAGAACGCAATCGTCGTGAACTTTCTTCTGTATCGACCAAGTGCACCTCCAATCGTGATTGATCAGACAAACCCTCAATCAAATCCGTCGAGTGCTCGTTTTCGATGACGTCCACATGAAAGGTTTCAACCGTTTGATTCTGAAACGCATTGCCTAACACAATGATCATCAAAACCGGGAAGAAATAAACCCAAAACAGCGCTTCGGGGCGCCGAGTGAATTCCTTCAAACGAGTAATCGTGATGGACAGAATTGGATGCATACGATCGAGTAAAAACGGTAAGTTTGACGACGAAATCAGATGGGGCCAAATGAGCTAATCGTCCGTTAGTTTATGCCCCGTTCTGGCGACGAAGACATCCTCTAAACTTGCACTACGAGTTGTCAGCCCGGTCATTGCGATTTCGTTGGAGGATAAATGGTTGATCAATTTGGGAAGCACGTGATGCGGTTGACCAATTGAAACACGATAGTCGCTCTCCAGTAATTCGACGCGATCAACGGATTCGATTCCCCGTAGCGTATCAAGGTCGTCATCGGTCAGCTGTCGATCCGTCGAAAACTCAATCACATGTTCGGCTCCCAAGGAACGAATAAGTCCGCTAGGTGTTCCTTCGGTGATGATTTTCCCGCTGTCAAAAATTGCGACGCGGTCACACAACCTTTCCGCTTCTTCCATGTAATGAGTCGTTAACAAAACCGTTTTTCCGGCATCGGCGAACGATTCAATAATCCCCCAAAGCTCACGCCGGCTTGATGGATCCAATCCCGTCGTTGGCTCATCGAGAAAAATCAAATTGGGATCACCCACCAGCGCAGTCGCGACCGCCAATCGTTGTTTTTGCCCGCCGGACAGGTTCTTGATCCAAGCATCTTTTTTTTCGCCCAGAGATACCCGATCCATCGCCTCTTGCGGTGAAATCCCGTCGGTGTAGAAACTGCGAAAGAGCCTTAATGTTTCCTCGACGGTCAACCGCTCGCTCAATCGCGTCTCCTGAAGGCTGACTCCAATACGCTGCCTGATGGCGTTGTCATCATGTCCCCACTGCATGCCCAGAACTTCGGCCGAACCGGAGGTAGCCTCAAGTAACCCTTCAAGGATTTCGATCGTTGTTGTTTTGCCGGCCCCATTGGGGCCCAACACGCCGTAGCACTCGCCCTCTTGAACCTCGAACGAAATCCCACGCACCGCTTCCACCGGCGGCTTGCCGGGGTAGGTTTTGGTCAACTCTTCACAACGAATGGCGAATGACATGAGGCAAGGTTCGGTAAGTATCGTAGCGGGGGCTTCCAGCCACCGTGGAGCGCGGTGGCCGGAAGCCCCCGCTACAAAGATTTAAGCAAACTCAGCTGTTAACACCGATCGCACGTGCGACAAAACTTGTTCTTGCACGGCTTCGAAATCCTCGCTTGCGATGAACGCGCCCGCCGCTGCCTTGTGACCGCCGCCGCCGAACTCTGCTGCTACTTCGTTAGCACCCGCCTTACAGCGACTCCGGAAACTCATCTTATAACCACCATCGACTTGGCCAACCATGATAACGGCAAACACAGTGCCATCGATTTCCAATGCCAGATTGATCAGATCTTCGGTATCGGTCGGCTGAGCACCTGTCTTCTCGTAGTCATCGGGCATGATGAAAGTGTGAGCCAATCGGCCGTCGAGTTCCGTTTGAAGTCGCGCCAAAACGGTACCCCGCAAACGGACGCGGCCAACGGTCTCTCGTTCGTATAGATCGCCATATATTTTCGCTGGCAATGCTCCCGCGTTGACCATCTTCGCAGCGGCCAAGAAGGTTTCCTCTTTCACCGAACCAAAACGAAACCAACCGGTATCCGTGGCCAGCGCCGCGAAAAGTGGCGTCGCAATCTCAGGCGTCATTTCAACACCTAATTGTTCCGCAGCGTTGACCGCCATTCGCCCGACAGCTTCGGCGGTTGTGTTTTTGAAAAGTTCCGCATCAATGTCGTCTTCACCCAAGTGGTGATCGAAAATGATCTTTTTATAAGTTGAATTCTTAATCACGTCCGCCATATCGCCCAACTGAATCCAAGCACTCGTATCAAGGATCATGTGCAGATCCGCATCGGCCAAATCTCCGGCCTTGATGTCTTTGTTGATGCACATGATACGATTGGTGGGGTCGATGAATTTCAGGTTATCGGGAACCTCTTGACCGCAGACGATGCGAACCTTTTTCCCCAGCGCTTCCAAAATCCCTGCCATGCCAAGGCAACTGCCCAGCGCATCGCAATCCGGCCGAATATGGCTGGTAAGGATAACGTTTTGTGCGTCTTTGATAACTTCGCGAAACCGAGGCCAGTCAACTTGCATGATCGTACTTAGGTAAAATAGGAAAAAAGGAAAAATGAATTACGGAAACGAAACACCAGAGAATCGCGCGTTAAACGACTGGCGTCACACGATGCGATTGAGAACGCGACAGCTACGCGGGCCAAGTGGAAGCAATTTTCCGAGCCGCCCCAACGTCGGACGTGAGTTGTTCTATCAGTTGTCCCTTCGATTCAAACCGAAGAATATCCCTCAGCCGGCTAATAAAATCAACCTCGACCACATTTCCGTATAAAGTACGGTCAAAATCGAAGATATGTGATTCGACTTTCAGCACATTTTCCCCAAATGTCGGGTTGGGGCCCACGTGAATCGCCGACCAGTGGCTACGGCCGTCGATGTAGGTGCGTCCTGCATAAACGCCCGCCGCCGGAATCAACGTGTCAATCGCGTCCAAGTTAGCCGTGGGGAATCCGATTTTTGATCCACGCGCCGCACCGTGAGTCACCATCCCACGAATTCGATACGGATGTGTCAGCATCTGGGCTGCGGGGCCAACGTCACCCGAGGCGATTGCGGCGCGGATGCGGCTGCTGGAAATCAATTTGGCGTCGTCTTGCACGGGCGTCACAATCTCAAGATTGACGTCGCTCTCAATACACAGCGTCCTCAACACATCCACATCGCCGCCTCGGTTTTTACCAAAGAAGAAATTAGGACCTTCGATCATCGCTTTGGCCCCCAGTTGCTTCTGAACGATTTGCTCAAAAAATTCGCCATGCGTCAGTGACAATAACCTTCGGTCCGTTGGATACGCCACGACGACGTCGACCCCCAATTCGGATAACAGATCGGCTTTGCGATCGGTCCACGTCAGCGGGGCAGGGGCCTCGTCGGGTCGCAAGACGCGCACCGGATGCGGGTCGAACGTAAACACGATCGCCGCGCCATCAACTGAATTAGCGTGATGTTTGAGCCGATTGATGATCGTTGCATGCCCGCGATGGACGCCGTCAAAGTTCCCAATCGTGATGGCGCCCCCGCGCAAAGCGGCCGGAAAGTTTTCGAGGTTGCGGATAAGTTTCACGGGTTAATTCTTTTAGGCGTTGGGAATTCGATTGTAAATTGCGTTCCTTGGCCCGCTTCGCTTTGTACATTGATCCGGCCGCCGTGGCCCTCGATGATCTTCTTCGCCGTCGGCAAGCCCAATCCCGTTCCTGAATCTTTGCTGGTGTAGAACTCTTCAAACATCCGCAGTAAAGTTTCGCCTTCCATGCCGCAACCGGTATCAATCAAATCAAGCGCCACGCCAGATCGTGTAATACGTGTTCGCGCCACCAACTGCCCGCCGTTGGGCATCGCTTCGATCGCGTTCTTCACAAGGTTGACCAGCGCGGCTTGCAGCGTTTGCGGATCGAGTTTGATACTGGGCAGATCTGATTCCAGATAACGTTTAACTTCGATGCTTTGCTGTTGAGCTTGCGAGTGAAAAAAATCAAGAACTTGACGCACTTGATCGTTCAAACTCCCCGCCGTGAACTCCATGCTGCTGAAGCGCGTGAATCTCAGAAAATCGTTGAGCATCGTTTCCAATCGAACACATTGCCGATTGACCGTCTGCACACGTTCGCTGGCGCGGCGAGCCTGCACGGAACTGATATCTTCCAGATCTTCGTACAACAGCTCCATATTCATTCGGATGACCGAAAGCGGATTCTTCACTTCGTGCGCAAGCGAACCGGCGAGCGCAGCGAGTTCGCTGTACCGTTTCCGAAGTTCGTCGATGTCATCTGTATCGTGCATATGTGAAACTTAAACCCGCTAGTTTTTTGGGGGGCAATTCTTAAGGCGAGGACGGAAGTATTTCTATTTTTGTAACAATTCAGCTATCTGAAGTTGCACATATCAGCCGCAACGCGATAGCGTTCGGTTCTGTTGTAATTTGAGCAGACGAAACCGGAGGCTATCGCCCGGCGGCTGATTTGCGTAATCCTTCGGATTTAGCACCACAACTTCAGACCGCGAAAGTGCTACCTAATTTCTAATTTCTAATTTCTAATTTCTAATTTCTAATTTCAAATTTCAAAATCGAAAATCGAAAATCTAAAGTCCAAAATCTGAAATCCAAAAATAATTGTTCACATAGGTTTCCGGCGGAGCCTGAACCTCCCGAGATTCGTAGCCAACAAAAAAACGCCCGAGGCAATTTACCCCGAGCGTTATTTTATCTTATGTCGATCGCAGGTAAACCTAGCGACGTGAAGAGCCGCGACCGCCTCCGCCGCCGCTTCCACCACTACCGCCGCCGCTGCGACCTCGTCCTCCGCCTCCACTACTGCGGCCTCGTCCACCACCGCCGCTGCGTCCACGACCGCCGCCACCTCCGCGCGATGATCGCTCAGAGCGTTCGCCATCGGAAGAATCGGAACCGCCATCACTGTCGGCTTCTAAATCAGCAAATTCGTCTTCGATGCCCAACTGCTCAAGCGCCTGACGACGGCTGAGCTTGACGCGATCGTTATCATCGACGTCCAGCACTAACACCTTCATTTCATCACCGATCTGGCAGACAGTGCCAACATCACTGATGTATCCGGTCGAAAGTTCACTGATGTGACACAATCCGTCGCGGCCGGGAAGGATCTCAACAAAAGCTCCAAAATCTTTGGTGCTGCTGACAACGCCGTCGTAGATTTTTCCGATTTGAACCGTCGCGGTGCAAGCTTCGACACGTTGGAGCGCAATCTTCGCCAATTCACCTTCAGTACCGGCGACAGTCACACGACCGTCCTCGGTAACTTCGATGACTGTTTGCGTTTCTTCCTGGATGGCGCGAATGTTCTTGCCGCCAGGACCGATCAGCATACCGATTTTGTCCGGTGGAATCTGAGTCACTAACAAACGCGGAGCGTGTGGTGAAAGATCTGAAGATGGACGAGGAATTGCTGTCAGCATCGTTCGCAAGATGTCCATTCGCGCTTCACGAGACTGAGCCAACGCAGCCTTGATGATATCATTTGAGATACCGCGAATCTTGAGATCCAACTGGATACCCGTGATACCGATCTGAGTTCCAGCGACTTTGAAGTCCATGTCCCCGAAGTGATCTTCGCTGCCCAAAATATCGGTCAGCAACTCGTACTTGTCGCCTTCTTTGACCATGCCGACAGAGATACCGGCGACAGGGTTCTTAATCTTTACGCCCGCAGCCATCAGGCCCAACGTCGTACCACAAACCGACGCCATCGAAGACGAACCGTTTGATTCAAGAATATCCGACACCACTCGAATGGTGTAAGGGAACTCTTCTGGCGAAGGCAGGATCGGATTGATCGAACGTTCGGCCAAAGCACCATGACCAATCTCGCGACGGCCTGGCCCACGAATCGGACGACACTCGCCAACGCTGAATGAAGGGAAGTTGTAATCCAGCATGAACTTCTTGCTGTATTCGTCCATCAAACCGTCGACACGCTGTTCGTCGCGACCGGTTCCCAATGTCACTGTAATCAGAGACTGGGTCTCGCCACGTTGAAACAAAGCCGAACCATGAACACGCGGCAGCAGATCAACTTGACACTGGATATCTCGAAGCGTTTTGCCATCGCGACCATCGGTACGGACACCGCTCAAGATCGATTCGCGGATGATGACCTCTTCAAGATCGTGAATCGCAGTACCCAAAGCTTTGCCGCAAATCGCGTCATCGGCATTGGCATCAGGAATCATGTCCGATTTGATTCGATCCTTGACTTGATTCTTGGCAGCACCGCGGTCCTTCTTCAAACCTGTTGTGATCGCCGCTTTGAAATCGTCGTAGTACTTGTCCTTCAACTTGCCCAGCAATCCGTTGTCTTCTGGAGGGGTATAGGGGTTCTTTTCGACCGGAAACTTCTCCTTAAGTTCACGCATTAGTCCGATGACTTCCTTACAGACGCCGTGCCCAAATTCGATGGCTTCGAGCATGTCGGCTTCAGGAACTTCGCGAGCGAAACCCTCGATCATCGTGACCATAGAATCTGTACCGGAAATGATGATGTCCATGTCGGAATCTTCGAGTTGCTCATGCGTGGGGAACCCGACGAACTTGCCGTCAATGCGACCTACGCGAGTCGACGCAACCGGATCCGCAAACGGCAGCGGCGATATAAAGCACGCTGTCGCAACGCCATTCATCGCCAACACATCGCCATCGGTTTGCTTGTCGCTGGAAAGCACAAATGATTGACACTGAACTTCGTCCATGAACCCTTCGGCAAACATGGGACGAATCGGACGGTCGATTAGACGCGCTGTCAAAGTCTCTTTGGTGGTTGGACGTCCTTCGCGCTTAATGAATCCCCCAGGGAATTTACCCGCAGCGATCGTACGTTCGCGGTAATCACACATCAGCGGGAAAAAATCCAGTCCCGCACGAGGCTTACCCGTGGCACAGGTACACAATACAGTTGTGTCGTTGTACTTAACAACAACCGCAGCTGCGGCTTGTTTGGCCAATACGCCGGTCTCGATAGACAGGACGGAATCACCAATTTGCTTTTCTACTTTTACTTCTTTCACAATTATCTTCCTACAAAAACTACAAAGGGGTTGCTGCTCAGGTCTTTGGTCGAAATTCCTCCGGTAACATCTACCGGGTGACCAAAGACAGAAAAAATTTCAGCGGCATAATCGCCGCCGGACAAAAACAGCATCTAACAAAGGGGCGATCATTTCGCCCGTCTCAACATCTGCCGCCTCATATAAATATGAACAGCGGCCAAAAAAAAGATCCGACGAACGTTCGTCGGATCTTAAAAATTCAATATGACGTTCGCCCAAGCATTAGGTCTCCAGCAATTGCGACCAAACAGGTCCCGCAATTGAAGAGAGGCATTGAACTTAGGATAGAATCGTTCGTCATTAATGGGTAACAAAAAGTAATCGACAGGTAACGTGCAACAAAACGCAGGCGTTGACCTCGTTACTTACGAATGCCCAACTTCTCGATGATATCTAGATAGCGATCAGGATTAACCTTACGCAAGTAATCCAGCAATCGGCGGCGGCGTGAAACCATGCCCAGCAGTCCTCGACGCGTCGAGTAATCTTTCTTGTTCGAACGCATGTGTTCGGTCAAATGATTAATACGAGTGGTCAGAATCGCGATTTGAACTTCCGGTGAACCGGTGTCAGAATCATTTTTCTTGAACTGACCGATTACTTCTTCTTTTTTCTCTTTGGTGATTGTCATAAATCTGAGGCTCTAAGCGATGGGACGAGGGTTACCCCAAGTCTTGGTACTGAAAAAGCCCTTTCCTAATTTCTAAAGTGATTACAAAATTCGTCTATATAAGTGGAACTACAGGTGATTCAAATCATCGGCAACTCAGCACGAAGACTGAAGCCAAGCAATTTAATTAGAAGAGAGGCGGCGCCAACTTGGGCGACTCCGCTGAACAAACAGCAAATTTACTGTCCTCTTTATATGGGGTTTTCTCCCCAACTCACTTTTTGTCCCTGATATTTAGTCCGTAATCTTAACGTCGCGGCAAATTTCCGCAATAAGAGAATTTTGGCCATTAATAATGAAAACGGGTATTTCCCGTAGTAAAAATAGGTAATCGGTTCCGCATCCCCATTAGACGCTCCCTTTATTCCACTTTCAAAGCACTCTCGGCGTCTCCGATGCTCAACCAAGGCTTTCCTTCCGATCAGGAAAATACGGTTTTTCTCTTCCCTACGGAACCAAGCTTGGGACAGCCGTCAATTAGTTCAACGACTCGCTGGAGCAGTCGGCGCGCCTTGTTCGCGTCTGAGACGTTTTACCAAACGTTCCGTTTGGCCGAACCAGCTATCTAAAAAGTCGATTCGGGAATCAAGCCATTGCTCCAGAAATTCAATTTCGCGCTCCGGTGAATCGAAGTCGGCCCGCAGTTTGGGAAACTGCTGCTGACGCGCATAGACACCGTTGTCAGTCAACCTTTGAAAGTTCTGTCGATACAGTGACTTCAAAGTCTCTTTTTCAAACAGTCCAGATCGGAGATGGCGCCAACGATCGGTGACCGCCTGCACAAACTCAGGATGCTGCATTAGCCGCCTAAACAGCCCGTTGTACATGCGAGCTTCCATCACGTCTTTTCGCACAGTTGGAAAGCAGATGCCTGCCGTAAGATCGAGATCCCATGGGACGAAGAACCATGGCGAGGATTCGCTCTGCCGAACCAGATAATAGTTCTTGCTGCGATTGTCCATCGCGGCCAAGAGGTTGATAAAAATAAAGTAGTCAACCGCATTGTCCAAATGCACCTCGCGCCCAATGGCCTGATTAAATTGGATCGAGTCAGCCTCAGTGACCATCGCGATAAATTCCCGCAACGGATTCCATTGGACTTGTTTTTGTGCCTTTTGAAACACCGCCTCGAACCCGCCCCACTGTGCGCTGGGATGCACAATCGTTGGAAGTGATTTAAACGATGATGCGTCGCTCCAAGAAATTGCTTTGTATACCCGGCCTTGGGAAGGTCCGTCATTTTTCTTGAGCTTTAGCATTTTCGGATCGACACGTTCGCCGAGGTAATAGACACCACAATACTCGCCATCGAGAAACAACTCGCAGTACCTTTGCTGTGGGAGATCGTAGTCGTTGCGGTTTTCGTGATCTGCGGCCATCCGGCGCCAAATTTCATACGCGGTAAAGTCACGAATCGCAATCGGCTCATTCCACAGCGCGTCCAACACCCAATCATCGTCTTTCCGCATACCTAATAGCGGCAGTTTGGTAGCCGAGTTGAAATCGTTTCGGTCTCGCAGCTCAAACCCATAGCTCTTTTTCGGATAGGTTGAGGACGTTTTTCCGCGCCACTCAATCGCGATTGGGAATATCTCTGGCGCGCGGCCAGGCTGGAGAATTTTCAGCGTTGCGGGAACCTTAGGTTCATCAGCAATTGCTTTGGTTCCGGTGGCGATGTGCAAGATGGGTAATTCAATCTGACAGATCTGCGGTGGACGTGCCTGACGAAACGATGATGCCAGAGCCGGAGCAACTTGGGAAGTAACGGTGGAATTTGCGTTATGTCCCATCGCAGTATCAGCATGGGTGAGAATAAGCCCTCGTTGTCGATCAATCTCAAACCTAGATTCACTTTGCTGGAGACGTGTTGAGGTTTGCGCAGAAGAAGATGATTGGGAACATCCGCTAACCATGAGGACAACAGAGAAGGACAACAGAGAAGGACAACAGAGAAGGACAACAGAGAAGGACAACAGAGAAGGACAACAGAGGAAGGACAACAGAGGGAAAGGACAACAGAGGGAAAGGACAACAGAGGAGGACAACAGAGGAGGACAACAGAGGGAGGACAACAGAGGGACACCCACAAACCATCTTGCACCCGACTCTGAGGACAACAGAGGGACACCCACAAACCATCTTGCACCCGACTCTGATAATCGCTACAAATTACCTAGACCAATCATCATCCTTTGGCTTTTGAGGAGTTTGTAATGGGGAAAAGGGGGACACCCAAATTCTGCTTGACGCATTTTTGCCCATTCCCTACAATCCGGCCTTCCTGCCCCTTGTTTACGGAGAATGACGATGGCCAGACAAGCGCGCGGGGAATACCTTAACCCCAACGAAGTTCAAGTCGTTCA
>Ga0115031_1001932_pt1 | contig 15317 bp, 21 predicted proteins | sample Maine_Asex4_meta_FD_87301 | JGI IMG/M metagenome (GOLD analysis project Ga0115031, IMG submission 87301) | Marine algal microbial communities from Maine, USA - Maine_Asex4_metaG | ecosystem: Host-associated > Algae > Red algae > Unclassified | place: Maine, USA | collected 2015-01-05
GCGCCTTTTCTGGAAAAAACCAGCCTTGACAGAGCCCCAGGGCGGTTTGCAGATAATCTGTTCGTCCGAAAACACGCAAAAGCAGACGTGCTCTTGACGACGGTTATGGGCCTGCTGCGCTGCACGCCTGTTCCCGTCGCAGCCGACGGAGCCCCGTGCCTGTCTCCGTCGCAACCGACTGAGCCCCGCGCCTGTTTCCGTTGCAGCCAACCGAGTCCCGCGCCTGTTACAGACAGGCCGCCACGCGAGGATACATACAGTGCGACGGCCCTTCCAGCGCCGACTCACGAGACTAATTCCCCAACCCGCCGTCAGTGCCGCAAACCGGGGGCCGTGGTGTGCCGCGGTGATCCGAGCGCGGAGCACGGCAGGGTGACGACGGTCACCGCGGCGACCGTGTATCGTGGGGGTCGTCACCACGACGATGGCGACGACGGCGGCGGCAGGTGCGACGGCGGTCGCGGTGCGACGGCGGCCGGTGCCGACGGCAGTCGCGGTGCGACGGCGGCCGGTGCCGACGGCAGTCGCGGTGCGACGGCGGCCGGTGCGGACGGCGGTCGCGGTGCGACGGCGTTCGCGGTGCGACAGCGACCGGCGCCGACGGCAGTCGCGGTGCGACGGCGGGACGTGGCGAAGGTGGCAGGTGTGGACGGCGGCCGGTGCCGACGACGGTCGCGGTGCGACGGCGGCACGTGGCGACGGCAGCAGGTGCGAACGACGTTGACGGTGGGACGTCGGTCGTCATGACGAGGTGCAGCATTTGCCAGTTTGTCAGCACCGCGGGCGGGCCGACGCACAACGCTCGCACGTGCCCTCTCAGGCAGACGCAGTGTCGGCGCTCGCTGCATGAAGGGCACCCCTTCCATGAGCCTGGTCAATGCGTCAGTGCAACGTGTGTTCACAAGCATAAATGTAACACCTGTGGCTTGTTTGGCCATCTCTACGGCACGCAGGCGCTCATTGTGGAGCGGTGGAGGCTTAACAAGAAGGGTTTCCTCGTGCGGAAGCCGACCAAGCGGCCCCTCTGCAAGGACGACTTTGTGTGCGCTCTCATGACTGACGCGTCTATCCAGAGCATGGTTGACAACTCCGTCAGCGTCTCCACGGCGGCAGCGCAGGACGCGCACACGCGGCGGGCGGCGACGTCGCGCCTGCGAGGAAACACACACTTCGAGCAGCTGGACATCGACCAGACGGTCAATGTCATGGAGGGGCTGAACAGCGACGCCGCTGACCTCCAAAAGGAAAACGAGACGCAGATCAAGACGCTCTACAAGAATCCCCACCACGGCGCCGTGGCGGCCAACCGCCTGGCCGCTTCGGCAGCCGAGCGTAGCCTTGACGAGGACACGCCGTCTCCTTCCGACAGTGAGCACGGTGCCCACATGCTGAGCACGTCATCTGGTACCGAAGCGGCCGCGGCAGCTGCCGGCGCCAGGCGCAGCCGTGGCCGGGGGCGCACACCCCGGGGCTCTGGCAACAGAGGGACGGGGCGTAGGGGCAGCGGCAGCGGTGGCGGCGGCGGCGGCGGCGGCAGCGACAGCGGCGGTGGCTGTGTCGTCGGCGATCGCAGCGGCAGCGGCGGCAGCGCAAAGAAGAAGATGGAGCTGAAATCTACGCGGGCGCGTTACGCGGGGCGGCAGAGCCGGACGGACCGCTACGCGGCGGCCGTGGCGAAAGGGCAGAGGGCGTCGCCTTCAAAGAGAGGTCCCACAGGCAAGAGAAAGGGTGCGGCCCGAAAGGGGTCGATGGCGGCGGCAACAATTGATGTAGAAGATATTGACGACAATAACGGCTCAGCGGCAGTGCACGATGGGTGGCCTGCGGGGACGAGAGCGCGGTTTAAAACCCGCCTGCTCTAGTTTTTCTCGCCGCGCTTCGGTGGAAGCCTCCCCGCGCGCATTGCCCACGCCGTCGTTGTCCAGCTTTATCAGTGCCCCGTCGAAGACGTTGACGTTGAGATGGCAGGGGTGGTCGTCAAGGGGGCGTCCGACTCGCAGTTGCGTGGCATCATGCTAAGCTCTGGCACGTTGTCCGCGGCGCAGGTTGCGGAGTGGCTGTGCTGCGCCATGACCTCCGCACTCCGCTTCTTGACGCTGCCAAGCATGGCAATGGCGCTTGAGCGCGTTGTTAACGAGGCGGCCGCGGAAGCTGCGAACGCTTTTGGCATTGGGGTTGCTGCAGCAGCCGCTCGGGCGGCCGCCGGAACTGTCGCCTGTGCTGCGCAACGGGGCTGTTTCCCAAGCCCTGCAACAGCAGCAGATGCTGCCACCGTTCCGCCCGTGCGGCCCGGGGCCGCCGTCGTGCCGACCATGACAGCTGTGTCCCCCGCGGCTGCGGGTTCGACGCCGGCGTCTTCTGGCATCCCCCAAGCCGCGGCCACAACTAAGGCGGCCACGGTCGAGGCCCGTGAGCGATCGTGTTGAACCACTGGTGACAAGGCGCTCGTGGTGAGGTGCGGCAGGAGATGGAAATCCCAGTTGATAGACACATAGAGGCGGGGGTGGGCCCCAATTGGAAGGTGCCAGACGGATCTCGGGGAATAGCCCCGAGGGACGGACATCGGCTGACAAGAAACCTGCTCGCTCCAACACTTCACTGCCTCAGGCTAGTTCTCTTTTTCTTCATGTCGGTCGTGCATCGTGGTGAGGGCTCCAACCGCCCTTCTTTTACTCCACTCGACGATTTCTGAACACATACGGCGCCCCCCCTTCCATCGCCCAATACAGAAGCGTCGTGACTCCTGGGCTTGCCTCTTCCACCGCACCCATGGCCATTTTGGCCGCCACACCCCCTGCTACGCCCCCGCCCGCCCACCGCCACCATCAGCACTGCGCCAATCGTCACTGCTGGCGGCTGGGATGGCGCAATCTGGGGCACACACGTTGGCCTGAACGCCGCCTTTTTCGCACGGGGGCATCTGGCCCTCGCACCAAGTCGATGTGCGACTTGGCCGCGAACGGGCGTGGCTGTGTTCTGCGGAGGGGCGACCGAAAAACGGTCCCCCCTGCAGTGTCGCGGGCTGCCAAAGGATGACCCAGGAACGACGGCACCAGCAGGACTCCGGTAGCGTGCAAGCGGCCAGTAGTTTCAGAGGTCATATGAAGCAATACTGGTATTTCGGGCATCAAAATTGAGCAACAACAAAGATCTGTTGACTGTCTATCAATGGGAGGGGCAGCAATCGCTGGTGCCTCCAATCGCCCCCAATGCGTGCCAGACTCAGCCCTCCCTTTCTCTCTGTCTTCCCGGCGGCTTTTCGTGTGTTGGCCAGGATCGTACACAAGACTGGTATCCCTTCAAAGGTTGCCCCCTAGGGACACCTGCTGCCCCCCAGGGGCGTCCACAGCCATCCGAATGGAAGAGATCCCACATGGCCTGCATCTTTGTCGCCCCGTCGCCGTGGGGTCGCACTCGACTCAGTACACTCTCTCAGTTGCCCGTTTCTCCACAGGCAAGGTCCGTGGCTACGGGCCTCACATCTTCAGTCCACCACCCCAGTGGTAACACGGAGACATTGGACACCGGGAGCGCCATTCGGCGATGTTGTGGCGTTCACTCTGTTTTCTCACCTCGGCCGTGCGCGCGCGGTGCCGGTACGATGCTGCAACCACTCTGTTCTCGTGTCGCTCCAATCATTGTAACTGCGTTATCGCCTGCAGTACCACGGGAACTTTGTTCGCAAGGGCGTTGCTGGCGACTTGGACACATCGCGTCAACCGGGTGCCCTCCGCTCGCCCAACGGCGCCGTTGCGAACGTCTCTCCCGTCGGCGTCGGCTTCACAGCCGTCGGCGACGGTCCCGCCGCTGTTGACGCCGCGGCCAGTGGCGGTGCAGTCGGCGCAGTCTAGTGCATCCCCACACCCTCCATTGCCTCCGCCGCCGCCGACGCCACCACCGTCGCTGCCAGCGGCGGTGCCGTCGGCGCAGCCTAGAGCGTCGCCACCATCGTCAACGGAATTTCCCCCGCCCCGCCGCGATCGCCGCCGTGGCCACCGCCTCCGCAGCCGCCCCCACCACCGGCGCCGAGCGTCGGTGCAGTCGTCACAGCGTGGCGCGTCGCCACCACAACCACGGCCATCGCCATCACCTCCGCCGCCGCGGTCACCACCACCGCCTCTGCCGCCGCCCCCACCACCGGTGCCGAGCGTCGGTGCAGTCGTCACAGCGTGACGTGTCGCCACCACAACTACCGCCATCGCCATCCCCTACGCCGCCGCGGCCGCCGCCGCCGACGCCGCCGCCAGCGCTGGTGCCGAGCGGTGGTGCCTTCGGCGCAGCCGCGCGCCCCGGTCCTTATGAACCCGTTTACGCCCACACCTCCGCCCACACCTCCGTCGCTGCCACCGCCGTCGCCGCCGCCGCCGCCGCCGCCGCCAGCGCCGGTGCCGTCGACGCAGTAGACCGCGTCGCCGCCCTCTGCACTACTAGCGGCCGGGCCGCGTCCGCAGCGGCGTTCTCTGCTACCGCCTGCTGCCGGACATCCGGACCGTGACATTCCTGTGATTTCTCTGATCACTCCACCCGCGTCGCCCAAGGCTGCCGGCGTTGCACTCACTCGGCAACTCTCTCCAAGTCGTCCGTTACTCGCGTCGAACGAGTTGGCATCCCCGCGCCAACCTGCTTCCGCTCTGTCGCGCCTAACTCTTCGGGAACCCCGTTCCTCCCGCCATCGCGCTCGCCGTCTGCCTACTACCCCTATTTCCCATATTCCACGGGGGTGGCGTTTTGCCCCCTCGAGGACCCCCCCTCCGGGATTCTCCCCCGGGGAGGTGGAAGATGGGCTACCCCGTCCGCCCCGCATTGTCCGGGGATTCACCGAGTTCCCTTCGTCAGTTGCGACGAGAGAGAAAGCTCGGCGGGACAGCGCATGGTGGTATCGCTTGGTGGCAGCGGACAGGCTTACGCAGGACAGGGAGAAGACAGCCGAAGGGGCAGCTGCGACCGAGCCGTACTCGGGGAAGGGGAAGGGCCCCGCCGGCAGCGGCTCTGCGAGTGGCTGAGCCGCGGCGGCGACGGAGCCCTTCAAGGGGGGAGTCTCGTGGAGTCACCGAACGTGCGGCATCCCCGTCAGTTGGCCGGAATACGGCGCGGACGAAGCCAGTCGTGGAGCAGGCCGAGCCCGTGTGCGCCTTCTGTCCGAAGGTCAACCGTACTGGCGGGACTCTGCCGTCGCCCCTGATCGGCCCATTCACGTTCCGGCATGGACAGAGCCTCTTTGTGCACCACATCTGCTCCATGTGGGCGCCCGAAGTCTACCACGACCCCGAGACGGACACCTTGCGCAACGTGGTCGCAGCGTATCATTGCAGTCGGGGCTTGACGTGCTCGGTGTGTATCACCAACGGCGCGACGGTGGGCTACTACGTGGCCGAGTGCCGGCAAGCGTGCCCCTACTGCTGTTTGTACGGCCACCCTCCTCCCTCAAAGTTGCACCCAGAGGACAACGGACCATGTGTCAGGCACGAAGAGCACTACGCGGCCTTTTGCCTGGCGCACGCGGCAAGGGCAAACGACGAAGCGTACGTGCGGCGCATGACCGATGACGCGGCTTTGCCAGCGCTTCTGTCGGAACGCGCGGCAGCGATGCATGCCGCACTGGAGGATGAGCCTACCCAGGGCATGGACTGCCCCAACTGTGCAGTGAATGGTGTCCGGCGCAACAAAACGGAGACTATCTTCCGTCGGTTGTGGGGAGTATCTTCCTTCGAGGTCGACACGACATGAGTTACCGTCGCTGAGCACCCTTACCGACGGGTCGTTCGCAGCGGCAAGCGAGTTGCGACCCGAGATTATCCTCGACAAGTCCCTCGGTGCGCTGTTCCGGTCGCGCTGCGCGCAGGATGGGCGGGCGCAGGAGGGGCGGGCGCTGCACGTGGCGGTGCCGCTGGTATCCAGACGTCGCTGGCGAATGTCGGTGAGGCGATGGCGCCCGACGACGGGACTGCCAGTGCCGAGGCAGCCCTCAGTGCAGCAGATGCAGCCGGTGAGCTAACGGACGGGGGGCGGCAGCGGGGAGAAGCCGAGGTCGCGGCTCCTCGTCTATCCCCCGTTTACCTCGTACGAAACGTCAGACGAGTACAGGGCGTCGGACGAGGTGCCTTCCGGAGGTCTCTTGCTGCAGTACCTGGTTACTTTTTCCGCACGACTGTGGTCACCCGTCGGCTGTTTTTACCGGTGGGCATGGGCGGTGCCGAGTCGCGGAGGCCGCTCGGTCTTGGGGTACGGCCTACTAATGGCGGTGGCAGCGTGGGGTCGGCCGGTCGCGTTGGTCGAACAGCCGCCAGTGGCGGTACCGGCGAGGGGTCAGCCGGCAACGGTGGGGAGTCGGTGAGCCGCTCTTTTGTTGGGTGGCCGCCACCGCGGCCGCTGCCAAGTCCCAAAGCCGACGAGGAAGCATCTGGGAATGACAAGCAGGAATAGACAGTTTCTTTTTGTCACAAGCGACAAAAAGCGCCCACGTGCGCGCCCCACCTCCACCGCCCACGTCGCCTCCACACCAGCCAGCAGTTCTGCCGCCTGCTCGGACGCTGCGTGACTAGGACCCCACTCTGCACCACCTCCCGTGCTCCCCGCTTTCGGCGGCACACCCCATCATGACGCAAACCCCGGCGCACCGATCGACCCAGGTCGGCATTCGCCTCCTTCCTCAGCCCTGCCGCCGTCTGGGACGGTGCGTGGGTAGGACCCCACTTTCCACCACCTCCCGTGATCCCCGCTCCCCGCGACACACACCATCATGACGCAAACCCCTGCGCACCGACCGCCCCAGGCCGGCATTTGCCTCCTCTCCGTTCATCACTGTCGCGGCCGGCCGCCGCGCGCACCGCCACGAGCGCGCGTGCGTCCGGCGCACTGATGCCCCGCGCCCTATCGCCAATGGCCGACGTGGAAGCGGAGGCGAGGGCGTTGCTCTTGGCGGCCGGCGACGACGCGGCGGCGGCGACGCTGCTCGGCGAGGGCAGCACCAGGAAGAGGCATGGCGGCGGCGGCGGCGGCGGCGGCGAAGGTGGTGGCGGTGGCGGTGGTGGTGACGACGGTGGCGGCAGCAGCGACGGTGTGGCGGCGGCGGCGGCGCGACCGCCACCCGCACGCGGGAGGCCGTGGCACCTTTGGGGACCCCCCGTCGACGCCGCAGACGGTAGAGCCCTTGTTGCGGAGGCCATCCTGCCCGCGGCTGCTCTATCCGTCACACCTCCTGCCACAAACGCGGTTGGCACCATCATTGTGCCATTGCAACGTACACTGCGCCGCCGCCGCCGACGTCGGCGCTGCAGCCGACGCCGCCGCCGCCGCCGATGCCACCGCCGCAGCCGCTGCCGCCGCCGCAGCCGCCGCCACCGCCGCCGCCGCTGATGGGCTCAAAAGCCTCTCCCAAAGACCTCGTCTGCGCCACGCAGGGCGGGCTGCGCTGGACTCGTAGCAGCGGCGCTGCAACGCCGCCTCCGACGCCTTGCCGGTGGCAATTTGTGTGGAGGAAGCGGTGCAGAAGACGCCAGAGCGGGACAACCTGTCAGCGTGGAACACAAAACGGTGTGGGGAGCAGCCAGCGCCTTGGTAGGGGGTGAGGGGAAGCCGCGGGAAAGAGATGGGGGGGAAGGCACGAATGCGCTGCGGGGCGCGCGCAGGGGAGGGCGGGAAAGTAGTGGGGGGAGGTTGTAGCCGAGCCGCGTGCTGCGCAGTGGGAGCAAACGATGAGCTCCCTGGAAACGAACAGGACGGACGGGAACGCCACTTTCCGTCAAGGCCGACCAGGCCACGATGACAGTGATGATGTGGCCAATTGGACTCCGTCGTTCACGAGAGATGTCGAACAACCGTCATCTTCGCAAAAAAAAAGGAAGCCCCCAGGGCGATCAATTCATTTCCACGACAGAGGGTGGGACTTCGGACGAGAGTCTTCACTTTTGCATTTGCACCGGAAGAGTCACTATCGACAGCCATCTCCCTGGGCGCGTCTGGGAGGCCTTGTGGAACGTTGGCACCCTTCAGCTTCAATATACGACACTGAACGCACTTTCAGCAGCCCAGAGAGCTCTGAACCATGGCAGCTCCAACCTTTCGTCAAACTGTGAGCAAAATGCATGCGAGTTGGCGGATCCCTGGCCGATCTTCACCGGCAAGCACCCTCCAGAGACGGTCCAGTCTCGGGACGGCGAAGAAAGGACACCGTCCCGCGACCACCCAATGGGTCCATCGGAGTGGTGTCGCCTTCCTCGGTGTCCGGCGCCAGGCACTGGCGAGTATTGGTCATTCTCGTCGCTGTCGCCCTTTCGTCGTCATTCTCCCAACCGCCATCGCAGCGCACCCCTCCCAACATCTCATCTCATCGGCGAGAACCCGTGTCGTGTTTCTGGTACGAGAGCAGTTGTGGCTCCTTTCTGGCGAGAGAGCATTTGTCACATTGGACAGACGCCGTACGGTACGACTCGTGTTATGAGCAGTGTTCTGACCCACTCGCTCTATCGAAATGTTCCTCGACATGGCCCAACGCTTTCAAATGCATGTCATCTGCTGACCTTCACACAGGGGCACTAAGAGTCATGCTGTGCGTCCTGTGCAGGGGTTGTCAGGATATGCATTTTGAGGCGAAATAGGATACGGATACACGCCGATGCGGTGTATCTGATTACGGATAAATCGCTTAACTAGAATCCGCATGCGCATATCTGCCTCCGAAACCGGATTATTCCGTAGATTATATCCGTATCTGAGTACGATTATCGTATCCGATTATATTCCTACAAGTCCGTCCGGCCGCACAATTATGGCCAGGAAAAGACGCCATTCAGGCACTTGTTGAGTGCTAAATGGACGTTAAGTACGACTTGATATTCACATTTGATGTGTGCGCCCCAACGGGCACGGTCCAGGCAGTTCCCCGCCGTTTTTGTAAACGGTCGTCAGATAGACCGTTCTGAAACTCGTGTCACACTTTGCTGATATCGCAAGCGGGCCGAGTCGCGTGCTTGTACAGGTTCTTCCGGGTCGGGCGGGATAGCCACTTGTCGCTGCAACATGCTTGCACATGAATCTCCCGATGATCGGACTGGGAAAAGAGAGGTGGACCGCGTTGTACCGCAATTCTGTCGGCCCAAGAAGTTTAATAATCTTGTATATCCCTGTATCCTGCCTCTCATATCTTGAATACGGATCTGATATAATCTTGCAATTTTTGTCGGACAGGATAGATATATCCTCTTCTCTTTTTCTCATAATACATTTAGAATATGCGTCCCCGGCGCGTATCCGAAGTGGATACGGATAAAATGCATGGATAGATTCCTCAGGGATATATCCATGACAACCCCTGGTCCTGTGCAGGTTCCAGAGCGCCGCCTGGGAACGTGGCCACAGTGCTCGTTCCTGCCCGTTGCGAGAGCTGGAGTGCCGCCACACGCTCTCCGAGGACAGCCCCTTTGTTCTCCCCGGGCGCTGCCTCAATGAGCAGTGCGGTCATCTCCAGCCCTGCTCCGTGTGCGGTCTGATTGGCCATTCGCGTTTCACCGTCAAGTTGGACACCGCGCGATGGGAGCTTTCAGCTGGCGGGCGGGCCATCCACCGCCTGCACTCCCCCAGGGCGCTCACTCGTCAGGAGTTTGTGTGCCAGTTGGCGAGCGAGCGTCAAGTTCAGATACTCGTCGCGTCTCCCCATGCATTGGCTCTGGCTCAGACGTGACCTGTTTTCTCGACACTCAAGTTTTTGCGTCTTGCGGGAGGACGCGTGCTTCTCACTGTGTTGCGCGTTGTGATGGGACTGCACAGCAGTAAAGGCACAGGCGTAGCCTGAACTTCACGAAAGCTGCTCGGAGAGACCGAACCGCCGCAGCACGGTGGGCATCAAAACTCGCCTTAACAGTGACGGGCGAATAGGATGGCTCCGAGCGAATCAAGAGCAGTGAAGACAGAAACTGGTCAGGCGTTTTCTCCGCCTCGTCCGATTTTTCGATAACCGTTGATCCAGAAACCATCGCAGGCTCTCTCCCCGCCAGCATTTGCTTGGTCTTGGACGCGTGGCTCCCCTGATTTCACCACCTCGTCTCATTCCTGCTCCACGCACTCTCCTCTCGCTTTGCACCATTCACCATCCACACTACAAACCCTTCTATCTGCTACTACTCGTAGCACTGGCCTTCGCCTCCTGCACAATGTGTGCGAGTCGCTCCGGCTCCCGCAACGCTGGCAAGGCAGCCGAGACCCCGCACTCTCTTCCCGCGACGGCGGAACACGGCCGGCCGGCGCGGGCGACGGAGCAGGCTGCGCCTGCGCGCATCGGCCAGTTTGTTCGGCAGGCAGGCTCGCTAGGACTGCGTGTGCAGCGCATGACGATTGCGCCTGCACCCGTCCCGCACCGCGGTCGCACCCCCCAGGAGCCAGGGTCCACCCCCAACTTTATTGACGAGAGCAGCGCCGGTCCGTGCATTGTCTTGGTGGAGCAACCCACCGCGAGCACCGCCAGCTTCACCGGCCGGCCTTTTTAACGAGCCGGTGATGCCGCCCAGCGAATCGAAGGCGGAGACGCAGGTTCCTCGTCGGGCTCGTGAGGAGGACAACGGGCATCGCGGCCGTCTTGGCGATAGTGCCGGCCGCGGTACCGGCGGCGCTACTGCTACTGTGTCGGGTCCGAGAATGGCGGCTGCATCATCGGCTGGTGACGGCAAGGGAGGCGTGTCGGGTGCTGCGGGTACAAGCAGCAACGGCTAGGGTGCCATCTTGTGGGACCGCTGCGCACGTTTTCGCTGCATCATTACGTGGGGGACTCGGGGGGTGCGTTTCTCAGAACGTGAGGGGGGCGTGGGTGCGTGTTGTGTCTTCGTGCTACTCTGTGCTTCGAAGTGATGTCTTTTTTCATACCATAGTACGCGTGCGGCGTCCCCGTGCTGCGCCCGCGCGACGGGCGGGCGTCACACGCCGCCCACGCGCAGCGCCGCCCGTCACGTGTCGGTCGCGCCCGTAGGCCTGACGCCGAACGGCGGCGCGCTCGGTCGAGGACGGGTGCGGGTGGGCGTTTGAGAGCCAAATCTTTGAGGCGCACCGTCGTCCGAGGGCCCTCGCCAGACCTCTATGGTCATCGCAATGGGAACGCGACAACTTCCGCAACGTAGACACGATCCCCATGCGCGCGAGAAAAAGGAAGAAAAAGACCTGCAACCTGACTACCCTAGTCTTTGCGTAGCTCGCAGCATGTGCTCTCATCACCTCCCCCCCGCTTCGTCGAACCTCATATAACCCGGCTCTCCCTGTCACTCTCGGCCATTTGTACACCTCGCTTGACGCAACGTTGAGACGGACGAAGTGAGGGAGGTCGTCTCCGGCGGCGTGCTGCACGCCGTAGCTCGTCGCCTCGTGCCGCCGCCGTCGCCGGGCGGCGGCGGGCACTGTTGGGGGGGCGGCGCCGCGCCGCGCTGGGCGGCCGCCGCCACGACCCCCGCTCCGGGCCCCGCATGCCCCAACCAACACAGACGGTGGGAGCGGCGGGTGGGCTGGCGGCGGGACCGCGGGTCGACGACCCGCATCCGGTGGGTCGATGCCCGACTGGCGACAACAGGTGGGGCAGGGCGGACACTTTCCAGCGCGAGGGTTAGGGGAGGCGCAGAAAACCGGCGCAACGGCAAGGGGGGGGCGGTGGGCGTGGGGCGGAGGAACTGTGGGCCGCGTCTCACAGTCGACGCGCGGTCACTGTCACGCCACGTCTTTCCGCCGCGCAGTGCTCTCACGCTGGCGCTGGCTTGGCGCTCACCCGCCCCTCCAGCGTTGCCGCCGTATCTGGCGCGGTCGTGGACCAAGTAGACGGCCGCCGCAGATTGCGGGACGACGACGATGATCTCGTGGCGGACAGCCGTGTTCTCAATCTACACATACGAGAAGCGACGGCTGTTTGGGACACAGAGAAAAGAGGAAAATATAGCGTGAGTTATATGTTTAGCCGGGCATGAGCACACAGGCTGCTTTTCACCGCTAAAAAGGGGACAATGTCATGGGACAGCGCTGCTGCAATGGCCACGACGTCGACCACTGCTTCATTTACCAAAGACAAGATCGTGGGAGACACGTGGCGATGCAGGAGATCAACGTACAAGAATAGACTACTGAAGCACAATGCGCGAAAGATGGTGATGGAAGCACACGTACAGGGTGAATGCGTCGGGAGACCATCAGAACAGGAGAGGACGATAACCCAAAGATGGGACGGCGTTGGAGCCGTCGCGTCCACACGGGGACGGCGACATACCGACCGGACAAGGACGGCCTCGTGACGAGCGGACGAGTGCAGCAAACGACGCGGGCATGGGGACGGCGTCACGACGGGGGCTACCTGTGGCCTCCCGACCCACCGGCCAAGCACAGTGACAGGTGATCGCGAGGGCAGCAACCGGGACGACCGGCGCCAAAAGTGAGAGCGCGTGGACAGGCAGCAAGGAGATGTTGCAGACGTTTCGGCAGCCAAGTCGTGAGATATGGGATCAGAATGATACTTTGGACCGAAAAGGCCCTGACGTCTCCAACTGCTGTCTCGTGACGGCGGTGACGGCGGCGCCCGCAACGCCGACCGCCAGTGTGTGTCGGACACCGTGGCCTCCGCCTCTGCACTGGCGGCGATGAGGCAAAGGCGACGGCGGCGCCCGCGGCGTCCCTCGCTGCTCTTCCGCGGACACGGCGGCTACGGTATCGGTAATTGCGGCGGCAGTGAGGGCGCCCGCGACTTTGAGCGCTGCCCGGACGCCGGAAAGGCGGCCGCGGACACGGTGGCATCTGCCTAGGTAGCGGCGGCGGCGACGGCGGCGCCCGCGACGGCCGCCGTCGCTCTGCCGAGGACACGGCAGCCACGGCCTCTGTACTGACGGCGATGAGGCGGAGGCGACGGCGGCGCACGAGACGTCCGCCGCCGCTCTGCCATGGACATGGCGGCTACGACCTCTGCAATTGGGGCGGTAAGGCGGCGGCGACGGTGGTGACGGCGGCGCGAGCGGCGTCGGCCGCCGCTTTGCCACGAAGACGGCGGCCACGGCCTCTGCAATGGCAGCGGTGAGGCGGCATGGACGGTGGTGACGGCGGCGCTGACGGCGTCGGCCGCCGTTTCGCCACGAACACGGCGGCAAATGCCTCTGCACTACTGGTGGGGAGGCGGCGTCGACGGTGGTGACGGCGGCGCTCGCGGCGTCGGCCGCCCCTTTGCAGCAAAGACGGCGGCCACCGCCTCTGCGCTGGCGGCGGTGACGTGGCAGCGACGGCAGTGACGGCAGCTTCTGGCGCCGCTCGGCGTCGGTCACGGTGGCTACCGCCTCGGTTGTGGCGTCTGTGACGGCGGTGGCGACTGCAATGGCGACGGCGGCGCCCGCGGTGTCCGCCTCAACTCAGCCACGGAAAATGGCGGGTACCTCTTGGGTAATGTCGGCAATGGCGGCAGCTGTGACAGCGGCGTTGACGGCAGCGCCCGCGACAGTGACCGCCGCTCGGCCGCGAACACAGCGGCCACCGCCTCGGTTGTGATAACTGTGTTGTGTTGGCGGTAAGGCGCCGATGACGTCGGCCGTCGCGGCAGCACAATCGCTCGGCCGCGAACACGGCGGCCGTCGCCTCGGTACTGGTGGCGGTGGCGGCGGCCCCCGCGGCATCGACCCCCGCTTGGCAGCTGCGTCGGCGCCTCAGCCGCCGGAACTGGCAAGCGTGCGCGTGGTATCGGTTGTCCCTGGCGGCGGCGCAAAGAATTCTGACGCCAAGCCTGTTACGGCCACTGCCCGGCGGCGTTGTTCGCGGGTAAAGCGGTTCGCGCCATCGAGGTTGGCCGCAGCTGAGCGGCGGGGGTCGAGGGAGAACTCCCGGGCTGCCGCCGAAGCTCGCAACGGTTTGAGGAGGATGAGGGGAAGGCAGTTGTCACACTGTGTGGCGCTAGGATTCACAACGAACACTGGTGGCTGGGGCTGGTAACCACAGTCCGCACCGGAACAATTGCCTCTGTGAACAATAATGGAAACTACTTTGTCAAGCACACCAACGCCACATGCAAACACACCCACACGCCAGAGTAAAATACGCTGGCTACTAGCTCAAGACGTGCAGCCAGAAACAGAATAGACATAGCATCAACAAAGAAAGAACCACCAACTCACGCAGGAGCCACACCCGTCAGGAGCCGGCTGATCTCGTGCGACACGCGGGGGAACTGGCCGGCCACCTGGGGAAAGGTGAGCATGCCGACGGCGGCAGCCATCGGGTGAAAGGCCTTGTCCAAGTACTGCCCTTCCTCGAACACGAGCGACCTCACGTGCTCCTTGAGATCGGCGAAGACGCCCTCGATCGGCTGCAAGTTTGGAGAGTGCGGGGGCAGCCGCACATAGTGGATGCCAATCGCTTGCATATGCTTATCCCACCAGTGGTCGTGGATGCTCGCGTTCTCGTACAGCACTACGCAGGCGTCCGGCTGCATCTCCCACGGCAGCCCCGGGATGTCCGTGTTCATGAGCGCGTGAAGACATTGAAGGAACAAGCGCCAGTCGTCCGACGTCTGCGCATTGCCGACTATGACGGCCTGCGACCACAGCACGCCGTGCGTCAGCGTCACCTTCATCATCGTGCTCGTCCGCTTCACCGTCCGCCTGTCCCGTGTTGAAACGCAGTGGACATAGGGGTTGTGGGACCACGGTGAAGTGTTTGAGTGGCTCAAGCTTGTGTGTGTGTGTGCGAACGTGCTTTGTTGGTTGTCCCAAGGTTCGCCCGCCTCTCCCAACCGAGAGCACCTTTCAAATAGTCCCCACCGGCCCAAGTGCTCCCCCCTCTCGCGACCACACCGACGCCCACGCCCTCGCACCAAATCGGATCACTCACCAAATCAAAAGCCACTAGAGCAAAGCGAAGATCAAATACAAAACATGCCAAGAGTAACGCCCCAAGATGACCCAACACGAATGTGTGCAACTTGACCACGTCTTGCAAATGTACCATGTGGGGTGTCATAAGGGTCACCGACCATCATCCATCCGCGAACCGCCAGTGGGGTCGGCGACGACCATAACAGTCCAACACTCCTCCTTGCTTGTTGCCTCGGTGGTTCTTGTTTGCAGCAAAGCCCCATGGCCTCGTCATGCTTGTCGTGCTTGGTCTTGCCGAGGTCCTTCGTCGTCGGGTCCGCCGCCATGTCGTCCGTTGCACAATGCTCCAGTGTCACCTTGTCCGTCGTGATGCCCTCGCGCACGAAGTGGTAGCGAATGTCGATGTGCTTAGTGCGCTTGTGCTCGACGGGGTTCTTGGAGAAGTCAATGCACCCGCTGTTGTCGACCTTGATGTTGATCGGCCCGCCCGAGATCGCTGTCCACAGC
>Ga0115031_1001938_pt1 | contig 15282 bp, 26 predicted proteins | sample Maine_Asex4_meta_FD_87301 | JGI IMG/M metagenome (GOLD analysis project Ga0115031, IMG submission 87301) | Marine algal microbial communities from Maine, USA - Maine_Asex4_metaG | ecosystem: Host-associated > Algae > Red algae > Unclassified | place: Maine, USA | collected 2015-01-05
GCGGGGGGGGGGGGGGGGGGGGGGGGGGGGGGGGGGGGGGGGGGGAGGGGGGGGGGGGGGGGGGGGGGGGGGGGGGGGGCGCGGGGGGGGGGGGGGGGGGGGGGGGGGGGGGGGGAGGACTGCCGCTCGGGCCTACCAGGCAACGCCACCGCCGTCGACGGCAGCGGCGGCGGCGGCGGCACGGCGCCCACGCCCGCCGCCGCTGCCGCCGCCCCCGTCGCCGTCCGCCGAGCGCGGACGGGCGGGCGGCGCGTCGCCGTCGCCTCATCGGCCGCTCTCTCATCCCCGGCGCTGCCGTCAGCGCCGTCTTCCGCAGGTGCCACGCGTCCAGCCGGCTGCGTCGCCGCCGTCAGTGTCTGACTGGGCGGGGGCGGTCGCAGCGGCCACCGATGACGTCCATGCACTTGGCGGTGGAGGGCGAGGGAGCGTGGGCAACGGTGGTTCTGAAAGGAAGGCTGACGATGTTACTGCCGCCCGCAACGGGGCTAAAGTGTATCCCAATCTATTGGACACCTGGTGTTTTGGAGCCTATTGTTGGAGTGCTTGCTGCAAACGGTGTCAAACTCTGTATTGCTGTCTTCCCAATTTTGGCCGATGTGGTCAAAGTCAAAAAGGGGTCTGGGTCAACTGCCCATTGGTCAATCGACTTTATCCGGCTGAGTGGATGGCTGAGACGCTGTTTCACACTGTTGATCACCCCTCTTGACATCGAGAGGATCGGCCAAAATTGGGAAGACAGCAATAGTAACCTTCGATGAAGGGTTCCGCGTGAGTGCACCAAAAATGACGTCGAGAAGCGCAGGTCATCGGCTGCTGTGGTGTGTACACCTCCGGCGGCATCGATCTGTTCACACCGATACCGTCCGTTCCGGACCATCTCAGATTTTGTCGAATCCGATTCAAGCTTGATCCCAACTTGATGGGCTACTTTACTCATATTCAAAGAGACAAGAGATCAACACGCGATGCTCGAACGACCACATCCAAGGATTTTCGATCCCGGAAGCGCCGCGCATCATGAATTGTAGCGCTGGCGCCCAGCAAGCCGTCTTGACATGCTAAAATATGTGACTCCCTCAAAACATTTCTCGGTCAACACCCAAATCAAACCATGCCCACGCCGACAAAGTCGCATTCACTCAACGTCCTCCTCATCCTCGTCCCCCTCATCCTCCCCATTCTCCTCACTGGAGCTACAACCGTCCACACTGTCCGCCTCAGCGTCCTCCAGCTCAATGTCCATTTCATCGGGACGGTCCTCCCCCTCCACCATCAGGGCGGCCATGGCCATGTAGTAGTCCTCCGTGCTGATGGCGTGGGCCCAGTACTTCGCCCAGATCGCTGCCGACATCCTTTTGAAAGCCACGTCGACGAGCTCCTGAAGACGCGAAACGTTGAAAGTGACGTTGGCATAGCGCAGAGCAACCTTCACAGTGCCCCACACCATCTCAATTGGGTTTAGCTCTGGGTGTGCCACAGGAGAGAAGATGATCGAGACATCAAACTCCTCCGCCAAGTCTTTCACCAAGCAGCGTGGTGTCGGGCGATGCTTGGTGGCCTGGGCGCGCATTTGCGCCACGGTCTTGGCTTGGCGCCTCGTAGGCGGCAAGCTGGTCGGTGCCGCGTCGTGCTCCTCGAGCCAATCAGCCAGTTGGCTCTTCTTCATCGATGAATGAACCGGTCTGGATTCCTCGGTCACGTTCATATGGTAGGGAGCTCGGTCGACGACAAGCACCCCGCCGCCAATCTTGGGAAGCACTTGGTCTTGAAGCCACTTCAGCAACACCGCCGAGTTCATTCCGACGTGGTAGTCGCCCGTCTTCTTCTTGCCCGTGAAGCGAGACTTGAACCTGGCACGAGGCCTGTCTTGCGTGACCCGACATGCGCAGTGATGATCCGTGCTCCCTTTCCAGAAGGCACGTCTCGGCGAGCGCGTGACGCCTTGTCCCTCCAAATCCGCCTCGGCGTCATGTTCTTGTTCGCCCAGGTCTCGTCGGTGTTGAAGATAGTGCGCTCTTTTGCACGATACTCCCGCATTTTCTTGATGAAGTTCTTGCGTTGCTTGACGATTGATCGCTTCTGGCGAGCCACATCATAGTGGTTAGGGCTTCGTGTCAAGTCAAACCCCAGGTCCTTCATTTCTCTGTGAAGCGTTGATCGAGACCACTTGTAGTCGGAGAGGTCGTCGCCCTCACCTGCCCCTTCCTCCAATAGTGCGAGGGTGCTGTCTAATGTCGGAACAGTCTTCTCTGCGTACTGGGTGTACACGGTCTCGCGCACGCGCGAAAGCTCAGAGGCAGGAACTCGACGCTTGCTCACACGACGCACCCGCTTCCCCGACAAGGGTCGAGTATCGGCATACTCCCTGTTCGCGATACGTATAACCGTGCTGCGGCTCAGCCCAGTCGCCGCCGCCGAGCGGTCGACGGGCTGCTCCAACATCTATGCAGCATGATTATCACATTCTCACGTGAAAAAGGCACGCAGCCTGCGAACAAGAAGCACAACCTCACATGTGATGCGGCGCACCGCGCGCACGCGCGTGCGCGGCTTCCGCGCGACCGCACGCGTGGTCGGCATTGCGACTCACTGAGGAAGGCAACACCCAGAGCACTCAGGAGCGAGCAGATGGGGGATAGGGGGTGCAGGGGGGCGTGGAAGGGAGGGGCGATGGGAAAAGATGCGGGGCGGAGGGGCGCGGGGAACCAGAAGGGCACGACGCAGTCGGGGGCGGCCGTGGCGCGAGGCGCAGCGCACGGGCTCAGTCAGCCACAGCAGTCCGCAGTGTACAAGGCTGGGGCAAAAAAGCGCGCGCGCGCGAAGCGCCTGATTGCCCAGGCTCGCCGACCTCGGATCAAAAACGCACACTCGGCGGATAAGGATATCTTTGAAGTAGCCCCACAGTTCGGATGAATGATTTTCAATCATTGCAAGATTTTTGCGCTGTTTTGCTACGACCGTCTTTTCAGGCCGCTGCAGACCTTCATCTCAGCTGGAATACCGCGAGCACAGGCCAGTATGACTCGACAGGATATGGGGACATCGGCCAATGGCTAAATTCTTTGTTGGTGTATTTTCTTGTCGGGTAGAGACGCCAAAAAGCCCCCAAAGACAGTTTTATGCTGTGATCAGGCACGACGATGAGACACTTCTCGAATTCTGGAACATGGATGTCGAGTGGGTCTCTTTTGCGCACGAGGAATCCGCTTGTTGATGCGTCCGAGCTATAGCCAAGCAAAAATTCCTGTTCTCAGGGGGCTAATAGAATGGGATAGACTTTATTCTTCCACGACGAATAATACCTCAAACAACGACTTTATGGCCGCCACAGCGCGGTTAAGGCGACACTTGGCATCCTTGTTCGCCGCATCGGCCGCCGAGGGCTGGCGGTCGACGCGCTTGACTGCCGCATGGCGCTCGACCGCCAGCAGATGCCCCGCCGACGCCGTCTCGTCCAGGCGCCGCTTGGCCGCCTTCCTGGTCTCCTTTGATGAGTGCCACTGCTCCTCGCCCGTTGATCGCGCACGCGGCGCTATCTGCCCCACAGGGGCGACTGGACACACCGCAGACACGACACCGGCAGAGGAGAAGGCGGCGTCCGCCGTGGCGGCGGCGGCGGGGACAGCCACGGTAGCAAACGGCGGCAGCTGCTGCGGCGGCTGGGGAGGTGGCGGCGGAGGCGGTTTCGGCGGCGGCGGCGGCTGTGGCGGCGGCGGTGGCGCCGGGGATGACGGTGGGGGCGGGGGCGGCGGAACTTGCGACCGCTCGCGAGGTGTCGCCATCGGCGAGGCCTCCTGCTCTAGAGCTTGTGCGCAGTAAGCTCGTCGATTGGGCTGCGGAGGGAGGAGGAGCCCATGCCGGGAAGGCGGTGGCGGTGGCGGCGGCGGCGTCTGCGGGGGCGGTGACTGGAGCCGCCGGGTTCTTGTGCCCACCTGGCGGCGAGGAGAGGAGGCCGTCGCGGCACTCTCTGATGACGTAGGCGAGCCGACTCTTGCCTTGCTCTTGCGAGTAGCCACCGATCCCAGGCCGTCTCGGCTGCTGCCAACGCGGCACGCCCGTCTCGACCACCGGTGAGCCTCGGCAGATGACATGGTCGACGCTGGTGGAGTGGTTTCGAAGAATGAAGAATGCATGACGTCTGAGTAGGGCAGGATGTAGGGCAGGCGGAAGAGGGGCGGACGGGAGGAGTTCAGTGTGTCGGATGCGTAGGGAGGGGGAGCGGCGATGACAAAAGCACAGCCCCACGTCCAGGAATAGGGCAATAAATCGTGAGGCTGTTAAAGACCAGACATCACTCACAAAAAAGGGCCCTTGCCGCACCTTGAATGAAGCGCAGTACTGAAAAGGCTCCAACCTACAACCGGCTCGAAGCGGCGCGCCGCCGTCTCCATCCGAGCAGAATGCACCAAGGACCAATGGCTGCCGAGCAAAGAGCAGCAGTCATCGCCAGTGCTATGGGACCGCACGATTCCAAAGGAGGACATCGCACCGCGGCCGACCTCGGCTTGTGTGGCAGCGGCGCGCCGGATACCGCCGACACACACAGCGGTGCCGCGCCTTCACAGACGAGGTGGGTCCCGTAGACTGGAGGCGGACCATGAAGGGGCCGTGTGGGGCGGCGCGCCGTCGAAAGAGCCCGACCAAAGGGTTGTGTGGGGCCGCCTGCTGCCGCCCCTGTCCACACAGGGGGCAGATTGGCGCAGGGGCGCGTAAAAAAGTGGAGGGGGACGCATCCAGCCAGAGGGAGCGGCGGAAGCGCGGAGGCGCAGCGCCACCGCATCTTGGGAGAAACACAGAGGGCACGGACCGCAGGCACCCACAGGGATGCAGCGCACTTCCACGATCGCTATCGTGTGTGGTAGCGCAGCGAGACGGTCCATATGAGCAATCACAGTGAGCCGTCTGATGCCGTCGCTGTGAGCTCGCGGTGCCCCTCGCGGTGGAGGGTCGGAATCGTTGGGAAAGCGCCAGACGTAGGATCCACGATAGGGCGCGACCAAGGATGATTGCGCACGTGGGGCCTCGCCTTCTCACCTGTCGTGGGTGGGGCGCGGCGGCGATAATGGCCTATAAATTGGTGTCGCACCACTACTCCCAGCGTCCGTCCATCGGCATCTACTCACGACTGCGCGCACCCGATCCACGATCCATCAAGACCACCCACTCCGATCTCCGATTCGAGCGGCCCATTTTCTGTCCCCTTGGCCTCACTCAAAGCCAAGGTCAACGTCTACTGATACTATGTCGCGTCGTCCCGACTATTTGGGCCAGGAAAGCTTCGGTGCATTCTACAAAGGTACATCAGGTATTCATGAACTAGAGTACATCGTGTCTATTGCTTGGCCACGCACCCTGGTTCGTTCTTCTGTCATGGGTGACACGTTGTTTTTAGCGCACGTACTTTGGGTAGAGGCGCGAACGGCGCCAAGGACAGTGCCGTCGCCGACGGTGGCAGTTACTGCAGCCGAATAGGCGGGGTCCACGCCAGCTGGGACTATACATGGGTCGGTTGAACAGTAATGAGCTGTTTCGCCTACAAATTATGAAAGCATTGACAAGGAATCGGGCCCGAGCCGTCTCATGCCTCGTCGTCGCCACTGCCACCGGCATGACATCCAAGCTGCAGAAAGGCACCCAAGTCACCCAGTCGTGCTCCACGCAGAGCACTCGTTTGACACGGTTGACAGGGACGCACTCAATTGCCGGCGTCACGCCAAGTGCCTTCATGTCTAATCGAAGGCGCTTGCATTTGTACGCCACAAAGGGGCACCCTTTGTCGGCCACCACTCTACGGGCGCGCTTGACTACCAGAAGCCGGGCTGGGCGCTTACCGATCCCTGATATCACAACGCATGCGCGGCCCACGCGGTTGCCGATTTCCGCCGACGCGTCCTCCACCCAGTCGAGCCACAGGCCTCCGAGGTAATCCATAGACGCCCTGACGATCTCGCGCCGCTGCCCCCTGCGGCGCAGAGCCGTCCAATGCACCAAGAACGTCCCGACAGGAACGATGAGCACGTCGTTATTAGTCAGCTCCAAGCACTCCGCGAGGTTCTCAATTGAACGCATAGCGGCGATGACACCAGCACGCACCGGCACGCCGTGGCGGCGCTGTCGTGGCGAGCTGCTCTTGGATGGTGCATCCACGGCAGGTGCGTCACAAGGACCAGGAGCGGCCGCCTGATCTGCCACTCCCGCTGCTACGACCGATCTCGCCTCCACTCGGGCGCTACGGGGGGTTGCTGACCCTTCATGATGCGTCCGAGCTCCTGCGTCGACGGAAGCAGCCGGGGGGTGTGGCGCGACGTTCGCGCCGTCTCCCTCCGCGAGGTCGCCGCTGTTCGCCACATCCAATTCATCGTCTTCGTCCCTGTCAGCGGCCCACCAGGAAAAAATTGTCAGCGACTTGCTCCGCCATGAGCATCTTCAGCGCGTGCTCCGTTCGGCCTCAGTTGGTGCGTGTGTAGGCCTTCTTGACCGCCTTGTGCTTGCTCTCATTACTCCTTGTGACGCCTAGAAGGAAGGAGCCGCCCATGCGGAGCTCTTCGAGAACTCGGGCAAGAAGGCGGTGTAGCTTGGGTGTGTGAAGCGGGCCGAAGAACTCCTGGATATCCCTGTGCACCCAGGTGGCCAAACGGGAAGTCCGCTTCCGCGCGCGCTTCACCTTGACGCCTCCACCGAGGCAGGAAGGGCCAAAAATGTCCCGTAGCAGAGCCGCAAGCTCACAAATGGCCCATGTGAGGACGGAGTGATTCCACTTGCTTCTGGCGGCGCCTTGAATGGCAGCCACAGCAAAAGGAAGTACGTGGAGCGCGCGTCGGTGCTCGGCACCGCGCAACGTGGCCTGCTTCTCTGAAGGCGGCACCAAGAAGCTACACACAGCGAGAGGAGGGCAAAGGAAAATGTTGGAGATCAGGCGTGGTCACAATGCGTGCGCTCGAGACATGTCCAAAAGCAAGAATTAGTATCCAGGAACAGTAGGCGGACAAATCTCTTCAGCATCTCCCAGACCACGTGTGTCGCCGGCTCCCCCCCCCACTCAAGTCGTCCCCACTTTGCTCGCAAGCGCGTTTGACAACCGTTGCAATGCGTGCCCTGGAGTGGTGTGGGGCACCTGCTTAGTTCGGCATGCGTGCATGAAGCGCATGTTAGCGCTGCGGAGCGACGCGGCCGAGGCTCCCTCAGCGAGCCCAAGCTCGTTATCCACTAGCTCAGCGTACATGTGGACCTCATCCGAGAGGCAACTGCAGAGACGCACATCGACCACTTGTCGCCGGTAGGTGAGAACCGACCGCGAACAGAAAACACAAAGCAGCGAGCAATTATATACAGGGTGTCAGTTGACGGGTGTTGGATGCTACTCAGGAGGGCACGGTCGTACGTCAGCTATCAAATATATACAGGGTGTCAGTTAACGGGTGCTGGATGCTACTCAGGAGGGCACGGTCGTACGTCAGCTATCAAACAGAGAGACCACAATGGAAAGCAACGGGGCGAAACCATTGCAGTTACATGAAAAGTCCGGCGCGACTCCGGCACGGCTGGCTGCCCATTCAAAGACCTGCTGCGATGCTTGCCCGGTCGTCTTTTAGACACTAACAAACCAGTCTTCCTGCGGATCGCCTGCCTCTCCGTGCAGTAGCAGGCTACGGAGACTCCTCTCGTTTGGGAAGGAGACGGCTCTTCTGAAAGCAGGCCCAGCTGTGCGGATCATGCCCCAAACTATAGTGCAGCGCCAAAATATGGTGCGGAAGAGTGCCCAGCGGTCGGATCTATAGTGCACAATCCGCACCAAGTGTTGGAATGGTGTCGATCCGACACCGTAAAGCGGTGATTTCGAGTCAGATCTGCTCCATCCAAACGCTTGGTGCAGCGTACGGGGGAAACCCCCGTTCGCAATCAGTCAAACCATTGCAACGTGACCAGACATTGAGCATGATTGCGTGCCATGACGCTCACAAATCCGAGCCAAGCGCTCTCTGCTTGCCTAGTGTCCAAATTCCTCACGGCCACATCATCTTTGACTGCTACTTTGATAATCCAAAAGGCCTTCACAGGTCGACAGGGCAGGTCATTGGAGCGGCAGGATTGAACGTTATGCTATGCAACTCATCATGTCCTCATAGAAGCCGTGTTTGTGCAGAAGGACGTCGACGACACCGTCGCAGCCCCACGAAGTGCCACTGTCCTGCATCGTCAACGTGCGGCGAGCTCCCATTGCCATCGTCCGTCATGAGACCAATTGTCAAGAAGGTGGTCGACCTGGGCCGTGATTTGGGGTCGTCTGCTCCTGAGTTACTCCCCTTCACTGACACGGCCCCCTTTTGCTCCATGATGCTACCGTTCGGGGCGGTCGAACAGCGACCGCGCTACAGCCGCACAATCGCATCCGTGTTGCGGCGCGTGCGCCACCTGCGGCGAGCTCCAAGCCGGCACCCGGGAGCAGCGTCGACCAGCATCGCTGAGTGGGACGTACCTCTCGGCCCTGTCAAGTGCGGTGGCGCACCATCAAGGCCTCCTGCATGACGTAGAAGCAGGCCAGTGGACGGATGTAAATGGTATTGCAGTCTACCCAATTTTTGCCCATCCTGACAAGAGCAACTGTACAGAAGCGATGCACGACAGCCATCCATCCGGCCAGATATAACCTCTCGACCAATCAGAAGTTGTGCGGACTGTAGGATGCGCTTGTCTGGATCGGACAGAATCGGGAAGACTGCAATACAACTGGATTGCACGCGTATAATAGATGCCAAGATTCCAGTACAACTTGCCGCGTTTTGGTGCGTGCACCGCTGGAGCACAACGATTATCGGCTGAACCATAGGATAGCGGAGCCACTCGTATCACGCTGAGTTCATCGACAAGGCCCAATATCCGATCGATAAAGGATATTTAGGATGAGCACACTGTGCACATTTTCCCTACTTTCGACGCGCCTGCGCCAGGAGGGGGGGCTACAAGTTTCAAAGTGCTCCGCAGGCCAGGTCCAGGGGCCCTCAACCTCGGACCGCCCTGCATGTGGGTGATGCAATCAAGGAGAACCCTGTTTCATGACGTGAGCTACCGGAAAACTGAAGAAACCCGCTTTCCTTTACACCTCAGTGATAACTCACATGACGTTGGAATACACGGATTCCAAACCCCTGCATCTTTGTTTCGCACGGCGCAGTCAGAAAGAATCCTCTATCGTAGGGAGCCACATACTTTGGCGCTGGTGCGCACCGCTGGGCATGGTTGGAAAAAATGAAGAATTCTGGCTCATGTCTTGCATTAATGCATCGATTATTCTATAAAAAGTGCACTTTGTGCATTCATTGGTCATTTTTTCTGATTGATTTAACTGTCCTACGGCCACTGGTGCCCTTGAAGTCTCGGCTGTTGCCATCACGCCCACCTTACTCGCATCCACAGCACGCATCCCCCCGTCCATGCTGCGGCGTGCATGACGCTGCGGTTGTTCCACCTCCACCATCCCCGAAGCAGAGGCAGAGCTCTCTTTCGTTGCGGCTCCCCCTCTTGTTCTTACCCTGCCACCTCCACGTCGGCCTCGGAGCCATGCCTTCCACGGCAGAAAGCCCCCATCGAGCGGCCTCTGGCATAGAGGAAGGCTAAGGCCCGATTGCGCCTGCAACCTGAGGGCACAAAGGTGGACGCAAGGCCAGCAACGCTACGACGGAGTTAAGCGCGGTTCCCGCTGTTGGCGGCACGTGCGTGCATTGTCACATGTTTGTCAAGACCAAGCAACAGAGCGGTACAATCTTGGCCCAGCACCTCTTTGGCTTCCATCTTGCGCAACTTTCGATCGAGCAAATGGCGTGGGATGCTTGCTCAACGCTGCGCAAGTGCGAAGCATGCCCAATTGACTCGACTGACGCTGCCGCGAGGCCGGCGCCTGGGGTGTCCAGAATTCGTAGTGCTGCGAGTGAAGCTGGCTCTGCGGTGGTCTCGCCTCAGCTTCTCAGATCTCAACCGCCAGGCGTGGGCATCACCGTGTTCCTCGACTGCGTCTTCCCCGCGCAGGCGAGCACGATCAAGGTGGCCATCATGCACTTTTTTGTCGCCAACAGCGTGCCGTTCCGTGTGGTGGAGAGCCCAGCCTTCGCGACGATGTTAAGGGCGATGCGCCCTGCTGACGTCTAGCGCAAGCTCGTGGCCACCTCCATGAAGATGGCCGGGCCCGGGCTCACCGCCATGTATAACGAGACGGGGAAAGAGATGCTCGATTTGCTTGCATCGTGGCTCGTGCGGCGCAAGGCCGTCTGCGTCATCGACGCGTGGGAGAACGTCAGGCACGAGCGCATGGAGCGGCTCCGCGCGTAATTCTCTATGTACGCGGCTCTTTCAGGGACATTTGTGCACGGCGCCGCTGCGGCGCACAATCCGGCCGCACCATTGGACGTGGCGCAGGTGATGAACTCGGAATGGGCTCTTTGGGGCTGGTGGTCAATGTACGGCGGCAGCGCGAAGGCCCTGCGCGAGATTGGCAAGGCGCTGGCGAGAATGGTACCCTCCTCCTGCTCAGTCGAGCGCTCCTTTTCGTTGCAGAAGTCTATCCACGCAATGGTGCGCAACAGACTGACGCACAAAAAGGTCGCCCAGTTGATTTTCGTGCACACGGACATCAACTTTTTTTGCTGGGCGGCGATGACCTGGACGTTGAGCACCTAGAATTGTACAGTCGGTCATGGTGGACTCGGGCGGCGATGAAGACCGTGCGACTGGCGATGGGGAGAGTGACGTGCGTGACAAGACAGTGTACAGTAGGATAATTCGTTGTGCGCACTTTTATCTTTGCTTGCAGAGAAATCATCACGTTTTGACGCGCCCTCCCCACCCCCTCCTTGAAGATGCAAGCGCTGCCGCCTTCGTGGATTGGAGGATAAAAGTAAAAGTACAGCCGGTTTGTCCAGGTCTCGCCCCCGCACCTGCAGAAGCTGCCAGCAACGCCCCCTGCGCATGCTTGGAGTCCGCCACGGTCGGGTTAAGCGAAGAGCCCGATGTGGTGGGGTTGGCCGTGGCAAGACTCGACGGCGGCACCTTCGGTGAGCATGGGATGATGGGACACTTAGGACCGCCGTGCGAGTAGGGTGATCGCATGCGCGTGACAGCGGCGGGAAGAGCGTCTGTGTAGAGTCGGTAACCGTGCTTCTTGTTTCTCTTCCGCCGTTAGGGGCTAGTCCCCAGGCACGGCGTCTCTCATACCCCTTTGAAGGCGCCCACACCAGACGGCGCCCCGCCGGGCGCGCACGACCATAAGTGCTCAGGTGTCGGCGGTCCCCACCCCCATCCTGCAGCGGCACGCTCAACACGACGAGCCGCGTCTGCCCAAACGACGTTTCGCCCCCGCTCGAAGCCGCAACGTACGACGCAACTCCCCCATCGTCGTCGACCTTGCCCTCCAGCGGCGTACCAGGGGGCGTCCCCGCACCGCCACCGCCGCCATCACCACTCCTGGCGATTGCGACGGCCAGCGGGTGCTGCAAGTCGTCTAGCGGGCGCCCTCGCCGCGCCGGGTGGGGTAAGCCGCAGCAACAGCCGTCGGAATGCGCGGAGCTCGCTGCTCCCCCCGATCACACGGGGCTGGCCAGCGGTAGCGGCGCTGGTGGCGGTAGGAGGCAGGGCCTTTCGCCTTCTCCTCCCCCTCCCGCACAATTGACGAAACCAGATGAGTCGGCATTGTTGGACTCGAAAGCGGCAAAGAAAGACGCGAGCGCCACGCCCGAAGTGGCACCAAAGTCGGGCTGGTTCCCTTCGCCGAGGTCCCCGTCGGCTGTAGCCACCTCTATCGCTGCGCCGTCGCCTCCACCGCCGCCTCCGCCGCCGCCGTCGCCGCCTCTGCTGCAACCACAACCACAGCTGGCGGAAGTCGCGGCAAACCCCCCCCCTTTACTGCCCACAGAGGCGCCACCGCCACCCCCCAACTTGGGGTGCTCGTTGTCCCCACTCCCCCCCCGCCTGCGCCGCAAGCAAGACAGCAGCAGCGACGACGAGCGCGTGGCCGACCCGCCGTCGGTGCCCGCGGCCACCGCGGCCCACGCGTCGGCCGCAAAGATGTCAGCGGCAGCGGCTGGCAGCGGTGGCGAGAACGGCAGCGGTGGCGGCGGCGGCGGCGGCAGCGGTGACCACGGCAGCGCCACGGCCGTGGCCTTCGAAACCGCGGTCGCTGCGGCGGCGGTTGCGGGCGCGAGGGCCGCCACCGCCGACGGCGGCGGCGACGGCGACGGTGTCGGTGGCGGCGACGGCGACGGCGGCGGCAGCGGCGGCGGCATCGCTGGCGGCGGTCCGCCGATAGGCGGCGGCGCGCCCTAGCTCGGGCTGACAAGCGGCCGCGGGGTGCACCCCCGCTCCGACAGCGCGCGGCGAAAGAGCCCCCGCGGCGCCTGCGAACGGTGTTACGACGACTCCTCAGTGGGCGGCGCGCGGCCGCGGCCGCCGTCGTGGCTGTTTTCGGGGGACAGCGCACTTGTCGTCGCCGCCATCGACCGTCTGAAGGGGTGCGGATGGAGCGCCCGCGGCAGCGGTCGGCCGACGTTCCACCAGCAGCGGAAGCGGCGGCGGCCGCCGCTGTCGCCGTCGCCGTCGCCGCGGCAGCGGCGGCGGCTGTGGCGGCAGCGCCAAACGCCCCAGCCGTGGCCATGGTAGGAGCGGCTGGCGGCTCGCTGCCGCCGCCCCATGGTGGCCGGGCGCCGACGCTGCCGCTGCCGCTGCCAACGCCGCCGCCGCAGGCACCCCGCGGAGCTGCCGACTCGGGCGTCAACGAAGCGGTCTAAGGCGCACAGAACAGCGCCCGCATGTCCAACGCGGCCGACAGCTTGCGGGCGGGCCCGCCGCTGGCGCCCAACCGCCGCCGGTCGTGGACAGGCGTGCACCCGACCGGCGGGAAGGATCGCACGGGCGCGCCCAGGCACGGGGGCGGCGGCGCGGGCGCCTTGCCGTTCAGCCTTGCTTGCCGCATTGCCTAGCCGCCTTGCCATCGCCTTGACGCGTTGCCGTCGCCGCCGCCAGCGCCGCCACCGCCGGCAACGCCGCCTCCGCCGCCGGCCTCCACAATCACGTCGGCGGGCACCGCGGCGGGCGCGGTGGCACCCATGTCCCCCCCTCGCCGCCTGACCCCCCCACGGCGCCAGCCACGCTGTCCGATCGAGGTGCCTTGGCACGGTGCCAGCAGCCGCGCGGCGGCATCGACCCCCCCCCGCCGCCCCTGGGCCTACCACCTCCCGACGACGGCGCCGCGCCGTCGTGCGCACAGCCGGGGGCGCCTTCAAAGGCGACGATGGGGATGAGGCCAGCACGCTCGACGTCTGTCGACGAAGCCACGACCGCTCCTGCGCCACGACGGAAAAATGTAAGAATGTATGATTAGCAAAGCTTCTAGTAGAGATCCATTCGTGTTCTCAACGCTCAGGCAGCCACGTTGCATAGAATAGATGGCTCTGGTCGGTTTGATGGTCACCCTTTAGGCCAATTGATTGGATGATCCCATCTGCACACCCAATCAAGAATATCCACGTTACAGCATTCGATGGCTGGCGATCGCTCTGGTTGAGATGAGTTACACATGCAAGCGATTACAGATTCCTCCAAAAGCGTTTACAGATGCCTTCGGGGAACCCCCACTGTATATACAGTGCGTTCTCGTTATAAGAGACGGCTGATTCAGCTGCATATCAATAAAAGTGGCCTGCACGGACTGGAATGGAAGACTCGCGACCCATATTCTCTTGTAAATGATTCTCTTGTAACGAGAACGCACTGTACTCCACACAAAGGCCCAGAAATTGTCAGCAGCGCGCCTCTTTGCGGCAGTGTCAGCACTGCGTCTCCGCTCTCTACCATCGTCTCGCCTTCTAGCCATCTCGCCCCTCCGTCGGGCCTTTTACACCAGTGCTCCATCGTCGTCACCGCCCCGCCATGCTCTCTCTTGGACGGGCGCGCCGCATCCGCTCCTTCTTTGGGCCCGCGCTCCGCATCCGCCCCTTTCTTTGCCCCCCCCCCTCCCCCATTCTTTGCGCCCGCGCGCCGCATCTGCCGCTGTATTTGCCCCCCTCCCTCCCCCCATCCGCACGCCATGCAAGTCGGGCTGTACTCACGTTCGTTTTTTTCCTCCATGCATTCCACGTCCTTCCCCGTTCCCCCCCCCGGCCCCTGCCGCGGTGATCACTCATCTCGTGTTCATTTCTTGAGGCATCTGCCGGCCTCCGCTGTCGACCTCCCCCTGCGTGTGGCGGCGCGCCGGGTGCTGTGCTTCTTTGCTTTGCTGACCATTGCTTTATACTGAGAACCATACGAAAAATATGAAGATATCAAATGGGGACCGACAATAGGGACGCTACAACTAGAGAAGAGAAAAGGACACAACGAAAACTGGGGAAGAAAAAAGGGACCCAACGCTGTGGTGGTCAGAAGAGCAAAGGGACAGGACGACTAGCCGCCATTACAGTGACGAAGCTCGAAACTCTATGATAGCATCGAAAAGACACGCTCCCTCAATGTACAACACTTATGCTGAATAATACATCACAATGCCAATTGCTCTCCATCACCCCACCAACATGACATTTCACACGAATCAGCTGCTTCACCCGTTCGGCACATTATGTAGACTTGGCGAAGCAGCTGGTTCGTGTGACGGGAAACAAATGGGAAAATTGTACACTGAGAACCACTGCACTGCGCAGATTTCCAGCTTGTGGGGAGTGGCGCTCCGGCCGTGATGTGGACACTGTCCAGCTCACTCCCACCTCGGCCGGGGCCAGTGCTATGCCTCACAATCAGTGAGTGTTTTTCGTATGTCCGATACGAAACAGCAGAGCACAACAGGCCGAGAAAATGTGGCCATCCATTGCGTCCGTGGAGGAAGGCCACGGCGCGGCATCATATGGACAATGCACATTTTCCGTAGGGACGGAGACGTCGGTATCATCCTGAATAGTGCAGAATCGCACCAATCGCTGGATGCTACGGAAGTGAGCGGCACACGGCATCATTTTTTCGTTAAGTTTGTTCGACGTCGACTAGGACAGAACACCGTTTACAGTAGGTGGAAACAAAGTGCGAACTGGTGATTGCTGAAGTTTTCCAAAACTGTGTGGCTGTGTTCTCAAAAGTGGAAGCTTCGCTACCTGGTCCCTGCCCTGGGGGACCTACTTGTCACATATTCATATTATATTCCAGGCACGTACGTGCAATACCCTGGCCTTCAGGGCGGTGGCGCGCTCGGCGACGCATAGATACCGGGTAAGCCGGCCGGCTCCATGGCCGCGAGCACGCACGGGGGCA
>Ga0115031_1001948_pt1 | contig 15238 bp, 10 predicted proteins | sample Maine_Asex4_meta_FD_87301 | JGI IMG/M metagenome (GOLD analysis project Ga0115031, IMG submission 87301) | Marine algal microbial communities from Maine, USA - Maine_Asex4_metaG | ecosystem: Host-associated > Algae > Red algae > Unclassified | place: Maine, USA | collected 2015-01-05
ACAGCGCGTCCGCCGACCCGTGACGGATCGCCTCGCTGGCCCGCTCGCGCGATTCGTCGGCGAGGCTCGCGACGAAGGGTGTGCCGAGCGTTGCCTCGCGTGCCTGACCGAGATGCGCCAACCATTCGTCGCTGACCTCGACGATGCGTCCCTCGCGATCGGTCAGGCAGATCACCACGGGGAGTCCGAGGTAGAGCGACTGGTAGTAGTCGTTGCTCCGCGCGACCCGCTCGAGCTGGTGCTGGCTATCGAGCATGTGACCGATCCAGCTGTTGACGAGCAGCACGAAGCTGGATTCGGCGGCGTTGAACGGACGATCCCGGGGGGCTCGCGACGAGAACGCGACCGAACCGTAGGGTCCCTCGGCCGTCGACAGCCGCGCCCCGATGAACGACTCGACACCGGTCGCGGCATGACAGGGGTGATCGCCGAAGGGACTGTCGGCGAGATGATCGACGACCAGCACCGCGTCACCGTTCGGCAGGTTCGCGCAGACCGTTTCCGACAAGGCAAGCACGTCCCCCGGTGAGCGGGTGTGGGCCGCCTCGCCGGCGATGGCCAGGACGTGATAGTCCTCGCCGTCGATGCGGCTCACGAGCCCGCTCTCCAGCCGCAGGTAGGCGAGGCCGAGGCGCAGGATGCGTTGCAGACGCTCCTGGTGATCGAGTGCGGGATCCTTGGTGGTCGCCACGAGCCGTTCGAGCGCCCGCCGGTAGGCGTACTCCTCGCTCATGTCCTGGCCGGTGCTCTGGTACTCGACGATGTGGCCGTCCGCGTCGGCGATCGCCCGGGTGAAGCCGACCGTGTAGGTCGCGCCGCCGTCCGGTTCGTCGCGCACCACCGACAGGAAGCGGCTCTCGCCGGGTTCGATAGAGGCGATTTCCGCGGCAAAGCCCGCGCGTTCGGCGGGCGGGATGAGCGACAGGATCTCGCGGCCGAGCAGCGACTCGCCGCTCCCGTCGAAGAAGCCGGCGTAGGCCTCGTTGCAGTAGGTGATCGCGCCGTCCGAGGCGCGCCAGCGCACGATGAAGCTCGACGTGTCCTCGACGATCGAGCGGTATTCCTCGTCGATACGACCGAGTTCGCGACGCGTCTCCGTCAGTTCGGTGATATCGACGGTCGTCATCAGCACGCCGTCGATCTCGCCGCCGCCGTCGAGGTGCGGCAGGAGCCGCAGCAGGTGGCGTCGCTCGCCGAGCACGGTGTCGATCTCGAGCGGCGCCCGGATGTCGAGTACCTGCCGGGGCAGCGCGCTCACGTGCCCGGGCACCGCGCTGCGCGCGCCGTCGATCTCGCGCCCGATGTCGCCCGGTCCGAGTCCCAGCAAGGCCTGCGCCCGATCGTTGCAGCGACGCAGGCGAAGCTTCCGATCGAGAAAGACGGTGCCGATCTCGGACGAGCTCAGCAGATGATCGACGTCGGCGGTCAGGGCCGACAGCTCCTCGATCTTCCGCTGATGCTCGCCGCCCAACGTGTACAACTCCTCGTTGACCGAGTGCAGCTCCTCGTTGGTGCTCTGCAGTTCCTCGTTCGAGTTCGTCAGATCCTCGTTGGTGTGCTGCAGCGCGCGATTGGTCGTCTCGAGCGCCTCGATCGTGGTCTGCAGACCGAGCTCCGAGGCGTGCAGGTCTTCTTCCAGGCGGCGGATGCGTTCCCGCAACGTGCGCTCGTCCGCGTCCGGCCCGATCGGACGGACGTCGCCGCTGCCGTCCGTCGCGCCACCCGAGCGCTCGCTCGGCGCGATCGTCATCAGCAGGAAACCGGCGGCTTCCGACTCCCCCCCCGGCACGCGGGACAGGGTCATGTCGTGGACGACCGGATCGTGTGCGGCGTCCTGGCCGCGCACGGACACACGCCGCGAGAAACGCTCGAAGTCCGGCTTGCGCGCGATCTGAAGCGCGGCGAACAGGGGCGCGCGAAGCTCGGGGTGGACCCGTTCCGTGAGTCGTCGGCTGAAGGCGCCCGGACGCACCGGCAGCAGCCCGCGCGCCGCCCCGAAGACATGGACGAGCTCCCCGTCGTCGGTGATCAGGAAACCGGGCGGGGCGTGGTCCGCCACGATACGTTCGAGGGCTCGCTGTCGGGCGCGGTCCGACGCGTCCGACGACGCTCGAGAGGCACTGTCGTCTCGCTCGCTCGGGGACGTCGGGCGGTCCGTGGCCGGGTCGACGGCCAGCCTGTCCGGCCGGCTCAGGGGCGGGAACGCCTCGCCGTCGATCCAGCGTCGGACCTCGGCCGTGAGCGCGTCGGACGCGGCCACCGCGTCGGCCAGCCCCGCCTCGACCACGGCGCGAGGCATGCTGTCGAAGCGCGCCTCGTCGGGCGCCTGGACGATCACCTTGCCGCCGCGGGCCCGCACGCGATCGCACCCGTCGCGGCCGTCCGTTCCCGTGCCGGAGAGCAGCACGGCGAGCGCGCGCTCGCCGTGTTGCTCGGCCAGCGACGACAGCAACGCGTCGATCGAGCGGTTGACGCGCGCGACGTCGGTGAACGGCTCGAGCCTGACGCGTGTGCCCTCAAGGGTCGTCAGGCTGCGCGGCACGTTGAGATGGATGCAGTCCGGCGCGAGCGTCATGCCGTCCTCGAGTCGGCGGATGTCCATCGTGGTGTGCCGGGCGAGCAACTCGCCCATCATGCTGCGAAAGTCCGGGGAGAGATGCTGCACGATCACGAAGGCGCAGCCGCTCCCGGCGCCGAGTTCCGCGAACAGGCGTTCGATCGGTTCGAGCCCGCCCGCCGAGGCGCCGATCGCGACGATGCGCAAGGGTGCCGGCCCGTCGGGGTCAGGCACTCCCGTCGTCCAGCGTCCCCTCCCGCTGACGAGCGCCGGTGGCGAGGGTGTGTTCGTACGCCGTCTCCACCGCGTTCCGGAGCGTGAGCTCGAGCAGCAGCGGCGAGATCTCCTCCTTGTTGATGAAGTGCGTCAGCGAGGAAGAGGGCAGTTCCTCGTGCAGCTCCTCGCGGGTGTAGCCGGACACCATGATGACCGGCACGCGGTACTCGGCACGCCGGGCACTCGCCGCGAAGTCGTTGGCCGTATCCGGCCCGAGCCGGTAGTCGACCAGGCAGACGTCGATGGCCTCGTGCTCCAGCGCCTTCATGCCCGTGGCGATGTCCTCGGCCTCGACCACGTCGGCGGCGATGTTCTCCATCTTCGACAGCTGCCGCTTGAGCACCACGCGATCGCTCTCGCTGTCGTCGATGACGAGCACGCGGTAGCGAGGCGTGCCATCGGTGATCGCGTCCGCCGGTTCCATGTCCGGGTGTTCGAGGCGCAATCGCTCCCGCCGTTCGCGGTCCTGCCGCACGCGCACCGTGAGGTCGGTCAGGGTGAGGATCGTGCCGCGCAGACGATCGCCCTTGGCCCCGTCGGTCCCGGTGACGCGGTAGGGCATCATCTTGATCTGGATGATATCGCCCGAGTCGGTGAACACGTCGCGATCGACCGGGCGCCCGTCGGCGACCACCGTGTCGATGTCGTCGAACATCCGCGGGTACTCGAGCCCGTTCGAGATGTGATGCAGCGGCCGGCCGACATCGGTCGGCAGCAGGCGAAAGAAGCGCGTGGCCACTTCGGTGAATTTCCGGATGCAGCGACTGTCGTCGAGGAAGACGATGCCGACCGAGGTGAACGAGAGCACGTTGTCGAGGTCGTCGTTCGCGATGGAGAGTTCGCTGATCTTCTCCTGGTACTCGTTGTTGACCGTGAACAGCTCCTCGTTGACCGACTGCAGTTCCTCGTTGGCGCTCTGCAGTTCCTCGTTCGAGGACATGAGCTCCTCGTTGGTCGATTGCAGCTCCTCGTTCGTGGTCTCGAGTTCCTCGTTGGTGACCTGCAGATGCTCCTGCTTGTTCAGGAGCTCGGTCTCGAGGTCGCGGATGCGCTGACGGGTCTCCGCGCCCATGTCGAAGCGCTGCTGGCCCTGCCTCTCGCCTCGCTCGGGTGCATCGCTCTCGGAGAGGATCAGCACGAAGTGCGCGGGCTTGCCGTTCTTCTCGGGGAAGTACTCGCTCTGGAGGTCGATCTCGACCTCCTGCTCGCCCAGCGTCGTCGGTATCGAGGTGTAGTAGACCGCCTCGCGTTCGCCCTGCGCGCGGGCCAGCGAGGTGCTCACCGGCACGGAAAGATCCTCGGCGATGATGTCGTGCACGTTGGTGGAGACCCGGCCGGCCGGGAAGCGTGTCAGGAAACGGCTGGCGTCCCCGTAGATGTGTACCGCACGGTGTTCCGCGTCGAGAATCAGGCAGGCGGGGACGAAGTCGTTGATCAGACTGTCCTTGACGTGCTCGAACGGGGAGTCACGGGACGTCTGACGGGCGTTGCGCAGCAGGTTGGCCATGGGCGGCAGGGTGACGCTGCCCGTCTGCGCGCCACTCACGTTCAAGGGCCCGCGCAACGTGCCGGGCGGCAGCCGCATCTCGCTGCTCTTCCTGAAGATGCGCAGGCGTTCGTCGAGCGGCTCGAAGTGGGTCTTCAGTTCGCCCACGGTCTCCGAGGAGCCGAAGAAGATCACTCCGTCGCGCCGCAGCGAGAAGTGGAAGGAGGCGATGATCTTCTGCTGGACCACGTGCCGGAAGTAGATCAGCACGTTCCGGCAGCAGATAAGATCGATGTTCGAGAACGGCGGGTCGCTGATCATGTTGTGATTGGCGAACACCACGAGTTTCCGGATCTCGGGTCGGAGCGCGTAGCCCTCGTCGTCGCGCGTGAAGTATCGCGCGAGGCGCTCGGGCGAGACGTCATGCTCGATGTCGGCGGTGTAGCGCCCGAGCGAGGCCTCGGCGATCGCGTCCGGGTCGACGTCGGTCGCGAAGATCTTGATGCGTCGCTCGGGCGCATGCTCGAGCCGGGCCTCGTCGAGCAGCATCGCCACCGAGCAGGCCTCCTCGCCGCTGGAGCAGCCCGCGATCCAGACTCGGATCTCCTCGTCGTGCTCCTCCTCGAACAGGCGCCGGATCACCTGCTGCTCGAGGTAGTCGAAGGCCTCGGTGTCGCGGAAGAAGCGCGTGACGTTGATCAGCAGTTCGCGGGCGAGCGTCTCCACTTCGCGTTCGCGCTCGCGCAGGAGTTCGAGGTAGTCGACGAGCTCGACGATCTGATGCACGACCATGCGGCGCTCGATGCGGCGCGCGACCGTGGAGGGCTTGTAGTACGAGAACTCGATACCGCTCTGCTCGCGCAGCAGGGTGAAGATTCTGCGTCGGGTCTCGTCGTCGTCCTCGAGGTGCCTGGACACGATGCCCTCGTCGCTCGAGGCCAGCGGCTGGCGGGTATAGCTGTCGAGGTAGTCGGCGAGCTGCACCGGTCCGAGCACCATGTCCGCCAGGCCCGTGTTCACCGCGCTCCAGGGCATGCCGTCGAACTTCGCCGTGTCCGGGTCCTGTACCAGCACGAGGCCGCCCGCTTCCTTGATCGCGCGAATGCCCCGACTGCCGTCGCTGCCGGTGCCGGAGAGCACCATGCCGACCGAGCGCGACCGCGCGCTTTCCGCCAGGGAGCGGAAGAAGAAATCGATCGGCAGGGTCACGCGCTGCTCGTTCTTCGGGTCGGACAGGTGCAGCCGACCCTCGGCGAGCACCATGTTCTTGCGCGGCGGTATGAGATAGACCGCGTTCGGCCGTACCTCGGTACCCTCGACGACGCTCTCCACCGACATGGTGGTGTTCTTCGCCAGGATCTCGTCCATCAGGCTCTTGTGATCGGGCGAGAGGTGCTGAATGACGATGAAGGCGACGCCGCTGGTGGGCGACATCGCGTCGAGAAACTCGCGCAGCACCTCGAGTCCACCGGCCGAGGCGCCGATGCCGACATAGAAGAGCGGCCGATCGGCGTTCGCGACGTGCCGGTCGTCAGACGTCGTCTCGCCCGTCGTCCCGTCCCGGTCGCTGTCCGTTCTGTCCGCCACTGGCCACCGCCCGTTGATCGATCGATCCGACCTTATAGCCCGCCCGCTCGGGGGTGGCGGCGCCTTGCCCGACAATTACACCCTCGGCACTACGGGCCTGCCCCTTCCCGCCGCTGCAGCCAGGCGGCGAGCGCCTCCAGCTGACCGGCGTCGCCGGCGGGGTCGGCGATCAGCAGTTCACCGCCGAACCCCATCGAACGCGCGCCCTGCGCGGCGCGCGCACTGTTGACGATCAGCGGCGTCCGATGCAGCGTCGCGTGGGCGTCGGCCGCCAGGATGACGAGGTTGCGGAGCGCTTCGTCGCTGGTCGAGGAGACGATGTCGGGGGGCGACTCGACGAGGGCCCGGCGTCGGCGATGCTCGTCGGCGGCCGGGCGGGCGCGGCGGTACAGCGCCACGCTCTCCACGCGCGACCCGCGATCGGCGAGTCGACGTTCGAGCACGTCCCGCCCGCCGTGCCCCTTGACGACGAGCAGTCGCGCGAGCGGTGGCGCGTCCTCGAGCACGGCCAGCAGGGCTTCGCTGGTGAAGGGCGGCACCGGCGCGCGGCGCAGCGCCTGACCCGCTCGCGTCAGCGCCTCGGCGGTGGCCGTGCCGATGGCGAGTGCGGCGACGCCGGGCCAGGGCAGGGGCCGGAGCCGGTCGGCGGCCTCGACGGCAGGGCGGCTGGTGAACAGGACGGCGTCCAGCCCGGCCAGCGTGCTCGCGTCCGGCAATCGCGCATCCGGGTCGGGCCGGATCTCGAGGCAGGGAAAGGCGACGGTGTCGACCCCGAGCGCCCGTGCTCGCGTGCCGAACGGTTCCTGACGATCGGCCGGGCGGGTGACGAGCAGGCGCGGTCGCGGCGAGGAAGGCATCGTGGGACTAGTATACGGCCCCGCCCGACCCTTCCTCGACCGCAGCGATGGCCTTCCCGCGATGACCGACAAGACGTCTGCCCCGACCGATGCCGCCGACACGCGCGCGCCCGCCAGTCTCTGGGGCGGACGCTTCGCGGAGTCCACCGACGCCTTCGTCGCCGAGTTCACCGCCTCGGTCGACTTTGACCGACGCCTCTACGCGCAGGACATCGCGGGCTCCCGGGCACACGCCCGCATGCTGAGCGCGCAGGGCGTACTCGGCGAGAACGAGCTCGGCGCGATCCTCGACGGGCTGGACGAGATCGAGCGGGAGATCGCGACCGGCCGATTCGCCTGGTCGGTCGCGCGCGAGGACGTGCACATGAACATCGAGGCGGCCCTGATCGAACGCGTCGGCGATGCCGGCAAGCGACTGCACACCGGCCGCTCGCGCAACGACCAGGTCGCCACCGACATCCGTCTCTGGCTGCGCGAGGGGATCGATCATGCCTCGGCGGAGGCGCGGCGCCTGCTCGAGGGACTGCTGCCGCTCGCCGACCGCCACGCGGCGACCGTGATGCCGGGCTTCACGCACCTGCAGACCGCGCAGCCCGTGACCTTCGGTCACCACGTGATGGCCTGGTTCGAGATGCTGCTCCGCGACCTCGAGCGCCTGTCCGACGCCCGTGCGCGCCTCAATCGCATGCCGCTCGGCGCCGCGGCCCTCGCCGGCACCTCCTACCCCATCGACCGGCAAGCGACGTGCGTGGCCCTCGGCTTCGATGCCGTCTGCGAGAACTCGCTCGACGCGGTCAGCGATCGCGACTTCGCCATCGAGTTCTGCTCGGTCACCGCGCTCTGCCTCGTGCACCTGTCACGTATCGCCGAGGAGCTGGTGCTGTGGATGTCGGCGCAGTTCGGCTTCATCGATCTGCCGGACCGGTTCTGCACCGGCTCCTCGATCATGCCGCAGAAGAAGAACCCCGACGTGCCCGAGCTCGTGCGTGGCAAGAGCGGGCGCGCGGTCGGCAATCTCGTCGCCCTGCTGACGCTCATGAAGGGCCAGCCGCTGGCCTACAACAAGGACAATCAGGAGGACAAGGAGCCGCTGTTCGACTCGGTCGACACCCTGATCGGCTGCCTGCGCGCCTTCGCCGACATGCTGCCCGCCATCGAGGTGCGCGACGCGGCGATGCGCGAGGCGGCTCGCCGCGGCTTCTCGACCGCGACCGACCTCGCCGACTACCTCGTCCGGGAGGGCCTGCCGTTCCGCGACGCGCACGAGGTGGTCGGCCGGGCCGTCGCGCACGGGGTCGAGACCGGGACCGATCTGGCCGACATGTCGCTCGAGACGCTGCAGGGGTTCGACGCGCGCATCCGGGAGGACGTGTTCGCGGTGCTGACGCTCGACGGTTCGGTCGCGAGCCGCGATCACGTCGGCGGCACCGCCCCCGATCAGGTGCGGGCCGCGATCGTCCGTGCGCGGGAGCGGCTCGCCTCGACCGGGCGCTGACCCGGCGCTACAGGCCGGGCGCTCGCTACATCCCGAACTGGCGCTTGAGCCAGGCGGAGATGTCGCTCACCTCGTCGCCGCTGATGCTGTGGGAGATCGGGTAGGTGTGCCATTCGACGGGCACGCCACTCGCCTCGAGGACGGCACGCGACTGTTCGCCGAAGCGCAGCTGGACGACCTCGTCCGCGCTGCCGTGCGCCATGAAGACCGGCACGTCTGCCGTGCCGGCGTCGCCGAGTCTCGGGAGCACGTCGGACTGCAGGGGCAGGTAGCACGACAGTGCGAGGATGCCGCCGAGACGGTGTTCGCCGGCGAGTCCCGCGTAGAGCGCCATCGCCCCGCCCTGGGAAAATCCCGCGAGGGTGATGCGCGAGGCGGGCACGCCGCGCTCGATCTCGTGGGCGATCAGGTCGGCGACGGCGCCGGCGGAGTCGCGGATGCCGTCGCCGTCCTGCTCGCGCTCCTCGAAGTCGATCGAGGAGATGTCGTACCAGGCGCGCATCGCCGCGCCGCCGTTCACGCTGATCGGACGGACCGGCGCGTGCGGAAAGAGGAAGCGGATGCCCGGGCGCTGGAGCAGGTGCAGCTCCGGCACGATCGGCTCGAAATCGTGCCCGCTCGCGCCGAGGCCGTGCAGCCAGATCACCGAGTACTCGCACTGCTCGGCCGTCGTGATCTCGATGCAGTCGAGCAGTTTTCGGGTCATGAGGGCAGGGGTTCTGTCGGGGCGGGAGAGCGTGCCGAGTATACTCCGGTTCCCGTTTTCGAGAGCCTGCCACATGCCTTCCCCGGCGTTCTCCCTCGCCCTGTCCTGCGCGAGTCTCGTGGTCCTGACACTCGTGTCAGGCTGCGGCAACCGCGGCGATCTCTACCGCGAGTCGGCGCTCGATCCGGCGCTCGTGGAAGACCTGGGAGCGTTCGGAGAGGCCGCCCCGGCCGTCGGGCCGGACGACCGGTCAGGCGAGCGGCCCGAAGCGCTGCAGGACGAGCGGCCGGACGAGCCTTCGGACGAGCCTTCGGACGAGCTGCCGGACGAGGACGGTCCGGACGCCCTGCGTCGGTCCCGCCGCGATGACGCGCGTCCGGGGGAGGCGCGTCCGACCGACGAGCGGCCGGGCGACGACGAACGATGAGCCCCGGGTCCGACGACGAGGACATCCGCTGGCAAGCGGGCACCCTGCAGGTCGAGGGGATCCCTGCCGAGCGGCTGGCGAGCGATTTCGGCACGCCGCTGTTCGTCTACAGCCGCGCGGCGATGACCCGCGCCTGGCAGCGCTTCGCCACGGCCCTCGCCCACCGCCCGCACCTGATCTGCTACTCCGTCAAGGCCAACTCGAACCTCGCCGTGCTCGACGTGCTGGCCCGCCTGGGCTCGGGCTTCGACATCGTCTCGGGCGGGGAACTCGAGCGGGTACTCGCCGCGGGCGGTCGCGCCGACCGGATCGTGTTTTCGGGGGTCGGCAAGCTGGCGCGCGAGATGGAGTCGGCCCTCGAGGCCGGTATTCGCTGCTTCAACGTGGAGTCCGGTGCCGAGCTCGAACGCCTCGCCACGATCGCCCGCGCGCACGGCGTCCGGGCACCGGTCTCCTTCCGCATCAACCCGGACGTCGATGCGGGCACCCATCCCTACATCTCCACCGGGCTCAAGGAGAACAAGTTCGGCGTATCGATGACCGACGCCCCCGCGCTCTATCGCCGTGGGAGCGCGCTCGAGGCGATCGACGTGCAGGGCATGGATTGCCACATCGGGTCGCAGTTGACCGACGTCGCGCCGTACCGCGACGCACTGGCGAGGCTGGTGTCGCTCATCGACGGCCTCGCGGCCGAGGGCATCGCCCTGACCCACCTGGATGTCGGTGGCGGGCAGGGCATCCGCTACCGCGACGAGACACCGCTCGACATCGGCGACTGGGCCCGCGAGGTGGACCAGGCGCTCGGTGATCGGCAGCTCGAGCTCGTGGTCGAGCCCGGACGCTCGATCGTCGCGCAGGCCGGCGTGCTGCTGACCCGCGTGGAATATCTCAAGAGCAACGAGGACCGTCATTTCGCGATCGTTGACGCGGCGATGAACGACCTGATCCGTCCGGCGCTGTACGACGCCTGGCAGGCGATCGAACCGGTCACGCCGCGTGTCACCGCGACGGGCCGCCGGCCGCACGACGTCGTCGGTCCGGTCTGCGAGTCGGCGGACTTCCTCGGCAAGGGGCGGGAACTCGATGTCCTCGAGGGCGATCTGCTGGCCGTCATGTCGTCCGGTGCCTACGCGGCGGTGATGAGTTCGAACTACAACACCCGCCCCCGTGCGGCGGAAGTGCTGGTGGACGGGGAGGCGGCACACCTCGCGCGGGCGCGCGAGGAGACGCGGGCGCTGTTCGCCTCCGAGCGAACGCTGCCGACAGGGCCGGGCGCATGAGCCCGCCGCCGGACGAACGCGATGTCGACGCCGGAGCGCCGCCGCTCGCCTTCACCAAGATGCACGGCCTCGGCAACGATTTCATGGTCGTCGACAACACCGCCGGCACGCTGGTGCTCGATGCGGCACGCATCCGTCGGCTGGCCGATCGGCACACCGGCGTCGGCTTCGATCAGCTGCTCGTGGTCGAGCCTGCCGCCCGTCCGGAGGCGGCGTTCCTCTACCGCATCTTCAACGCCGACGGCGGCGAGGTGGAACACTGCGGGAACGGCGCGCGCTGCTTTGCCCGCTTCGTGCACGAGCGGTCCCTGACCGACGCGCGCGAAATCGTGGTCGACACCAGCGGCGGTCCGGTCACGCTCAGGCTCCGGGAGGACGGGCAGGTCACCGTCGACATGGGCGTGCCCACCTTCGAGCCGGCGCGCATTCCGTTCGTCGCGGAGACCGCGGCCGAAGACGGTCGGCACGCCCTCGATGTCGACGGCGAGCGCCTGCTCGTCGGCGTGGCCGGCCTCGGCAATCCGCACGTGGTCGTGTCGGTCGACGATGTGGCGGCCGCGCCGGTGGACCGGCTCGGCCCCGCGCTCGAACGTCACCCGCGGTTCCCGAACCGCGTCAACGTCGGCTTTGCCGAGATCGTCGATCGTGGGCACCTTCGCCTGCGCGTGTTCGAGCGGGGCGTGGGTGAGACCCGGGCTTGCGGTACGGGGGCTTGTGCGGCCGTCGCCGTCGGCCAGCGACAGGGGCGCCTTGACAGACGGGTCCGCGTGACCTTGTCCGGTGGCGAACTCGACATCCACCGTCCTGATGATCGTTCCCCGATTGAAATGACGGGACCGTGTTCTACAGTCTTCGAGGGACAAACGAGAATGTAGGCACATGCAGCTCGAACAGACGAACGCCGCCGAGGGACCGGACGCGAGTGCGGTGCTCCGCTTCCTGACCGCGAACCCGGAGTTCTTCAATCAGCACGAGGAGGTGCTGCCGAGACTTCGCATCCCGCACGTCAGTGGCAAGGCGGTCTCGCTGATCGAGCGGCAGGTCAGTGTGCTTCGCGGCAAGTGCGCCACCCTCGAGAATCATCTGCGCGACCTGATCGGCGTGGCACACGCGAACGAGCAGCTGCAGGCGCGTCTGCACGCGCTGGTGCAGGAGATCATTTCCGCGCCGACGCTCGACGTCGTCATGGCGTCGACCCGACGCAGCCTCGCGGAGAACTTCGGGGCGGATGCGGTGCACGTGTTGCTGATCGCCCACGCTGACGACCGGTCGGCTGACGTCGACGGGGCTGACCTCGACGGGGCTGACGACGGACGGCCCGACGACGAGACGAACCGCGGTGAGACGACCGCCGGCGAGACGGCGGCGGAGGATGTTCCCTGGTGCACGATCGCCGGCGACGACCCGCGGCTCGAGCGTTTCTCCGAGCTGTTCGAGGACGGCGGCACGCGCTGTGGCCTGCCTGACGCGGTTCAGCTCGATCTGCTGGTCGGCGACGCGCAGGCCGCGGTCGGTTCGGCGGCGCTGATCCCGCTGCAGCACGAAGGCCGACTCGGCATCGTCATGCTGAGCAGTCGAGACGAGTCGCGCTTCGCCTCCGGCAAGGGTGTCGTGTTCCTCGATCAGCTCGGCGGTGTGCTCGGGCGACGCGTGCGCGCGCTCGGGCGCGTCACCGCGTGAGCGCGTTCGCGCCGGTGCTCGAGGGCTACCTCGAAGAGCTGCGCGTCGCCCGGCGCTGCTCACCGCACACGGTCAGCAACTACGCGCGCGACCTGAAGGCGGTCGCGGCCGCCGCCGGACGCCGAGGGCTCGAGAGCTGGCAGGCGGTCGAGGCGGGAGACGTCCGCGCGATCATCGCCGAGCAGCACCGGAGCGGCATCGGCGGGCGCAGTCTCGCGCGCCGCTTGTCCGCGCTCCGCGGACTCTACAACCACCTGATGAAGCTCGGTACCTGCGAGCGCAATCCCGCGCGCGACATCCTCGCGCCCCGCGACGGCAAGGCGCTGCCCGCGACGCTCGACCCGGACGAGGTCGATCGATTGCTCACGAGGACGCCTGCCGACCCGATGATCTGCCGGGACCTCGCGATGTTCGAGCTGATGTACTCGTCCGGGCTCAGGCTCGCCGAGCTGGTCGGCATCGATCTGGTCGACCTCGACCTGTCCGTCGGTCAGGTGCGGGTGACCGGCAAGGGCGGCAAGACCCGCGACCTGCCGGTCGGCGAGCACGCGGTGCGGGCGATCAACACCTGGCTCGGCTACCGGCGGAGCGTGCCGGGCGCGGGCGACCGGGCGGTGTTCCTCAGTTCGCGCGGCAAGCGCATCGCGCCCCGCACGGTGCAGATGCGCCTGAAGAAGCTCGCGGAATCCCGGGGGCTCGACCGGGATTGCTACCCGCACATGCTGCGCCACTCCTTCGCGAGCCACATGCTCGAGAGCAGCGGCGACCTGCGCGCGGTCCAGGAGCTGCTCGGGCATGCCGACATCTCGACGACACAGGTCTACACCCACCTGGATTTCCAGCACCTGGCCAAGGTCTATGACGCCTCGCACCCCCGCGCCCGGCTCGTTCGCCGCGACGCCGAGGGCGGATCGACGAACGCCGGCAAGGACGAGCGGGCCGACCCGCGCCGACCGGGCGAGTCCGAGCTCGACGAGCCGTTGGCGGAGGGCCACTGACCGGGACGGCTCGCGAATCGCGTCGCCCGGGCGCGAACCGCTCGCTACTCGATGAGGAAGTGCCCGAACAGCCCGTTCGACTGCAGGCAGGTCTGCAACCTGAGCTTCCGGGTGCGCTTGCCCTGGGCGGCGATCAGCTGCGCGCCGACATCGTAGAGGTAGGGCGGGAGCAGGATCGTCTGCACGACCGACTGCTGCACCTTGCAGGCGATGATCAGCGCGTGCTCGGCCACGTTCGCGTCCGAGTCGCTCGGCATGACCGAGACCGGCATGACACCGCGTGCGAGGTACTCCAGCCCGAGGGTGATGCCGCTGCCGCCGTCCGAGCGCACCCAGCGGACCGTGCCGAGCAGCGTCGCCGAGCGGGCGTTCTCGACGGGCTGGTCCGGGGTCACGCTCAGCGCCTTCGCGCCCGATGCGGGGCGCCGGGACTCGGCGGTCCGGGCCTCGGGCGCCGGCGTTTCGCCGCCCTCGGCCGGTCGATCGGCGAGCGGGCCGTCCAGCGCGATGAGCTCGCCGACCTGCACGGTGCCCGGCAGGCAGATCGGGTTCACCAGGCAGGCGCCCTGGGAGGAGCGGTTGACGAGTATCCAGCCGTCCCGTCCAGGGGCGGCCGGTGCGGCATCGCCCTCGCCGGTGTGGGCCGGGTCGTACAGGAGCCGGGTCGTGATCTCGCGGTGACCGAACAGAGCCGGCTGCGGCTGATGGGCGATCACCCGAGCGCCGCGCCGCGCGCGTTCGCCCGCGAAGGCGGTGCGCAGACGCCCGAGGGTCTGGCGTTCGAGCACGTCCACGCCGAGCGTGTTGGCGCGGTTGACGCGCGTGCGGGCGATGCGTCTGTCGATCTGCCCGATCAGTTCGTCGGTGTCGAGCAGGCGGAGCGCTTCGGGGTCGCTGACGAGCAGGCTCGCGGTGCGTTCCGGTCTGGCGCCGCGATCGATGTCGACGCACAAGGCATCGGCGCCGAGCCCGCTGGCCGCGCCCGCGATCCGCTCCAGCGCGGTGGCGTCGACCGCCTCCCGCAGGAAGGCCAGTGCAAGCGGCAGCTGTCGAGCCCGGAGCTGGTGGGTGTCGGCCGCGGCGAGCAGCAGGAGGTAGCGGTAGTGGTCGAACGCCCCCGGGGTACCCGGATCGCGCTCGGCCGCGAGCAGGCCGCGAGACTCCGCCAGGGCGTACAGCGCATGCGCGTCCTCGACGAGGGGGTCGGGAAGACGTCGGTACCCGTGCACCGCGAGTTCGGCCTGACGCGCCAACGCCTGCATGGCGCGGCGCGCGTCCTCCGGATCCGGCGTGTCGGCCTCCGCGAGCAGGATCTTGAACGCGAAGGCTTCCTCGCGCAGCAGCGCCTCGACCAGCGACGCCCCGCGCGCGAACTCGCGCACGAGGGGCAGGGGCTGGGCGCGCGTCAGTTCGACCAGCTGCTCGTGCAGCTCGCGCAGCACCGGCAGGAAGCGCTCGAGCACCGCGCGCCGACGGTCGGGATCGTTGCGGAGCCGGTTGCTGTGCTTGAGACCGCGATAGATCTCGCGCGCATCGCTCTCCGAGGTCGTGGACAGGCCGCCGAGCCAGATTCCGACGTCGGCCGGTTCCACGGGGAAGCTACCGGCGTCCGCGACGCCGCGCTGAGGGACGCTGAGCTGCATCCGGTCGAGGCTACCACGCAGGATCGAGGCCGGCGCCGACGCCCGTCACGGTCCGTTCGGCAGGCGGCGCGCAGCGACCGGGCCCGGCGTCCGCCGGTTACACTCGACGCCTTGTCATTGGCGGGTTCGAGACACCAGCGTGGAACAGTTCCGGGGCACGACCATCTGCTCGGTCAGACGGGGGAACCGCGTCGTGATCGGTGGCGACGGACAGGTGTCGATGGGCAACGTCGTCATGAAGGGCAA
>Ga0115031_1001949_pt1 | contig 15236 bp, 18 predicted proteins | sample Maine_Asex4_meta_FD_87301 | JGI IMG/M metagenome (GOLD analysis project Ga0115031, IMG submission 87301) | Marine algal microbial communities from Maine, USA - Maine_Asex4_metaG | ecosystem: Host-associated > Algae > Red algae > Unclassified | place: Maine, USA | collected 2015-01-05
CTCGGGGCCCGGCTCCGGCGCTCCGCGCCTACGCTCGGGCCCCGAGGGTGCCTCGCTGACACTGCGTTTTTCGCCGCAGTGCTCGCTACCAAATTTATATAGAAAGATGACCCGTGCGTTCCGAGACATGTGCTTGATTTGGCGGCGTGCTGTGATTAGACACGAAGCCTTGGATCGATATTCATCGCATCAAACCCCCCTTTCCAAGGCTGGCATTATCTGAGTTGGCAGCGCCGCCGCCGGCAGCGGCGGGTGCAGCCGTAGCGCTGACGCCGCTTGCCATGGCGGGTGCGGCGCACGCGACCACGTCGGCGGTTGAAGCACGCCCGTCGCCGGCGGCGTCAGCCGCCGCGCTGAAGTGCAGTGCGGCGCTCGTCGCTGCCGGCGCGACGCTCGTCACCGCCGACGCAAAGCAACTGCAGTTGCGGAGCAGCTGTTCCCCCAACACCCCCCCCAGCCCCCCCCCGCCCGCCCCCCGCGTAGCGCTCCCCGGCGGCGCCGTTGCTTTTCTGGAGCGACTAGTCCGCTTCGGCCACCCGTGCAGTGGCACACACACGCTGCCCCACGACGGCGACCGCGGGAGGCACGACAGCGACGGCGGGGGAAGGGTGGGGGGGTACGTTTGCGATGGCGCTTGAGCCACTCAGAGAGGCTTTCGAGGGCATTCCTGGATTTAATTTGGGAGTGCCCATGGACAGGCGCTCATTGGCTACTGACGAAGCGCGCGACTCGATGGACTGTCGGATCTCGTGAGATCGAATCTCAAAAGTCGCGCAAGAGATCGCACTTCTGGATGAGCGAACTTTGAAGTAGCCTCCCAATGTCAGGGGATCGCTGCAACAAAACGCTTACGCTTCTTCTCGACATACTCTTTACGGACGTCTACTGTACATACCTTCGGCCAGTGGGATTGGAGCGCTGCGCAGAATAGTGCACTCGAGTGCACGAGGTATGTGAACATGGGACAAATGCGAGAAACGATGCTGTGACCTCGTGCGGCTCGCCCAGTGTGCCGGAAGGCCTGAAAACGATGCGTCTGAGCCGTATCTTTTCGACATGTGCCGTTGAAGGGCTTCCTACAGAAGAAGGCGTACCATTTCTTGCTGTAAAAAGGTTTGGGGGGTCTCTATCCCTTGTTTGAAGACTGCTTGTCATTTGCTGTCGTAGCGGCGGAGTTCTGGTCTCTCCAAAAAAAGTGCGGTTCTCAGAGGACTAATAGAGTGAGACAGACTAGTTCGGCGGCCGCTGGATGCCACACAATCTGCCGAACCACGCCGGCTTTGAGGCGCTACCGGTAGACGACTTCGGCGGAGCCGAGGTTGCACCCGTCGCCACATAGCCGCCGCCAGCGGAGACAGAGATGACTGTGACGCCGCGGCGGGGGGGCGCCCCGCCGCCGCCCGCGCCTGGGGCCGGCGTGACGCTCGCCCCCCCGCCGTCCCCCTCGTCGTCATCGTCGACCTCTTCGTGGCCGCCTTCGAGCACACGAATGACCCCCCACGCCTCCCGCACGATGACGACCGGGCCGGTATCGCCGCCAACCAGCACCTTGGGAGCCGTCGGGCGTCCACAGAATCACTGTCAGCAAGACACATGACGAAAAAGCCCATGAGGAGCTCTCCAAGTGCCTCGCAGGGAGACGCAAAACCCCCATGCCAGCAGCTGACGAGCTGTACTGCATCGAAAGGATGAGGGATCGATCCCCAACCGCTGCATCGCTGAGCGCAAGAGACTGCTGAGAACGGTGTGAGCGTGGGGATCTCCTTGGCGGCATGCTCCTTCCCTCGGGAATACAAATAGGGTCGCTAGTCGTCGGACCTGGCGTACTCTCGGTCGTGGAACGGATGTCCGGCCGCAACTCTCTTTGGCAGTATACTTGAGAAAGCAGCCACGGGCACCACCTCTGTACTTTTCATGATTTAGTGGGTGCTACATGCTGAAGTTATGCGGACGCTTACGGCTCTTTGGGGCGCTTTTTGGTGCGTCTAGGACGCTTTGGGCGCCTATGTATTGGAGGTGGATGAGACCGCGTCCCCAAAATCGGGGCGCGATTAGCAGCCTACTAGAAAGCCCTACGCACTGGCCAGCGGATTGGTACGTAACTTTGTGGCTGGAGGGTGGCTTGTTGTTTTTACATTATGGACTGTCCAAAACTGTCCCGAATTGTTTTGCACAGCCGTTCGTCCATCAGACAGTTTTGGACTGTCCGAAACCTGTCCGTAACGTAAAACAGCCCTTCTGTCGCTGCCTCTGCAACCGCCAATGTGCGGAGGTTCTTGCTAAATGGGTGAGTCCGCCCCATCCTTTGATTCACATGGCCCCGGGTTGGAGAAGGGAGGGGGGGGCACGCTAGACGCTCACAGGCAGTCGTTTGAACGCATAAAAGGGTGACGGGCGGGTGCAACGCGCGTCGCTCCGATCCAACAGCCGTACGACCTACCCACGCGGACCCATCTCCCCCCTCCCGAGGGACCACCGGCCTTCGCGCATTTGGCCGATCAATCCTCCCCTCCCCCTACCCCCGCTTCCTTCGCAATGGTATCCTTCCGCCGGTTGGCCGTCTTTGCGGCAGCGGTCGTTGCCGCGACGCTCGCCGTCGCCACAGCCGCGCCCGTGACGCCGTCGGTGGGCGCCGCCCTCCGCCCTACCAAACGCGCGATCGTTTTCTTCCCTGGTGGTGGTTTCACCCCCTTCTTCTTTACCAACGGAGGAGTCACGCCCGTGGCGCCGGCAACGCCGGCACCGCCGCCAACACCCCGCAACGTCAACATTGGCTCAAACGGTGGCGCGGGTGGCGCGGCGGACTTGAGCGCTGGCGGCCCTGGCGGCGTCGGTGGGGCCATCTCCATTACCAACTCGGGGGGGAGCACGCTCTTTCAAGCCCCCGGGGGCGACATCACAATTGGGCGGCCCGCCGGAAACGGTGGCGCCGGCGGGCCCGCCGGTGCGGCGGCCGGCGCTACGGGTGGCGCCAGCAGCGCCGTTAACATTCAAAACACTGGCGGCGCGGCGCTCATCGCGGGCGGCTCGGGCGCCGTGACGATTGGCGGCACTGGCGGCAACGGTGGCCAGAACGGCGGGGCCTTTCCGGGGGGCAGTGGCGGCACCGCCGGCACCGTGACGGTCACGAACTCGGCGGCGACGCCCCTCATCCCGTCTACGGCGGGCACCGTCACGATTGGGAGCAACGCCGGGTCGGGCGGGGCCGGCACGGCGACCGCCGCGGGGGGGAATGGTGGCAACTCGGGCCCGGTGACGATCATCCGAAGCTAAGCAGACCCTCGTGTCTTTGGCATCGGGGGTGCGCGGGGACGCCCCGTTGGCCGCGGCCGCCGGCGGCCGGCTAGGCCAACGCGGGTAGTTGTCCGTCTTTGAGTCGCGCCACAAGTTGTGCGCAGCGACATGCTTCCCGCCTCTCGACCCCATTGAATATATTGTACGGCGTGCATTTTACTTGTTCATGCTCGTTGCGGTGCGAGCCGTTGGTCGGGCGACTTGGTGTCTCTCACGCAGCGCGATCAGCACATGACTAGCTTGTTTCTTTCTTAAAGCTTTCCTTTTTTCTCCTCCGCCCGCGTAGCCGCACGCGCCACACCCAACCACCAGGGAACAACCACGGGTGGCGTTAACGCGCAACGTACCGGGGAGGGCAGCGAGAGCACCTTGACGTTGGCACTGGGCGGCGAGCGGCCTCACAGCCGCGGTGTGCACGCCCGCGGCGATGCGTGGCGGCGATGCGTGGCGGCGATGGCGGCCAGCGGCAGACAGCCCACCGCCACGTCGCGGGGGCGGGCGGGAGGCCACCCAATGGAGACCGCCACACACGAGGCCCATTACAGACCGGCCGCTCGGATCCCCGTCAGCCGTCATGCCTGCGCGGCGGTCCCCTCCGCCGGCGACCGTCCATCCCCGCCCCTCCGCGCCGACCGAGCAGTGGCGTCCACGATGCCGACGTCCGCCCCCCGACGGCCCACCGCCATCCACCCTATCACCGCCGGCCAGCCGGCAAACATCAGCCATCACGCCGCCTGCATCTGAGGCGCGCCCCCCCCGCCCCCTCCCCCAAGCCACGCCATGGCGCCTGCCCGCCGACAAATTGACCGCCGCCGCCGTGTCCCTGCCACCGTCTGCATCACAGACGCCCCCCGGGTTGGCGCGCGTGCAGCACATGGCGCCGCGCGAGGTTCCGCACCGCCCGCCACACCCGCGCACTGCGACGAGGCCGCGACGGCCACCCCCGCGGCCGGCGCCCAAGCTCGCCGTCGGGCGCCGTCGGAGCGGCCGCCGTCAGCGGTGGCGGCGGCAGCGGCAGTGGCGGCCGCGGCGGCGGCAGCTGCAGCGGCAGCGGTGGCGGCAGCGGTGGTGGCGGCGGCGCCACACTCTCGACGGACGGGACCGCCACCGCTGCAGCGATCGCGGCCGCCTACGGACGCCGCCCTTCGACCGCCGACGTCGTGATCCCCTCCGCCGTCGGCATCGGCGTGCGCGACAGCGGGAGGGGCACGCACGCAGCCGCCGCGGGCGGGGCGGCCGCCGGCAGCCGCGTCGTGGAAGCGGCGGCGCGTGAGGGGGATACAGTCTTTCTCCATTGCTGTGACATCCTTTCTTGGGCACGGTGCCTAGTAACAGGACAGCTTACCTCCAGCCGGTGGCTCCAAGCCACCTGTCTGCCCGGCGGATGAGCGACCGCTTGTTGCGCGTCGGCCGGCGTCGCATGTAGCCCGCCGTGTTACCGCCGGGAGAGCCGCGAGAGGTGTATGCGCGGGGCGGGCGGCCAGGCTCGGGCGTGCACCGCAGGTCGCGCGCCTCAGCCCGTGTCCGCCTCTGCCACCCTTTATGAGCGCCCGATCGAGGAGTAGCCTCGCCGGGCGCATCATCAAAACAACATTCTTTTCCCATACGGGCTACCGGCCGCCGCGGCGGGCGCCCCCATTGCCGACGGGCCGTTCCGTCGGCGCCGACCGGCGAGGCGCCACCGGGCGCCGCCCCTTGGCGTCGCCGCCTCGGTGGAGGCGCGTGTGGCCGCCACGTGTGGGGCGGCGCCGAAGGGTCGCCTGCGGCGGTCGCGACGCCGCACGCGTGAGCGGCGGCACGGGGGTGGGCACGTCCCACGAGGCGGCGGCAGTGGTGGGCGCGCGGATCACCCGGCGCGCGGCGGGGGCGGGGGTGAGCGGCCAAACTGTTCGACACACCTATGGCCTCTGGGTGGGGGGGCGAGGAGCAGAACAGACCCACCTCGACAACGATGATCTGCGGCGGGCCGCGTCCCAGGCGGCGGCAGCGGCGCAGTGGTGCTTATCGTGTGTTCTCGCGCAAACGTGTTTTTCATGAAAAAGCTCCAAGATCCCCTCCGCAAGGCCCTCCGCAGGGACGTTGATTTGTGGAAGAACTGTGGAGGAATGGCGAGAGAGGGCGCAAGAGTTGGCGGCTTACAGTTCGGAGTGACCCACAGGTTTTGCTACAGTCTTTCTCCATTGCTGTGACATCCTTTCTTGGGCACGGTGCCTAAAGTACTGTACGTACCAGGACAGCTTTGCGGTGCCGTGAGGGCCGATCGAGCTGTCTTCTGCACGAAGAACCGAGGCTACTTTCGAGACACGAAAGGGTGCCCAGCATTGGAGAAAGACTGTACAGAGCAAATCCCCAGCTGTCAAGAGCGACACGGAGCCAATCGCCATGATGGCTAAGGGTTTCCGTGATCCAATCGTCCATCAATATCGACCGCGTCACCGCATGTGTGGCTGTTGTCGGCCAGCTGCACAGGCTGCTGACTGCTGGAAGATTGTTAATGCCTACGGCATATGCGACATGGTCGTTCTACAGCTAGGCCCCCTCCGTAAGATGCTGACGTCACAACTATTTGCGACGCGCAAGGAAGCGGCGACCGGGCTGCGGGAAGGCTATGGCCGTGCTCAGCGCTTCGTGACGGTTCGGATGGTATAAATTTGAGAAACCGGACGACACGCTCTTTCGCTGCGCAAATTATTGTGGGCAAAACCGCCCTTTTTGGACCCATCCAGGCGGGTCCGCAAACTTTTTACGGAACTTTTTACCATAATTGCACGTTTGCGCGTGAACACAATATAAGCACCACTGCGCGGGCGCCCCCCTCTACTGACTCTTTTGGTAGGACAGAAATCCACCGAAAGGGTTTTGCCATCCTGGAGGACTCGCCATGACTCTCGCGGGGCATCTGAATTAAAAAACTTTGGGCCCTGCGTGAGGTCCCAGCCTCCGTGAAATGGTCGCGAGGTTGACGACGGCGGCGCCATTCGCCAAGCGCCTGGTCCGACCCCGTCCCCTCCCCCCCCCCGGGCTGCTATCAAGCGATTGCATCCCGCGGGGGAGCGAGGCTGACACGGTGCCGCGACCACGATTTGCCAGATGCGGCTGGTGTACACTACCGGGGGTGCGTCGCATGATGTGTCGTTTGGAATTTCAAACAGACGAACAGCCATGATTGTGACGCGCCCATACTGTACCTCAAGCGGCACATGGAAAAAATAAGCAGCATCTCTTCGATTTGTTTCTCCCATGAGATTGACACAATGACGCACACCCCGCTCGTATGATTTTCTTATTTTTTTCGATACATTATCCCTTGAAAACCCTCCGAACGCGTGGAATCGTGATCACTGTAATCGCCTCCGTCAGGGCCCAGCGGCCGTGATCGGCGGCCGCCGCGACTGACTTCCCCGCCATCTTCACCCACTGCTGCACACGCCGCCCGGCTGGCTGCCCAGGAACGGAAAGATGGCGTGAACTGTTTAACGCAGACTGAAAAAGAAGAAGCTGCTGGCAGCCGGGAGACTGCGAGCTGTGTAGAGGATGCTGCAGTGGGGGTATGGCAAGCAGCCCTGTGGCTACGGGGTGTCTTCGCGAGGCTCTGGGAGGGGGGCGGCATCGCCAGTCTTGCTTCTTTCCTGTGAGGCTCATTCTGTGGGCGCGCAGGATATCGGACGTGCCTATCATGACTTGCTGGGTATGAAGAGGAGACCTTTCTTTTCGGGGAGAGGGACGGCGGCGTCGCACCACAGGCGACCGGATGCAGCTGATACAACTCCTCAGGCTACAGAAAGCACATGATCAGAGCCGCCAGCTCATGCGCTTGGTGAAGATGCCTTTGCTTTCGTGCGCACGCGCCGCGGATGTCATGTTTCAGACAGTACAGAGCTGGATAAGGCCGAGTTGTTTTTCTTGCAGGTGTCTGGAAATTCTTTCTGGAGGCCTTGGTAGTCAAATTGATGCCTCTTAGGGGGTGCACAAAATTCCACGTTGTGACAATTTTTAGGGGCCCCCCCGGTACTGTACTGTAGCTGTCGCTGCTGCGTCAGCGGTTGGGTGGGGATGGCGCAACAGTTATTGCGTCACCCAGCGCTGCGCGCGCCCAGCGACACCCAGCATGGGCCTCCAATGAATGAAGGTCTGGCGGCGTTTCCGCATGGAGAGGTGCGCGCCAGGCCGCCGCAGTCGACGTGAGGGCCCCCTCTCGCAACAACTCCCCACCCCAGTCGCCATGCAGGCACAACTTTTGGCGTTCACGGGTGCACCGAACAATGCAGCGGCAGGCCGTCAATGACGGCCGTCATCATGACCGTGGCCATAATGGCTACGGCCACGCCGACCGAGAGCGGCGCACGTGGCGATCCCCCCCCTCCCCCAAAAAGGCTAACCGTCCCGTGAGAAGCAAGATCGGTCCTCCGCCGGGCCAGCGGTGCGGCGGCTATTTGTTCGGTCCATGGCGAGAGACCTCGCAAATGCCCAAAGATCATCGCTAAGATATACCAGTGCTCCAGGTGTGATGCGCCCCGAAGTTCGTACTCTCGATCTCAAATGGTGGTGGGCCCCAACGGTCCTGTCCTTGCGATAGATGAAACAGCATGAAGAATGATCGTATCAATATGTAAGAGATTCATTATTCAATTTTGGTAGTACATATTATTGCATCTTTGGTCGGCCGCCTATGCCAGTCATCGTTTCCCCCAACCCTAAGTGAACCACGCCGTCCCGAGTGGCTCTCGCGAGCGACCAGAGTTTGAAACTTAGCGAAGAACCATGAACGCGATAGGTTACTTTCGCTCTTCTCCCTTCGACGGCAATCAACAAGAGAGGTCCTTTCCGCGCGCAGTACAATCTCTACACGAAATTATTTGTTCACCCCTATCCGTGGCCAATGCGCACTGTTGCCGAGACCGGCTCACACAAACGGCGCTTGCTGCTGCCGCACTATTGCTGTCTTCCCAATTTTGGCCGATGTGGTCAAAGTCAAGAAGGGGTCTGGGTCAACTGCCCATTGGTCAATCGACTTCATCCGGCTGAGTGGATGGCTGAGACGCTGTTTCACACTGTTGATCACCCCTCTTGACATCGACGGGATCGGCAAAAATTGGCAAGACAGCAATACAGAAGAGCCTTTTTCAGCGAAGAAGACGAACAGCCTGTGGTAGGTCCCAGACCTGCGGTTCGTCGTCCACGAGGCGTGTGTCCTCGTGGGTTGGCAGACGAGGAGAATCTTTCTTGGCAGAAGAACAAGATGACAATCCAAGGCCCTCGAAGGCCTTCTACATCGTTCGGCAAGACAAGTGGGGGGGAGAGGGCCCTCCAGCAGTGTTGGTGCTCTCGGCAACGTGCTATTCATCTTTTTCTGCCAGACTGGCGAAGGGGGCGTCCTGCTACAGCAAACGGAGCTCGGGCAACTCGCATTCCCTCACCACTTTAGTCCTGCCCTATTTACGTTGTCGGCCAGCCACGGGGGGAGGGCACCGGGTCTGCGGGTGGTATGGAGTGAAGGAGGCGGTCGTACCACAGGGGGGAGTGGTTGAAGACGGCGGTTGGACCTCAGCCGTCGGCCACGACTGACATTCGGTGCAATGGAAACAGGTGACAGTTCAGTACCGTGCCCGGCCTGTGGATGGGGCACAAGGAACCCAATGGACAGCGCTGTGTGGCCAGTGTATCCCCAGAAGCCCATCACGGGGGCTTCAGGAGGCTTTTGAAAGCATGGACCTTCTCCGCCACTGTCAGACGATGGCTGACGGCGGCGGTTGAGTCAATGTCCTAGACAGAATTGATCTCAGCCTGTCGACCATGTGCTGACCATCTGTAGGCCACCCATTGACAACCTGTTGACCATCTCATGTCGGTTGCAGACCCGAGCACGAACTTCAGGCAAAGGCTATCAGTGGCGGCCAATCGGCTGCCCACCTGTTGACCAATTGTTGACCATCTGTGTGAGAGCTACTGTCGATTGTATTATTTAGAAACCAACTGCGAAAGCATGCTCGCGAAGGCTATTATATCTATGACCCATTGGTTGCGCCACGAGGGAGCATGCCGCCGCTGAGGGTGATGCCGCGCTGCCCGACTACGGTGCCGTCGCCGGCGGAGAGCGCAGCCAGGTCTGTCGTATGGTTTTCCCTTTGCGGCGGGTGTGTTGATGGGGTGGGCCGTAGTTGCTGTGTGTTTCTCTCCCTGCTAGGGATGGCGCGTCGAGTAGCTGGGTTTGTTCTATTCCCCGTGGCCGCGTCGGTGCTCGCGCCCGCGCGCGGAGTGACGCGGCGTCTGACCGCCCCGCGCGCACCCCGACCCCGTCCCACACACGCAGTCGCACTCACAATGCATGCACGGGTACACCCCCACACCAAGACACGTGCGCCGGTGGGCACGCGACACGCAACGCACCCCACCCCCGCCGGTAGGGGTGGCGTCCACGCAGCCAGCCAGCGTGCCGCTGCGGTGCCGCGGATGGCTGTTCACGTTTCCGCCCGCCGGCAAAACCAACGGTGCCGCAGCGCCAGGCGGCCGCCACGCCGGGCCGCCACAGACACGGCGGCGTGAAGACAGAGGCGTCCGACGCCGGGTCGCGCCGCCCAGCGGCTGGTGGGGGCCAACGGAGGCAAGGCTCGGCGAACCACGACCACCTATGATCGTCTGCCCACATCGCCCGCACCGCCACTCCCCGTCTACCGTCGCTCGTCCTCGAAGGCCACACACTGCCAGACCAGAGGGGGCGCCCACGCCTCGGCACCGCGGCGGCTCCGCCGCGCCGGCCCGGGCGGTCCGGTCCGCGCACCCCATGTCGTCAGCCGCAACGAGCGCCGGTGGCACGCGTCGCGGGTGCACTAGCCTCTCCACGGCGCTGGCGCCGCGCAGAGGTACCGCCCGTGCGCCCCGTCCACCGCCCACAGACGCGGCGCGGCGACCGCCCAATACGACAAGCAAAAACGACCCCCTCCCGCCATACCCCCGAGTGGCGGAAGCGACCTAAGCATCCATTCTTTGGTTGCGGCTGATGGAGGTTGCCATGTCGCCGTTGAACGTTTTGTTGGCGACCATCTCCTTGATTGCGCCTACCTGCAGAGTGGTGATGGGGGTCCTTCGACGTTTCACCATGATGGTTCTGGTGAGTTTCTATCCGCTGGTAACAAGCTGGGGGCGTTTCTTCGTAGGTCACTGGGTGACCGCTCCACTCTGAAGTCCCCAGAATTAGGCAGATCAGGGCAAGAGAGGCCGATTATCGAATCCCATTGACGACCGCAATCGCCTTTCCAGGGTGGGCAAATAATATTGAGTAGCGATTATACTGTCGCAACACGCACACCCGTGCGCCGACCACCCTCCTGGCATCAGATCGTCAGGAAGCAGACCTCGAGTTCCCAACGGTCTGCGGCGCATGTTCTTCGACCGAGAAGATTGCATATAACGTCACATCTGCCGGGGGCTCAATGTCTGCTACAGATGCTGATCTCAGCAACGGTGTTGGCCATTACGCTTCATCCCCATGTTGCTCACCTTTCGTTCCTGTGCCTGTGTGGTATTGGTAACGACGGCGGCCAACGCGGTGCCATGTCTGCGGCAGACTGACACTTCTCTGCCCCCTTTTCGGCGCCCGAGCGTTTCGAGCGCGGCGGTGGGACCTGTGGACCATGCGCGATGGTGTCGCGCAGGAGGTGGCGTCAGAAAAATCGCCACTCTGCCGTGTCACACGCTCTTCTTCAGCAGTGGGTCCATAGTAGATTGCGGCCGACGTCATGGTCTTGTGCGCGCTGTGGATTTGTCGTCGGCGGCTTCTGTTCTCTCTACGTCCTTCCTTCTTTCCAGCCTTTCCTCCCCCGGGACTTCTACGCCGATGGTTCATGATGAAAAGGGGCGTCTGCCATTTTTTAAGGCCGCCTGACAGGAGCGGCCACACGGCGCGGACGTGCCCTCTGGCTGAAAACGATGTTCTACAGGAGCCTGCCGACCAAACAGCGCCTTCCACGAAAAGGGTCAGTGCGGCGAAGCAAAGTGCGTACGTCACAAGTTGTGCGGCGTGACCGGCCTCCAAGGCCACCAGTACGGCGACAAAACGTACGTGATGGACCGCTGGTACCTTGAATATGACGGCCTTCTCCCCGAGGCATGCAAGGGGGAACTAGACGAGCCGGACTTCCTGCGCATCAGGATGAAGGATGACACCGACAAAAACCTCTTTGACGACACGCAGAGCTTCTCTGCGGCAGCTTCGTAGATCGTAGTTGAGCCACGCCGGACTCTGTCTCGACTCCGGGCAAACAGAAACTCCGAGGGCCTTGGTCTCGATGAATACTTTCCACTATTGCAGTCTCACGGCAACAAGGCATATGTTCTTCATGTTAACAACTAAGTGGCTTTTGGCTTGTTGGTCGAGTTCCACGGCCGAGGCGCCGTGACGACCAGCGGGCGCGCGGAGGACGCGGTTGAGCGCGACGTCGACAACTGCAGCGAATGCGACTTTACCAAGGAAGAACAGGACGAGTAAAACCCTGCCGTAGACGGCATGAGAAACAAGAACACCCGGCGACTCTGCCTTCCGGGTGGGCGAAGCTGCTTGTACGTGGCAGCCATCAGAAAGGACACGTCGCCGGCGAACTCGCTCCTACGCAGCAACAGGGGCATGGAGACTCTCATGTCGGTTACGCTGTCGCCGGGTCCGATGAGTTGCGACGTTGTGGCATGCTTCAGACAATGCAGCCGCCGCTGATGTCCAGCATTGCTCTCACCTTCGGCAGGTTCGTGCGGCACAAGAGCGGGGTGTGTACCACTGACATCATCCGACCGTGGAACAAGGACGCCGGCAGGTGAGCTCCGCTTTTGCCGTTATCTAGGCGGCCCTCGCTGCTAATCTCGCGCCCCTTGTACTGAATCCTGACGACTCTCAGGCGAAGACTGGCGTGGCTGCGGCAACCGACGACAATGACTGCGCTGTGCAGCTCCCTGTCCCGGGTGAGATCTGATGTGACGTGGGTGAGGATAGACACATGATGTTGCAATGAGGGAGCGCTGGAGGCGGGGGATGCATGTGAGTCTTGTCAGGTATCCAGAGGCAATAGCAGTGCTGTAGTCTGAAACTTGTTTGGTTCCTGGCGTCTGCGCGGCTGTTGTGCTGCGTGGGGGACACGCAGAGCAACAAAAAAGGAACAATCGCCTACAGAAAAACACAGGATTCATCCCCCCCGTACAACGGTACCGTGGAGGCATTTGACTACCGGCAGCACTCTTCGGATCAAAGAACGGCCCTAAAGTGAGCAGGAGCTCATTGACCCTGCTCCACGTGGAGTCGAAGGCAGCGGGGCCCACGACCGATGCCGGCTGCGTCCAATCCCCCAACTCACTCGCGGTTTTGCGAACCTGAACTCTCTCCATCTTCTTGTGGGACCAACCGCACGCGCGGCTGATTCGGTGGCGCTTTTGTTTCAAAAGCGCCAGTGGCAGCGCCGTGGCGGGCCGCGGAACGCCACCGGTGGGCATGGTGCCTCCGTGGCCGGCCCGGGCAGCGGTATTGACCGATGGAGCGCGTCCGGACTCGCTACACCCAGGCGTCGCCGGCGCCTTTCACACCAGAGCATTTGGTAGCGCGAAGTTGTGCGCCAAACCTGGCAACAGCCACGCCCGCTTTTGCGTGTCAGGCAGGGTAGGCTGGAGATGTGTCCGCGCCATCTACCGCCCACGAGGCAGCGGCCACGGCGGTGAATGCGGATAGCTAGCTTATCCAAGCGCAGCAGCATGAGGCACGAGGCGGGGCAGCCCGCGGCAGCCCGCGGCTCGATGAGAACGCCAGTCAGACCAGCACGTTGCTATCGCTGCCTGACGACTGCGCGCCAACAGTTTGGATTGACTGCCTGCTGTGGTGCTGTGGAAGGTGTGGGGTGCTGTGGAAGCGGAACGTACAAAGGTCTTGCTGACGTACTCGGCTCGCGTTTTCCTCCGAAGAGCTGCAATGTGCTCCTGTTGTTTTCTGCCGGGACGCCATGAGGGAGCTACGGCCGTTATCGCTGCGGCCCCTCTTTCTGCATTTTTCTGGGAAAACTTCTGCTCGCACCGCAACCGACACGACGCTGCAGATGGTCGAAAAGAAAATGTGTCACTTCCTGCGCTTCCTGACAGCGCGCTGAGCGTACCGCCCGTTACTGCGCTCCCAGAACGCGCGCTGGGCGAACCGCCTGCTCTGCGCATCGCCCGGGGAGACAGTGTATGCCGGGCGTCGGGCGGTGACGCAGAAGATTTCGACCGGGAAGTTGGGCGCGTGCCGGGGCGCGCTCTTAGGTCTGCATGATGTACCCCTCCGTATCGGCGGCATGATGCCGTCGAGATTACGTCGGCGGCGGAGCGGTGACCGAGCCATCAACGCCGACACGTTGCGTCGTGACAACGCCGACGGTGTGCAAAGCATGGACCAGATCTTTTGAGCTCCTGGAGCGCTTGCAGGAGCAGTGTGGCGGCAAGTGCTTCGAATGGCCCCCGTGAGATAAGAGATCGACTACATCGATGCGTCTGGCGTGCCCGACTAGCCGCACGTCGGCGCCAACGTGTTGTCTTTCGTCTACTGTGTCCCTTTCCCGTCGCCAGGCGGCACCAAGAGTTCTCTCGCTTCTGGGGACGACAAGCAAGAATGCAGCGGCAAATTGGCTAGCCGCGGCTTCAGAGCCCCCACGATTCTTTCGTCGCCAACGCGCGGCAGCGCCAACGAGTTTCCAACGACCAAGAATGATACGCCATCCGAGACACCGCCCGCCCCCACGTCTACCGGCAAACGGAGCGACAAAGACATCTGTGGTGACGGCCGGGACAAGGGCAGGGACATTTTCGGTACGTACGGCACGCTGCCGATCGGCACGCAGTCGCGATCGCCGCCGGGACGCCACAACCCCGCGCCGACGGCGACGTCGACGTCGTCCAAGTCGTTGACGGCGAGTGTAGTACAACTCCGTAGCCACGAGCCCGAAGAGGGCAGTATCCCACCGCTGCCGTCCTAAGAACGTGCCCCCTATAGGATCACCCGATCTGGGAAGAAGGGCCGCCAAAGGTACAAGACAAAAGGCACCTTTCACTTGCCGGCGACGACGGTGCTTCTCACCGTCGTCGCCCTTTGTCCTAATAAGGTCGGAAACCGACGTGCGGGCCCAATTCCCCGACTGGGAATTAGCCCGCACCGCCAACCAACCAATACCACTAAGAACAATGCAAGACAAGTCCCCCGAGGCGGCAAGTAGAGACGAGGGGGAATCTGGGCCACACGCCCCGCTCTGACGTGGCGGCCCGTGGTGCGGCCACACGGGGGCGCCGGCAGCCTTCCACGCCCGCCTCCCACTGGCGGGCCCGGCGTGGCTGGTCGCGCGGCGCGCGCCCAGCCGGTGTGCCGTCCGTCCCGCGCCCGGTACCAGCGGGTGAGCCGTGTTGCCCGCGGCTGCCGGGCCCGCTTGCGCCTCCCGCGCCGCGGGCCGGGCCCGCTTGCGCATTCCGCGCCGCGCCCGCTCACCGCCAGTGTTACCCCCCTCCGGGTGGTGGTACATCACCTTCTCCCCAGCAGCCGCCATCCACAGCGGCCGATGGCACGCCTCCCCGCCAAGGCGGCCGCGACCGCGGCGACGCCCGCTCGGGTTGCCGGCCGCCCCGCGACGGCGGCGGCGGCGTCGATGGGGCCGGCGAGTCTGGTGCAGGCGGCGGCGGCGGCGACGGGGGCGCACCGAGGCGCCCCCGTCGGGTCGGTGTCCGCGGGGACGGGAGGGCTTCCCCGCGGCGCGGCGACGGCGGCGTTTGCGGCGTCCCGTGGCGTCCTGAGCATGTCGGGGTGGCGCTCCCGCGTCTCGGTGCCGGCGCCGCCGCCGCCGTCGCGCTCGCCGTCCCCGCCGCCGACGTCGCGGGGAGGGCTGACTCCCGCGCCACTGTCGGAGTTCCACCGGCGGCGCTGGGCGGCCGAGGCGGCGGCGCGTGAGGCC
>Ga0115031_1001952_pt1 | contig 15214 bp, 12 predicted proteins | sample Maine_Asex4_meta_FD_87301 | JGI IMG/M metagenome (GOLD analysis project Ga0115031, IMG submission 87301) | Marine algal microbial communities from Maine, USA - Maine_Asex4_metaG | ecosystem: Host-associated > Algae > Red algae > Unclassified | place: Maine, USA | collected 2015-01-05
AAAACTCGCTTCCTCATCGCGCCACCCAAGTCTATTCCCGGGCTTTGGAGTCGATCACGATGGTCACGGGACCTTCGTTGAGGAGCGCCACCTTCATGTCGGCACCGAACTTGCCGGTGGCAACCTTTCCGTCGGGAAGCGCCTCGCGCAGCCGTTCGCAGAACTTCTCGTACATGGCTTCCGCGAGTTCTGGCGGGGCGGCTCTGCCAAATCCGGGGCGGTTCCCCTTCTTCGTGCTCGCGTGGAGGGTGAACTGACTCACCGCCAGCGCATCACCTTTCTCATCAAGGAGAGAGCGGTTCATCTTGCCCTCCTCGTCGCCGAAGATGCGCATCCGCGAGACTTTGGAGACGAGCCACTCGAGGTCCTCGGAGTCATCTTCAGGTGCGACTCCGAGAAATAGCAGAAGGCCGGGGCCGATGGCGCCGATCATCTCGCCATCGACACGCACCGAGGCCTCGGAGACTCGCTGAAGAACCACCCGCATTGGGATCAGGGACGGAACCGCAGGAACATGCGCCGACCGTCGCGGATCATGTGGAGCACCGCTTCCTGTCCCTTGGGAAGCCCTTTGAGGAATCCGCTCAACTGGCGTGAAGAGCGAATCGGGGTGGAGCCGATCTGGTATACGAAGTCGCCGCGGCGAAGCGCTTTGGAGAGGCCCGCCCCGCTTGCAGAGGAACCGACAACGATGACTCCCGGATCCGTGTCGAGGAGACCAAGAATGCCGCGCTCTCGTTCGGTGAGATCACGGAGGCGGATGCCCACCGTCTCGATGATTTCGCTTTGATCAGAGGGACCACGATTTGCGTTCTCCGCTCGTCCGGCGCCGGGCACGGGGCGTTCGCCAATCACCGCGCTCAGTTTGGTCTCGTCACCATCGCGTTCCACGATGACCGGGATCGTGCTTCCCGCCCGGCTGGAGCGGACGCGGCGGACGAGGTCACTGGTCGATGCCACCTTGCGACCGTCGAAGCGGAGGAGGACGTCTCCGGGTTTCAGCCCTGCCTTTTCGGCCGGTGATCCGGGTTCGACGGCCAGGACGACGGGTGCTCCCCCCGACTCGGGAAGGTCCTGGGCGCTGACGCCGAGGTGACCGTAGATCGGGCGTCCGCGCTGCATGATGGAGTCGAAGGAGTCCTTCACCGAATTCGATGGAATGGCCAGGCCCACTCCCTGCCAGACGCGCACGTCGGTCTGCCCGGAGTAGATGGCGACGTTGATCCCGGCAATTTCGCCGAGCATGTTCACCAGTGGTCCGCCCGAGTTGCCGGGGTTGATGACGGTGTCGGTCTGGAACATCTCGTTGGAACTGTCGCTGAGCCGCCGGTCTCGCGCGCTGATGATTCCGCGGGTGACCGTTTCACCAAGTCCGAAGGGATTGCCGATGGCAATGACGTGCTCGCCGACCCGGACCGTATCGGAGTCGGCAAATCTCAGGGCAGGGAACTCGACCGCTTTTTTGGTCTCGATTCGCAGCACTGCGACGTCGAGCTCCGGGTCGGATCCGATGAGCCGCGCTGGGAACTGTTCACCGTCATGGTTGGTCACCAGGATCTCGTCGACGCCGTCGATGACGTGGTGGTTGGTGATGACGTGCCCCTCGGGACTGACGATCACCCCCGATCCCAGGCCGGGCTGCTCGAAGTGCTCCGTACCCTGTCGCACCCCGCCGAAGGGACTCATGTAGAGCCGCGGAACGCTGGCGGTCTTGAGGGTGTTGATGCTGACCACGGCGGGCACCGTTCGCTGGACGAGTTGCGCGGATGCGTCATTGAAGCGGCTCAGAATCTCGAGGTCGTTGAGGTCGAGGCGGGGTCCCTGAGTGGGCGTGTAGCTCTCCGGAGCCCGGTTGGGTTCTGCGCCGCTGCTCGATCGGTCGGCTCGGAAGAGCGAGAAGAGGCCGTCCTGCTTGCGAGCAGTCGGGCTGGCATAGAGAGCGATCGCGGCGGTGCCAAAGATCGCGGCCACGGCGGCCATTCGTTTCACGGGTTCCCACATGGTCGTATTCTGTAGTCAATCCGCAGCCCCTTGCTGTTCAACTGTTTTCAGGGGCGAGCCAGGCCATCGCGAGAAGCTCCTTGAGCCGCTCCGGATCGCTGGCGGAAGTCTTGGCAACAAAACCGCGGACGTGAGCAAAGTGAACGTCGGGTTCAGACTCGACGCGGGTGAGTTCGAGGGACTGGCAGTCGTCGTAGCGGGAGAGCCCGTAGCCGGCTCCGCGGCGGTCGGGGTAGACGAGGGCAGAGACGGAATCCGACTTGCCGACTTCCTCGAGGTATCCGTGGAGGCCCATCCCGGGCTCGTCGGGCAGCGGCTCGGTCCGGGGCACGAAGAGAACGTCGAAGCTTCCGCCCTCCTTGCCTTCGATGGTCCAGAAGGAGGCGTGCTCTGCGAGGAAATCAAGGCGCGCCCGCATCGACTCGAGGTAGTCGACCAGTTCGCCGCCGACCTGGCGGATGAGATCGTAGATGATCTCCCCCGGCTCGAGCCTCGAGGAGGCTGCGAAGCTGCGCAGGACGCAGAGATCGATGGAGGACTGAAGCAGGGAGAGCGATTCGCGCGGCAGACCGAAGTGCGCGGTTGCCTCGTTGGGACCGCGGCAGTCGAGCCACTCGGCCATCTCGAGCCAGCCGCAGAACTTGCGGGCGTCCTCGTAAAGCCCGAAGTCCTGCAGAACCAGGCTCAGCGCGCAGGTGGGCACGTGATCACGGGGAAACTGGTGGTGATCGAAGTTGCTGCGCTCGGGAGCGTGCTCCAGTCCGACGTCGACGACGACCACCCGCGGGTCGGCCAGTTCTTCAGGAGTCGGCTCGCGGCGAACGATGGGCACACCGTGGCGGTGGGCAAGAAGCGCGCAGGCAAGCAGGTCGTCTTTGTGAGCGCCGCCGGGGTGGGTGAGGATGAGAGTCGGTGTCGTCGTGGCCATGTCGGAAGGCGCACCTTCCACGGCGGGGAGAAAGTCGCGAGCGTTGTTTCTTGGCGGGCCCACTCCACTCCGCTACGACTTCGTCATGGGTCCCTTCGCTCTCCTCTTTCTCGGCATGGTCATCGTCGTCGGGGGTATTCTCGCCCTCCGGCTCCACGCCTTTCTCGCGCTCATCGTGGCTGCCTTCACGGTGGCACTGCTCACGCCGAAGGAGAACGTGCTCCAGAACGAGTACACGGCAGCGGCCGTCAGGATCACGGGGATCGAAGACGGAATGATCGAGACGAAGAAGCGCAAAGGCCAGTCCGTGTTCCCCGGCCGAACCCAGATCGTCCGCAAGGGTGAAGGGGGGGGCTGGTCGATCCTCGGACCCGCCATGCTCGGCGAGAAGACGGAGGATGGGCGTCACATGCTGAGCTCGGATCTCGAGGTTCAGGCCGGCGATCACATCCTGCACGACACGATGGTGATCGGCGCCAGCAAGACGAGCGGCAGCCTCTTTGCCGGACGCGTGGCCTCTGGCTTTGGGAACACGTGCATGAAGATCGGGATCCTCATCGCGATGGCGTCCGTGATTGGATTCTGCCTGACGAAGAGCGGGGCCGCCGAGCGCATCGTCCACGCGCTCTGTTCGCTGGTCGGGGTGAAACGCGCCCCGCTCGGCTTCGTGGGCAGTGGGTTCCTGCTCGGCATCCCCGTCTTCTTCGACACCGTCTTCTATCTGATGATGCCGCTGGGCAAGGCGCTCTGCCGCCGCAAGGGAGGCAAAGACTACCTGCTCATCGTGGTCAGCATCGTGGTGGGCGGAACGATGGCCCATTCACTCGTGCCGCCGACGCCGGGGCCGCTCCTGGTCGCCGAGGAACTCGGAGTCGGACTTGCCACCGCAGTCGGCGGCGGTCTGGTGGTGGGACTCTTCACCATCACGGCGGGCTACCTCTTTGCCGTCTGGGCCAACCGTCGCAGCGAGATTCCGCTGCGAGCGACCGAAGGCGAACTCGAAGACGTCCCCACCGAGGATGAGATCGCGGCTCGTGTCGCCACGCTTCCCGGTCTCTTTGTTTCTCTGCTCCCGATTCTCCTGCCCGTCCTGTTTCTGGCGGGGGCCACGGTCGCCGACACCTTTCTCAAGGACACGACCTTCTACCCGATTCTCAAGACGCTCGGCGACAAGAACGTCGCCCTCACCCTTGGAGCCCTGGTCGGGCTCCTGCTGCTTCGCACCAGCCAACCCAGCAGAGGTCTTGAGATCGGTCCGCTCATGGGCAAGGCAGTCGCCAGCGCCGGGGTCATCATCCTGATCACGGCGGCGGGTGGAGCTTTCGGGCACGTGCTCCGGCAGACGAACATCGCCGCCGCCACTCAAGAGCTGCTACCCGGCGCGACGGGGCTCGGGCTTCTGGTGATCGGTTTTCTCCTCTGCACCTTGATCCGCACCGCCCAGGGTTCCGCCACCGTCGCCATGATCACCGCCGTGGGCATCGTCGGTCCGATCGCGGGCGCCGTGGAGTTGCCTTATCATCCCGTCTATCTCGCCATCGCCATCGGCTGCGGTTCCAAGCCGATCGCGTGGATGAACGACTCGGGTTTCTGGGTGATTTCGAAAATGAGCGGCTTTACCGAGGCGGAGATGCTGCGAACCATCACTCCGATGGGGATCATCATGGCGACGGTCGGTTTGATCGTCTGTCTGCTCGGTGCGGTCGTGCTTCCTGGCGTATAGATTTCCTGCTATACTTCAGCATGAGCATTCTTTGTCGGATCATCGCGATCGCAGGTCTCACGGTTCTTCCGGGAGCTGAGGCCCAGGACTGGGAACGAATCGAGGGGCTGACCCTGCCCAAGGATCTGGATGGCATGGACGGCGACAGCATTCCGTTCGAGATCGAGGGCCGCCGGGTGTTCATCAACCTCTACTTCATCGATGCCGCCGAGAATGATTCCGGGGATACGGAGCGGGTCGGGGAACAGGCCGAGCATTGGAAGATCGACAAGGATGAAGTCGTCGAGAAAGGCCGCGCCGCTCAGAAGCGCGTCGAGGAACTGCTTGGCGAGGGTTTTGTCCTGCACACCAAGCGCACGGCCCTCCGCTCGTGGGATGACAGCGAGCGCTGGTACGGCCTGATCCAGGTCGTGGGCGGGAAGTACCTCGGCCAGGTGCTCGTCGAGGAAGAGCTGGCCCGGATCAAGGGGAGGACCGTCGCCCTGCCGGACGGAACCTCGTCCAGCAGTCACCTGGTGAGTCTCGCGGAAGCGGCCGCCAAGGCCAAGACGGGGACAGGCAATGCGGCCGGAGCTACCACCGCACCCACGTTGGCCCCTCCCGCCGACGTGGCCCTGCCCGAGACTCTCAGTACCAAAAACCCGGCGATCGTCTACAGCGACAAGGGCGAACTAGTGAAGATCGGCACTCTTCCGGCAGGCCGAGAGGTCGAGGTTCTCGGGGAGGAACGCCTCGTGCGGGTGCGGATCGAGATTCCCGGCAAGGATCCGATCATCGGGCTGGTTCGGAAGAACGATCTGTAGGGTCCGTTCTAGACCGTTCATGATTCTCCGACTTCTGCTTCTCGCCCTTCTCCTCGCTGCGTCACCCGCGGTCCTCTGCCAGTCGTCGCCTTCTCCCTGGGGAGAGGTCTTTGAAAAGGACTTTCCGTTCTGTGCCACTGTCCTCGATGCTCGGGAAGCGGGCGAGCACCCGGTGGCGGAAAACCTCATCCCCCGAGGGATCGTCCTGAAACTCGGCTCGAACCGCTTCGCATGCTTCGACCCGGATCTGCTGCGGATCGCTCTCCTGTGGGAAGGAGAGGAAAATGGCTTTCTCACCGAGAACGCGATGGGGCCGAATTCCTACCGGATTCCTTCTCAGAAAGTACCCGCCGGTCAGGACGACCTCCCGCGACCCATCGGAGAGGTGCTGGCAGCCACCGCCGTCGCCCCCGGCTGGAGCAGGGGAGAGCCCACCCTGAAGGATCCTCGAGCGTCGGCGGCGAGCCTTGAAGAAAAGGGGCTCGGAGGGCTCCCGCTGTCCCACGGCCGCTGGGATGCCCTCGAGCTGCATGCCGATGGGCACGTGCTGAGCTACGAGGTGGGAGAGATCCCCGTGGCCGAGCGGGTGAGTTACTCGGCCGCGATCGACGCGGTGGTTCGTGACTGGGAGATCGCGCAGGGGGAGGAATCGCTCTTCATTTACCTCGCTGAATACTCCACGCCGCCGGTCCTGAAAGCTCCTGCCCGTGCTGGCGGGGCCGGAGACGAAGGGCCATGTTTTCGAATCGAGTCGGGTTCGCTGAGCGGGGTCGCTTTCCGCGTCGTGAACCACTCACTATTCCTCGAGGTTCCACCTCGTCAGGGAGAAGTCCGGGTCCGTGTTTCGGTCCGGTCTCGCGCCTACGATCCGGATGAAAAGCAGGGCTCGGGTTCGTTGGCGCCGCTTCCTCGTCTCGATTCCAAGACACCCGCCCCGCTCCGATGGAACCAGACCGTGTCGAGTCCGATTCATCTCGCGCTTGAAGACCGGGGCGCGTTCGTCCTCGACGACGTCGCGCTCCCCGTTCCGAATCCGTGGAACCGCAATGTCCGAGTCGCCGACATTGCCTTCGTCGACGAGCAGCGAGCGGCTGTGGTGACCTTCGACGGCGACGTCTGGATCGCTTCGGGAATGGGCGGCTGGAGCGCCGAGGTCCGCTGGTCTCGGTTGGCAAGCGGACTCCACGAACCCAAGAGCATCGTCGCCGTCGACGAAGTGCTCTACGTCTTTGACCGGACCGGAATCGTTCGCCTCCTCGACCTGGACGGCAACGGCGAGGCGGATCGCTACGAGAACTTCTGCAACCTGTTCACCCAGACCGCCGAGACCCGCGAATTCGCCATGGGGATGGAGGCGCATCCGGAAGGTGGCTTCGTGATTGCCAAGGGCGGGCAGTCGGCCTCGACGCTCACCGCGGAGAGGGGGTCGATCCTACGAATTGCCAAGGACGGTCGTTCCTACGAGGTGCTCGCCACCGGCCTTCGGCAGCCCTATCCCGGTGTTGATCCGGTTTCGGGGATGGTGACGTCGAGTGACCAGCAGGGCCACTTCACTCCAGCGACTCCCGTCCATTTCTTCGATACTAGGAAGACCGAATTCCACGGCTTTCTGCCGAACGCGCATCCGACTCGCGAGCACGCCGCAGATGCAGTGATCGCGGAGCCACCGATATGGATTCCACATGCCATCAACCAGAGCGGCGCGACGCAGGTGTGGATGCGGGGGAGCCGGTTTCCAGCTTTGGAAGGGAGCCTGCTTCATCTCGGCTACAACAAGCCCGAGGTCTTTCGAGTGTTCCGCGATCCAAGGTCGGGCGTCCGTCAGGGCGGAGTCACGAAGCCCCTCGGCCAGCTCCCCGGGCCCGTGCTCAATGGCAGGATCAATCCACGCGACGGATGGCTGTACCTTTGCGGATTCCAGATCTGGGGAGGCGTGGCGGATCGAATCTCCTCGCTGATCCGCGTGCGCCCCGGCAAGGAAAGCCTGCTCTTTCTCGACCAGGCTCTCGCCTGTGAACGAGGTGTCCTTCTCCAGTTCAACGAGCCCATTGACCCAGCCGCCGCGATGCCCGCCAACTTCAGTGCCGAGCGCTGGAACTACCGGCGGACGAAGAACTACGGGTCGCCCCACTACCGGCTCGACAACATGCCGGGCCAAGAGTTCCTCGCCGTGGCCAGTGTGGTGACTTCCTCCGATGGCCGTTCCGTTTTCCTCGGGATCCCCGACATGAAACCCTCGCACACGCTTCGCCTTTCCTACGCTCTGTCGAGTGCATCCGGGCGGACGATGGAAGACAGCGCCTACCTCACCGTCCATCAGGTTCCCCGAGTCGATCTGAAAGGGGAGGGCTTCGAGAGCGACGAAGTTTCTCTCGTGATGCCCGAAGGTGAAGGGAGCGAAGCACCAAAAGTCGAGCCGACCGCCGCCGAAGGAAAGCGTCTCTATTCTCTCATGGGCTGCGCCGGCTGCCATTCCGTGGCCGAAGGCGACAATGTAAAAGTGGGTCCCACCTGGAAAGGCCTCCAGGGAAGTGAACGCAAGCTGGTCGGGGGAGAGAAGGTCATAGTGGACCGGGCCTACCTGCTGGAGAGTATCCTCGATCCGACCGCCAAGGTGAGGGACGGATTCCAGAAGGCCGGGGTCGGCATGCCCAGTTACCTCGGGGTGCTCGACGATTCGCAGATTGATTCGATTCTGCTCTTTATCGAATCCTTGAAATAGGGGACTCTGGAGCGCGATGAACGAGATTCGTCGTCATCACCTCACCTAGCTCGGGCTCTCCTGCGGCAGTGGCTGCAAGCTCCATGTGGAGGGGGCGCGTGGGAGCAATGGCAGTTGGTGAGCGGGGGGTATCGATGGTTTCGACTCGAATTCCTCGTCGGGTTCGAGCGTGCTGCCTGAACTCGACGTCCTCGGAGAGTTGCGCCGCTCGTCCTCTGGCAACGCCAGCGCGCCGGGACGTCACGCTCCACCTTCAGCAGGCTTGGTCATTGTGGGTCTCTTGAAATGCCACTGCGCCTAGGACGAACTCTCCACGGTCGCGATGAGCTTCTGCAATTCGTCCTCGTCGATCTTGATGAGGTTCCTCGATGTGGGGAACTGGCCTCCGGCGACGTCGGCTGCGTATTCCTGAAACGCAGCCACGCGTTCCTGCTGCAGGCGGTCGTTCTCGGCGCGGAAGTTCCGGTAGGCCTTCGCGTGCCGCGGGATCCGCTCCTCGTAGTCGCCCAGCAGATCGTCGGAGAAGAGAAATTGCGTGTCGCATCCCGAGCCGGAACCGAGTGACATGAGGAGCATCGAAGTCTGGCTCGAGAGGTAGCTCGCAAGCTGATGGGGAACGAGTTCGATCTCCGCGGCATAGGCACCCGCGTTTTCGAGTTCCTTCATGCTGTCGTAAAGGCTCCGAGCCTCCTCGGCGGTTTTCCCGATGGCGCGGATATTGGTCCAGGTGGCGTGACGTGGGACCATGCCAAGATGGCCGACGACGGGGATGCCTTCTGTTGCCATCGCCTCGACGATCCTCGGGCTGCTCGAGCAATAGACCGAACTTGCGCCCGCCTCGAGCGCCTGAAATCCGATCCGGATCGCCTCTTCCGGCGAAGCCATCCCGTGAGGAGTCGCACAGGACAGGAAAGCCGTGGGCGCTGCCTCGACGAGCAGCGGTAGACGCGCCTGGGACTCCGGCGAGTCGTAGCTGCAGCTCATCAGATCGATGCCCGCTTCCTCCGCTGCCGTCGCTTCCTCCGGCGACTTGACGTGAACGTGAGTCAGGCAGCGCTTTCCCTTGAGTTGGCGCAGGTCGTAGACGGTGTATTTCTTTCGGGCACGAAGCATTTCTTAAGATGACTCACTCCGCGAAGAAACCAACCTCATTCAGCGAACTTCGTGAGGTGGGCGCATTGCAGGGATGATCCAGTTCCAGCGCACGGCGGCGAGCCGGAAGAGCACGACGACGACCACTCCGCTGATCAGAGAGACGGCTTCGGCGAGTCCGTAATGACGACCGAGCAGGTAGACCCAGGCCCCCGTGAAAGAGCAGGTCGCATTCAGTGGGGCGGGCTTGAATAGAGTCGGAACCTCATTGCAGACGATGTCGGCGAGGACTCCTCCGAAGGTGCCGGTGATCGCTCCTAGCATCGCAGCGATAAACCACGAGGTCCCCGCGTCGAGGGCGATCGCCGTGCCCGCCGCGGTGAAGAGCCCCATTCCGACGGCGTCGGGTACGAGTAAGAGAGGTCGGATCCGGGGAAGAAAGCGGGTGAAGATGGCGGCAACCGCACAGATCACGAAGACGACCACGGGATAGTGGGCGTTGCCGATCCAGAAAAGTGGATGCCGGTCGAGAAAGAGATCCCTCAGCGTACCTCCGCCAAAGGCAGCGGCCAAGGCCACGGCAAATCCGCCGACGAAATCCATGCCCTTGCGAGATGCGAGGAGCACGCCGTAGAGGGCGGCCACGATCACGGCGATCAGTTCGATGGTGGTGACGAAGTTCACGGCGCGCACGCTCTCTCTGATGGACGCGGGAAGCAATGGGGCTTCGCAGGTTCTCTACCTGCACGGGATCGTAGGTTCTTGGACTCGCGGACAGACTGACTATGATGGGTCGATGATTTCCGACCCTGGGCTCTGTCCCGAACACAAGGCCGCTCTCGTGCGATTGGGCCAGGCTCTCATCGATCAGGAGGCGGCTCCTATTCTCGTCGAGCCACTCGGTTCAAGTTACGGCTACTGGTTTGGGGGCGGGAACATCGTTCGCCTCGGCGGGCGCTTCGCGACGGTCGGTCGATACCGCAACGAAGGCGACTCACGCACCGGGGTCGGCGCAGGAGAGAGAGGCTTGGAGCTCGCGGTGTTCGAAGCCGATGATTTTGGCGGTCCCTGGGAAAAGACATTGTCACTCAGCAAGCAGGACCTTGCTCACTCCGGCACGGACGTCGTCTCGATCGAGGGGACCTCTCTTCTGCCGACCGCCGATGGCATTGAACTCTACGTCTCCACTGAGAAGGCGCTTTCCTACCCGGAGGACATCGCTGGTCACCAGAAGCCGGGCACGGGCGTCTGGGAAATCGACCGGCTCACCGGACCCGATTTAGCCTCGCTGAATCCCGCAAATGCTGAGCTGATCGCCAAGGGGACTTCCAACGCCCGGTTGCACGCCAAAGACCCCAAGGTCTTTGCCGACGGAGATCGCCGGCTCCTCATCTACTGCAACCATCCCTTCAGCTGGAGCAGCTCGAATGCGACGGCCGCAGTCGCCGAAACTCCGGGCGGGCCATTCAGGACGCTCACCGAACAGATGCTCGAACGCGGTCCAGTCTGGGATATCTCCGTGGCGCGGGTCACGGACCGGCTTCTTGTCCCGCAGGTCGGAGCCTTTGCGGACCTTCCGCCCGTCGCCCTCTATTTTTATGACGGCGCCGAATGTCTGCGTTCCCTCGATGAGAATCCCAACGCGGTGAAGCGCCCTCGCGGGTACAGCTGCGAGGAGATCGGCGGGCTCGCCTGGGGTTGGGCCGACGATTTCCCTCACGTCGAGCGCCTCAGTGTCGATGCCCCGCTGTTCCTTTCCCCTCAAGGCACTGGGTGCAGCCGCTACGTCAGCTGTCTTGCGGAAGCGGACGCCATCTACGCCACCTGGCAGCAGAGCCAGGAAGACCTAAGGCAGCCGCTGGTGGGGCACTCTCTCCTGATGTCTCGGGTGGAGGAAATTCTGATGTAGCAATGGTCGCCGCTTGGCCTCGCCGGTCGGCCTGTGATAGCCTCCATCCATGGGAGATCAACTTACCGACCTCGACCGGATTCTCATTGAGCGAAGCTCCGACCTGAAGGTCACCGGCAAGCGAATCCAGTGGGTCGTTGCCGTGGCGGTCCTTCTGGTCGCGGGTGCCTCCTTCCTGTACTGGCGTGGCAGCTACCGCCTCCTCCTCGGCCTGACGATTCTCTACGTCCTCATGACCACCCTCGAGAAGATGTCCTACGGTGCCTTTGTTCTCTCCTACAAGAAGCTCGTCACCAAGCTGGCCAAGCAGGTGATCCGTCTGGAAAAGGATCGCGCGGAGAGCAGCTGACAAGGCAGCCGGAACACATTCTCGGCTGGCGGTTACCCGCCCGTCTCGCGAAGCCTCACCCAGACACTCTGCCCGGGCTCGACACGGAGGTCGGGGGCCATGCGCACGGTAAGCTCGGATTCCTCGCCGTGAATCGCATCGACGCGGAGCGTGACCTCCTGGTATTCGCCTTGAAAGACGGTATCGACGACGTCGACTTTCACACAGCGATCCTCGTCCTGGTCGTCGAGCACCTCGAGGTCCTCGGGGCGGAGCCAGAGAAAGGCGGACTCGTCGGTGGTAGCGCCCGCTTTGCCCTGCGGCATGAGTTGGGCCGGGACACGGTTGATGGGACCGAAGAGTTTCGCGCAGTAGGCGTCGAAGGGGCTGCGGTACACCGTGGCAGGTTCGCCGACCTGTACGATCACGCCGCCTCGCATGATCGCGACCCGCTGCCCGATGGCCATGGCGTCGCCGGTATCGTGAGTCACGAAAATCGCAGTGGTCTGGGTCTCGGCCAGGATCTGCCTGACCTCGTCGCGGAGTCGTTTGCGGAGGGTCGGATCGAGACTGCTGAAAGGTTCGTCGAGGAGTAGCAGCTTGGGCTTGGGGGCGAGCGCGCGCGCCAGTGCGACGCGCTGGGCCTCGCCGCCGGAGAGTTCACCGGGAAAACGAGATCCGTAGCCTGCCAGGCCGACGAGTTCCAAGAGCTGCTCCACCCGGAGCGCGCGGTCCTTGGTCGCGGCCCCCTTGAGTCCGAAGCCGATATTCCTGGAGACAGTGAGGTGAGGAAAGAGTGCAGCATCCTGGAAGACCAGGCCGACCTCTCTTTTTTCCGGAGGAACAAAGGTTCCTCCTTCGAAGACCATGTCACTGCCGACCTGGATCGATCCGCTGTCAGGAATCTCAAGGCCCGCGATCATCCGCAGGAGCGTGCTTTTTCCCGAGCCGCTTTCACCCACGAGGGCACAGAGCATGCCGGGCGCGACGTCGAGGCGCACCTCGTGCACTGCCGGGTATTCGCCGCCGGGATAGCGCTTGGAGAGGTTGCGGATCTCGAGGGCGTTCATGCTTGGCTGGATGGCGGGCGGCGTTGGGCGCGGGGTCCACGGGGTCGCTTTTCGAGCAGTCGATTGAGAAATACCAGTCCGAGCGCGCCGGCCAGAATGAGAACCAGAGAAGGCACGGCGCATTCGGGAATGCGCCCTTCCTGCGCGAGGCTGAAGGTCTTGGTGGCGAGCGTCTCGAAGTTGAACGGACGAAGGAGCAGCGTGATGGGCAGTTCCTTGAGGAGATCGACAAAGAGCAGCATGGTCGCCGCGAGGAGCGGCCCCCGCATGAGCGGCAGAACGACTTTCCCCAGCGTGCTCGAGGGTGAGTGACCGAGGGTGCGCGAGGCCTCGTCGAGGTTGCCGTGCAGGCGGCCCATCCCGGCGGCGATGGGTCCGCGAGCGACCGCGAGGAACCGGACGAGATACGCAAAACCGAGTGCGAAAAGAGTGCCGCCGAAGATCATGCCGACTTCGTGTCCGGCGGCAGCGCCGGCTTTGCCGATCCCGCGATCCAGCCAGCCGAGAAGGAACAGAACGCCGACCGCCACCACCACCCCGGGCACGGCATAACCGATCGTCCCAAGTCTCAACGCGAGCTTCACCAGCAGCGTCCGGTGAATGCGTGCGGCGTAGAACAGGATCAGTGCGGTGGCGACCACAAGCACGGCAGCGGTGAGCGCCAGTCCGGTGGCCTTGAGGGACAGAACGAGGAATTCGGGCGTCATCACCTTGCCGACCGTGGTCCGCGCCCAGAGCAGAAGGCGCCCCGCAGGAACGAGGAATCCGAGCAGCAGGGGAATGCCGCAGAGCAGAAGGGCGAGCAGAGCCTTTGCGCCGGTGAGCTGACGCTGCGGGGCAGGGGAGTAGCGGTTCCCCGCCTCCTCGAAGCGGGCCCGTCCCCGGGTTTGACGCTCGAGCGCAAGCAGTCCGAGGACCACGGCCAGGACGATGGCCGCGATGCGGAGAGCGGAGGCCGCATCTTCGAGTCCGTGCCAGGTGCGGAACACTCCGACGGTCAGTGTGGGGACTCCGAAAAAGAGAACGGCTCCGTAGTCGTTGAGCACCTCCATTACCACGAGGGCGAGTCCGGCAGCGATGGCGGGCCGAGCCATCGGCAGGGCGATCCTCCAGAAGACCCGTCGCATGCTGCAACCCAGCGTCTGTGCGGCCTCGATCGAGGACCGTGCCTGAAGAGAGAACGAAGCGCGGGCGCTGAGGTAGACGTAGGGCGCGAGGACCGAGGCAAGTACAAGGGAGAGTATTCCCCGGCGAAAGATCCAGTCGGCGGCGAGCGAGGCATCAATCCCGATCTGCTTGCGCGCCCAGATCTGGATCGGCAGCAAATGCTCGAGCAGGTCGCTGTAGGCGTAGGCTGCGACGTAGGTGGGGATCGCGAGCGGCAGGACGAGCGCCCACGAGAAGAAGTTGCGCAGCGGGAAGCGGTAGGCCGAGACGAGCCAGGCGGCGGGGAGAGCGAAGGCCAGGGTGAGACCTCCGGTAAGAACGACCAGGACAAGGGTATTGACCGCGTACCCGCCGAGAAGGTTTTCGAGGACGTGCGACCAGTTCGGGGCCGGCAGGACCACCGCGCCGGTCAGGACGATGGCGAGCGGCAGGAAGAGTAGGAGGCCGATCACGCAGGCCGCGATCGACCAGCGGCTCGTGCCGTAGCGGAGTTCGGTGCGCAAGGATCGCAACCACTCGACGATCCGCGACGGGCGCCCCGAAGATGCCAGTTCCCGGGGTGAAGCCGCCTTTTCCAAGTGGGTGGTGGTGAGCGGATACCGAAACTGGCTGATCGCGCGAGGTGTGTGATTCTACTCCCAGCCAGCTTCGCCGAAGATCTTCACGGCGGTTGCGTTCAGTTCGCCAAGCTTGCCGAGGGGGAGCGGGTCGGCCTTGAACTGTCCCCAGGAGTTGAGCAGGTCGGACCAGGGAGTACCGGCGCGCACGGGGTACTCGAAGTTCGTTTCGGCGTAGGTCTTCTGACTTTCTTCGGAAGCGAGGAATTCGAGGAGCTTGACGGCGTTGTCCTTGTTCTTGGAACCCTTGGTGACCCCGGCTCCGCTGACGTTGACATGGGCGCCGCGTCCGCTCTGGTTGGCCCAGATGATCTCGACCTGCTCGGCGACTTTGCGGTCCTTGGCCTCGGCGGAGGTGGCCAAGAGTCCGAGGTAATAGGTGTTGGCGATAGCGACATCGCCAAGCCCGGCGGCCATGGCGCGCACTTGGTCACGGTCGCTCCCCTGAGGCGCGCGGGCCATGTTCTTGCGGACGGCAGTCGCCCATTCGCGGGCGGCTTCTTCGCCGTCGGCGACGATGATCGAGGCGAGCAGACTCTGATTGTAGATATTGCTCGAGGAGCGGGCAAGAACCAGGCCGCGGTACTCGGGTTTTGCCAGATCTTCGAAGGAGGTCAGGCCCTTGGGAGCTTCTCCCTTTCGGCTGACCATCACGCGGGCCCGTTGAGTGAGACCAAACCACTGAGAATCGGGGTCGCGGTACTGGGCGGGGATGGCCGCAGCGAGGACCTCGGACTCGACGGCTTGGAGGAGGCCGAGTTCCTTAGCCTTGTAGAGGCGTCCTGCGTCGACGGTGAAGAGCAGGTCGGCTGGGGATGCTTCGCCCTCGGCCTTGAGGCGCTCGATCAGTTCAT
>Ga0115031_1001956_pt1 | contig 15186 bp, 10 predicted proteins | sample Maine_Asex4_meta_FD_87301 | JGI IMG/M metagenome (GOLD analysis project Ga0115031, IMG submission 87301) | Marine algal microbial communities from Maine, USA - Maine_Asex4_metaG | ecosystem: Host-associated > Algae > Red algae > Unclassified | place: Maine, USA | collected 2015-01-05
CAGCAAGACCCGCCTGTGGATCATGGAGATGGACGCCGTCCCCGGCAGTCTCGATTTCTACGCGCCCATCACCACCCCCTTCGGCTATTACGGGCCGACCTGGAATGCCGACGGGACGGTCGGTTCGAGTTTCAATTTCTCACTTTGGTCCTATGGGCGGGGAAAGGAGGCGCCGCCTCTCGACAAGCTCTCCCACCTGCTGGCGATCGGCCATCGCGACGCCACCTTCGGCGGCTATGGTCACGAGGGAACCGGCGTGAAGATCCGCGACTGGAAACCGCTCGAGGGCCGATCAGGGCAGCGCCAGGTCTTCGCTCTCCGACTGGAACCCGGCGGCCCCGGATCGACTCACGACACCTACTGCAGCTACTTCTACGCGGCCGACGAGAAACGGTGGCGGCTCTACGGCGTCGGACGGAGCAACCGCGGTGGTCGGGCCCGCTCTGTTGAGTCTCTCACTCTGGGTAGCTTCGTCGAGGTGCCCGGGCGCGCCTCGACTCAGAGGACCGGCGTCTATGAGCGCCGCATGCGCTATCGCGGCTGGCTGGTCGACACCGAGGGCACGCTCAGCCCGATCGACCGGATGAGCACGGGTGACGTCGATCGCGAAACCGGCCTGACCTACACCGATCGGGGAATCACCGAGGACGGCTGGTTCACGCTCGCGACCGGGGGCTGGGGATGGCGCCGCCCGCTGCCGGAGAAGGAAGTCGTCCTCCCTGCTGAGATCAGTCACGCGGCGCCCTACCTTGGAGCCGAGGATCTTCGGTTCCTGCATCGGGTGCCGAGTTCCATCGAGCCGACCCGCGTGATCCGGGAGCAGGGTGAGACCAGCGTCGAATTCGAAGTCCGCGGCCTCGGGGGCCACGCCGAGGCCGTCGTTTTCTGGGGTGAGCGGGACGGTCTGAGCTTTGTCGATGCCTGGGAGAATCAAGCCCCTGTGCCGCAGCTCCGCGAAGGGAAAAACCAGCTGATTCTGCCTGGTGCCGCGGGAGACGACGCTCTCTTTGTTCGCCTGCTTCTGCAGAGCGATCAGGGCCAGTTCTGGTCGATGGAAAGCCGTTCCCCGTAGGTCTTTCTTCTTTTCATTGAACAAAAGCATATCGGGGATCGTCCTAGAAAGCGGCTCCTTGGCTTTCTGCGATTCCCTCCGTAGATTGCCCCCCATCGACATGAAGTGCGATCTCTGCGAAGCCAAAGCCACCGTCTTTTTCACCAACATCATTGGTGGCAAGATGAAGAAGGTCTCCCTGTGCGAATCCTGCGCCGAGGACCGCAAGGTGACCGAGGCCACCGGCTATGATCTTGCCGACCTCCTCATCGGGGTCGGACAGGAAGATCGCGTCGCCAGCTCCGAGCAGGGATCCCGCTGCCAGGACTGCGGGTTCACCCACGCCGACTTCAAGCGCGTAGGGCGACTCGGCTGCGCCTCCTGCTACAGCACCTTTCGCGAGGAACTCGGAGGCATCCTCAAGGCCATGCACAAGGACGTCATTCATGTCGGCAAAGTGCCTACCCTCTATCTCAGCGAAAAGCGCTTTCGCGAGCAGCTCGCGGTACTCGACGGCAAACTCCTCTCGGCCATCGACTCGGAGGACTTCGAGAATGCGGCCAACCTCCGCGACGAGATCCAGCGTCTCCGCGCCGAAGCCGATCAGTTTTCCACCCCCACCTCCAGCCCCGACGCCCCGTGAAGTTCAAGCAGCTCTTCAAGTCATCCGCCGACTGGATGCGTCGCGAAGGCCCCTCGGGAGACATCGTGCTCAGCAGCCGCGTGCGTCTGGCGCGAAATCTGCCCGGGCACTCCTACCCCGGTTGGGCCGAGCCCCCCCAGCGCGAGGCCGTGCTCGGAGAACTTCTTCCCATCGTCGAGGCGCTCCCCGAGATGAAGGGAGCCTTCCGCGCTGAGCTCGGCGAGATGGAGCTGCTCGAGAAACAGTTCCTCGTCGAGCGCCATCTCGTCAGCCGCGAACACGCCGCCCGAGAGGGAGGCTGCGCCGCCGTCGTCGATGAAGACCAGAGTCTCAGCATCATGATCAACGAGGAGGACCACCTCCGCATGCAGGCTATCGTGCCCGGTCTCGACATCGTCGGCGCTCACCGCGCCATCGATCAGATCGACACCGTTCTCGACAGCCAGGTCGGCTTTGCCTTTGATGATCAGTTTGGCTATCTCACCTCCTGCCCGACCAATCTCGGCACCGGTCTCCGCGCCTCCGCCATGCTTCACCTGCCCGGCCTGGTCCTCGCCGACCACGTCAAGCAGGTGGTCGCCGCCGCCAACAAGATCGGCCTCGCGGTCCGCGGCATCTACGGTGAAGGCACCGAGGCGCTGGCCAACTTCTTCCAGATCTCCAATCAGAACACGCTCGGGGAAGAGGAGTCCGTCATCCTCGAACGGCTCCAGAGCGTGATCGAGCAGATCGTCACTCAGGAACGCAACGCCCGCGCCACGCTGGTCGAGGAAAACCGGGCCATGATCTGCGACCGCATCGGCCGCGGCTATGGGGTCCTCCGACACGCCCACGTCCTCAGTTCCAAGGAGGCCCTCGAGCATCTGTCCATGCTCCGCCTCGGCGCCGACCTCGGAGTTTTGAATCCGAACGCCGGACTGCTCCGTACCCTTTTTGCCGAAATCCAGCCTGCCCACCTGCAGTTGGCCGCAGGCCGTACCATCGAACCGGAGGAGCGCGACGCCCTTCGGGCCGATTTCCTCCAGCGTCGCTTGAAAAGCCTCAAACCCCCCAATATGCTTCCTCTGGGGAATGACATCGAGGGAGCCTCAACCCCGGAAGAAGAAGACAGCGAATGAACAATTTTACGCCACGCGCTCAGCAAGTGCTCGGCCTTGCCCGCAAGGAAGCCGATCGCTTCAACCACAATTACGTAGGGACCGAACACGTCCTGCTCGGGCTCATCAAGCTTGGACAAGGCGTCGCCGTCAACGTCCTGCGCAAGATGAACCTCGATCTCGACACCGTCCGCATGGAAGTCGAGAAGCACGTCGGCACCGGCACCGGTGAGAAGGTCGTCGGCAAGATTCCCTACACCCCGCGCGTCCGGAAAGTCCTCCAGCTTGCCGACAAGGAAGCGCAGAATCTCAATCACAGCTACGTCGGCACCGAGCACATTCTCCTCGGCCTGCTCCGCGAAGGCGAAGGCGTCGCCGCCCGAGTCTTGAAGGCCCTCGACGTCGATATCGTCCGCACCCGCAACGAGATCCTCAAGGAGCTCGACCCCAACTTCACCGCCGGCGACGAAATGGAGATGGACGGAGATGCCGGAGAGGAATTTTCCGAATCCGGCCCCGGCGGTCGCGCCCCCAAGGGAGAGAGCAAGACACCCGCCCTCAAGGCTTTCGGCCGCGACCTCACCGAGCTCGCACAGAAAGGCGACCTCGACCCCGTCATCGGACGCGAAGAGGAAATCGAGCGTGTCATCCAGATCCTCTGCCGTCGCACCAAGAACAACCCCGTCCTCATCGGCGAGGCCGGCGTCGGCAAGACCGCCATCGTCGAGGGACTCGCCCAGGAGATTGCCGTCGGCAACGTCCCCGAGCTTCTCCGCGGTCGTCGCGTCGTCACTCTCGACCTCGCCCTCATGGTCGCCGGCACCAAGTACCGCGGTCAGTTCGAGGAGCGCATCAAGGCGGTCATGGACGAGATTCGTCGCGCCAAGGATATCATCCTTTTCATCGACGAACTCCACACCATCGTCGGAGCCGGTTCCGCCGAAGGAGCCATGGATGCCTCCAACATCATCAAGCCCTCCCTCTCCCGGGGTGAGCTTCAGTGCGTCGGCGCCACCACCCTCGACGAATACCGCAAGTACATCGAGAAGGACGCCGCCCTCGAGCGCCGCTTTCAGACCGTGCGCGTCGAGGAGCCCAACACCGAGGACGCCATTCTCATTCTCAAGGGTCTCCGCCACAAGTACGAGAGCCACCACAAGGCGAAGTTCTCCGACGAAGCACTGGAGGCCTCCGTCAAGCTTTCCGAGCGCTATCTCTCGGGCCGCTACCTCCCCGACAAGGCGATCGACATCATGGACGAAGCCGGCGCCCGCGCGCGCATCTCCACGATGACCCGTCCGCCCGACCTCAAGGACGTCGAGGGCGAGATCGGCACCATTCAGGAAGAGAAGGAGGAAGCCATTCGTGATCAGGACTTCGAAAAGGCCGCCTCCCTGCGCGACGCCGAGAAGAAGACCAAGCGCAAGCTCGACGACATGCTCGAGAAGTGGAAAGCCACTTCCGAGGAGACCATCATCGACGTCACCGAAGACGACATCATGGCCACGGTCGCGAAATGGACCGGCGTTCCGCTTCACCGCATGGAGTCCGCCGAGGCCTCCAAGCTCCTTCAGATGGAGGAAGAGCTCAAGAAGACCGTCATCGGTCAGGACGAAGCCGTCGTCGCCATCTCCAAGGCGCTCCGCCGCTCGCGGGCCGACCTCAAGGATCCGCGCCGCCCGATCGGAAGCTTCATTTTCCTCGGACCCACGGGAGTCGGCAAGACCTACCTCGCCAAGAACCTCGCCGAATTCATGTTCGGCAGTTCCGACGCCCTCATCCAGATCGACATGTCCGAGTACATGGAGAAGCACTCCAGCAGCCGTCTCATCGGCTCGCCTCCGGGTTACGTCGGCTACGAGGAAGGTGGTCAGCTCTCCGAGGCTGTCCGTCGCAAGCCCTACTTCGTGATCCTGTTCGACGAGGTCGAGAAGGCGCACCCCGACGTCATGCACCTCCTGCTCCAGATTCTGGAGGAAGGACAGGTCACCGACAACTTCGGCCGCAAGATCGACTTCCGGAACACCATCATCATCCTCACCTCCAACGTCGGCGCCGAGCTGATCAAGAGGCAGAGCAGCGTTGGCTTTGACGCCATCACCGATAGTGCCAGCGAGGGCGACTACGACGGCATGAAGGAGAAGATCCTCGGTCAGGCCAAGAAGCACTTTAAGCCCGAGTTCCTCAACCGGCTCGACCAGCTCGTCGTCTTCCACATGCTCGACCGCAAGGTGCTCGAGACCATCCTCGGCCTCGAGGTCGAGAAGGTCACCGCGCGCCTCAAGGAAAAGAAGATCAAGATCACCCTCAACAAGGGCGCCACCAACTTCCTCATCGACGAAGGCTACGATCCCGAATACGGAGCGCGCCCCATGCGCCGCGCCGTCGAGAGCAATCTCGAGGACCCGCTCGCTGATCTGCTCCTTGGAGGAGACATCGCCGAAGGATCCACCGTCGCCGTCAGCTTCGACAAGGAGGGCAAGAAGCTCGTCCTCACCCCCAAGAAGCCCGCCTCCCGGAAGAAGCCCGCCGCGTCTTCTTCCTCGTAGGCGAAATCATCAAATTGGTCGTGGTACAGCACGACAGTCATAGCGGGAGCATCCGATCGGATGCTCCCGCTTCGTTGATTCACACGAGGAGCGATCATGAGTGCGCATCACGGCTGGCCGTTTTTCGATTTCATAGGCAACCTCAATACGGCCCTCGATTTGTAGGGGGCCCGCACCGTCGGGCCGATGTCGGCGTCTTTGCGCCGACCCCAGAGCCGAGGCGGTCCGCCGGAGCCTGGCAGCTCCGGCTCCCGATCGTCCCGACGGTGCGGGACTCCTACACGGTCAAAGACAGGCGTCGATTGCCCCAGGGTGCGTTCAAAGATACCTCTTGCCGCCCTCTCTGCGACAAGGTTGGATTTCCCCATGCTCCTGCGCACGGCAATCTCTCTCCTTCTCCTGACGGCCTCGCCCCTCCTGCGAGCCGAGCTTTTTGAAATCCACTACCCAGCCTCGAAAACCGACGGCGAACTCCAGATAGCGGTCACCCACCGGCTCTGGATCCCCGACGGCGCCGAGACCCTGCGCGGAGTCATCGTCGTGCAGCACGGCTGCGGAGTCGGATCCGGCCGCTCCGCCGAATCCACGGTGTATGACCTGCATTGGCAGGAACTCGCCCGCAAGTGGGACTGCGCTCTGATGGGGCCCCGCTACCACCAGGCGGAGGAGCAGGACTGCCGTCTCTGGTGCGACCCGGGCAACGGCTCGGACGCCGTCTTCCTCCGCGCCCTCGACGACTTCGCCAAGCGCGCCGGGCGCCCCGAATTAGCCGTCGTGCCCTGGTGCCTCTGGGGTCACTCCGGCGGCGGCTTCTGGTCGAGCCTTCTTCAGATGGAACATCCCGAACGGATCGCCGCGATCTGGTTCCAGTCCGGCACCGCCTACAGCCGCTGGATGAGTGGAGAAATGGAGGCGCCCGAAATCCCGGAGGCCGCCATGAAGATTCCGATGATCGCGAACCCTGGCCTGAAAGAGAAGGATCACGAGCGTTTCAAGGTCGCCTACTCCGGCTCTCTGGCGATGGTGCGCGACTACCGAACGCGCGGGGCGCCGATCGCCTTCGCCCCCGACCCGAAGTCGGGTCACGAGACCCGCGACTCCCGTTACCTGGCGATTCCTTTTTTTGATGCCTGCCTCGGCCTTCGTCTCCCCGAAAAGGCAGGCGGCGGAACACTCCGCGACATCGACATGGAGAGCTCGGTCTACGTGCCGCTGGAAGAAGTCTACGACGCTGGCGCCGACCTTGCCCCTCTCGAGAAGGGCGATCGCTCCGAACAGAACTGGCTCCCCAACGAAGCCCTCGCCGTCGCTTGGGCCGAGTTCGTCGCCACCGGCGGGGTGACGGATCAGACGCCGCCTCCGGCGCCGACCGACGTCCGCGTCAAACACGGCGATCTTACCTGGACGGCGCGGGCCGATCTGGAGAGCGGGCTGCAGAGCTTCGTCATCCTCCGGGGCGACAAGGAGATCGGGAAAATCGACCCCGTTCCCTCCCGGAGAGGCCTGCCCCTTTTCCAGGGCATGACTTACAACGGCACCCCGACGGACGCTTTCCGCTCGATGAGCTTCCCTCTGCCCGAGCCCGCCGCAGGCGCTCTCAAGGGACCGGGCTACCGCGTGATCACCGTCAACACCGCAGGTCTGCGCTCCGACCCGAGTTCGAAGAAGAAGTAGTAGCTTTCGAGGCTTCGTGAAGCCGCTTCGCTAAAGCCCCATCCGGTCACCATGAAGCAGCATTCCGCTGGCCGCCGTCAAAGGACAAAGCGAAAGCGATCGCCGAAGCGCAAAAAGCGTATCGATTACTTTGACCTTGTTTTCGCGATTCTTGGTGGGGTTCTAGTCGGGGCTTTCATCGGCTTTCTGATCCACCCGAGATGGGGCTTCATTCCAGGTGCTCTCATCGGATTGATCCTTGGGGTTCTGCTCCGTAAGGTTTTCGCTCGAATTGGAGCTGTGATTTTAGACGGGCTCCTGAGATAGATTGAACGGGAACAAACCGATCCCGCCCAGCGAATGGCTTGCAGGCCTCGCGCTCCCATGGAAGCCTCGGAGCCCGTGCTGAACATACTCGAGCGCCCCTGGGCCCGCATTCTTCTCAGCCTCGTCTTGGTCGTCGTGATCGGGTCGAGTCTGGCCGCGCCGATTTCGTGGGGAGCGAAGGCACTGGCGACTTCCCTCGAAGGGAGCGCTCTGCTCAACAACGCCTGGCTCGCCGATCTGCACGAGTCCCTCGGTTCATCGCCGTTCACCCGCTACTACGATCGCGCGATTCTGCTGGCTGCCATCCTTGTGCTGGTGCCGCTCCGGCGCTGGCTCGGCGGTCCCGGTGGCGAGCTCGACTGCCGGGTCGGACCGGCACCGATTGGCGGCTGGTTCAGCGCCGGCCACCACTGGCTGGCGGGCTTCCTCATTGCCGGAGCCGCTCTCCTGACTCTGGGCATGCTCTACCTCGGAATCTCGGCCTTTCACCCCCGCCCACCTTCCGGGAGCAGTCCGGCCTGGTTCGGGCATCTCATCTCGGCCCTGACTGTCGGAGTGCTCGAAGAGGCACTCTTCCGCGGGCTCATCCTCGCCATCGTGCTGCGCTCGATGAGGACGGTTCCTGCCATCTTCTTCGTCAGCCTTCTCTTCGCCATCCTGCACTTCGTGCATCCCCCCGAAGAAGATCTTCCGCGCACCGTCGAATGGCTGGATGGGTGGAGGATGAGCGGTGTTTCCCTGCAGCGAATGCTTCAGCCGAATGATTTCCTTGCCGAGTTGTGCACGCTGTTTGCGGTCGGCTGGGTGCTGGCCAGCCTTCGGCTCCGCAGCGGTTCCATCTGGCTTCCGGCCGGCGTGCACGCGGGCTGGGTCTTCTGCCTGAAGCAGTTCTCGAGCATGGCCAGAGACTCAGCGGCCGTCGACCGCGGCGAAATGCTGCCGTGGATCGGAGGCAACCTCCGCACCGGCCTTGCCCCCCTGCTCTTCATTCTGATCACCTGGGCCGTGGTCTGCTGGTGGCTCCGACTCAGCGGAGAAGGCCGGAAGGCTGACTTGGCCGTGGCGAAGTCTTCAACGACAGGCAAATCGTAGCCGAACGCATCAGAAACTGCGCGAAAAGTCTTAGCGCTGCTCTAAACTGCCTCGTTCCAGTGCAGCCGAAATCGTGAGATTTTGAGACGGCGAACGCGGCGATCCGCGAACTTCTTCAATCCCGTCCATGGGCACTCGCTTGTCCGGCTGCGGAACTGGGGCTCTCTGAGCACCGCTCCCCACCGGTCTTCTCGAGAATGAATGTCTTCGCCTTGCTCGTGAACGGTCGGGCGTTGGAGGCTCCAGCCTGGGTCAGGATCACGCCGATGATCCCCGTTTTCAAATCAACGAAGCCCTGCGTGCCGGTGGCACCTCCGTGACCGACGACCTGAGGCCGCTTCGCATCGAGGCTGAAGCCAAGCCCGTAGCGCGGCGACGCCGGCTGCTTCTCGTAGAGCCTGGCGAGGATCTTCGCCGGAACCAGTTGCCGTTCGCCCACCGCTCCCGCGTCCGCGTGAAGACGGAAAAACCGGACGAGATCGTCGGGCGAGGAGATCAGGGCACCAGCGCAGTTGACGAAAGCTTCCCGGTCCTGCGAGCGCTCGAGGTAGGCCTGAAGCTGCGCTTCGGTGGCCTTGACAGCATGAGCCGCGAGCGAGGGCATCCGCTTCACCAGATCAGCGTCGGGATAGAAAGTGGTGTCGGTCATTGCCAGCGGTTGCAGAAGTTCCTCCTCCAGGACCGCGGCAAACTTCCTGCCGGTGACGACCTCCACCGTCCGGCTCACCGCCGCGTAGCCGCGAAAAGTGTAGGCGTACCTGGTGCCGGGTGTAGCGGCGAGGCCTTCCCGGGAGAGTTCCGTGGCTGCCCGTTCCTGGGTGCCGGTGCGGAAGATGGAATCCTTGGCAAGGGTCATGATCGTGCCTCCCTTGAAACCGGCAGTATGGGACAGGCACTCCGCAATGGTCGGCGAGCGGATGCTCTTTCCTGTCGCCGTGAGTTTCAGATTGGCGAACTCGGGCAGGTGCTTGGCAATGGGGTCGTCGAAGGAAAGAAGACCTTGGGCCACGAGCACGGAAACCAGAGTGGCGGTGATCGGCTTGCTCATCGAGGCGATCCGTACCGGATCATCCATGCCCCATGCGCGCGTCTTCTTCGCATCGACAAAGCCGAAGGCCTGGTCATAGAGAATTTCGTCTCCCCGGGCGACCAGGATGGATCCGCCGGGCAGCTCGGGAGAAGCGACGGCCTTCGCGGCGATGCCATCAAGCGCGGTCCAGTCGCTGCCCTGCTGAGCGGCAAGCGGCTGCGCCAGGAGTAGAAAGGCGAAGGACAGGCAGAGTCGTCTCATCCCTCTCAAACGTCTGCCTGGGGAAGAAGTTGCGCGGGCCGACACCGAGATGGAGCCGCCGAAGGGTACTGGTGCAGCTGGCCCCGAGTGTTTCCCGTGCGCTCCATTGTCATTTGCCACGCCCACGGAAGCGGCGATGATAGTCCTCGTGCCCGCCGTTTCCCGATCTTCCGAGAAGAGCGAACCGTCCACCGAGCTTTCGGTGCCGCGGCACGTCGCCATGATCATGGATGGCAATGGGCGGTGGGCCCGCGAGCGGGGGCTTCCAAGAGTCGCCGGTCACCGCGCCGGTGCCGAGTCCGTGCGGGAATGCGTCGAAGGCTGCATCGAACTGGGCGTGGAGTACCTGACGCTCTACGCCTTCTCCTCGGAAAACTGGAACCGTCCCCAAAAGGAAATCGACGCGCTCATGAAGCTGCTCGAGCGCTTTCTGAAGGACAAGACACCCCAGCTCATCAAGCAGAACCTCCGCCTCCAGGCGATGGGGCGCCTTGATCTCCTTCCCGAGAGCTGCCAGCAGCAACTCCACAAGTCCATCGAGTCGAGCGCCGGCAACACCGGACTCACTCTCATTCTCGCCCTGAGCTATGGCGGCCGCGAGGAGATCATCGACGGCATCAAGAGCATCGTTCGCCACGTGCAGGAAGGTCACCTTGATCCCGCGCAGATCGATCCCGACGTGTTTTCCAAGCATCTCTACACGCGGTACTATCCCGACCCGGATCTCCTCATCCGCACCTCGGGCGAGATGCGTGTCTCCAACTTCATGCTCTGGCAGATCAGCTATTCCGAAATCTACGTCGTCTCGAAATTCTGGCCCGACTTCCGCCGCGAAGACCTCCGCGAAGCCGTGGCCCACTACTCACGCCGACAGCGGCGTTTCGGTGGAGTCGGCTAGGAACGTCCTTGCCTCGATTTCTGCTCTGTAGCACCGCCTGCGCATGCCCCCCTCTTCCGTTCAGACCATTCTCGTCATTGATCTCGATGCCGAGTTCCGCAAATGGGTCGTCAAGAACCTCAAGGCGAAGACCGTCTCGATCGAAGAGGAGGCCGATCCCGCCGCAGCCGTGGCAGTCTACGGGAAACTAAAGCCCGATCTCGTCCTTGTAGGTCCCCGACTCGGGAAGATTTCGCCGCTCGAGGTCCTCAAGGAACTCCGCTACGAGGATCCCGAAGCCACCGTGCTGCTGTCCACCGGATTTCCCAGCACCAACGCGGTCATCGAGGCGATGCGGCTCGGCGCCCACGACTTCATTGCGGCGGAAAGACTCACCTTCGAGCTGCGGGCGGTGGTCGAGAAGGCGCTCGCCGAGCGTGAGCAGATCCGCGACACCACCAGCAACGCGACTCCCGACGCCCTCGACGAGATTCACCTCAACGATGCCATCATCGGCCGGTCCGCTCCCATGCAGGCGGTGTTCAAGATGATCGGGCGGGTTTCCCGTACCGAAGCTCCGGTGCTGGTGACGGGTGAGAGCGGCTCGGGCAAGGAACTCGTCGCCGCCGCCATTCATGACTTCAGCCCGCGCAAGGGCAGCGAGTTCGTGGCGATCAACTGCGCTGCCATTCCCGAAAATCTGCTCGAGAGCGAATTGTTCGGCCATGAAAAGGGCGCCTTCACCGGAGCCGTGTCGAAGCGCCCGGGTCGCTTCGAGCAATGCGACCGGGGCACGCTCTTTCTCGACGAGATCGGCGACATGCCGGGGCCGACCCAGAGCAAGATCCTTCGGGTCCTGCAGGACGGCACCTTCAGCCGGATCGGTTCCAACGACACGCTCCAGACCGACGTCCGCATCGTCGCGGCGACCAACCGAGATCTGGAGAAGGACGTCGCTGCCGGCACCTTTCGGGAGGATCTGTTCTACCGGCTCAACGTCGTCCGCATTCACCTGCCGCCCCTTCGAGAGCGAAAGGACGACGTCCCCCTGCTGGCCGAGTTCTTTCTGCGCAGGATTTCCGAAAAGACCAAGCGCCCGCAGCTCAAGCTCGCCGACGCCACCGTCGAGGCGTTGCAGAAGTACGACTGGCCCGGCAACGTTCGTGAGCTTGAGAATACACTCCAGCGGGCTACCGCCCTCGCCAACGCCGAGGTGCTGCTGCCCGGAGACATTCCGCTCGGTCCGGGTTCAGGCCGGTCAGCTGCTAGGGCCCAGAAAGAGCCGGAATCCTTGCAGGCGGCGTACTCGCTGCTTCTCGATCAGGCCGACTTCAGCCTGGCCAACGTGCAGGCCGGACTTGCGGAGCTGGCCTTGGAGCGGAGTGAAGGCGACGCAAAAGCAGCGGCCAAGCTGCTCGGGCTGAGCGCGGCCGCGTTTGCGAAGCTCCTCCCCAAGGGCTGAGGCGCATCTGGCGAGTTCGCGCAGCTGAGGGCACCCTTCAGAGTAGGGAGAAGAGCCAGAACCTGACCCGCCAATCGACCTCCCACCGGGTAGAAGTTCCGCACCGCGAGAACGAGGGGAGGCGGAGCTGCCAAGCTCGGCCGAACCGCCGAGCTTCGGGGCATTGCGCCCCTCATGTCAATGGCGCTTGGTGAAAGGAACTTCTCGGGGGGGTCAGGGCCAGGACGGGAACCCATAACCAAGGGAAAGGTAGGGCGGGGGCGTCCTCGACCCGCCGTCGCGGCAGCAAGCAACGCGAGGCGGTCGCTGGGCGCTCTCTTCGGCGGGCCCGGAGGCCCACGCCCTACCGCGGTCGACAACTCCTCCACCAGCCTGCATGAAAAAAAGCCATTCTTGGCTTCACCAAGCACCATTCCCCCTAACGCCCTTCCATCCGCGAAGCGCGGATCGAGTCGGCATAGAGCGATCGGAACAGGTCGCCAAGAGAGCGGGCCGTCTCCACCTGCTCGCGCTTGTTGCCGCTGCGAAGGATTTTGGCGAAGTCGCTCGTTGCCTTTTCGTAGCTGACGATGCTGAGGTCGGAGAAGATTTCGAGTCCGCGTGGCGACATCCCGCTATCGATGATGGCTTTCCACGCCTCCTGCTGCTCCTCATGGCTGTCGATCGCCATGAGCCGGATGATGAAGCGGATCGAGTCGAACGCGGAGGAGGTCCATTCCGCTTCGTAGGTGAAGCTCTTCCCCGATTGGTAAGGGAGCTCCTCGGGATCGGAGAAGTGCTTGGTCTCCTCGGGGCCGTACATGTCGCGCCGGACCGGAAGGCGGCGGATGGCTGTCTTTTCCGGTCCGCCGGGCGTGCCCGGCCGATAGTTCCACAGGCGCTGTCCTTCCTTGGAAAGCAGGAAGCGCAGGTAGGCATGGGCGAGTTCCGGATGGGGTGCGCCTCGCAGCAGGCCGACGGGGTCCACCGTGAGAGAGGAGCCGCCTTCCGGCATGACGTAGTTGATCCGCGAACTGCCGTCGCTCTTGCGATGGATCTCGTTGTAGGTGCGACCGTAGAAATCGACGCACATGCCGGCCGCGGCGTCGCCCTGAGCGACGTCGAGGGGGATCTTGGTCGAGGAGTCGGTGAAGTAGCGTGCGTTGGCGGTGATCTTCTGGATCCGAGCCATGCCCTGGCGCCAGCCTTCGGCCAGCGCGCGTCGCTCCACCTGTTCGGGGGACATGCCCTCGGGTGCGGGCCGCGATATGGAGTCCTCGACGGCTTCACGAAGGGCCTGCTGCAGGACCATCTCGAAGGCCTTGGTCACCGAGCCGCTCTTGTTGGGATCGGCGAGGGCGATCTGTCCGAAGTAGCGGGGATCGGCGAGGTCGGCCCAGGTGCTGGGGGCTTCGGTGATTCCGAGCCGTTCGAGGCTGTCCGAATTATAGCAGATGCCGAAGGAGGAAAGGCAGGTTCCGACCCAGCGATGACCCTGGTCGTAAAAGGTCTCGCCGCTGAAGCTGGCGGGGATGATTTCTTCGGTAAACCACTCGGGCTTTTCCTTGGCGAGGGCGGCGATGCCGTACCTCCCGCTCGGGTCGGCAGCCACGAGGTGACCTTTCCCGGCCTGCTTCTGGAAGTCGTAGGATCCGCCACCCCAGAAGAGGTCGATCCCGATCCCGACGCTACTGTTGAGGAACAGCTGCCGCGCGGTCTGGCCCGGGTTGGCAGAGGCGCCGGGCTCGGGCGGGGGGAGCTTGCGGTCGTTGAAAACCGTCGCCACCTCGGTCCAGCCGTCATATTCCTGATCGTCCCAGTAGTGTTCGAAGGCGGCGATGAACTCGCTGTTGAGGATCTTGGTGATCTCCGAGGTGCCACCCGGGGTGCGCCAGTCGATGACGACATCGCGACCCTGCGTCTCCTTCATGTGACGGGTGAAGGCGGCCCCGAACTCGCTGCGGATCGTTTCGTTGTGCGGGCTGATGATGACCAGCCTCTCCGTGTCGCGGCTGATCCGTCCCTCGCGCGGACGCAACGCAAAAGGCGCCATGAGAATGACGGCCAGAGCCAGGATGACGATGATCCCGATTCGGTTGTTCTGGGCCCAGTCGATCATGCGTTCAGACCGCTAGCCGCGGCGCAGGATGACGACGTCCTGAGAGTCGGCGCGGAGGTGAAGGGGGTCTCCGATCTTACCACGGGGTCCGATCGGGTTGAGCTCGGAGGCTCGGAAGACGATGCCGCCCAAGGTGGTGATGGAGTACTGCGCGATCTCGCCGAGATAGACGATGTCGGAAATCTCGCCCGAAATTCCATTGAGCTGAGCGGGGCCGTCGGAGGGCGTCGTGCCTTCGGGGCGGACCGAGAGCGTGACCGGCTGGCCGATGACCGGGGTCCAGTCGGGATCGCTGATTCGTCCTCGGAAGTTGCCCTCGTCCGTGCTGACCAGCCATTCGCCCGGGTAGCTCGACTCTCCGTCGATGGTGCCGTCGAGGAGGTTCGCCTCGCCGATGAAGGTGGCGACGTCGACGCTGCGAGGGTGGCGGTAGACTTCGCCGGGGGTGCCCACCTGCAAAAGATGGCCGTCCTTCATGATCGCCATGCGGTCGGCGATGGAAAGGGCCTCCTTCTGGTCGTGGGTCACGTAGATGGCGGTCAGGCCGAACTCCTTGCAGACGCGTCGGATTTCCCCGCGCATCTCCAGCCGCAGCTTGGCATCGAGGTTGGAGAGCGGCTCGTCGAGGAGCAGGCAGCGGGGGCGAACGACGAGCGCGCGGGCCAGGGCCACCCGCTGCTGCTGGCCACCGGAGAGCTCGTTGATCTTGCGCTCGGCGTAGCGACGCATGCGGACGGTTTCCAGGGCCTGACCGACTCGCTCCTCGATCTCGGGCTTGGGCACTTTCTGCTGCTCCAGACCAAAGGCGACGTTCCTGGCGACGTTCATGTGCGGCCAGAGAGCGTAGCTCTGGAACATCATCGCCGTGTGCCGCTTCCGAGGGGGGAGATGGGTGACGTCGTCGTTGTCGAAGTGGATCGTGCCGCGGTTCGGCGTGTAAAAGCCCGCGAGGTGACGCAGGAGGGTCGTCTTCCCACAACCGCTCGGCCCGAGAAGAAAGAAGATCTCGCCCGCCTCGATTCGCAGGTTCACGTTCTGAAGGGCGA
>Ga0115031_1001959_pt1 | contig 15175 bp, 16 predicted proteins | sample Maine_Asex4_meta_FD_87301 | JGI IMG/M metagenome (GOLD analysis project Ga0115031, IMG submission 87301) | Marine algal microbial communities from Maine, USA - Maine_Asex4_metaG | ecosystem: Host-associated > Algae > Red algae > Unclassified | place: Maine, USA | collected 2015-01-05
CCCCCCCCCCCCCCCCCCCCCCCCCCCGGGGGGGGGGGGGGCCCCCCCCCCCCCCCCCCCCGTCGTGCACTATGCGATCCTGTCGGGCGCCGCCACCTTTGCGTCGCGCATCCCCGCGGTCGCGTCGTCGTGGCTGCCCGGCGTCCCCCCCGGCGCCGTCGTCATCCACACGGACGCCATCCCGCCCGTGGCCGCCCTCGACGCCCTCCCCGGCGGCGTGGCGGTGACGGTCACGGCGCCCGGGGAGCCCGAGCGGGAGCCCCACCTCCCCCGCATGTCGGCGTGGAGCCACCTGACGCGCTTGCGGGACGCGTGGGATTACACGCTCGCGGCGGCGCCGGCCGTGACGCACCTCGCGCTCGTCGACGATGACACGTTTGTGTTTCCGGGCGCGCTCCCTGCGGCGCTCGGTCGGCACGCGGCGCTCGGCAACGCGTCGGCGTTGGCGTGGGGGGGGGCCCTGGAACTCGCGCGCGTCGACAATGGGGACGGCGGCATCTTTGCGTCTGCTTTTCGCTCCGCGCACGTGGCCGCGGGGGGGGAGCCGTGCACGCTGCCCGACGAGGCGGTGGCCGCGTCGACGCGGACGTCGGCCGCCGTGGCCGCCGCCGCTGTGGCCGCCGCGTCGGTCGGCGGGGGGGGCGCGCCCGCCGCCCCCCCCCGCGCCGCCGGCCCCAAGGCGTGTGCTGACACCTTTTGCCGCCGCGGCTGCCCGCCCGTCCTCCAAGGCGCGGCGATCGTGCTGACGCGGTCCCTCGTCGCCGCCCTCCGCCCCGCCGCGGCGGCGTGCGAGGCGGCGACGGCGCCCCTGTGTGCGCGCTGTGGCTCCCAGCGCCTCTACATGTGCGTGCACCGGGTGGCGGCGCTGCCGCGGTCGGCGGGGCCCGTCACAACGTCGGCCGTGCCGGGGGTGCGCCGCGACACGTGGCGCCGGGAGCCGACGGGCGGGCCGACCGCCGCCGTCACCTTCCACGCGTTTGAGCGGCTGCGCCGGCTGTCGGTGACGGGGACCATGGGGGGGGACATGCGGCAGCTCGCCGACCTCGCGGCGCGCCACCCGGGGGGGGTCACCCTGCAGGACGTGGCCGACGCGATCGGCTGCCCGCAGGGGGGGCGGTGGGCCAAGCGCGTCGGCAGTGGCAAGGCCACGTCCGAGGTGTGTGTGCGTCGCACCTGAACGGGGGTTGTACCACTATAAAACTGGGTGCGCAGGAGGGCCTGTGCATTGAGAACTCTGGTCGCGACACGGCCAAGAGGGCGGGCCGCCCGCGCGCGCACTGGGAACGCAGGCCGAGCACCTCATCTGCCGCCCATGTGCGCACTGCGCAGGGCGACACAGCGCAGGTGAAGCGCGCGATCTGCCGCCCAAGGTTGGTCCGCCGGCGGCCGCGCGGTAGCCACCAGACCCAGCCGGTGGACCAAGCTCGGGCGGCAGAGGGTGCGCTTCACCTGCGCTGGTCGGGCGTCGGGGCTCGGGGCCCCGAGCCCGACGAGAAGCTCGCGTCCTCAAAGACGATCGCTTGCTCGCTCGTTCTCCACCACCTTCACCGCCGGCGAATCGGTCCGACATGGACGAGGGCGAGGGATCGCGATCTGGCTGCATCGCCACTGGTGCTTGCAATGCTGGGCTCTTGTTGGCGCTTCCGCGCGCGCCGCCATGGGTATCCTAGATGTACGCAGACGCCGCAGCCAACCCCGCGGGCGAGCGCCGGGCGGCGCGGCTGTAGCTCGCCCTCGTTTGACCATCAGAATCCTACCAATGCAGGGAACAAGTCACATTCTTGGTCATCTGGTGCAGCGCCACGGAAGGAACTTCCTGAAGTCGACAACGGGGGAGATGCGGAGGCGAGATACGCGGGGCCCCCCCCCCACCATTGAACATCAACCTTGCCTACGCCCATCGGGCGGGCCATCCCCGGTACTCCCTCTCCTGCGCTCGCCATAGGCCGAGCGGCGCCGCCGCTTGTGGCCCAGCGGGAGCGAGGGCTGTGCGGCTGGCCGCAAAATGTGATAGGCTACGGCGTGCGCGCCAGGGACCTCGTACGGCCGCCCCGTTGAACCTTGTCTGGTGTGCGCGCTCCCGTCGGGTTGAATTCGTGACCAGCCGGGCCCCGGATTGACACTGCCACGGCCCGAGTGCGTGTCGGCGCCGCGACAGAAAACCGCCCCTCGAGGGAAGCCCGTGCGCGCCCCCTCGTAGCCGCACCCACCTCTCTCTCCCCGTCCTTTGGCGCACAGCGTGGTGCTGCGGCGCACCGGGATCCTCCCCTCCCAATCGCTCTCGTTGAGTGTACCCGCATTTTCGTTGGGTTTTTGTGCGCTGCCTGCCGACTGGCAGTGTCCGTAGCAGCCAGCCGCCATTGATGCCCCCAGGGAGGGCACTCCCCGGGGGGGGGGAGGCGCCCGGCGCGGCGTGGACCCCAAATGTGACCCGTGTGCGTCAGGCGGCGGCGGCGGCTGCCTACGCGCCGACGGCGGGCCCCGCGCGCGTTGGCCACGGCCCGCAAGGGCCGCGTATCATCCTTTTGCCGCACGTTGAGGGGGGGGGTTGGGGGGGGAACACGGCACAGCTAGCGAGCGCCAGTGGTGCATTTCGGATGGGGGGGGCAGCGACGCGTGCCTGTGCGACGCGTTGGCCACCCAGTGCCACGAGTGCCCCGCCACACTACAGCATGAGCGCGTCCGGGGAGCCGGGCCAGCACGCGGCCTCTCGCCCGGTGGGTGTCGACCTGACCACGCTGACGGCGGTTGCCCGTCTCAACCGCGCCTGACCGTGTTGTCTGTGACACACCGTTTTTTGCAGTCCTGCCACCCATCCCCCCCTCGCCCCCCACTGCACACGTACACCACACCCTGTGTCTGTTGGCCCTGCTCATTGCACCTACGTGCCGCATCCGTTTTTCCCCCCACCCCCCATTGTGCTCTTTCATCGTGCGCGCACTACCTCCCCCGTTGCTGTGCGTTTTCCCACCACTTTGTCCCTACCACCTTGAGCATTGTTGCGCTTCTTTTTTCATCTCCTTGCACCCCCTGACCCCCCGTGTGCGGGATCCCCTCCTTCCCCCTCGGATCGTATCTCGGACATCTGGCCATCCTTTTGTCTCCCACGTCCCACGCGCCCACCTCCGGGGCGGCGGTGCCCACCCCCCGGGCGGCGCCAATGGCGGCTCTCGCTGCCACGCCCCGCACCGCAGCGCTCTCAATGCCGCCCACCGTTTCCCCCTCGACGCCGGTTGCGCGCTCCGGGGGCACGAAAGCTGGACTTCATCCCACGCCAGAGCTGATGGTGCCGCCCCCGCCTGTGCCGAACGAGGGAGGGGGTGGGGTCGGTGCTGTGGCCACCGATGCCGCGGCAACGACGGGCGTACTGCTCCCTGCGGCGGTGGCGCCGCCGCCCAGCGCTTCGGGCAGCAGCGGGCGGGGAAAGGGCAAAGGCCCTGCGAGGGGGGTCGGCCGTGGTCGCGGCCGTGGCCGCGGCCGTGGCAGCCGCGGCGGTATGCTCGGTGGACGTGTCTCGCCAATACCGCCGACGCCGAGTGGTGCGTCGAACTGGTGGGCGGCGGGACCGTCGGGTGACGCGGGGGTCGGGTCGGCGGCGGCGTCGCGTCATGGTGGTGGGCCGGCGGGGCCGGCCAGTGGCGTCGGTGGCCCCTCTGGGGCACCCGCGGTTGCGAGCCATGGCGACAGCCAGGGCGGCCCGACGACGACGGGCGCCGATGCACGTGCGACGGCGGCTGCGGCAACTGCTGCATCGGCCGCTGCCGATGCGGTAGCACAGGCCGCCGCCCTAGGTGGTGGAGGCGGCGCTGCCGGTGTCACCTTCCGCTCCATCCTCCTCACGGCATTGGCTGAGCTCGGGGCGGTGCCGTCGTGGCTCACGCCCATGGCGGTACATGAATTGGCTGATGGTGGAGGGCGGGTGACGCTCGAGCGGCTGGCGGCGGCGGCGGAGCGTGCGGCCGCCGCTCGCTTGCGCATAGGCCGTGGTCGTGGCGGGCCGCCAATGGACCCTCTGGCAATGGAGACGTTGCCGCCCCGCACCGACGGCATGCGGATGGGCTCGGACGGGATGCCTGTCCGTATTGAGAGGCGGGGGCGTAAGAAGAAGAGCGTTCTTCTGGCCGAGGCGGCCGCCGCCGCGGCGGCCGCCTCGGCCAATGGAGGTGGAGATGCGAGTGCGGCCGTCGGCGTCGGCGGGATGCCCGCTCCGGGCGTGGTGGACGGCCGGGTCGCAAAACCCGTGACTACTAGTCGAGGCGGCCGCTCCACCGGTGTGACACCTGTCCGGAAGAGCCGCGCTGGCAAGGCGCTTGCTTCTGAAGCGGGAGGCTCGTTGCACATGACTGGCCTGCCGCCGCCGCCGCCCCCTCCACCGCCGCTACTGACGCCCGGCAGTACCGCGACATACCACCCCACCCCCCCCCCCCGACCTCGGTCGCGGAGCACGGGTAGTCGTGTCGGCTCGGCGGCCGGTCGCCGGTCGTCGATCGACAGCGGGAGCGTCGCTGGTTCGACGCCTGGTGCCCCGGGCGGCACTGTGGAGAAGAAGCCGCGAGTTGTGACGCTCGGCACACCATGGACGGCCGAGGACGATACCAGGCTGCAGATCGGCATTGCGCGCCACGGGTGGCGCGAGTGGGAGAAAATCCGGGCGGATTGTGGCCTCGGCCACCGCACCGCCGAGACGATGAACACGTACGCGTACACGGCGCGGCGGCGAGACACGGATGGGTTTTATGCGCGGTCGTGGACCAAGTGGGCACAAGCCAAAGGCCGTTCCACCGAGATCAAGCCGATGCCCGAGTCGCGGGGGGCCTCCCCCGCCGTGGCGTCTGCTGCTGCTGCGGTCGTTGCGGCCGCGTCGGCCGCGGACGGGTCACTGCCGCCACCACCGCCGCTGTCGAGCGGCCGCGGCAAGACCTCTCGCGTGCGGGGCCGCGGTGTCGCCGCCGTCGGCAGCCGGGGTGTCGGCACTGCCCGCGGCCGCGGCCCCATCCCCGACGGCGCTGCTGCGAAGTCTGGGTTGTCTTCTGCCGGCGTCTCGGCAATGGCGGCGGGCGCGACGGTGGGAGATGGCCTGAAGCCTCCCCCCGTCCGGTCAGCGCCCGCGCCTCGCAAGTCGCGCGGCGCGTCGGCGGCGACGCTGGCGGCGGCGCGGGCGGCGCGTCTAGCCAACGTGCGTGGCTCCCGTGCTGCGAGCGCTCGCGCTGCGCCGCCACCACCCCCCCCGCCTTCATCGTCGGCTGTAGGAGCGCCTGCACCCGCCCCGGCGCCACCAGGCCTGGCGCCTCCGCCCGCGCGGCGGGACGGCACCAAGCCCCCACCGCGGCGAGCGCACCTGGTCGGCGGCGGGTCGCCGCTGGGGCCGTCGGCGGCCCACGCGCTGGCCGCCGCAGCCGCGATGTCCGTGCCAGTCGGCCGCGGCCGGCAGTCTCACTCACTCTCAGGTAGCGGCCGCGGCAGCGCCGGCACGCCGTCTGGCGGGGGGGAGCCGTCGGCGGCCGACGGTGCACTGCCGCCGCCACCGCCACCACCGCCGCCGCCGCCGAGTGGCGAAGGCAAGACCAAGCGCGCGCAAAGTCGGTCGGCTGCAGGTGGGGAGCTGCCGGGCGGTCCGCCGCCCGTAGAGGTGAATGGGGGGGGTGGAACTCACGCCAGTGACGACAACCCAACCAAGCGGCGGCGCACGTAAGGGCGCCCGTAGGCTTTGACGTTTATTTTCACACGCGAGCTTTGCCACGCTTTTTCCTCATACCTCCTTTTTTTATGTGTGCAGCAGACGTGTGCGACGTGCTGCAATGCCACATTTTTCCCCCTCCTGGCTTGGCCTGATCGCTTGCCGGTATGCACCAGTTCTTTTGCTTTGCTAAACTGCAAGATACGTGCGCCCTCGCTAGTAGGAAGGCGTCAACAATAGAACCTTCTCGCAGTGCTCGCCTGCACACACACGGCCACCGAAGCGCGGCCCCGGTCCCAACTCCGATTTCACCTGAAGTTGACACAATGTGGACGGCTGCTGTGTGGCGGTTTTTCCATACCTCCCTCAAACCTGCAGCTGCCCTCCCTTGCGTCTGGCTGTGCTCTCGCACACGCGTTTGCCGCGGAGACTGGCGCCTTGCGGAAGTGACAGCCACCCCCCGTTCCAGGCAGCCAGGCAGGAATCTTCGCAGTCTGGCAGGGGCCAGCAGTGCCCAAATGAGGGGCAGCGGCGAAACCAACAAACTGGAGTGTCGGTCACGCCGTCGCCTCCTCTGTGCGCCCAGAGGCACCCCTCTGGATGCCAGTGCACACTGTCCTCTGGACTCGCGGCACGACGAACCTCCCGCCGTTGCACGACAGGCGCCTTTGTTGCCGTGCGGCGGGTTGATGGCTCGCATCCGCCGCCACTTTTTGTGACGGAAGGGCAGTTTTCTGCCGATTGCAGCTGGAAGCGAGGTCAGCAATATTGATTGGTGGGGCCACGTGCTGGATCTGTCGTCACAAATTTTGTAGCTTGCATGATCCCGGCTACGATGCCACGACGCGACGTGCTGGCCGTGTGCGCTTGCGCACTGTTCGTCACCGTTCTCCAAACGCGCTGATACCTTGTCCACGGCGACCGCGGCGCTTCTCCACACCCTGCGCTGCGGTCAACTGAGCGAGCACTCCCTACTTTTCGCGGCAACCTCGTGGTCGAGCTCGACCATGGCAGGAGCCAAACGCGCGCGCTCCCCCGAAGGGGCCTTGTTGAATGCGGATGCCATGGGTGGCGACCTCCCAGCTTCCGACGGTGACGCGCCCGGCGGCGCGACGCCTGCAGCGGCCGCGGCTGAGCCCAAGCGACCCCGATCGGACTCTGTCGGAGTGGCCAACGCTGCTGACGCGACAGCCATTGGCGGACCACGTGCGTCGGATGGTGCGGCCACAGGCGAGGACCCGGCTGACACCATTGCGGCCGCCGTCCCCAGCGGAGTTGACGACGCGGCTGCCACCATGACCGCGGCGACGGCTGTCGGTGCAGACGCTGATGCGGATGCAAGCCGAGCAGCTGAGACTGAAGAGTGTGTGGGCGCTGATGCGGGTGCCATCGACGCCGCCGCTGCCTCCGCGGACGTTGAAGGCCCGGTGCCCGGTGCCGCGTTGGACGTGGACGGCCCGGCTGCCGCCATATCGGGTGCCGCCGCCGACGCTGTTGTCTGCACCGCTGAGGATGCTGACACGTTGGTGGCTGCAGCTGCCGCTGAGCAAGTCGCCGCGGCCCCCGCCGCCACCGCCCCCCCCGCAACCGCCACCGCTGCGGCAGCCGACACGGACTTCCCCACCCCCCCACCTGATGCCATCGCGGAGGAGCGGGTGCGCTCGACCATCAAAGCGCTCCTCAACCGGTGGGCGGCGGAGCTGGGGGCCCTCCCTGAATCCGAACGCCGCACGTACAAGGTGCGTGCCGAGTACACGACCTGCGAGCAAACCGTGGACCACCTGCGGCCGCTGCTCAAGCGGCTCCGCAAGCGGAGCCTCCCCCGCGACATCCTCCGCGCCCTCGAGGAAATTTTCGCCCACGTGGCCGCCCGCGAGTACGTGCGCGCCAACGACCGGTACCTGCGGTTGGCGATTGGCAACGCGCCGTGGCCAATGGGCGCGACGATGGTCGGCATTCACGCGCGGTCCGCGCGGGAGAAGATTGGGGAGGGCAAGGTCGCGCACGTGATGAACGATGAGGAGACGCGCAAGTACATCACGGCCATCAAGCGGCTGGTGACGCTTGCGCAAAAGTACTGGCCGACCGTGCCGTCAAAGATGATGTCTTCCTGAGTGACGCGTGGGCGCAACCATGGCGGGTCGGACGAAGGAACAAGGGGTGGGATGGGTGGAGACGGCTGCACGCGGGTACTGAGGGCAACGCAGGGGCTGCATGTGGAGGGGATAAGGTTTGGAGACAGTGGTTTGACGGTTCTTGCGCCGAAGGCATCTTGGGTGCGCGTCGGCTGTTGACGGTTGTCCTTCAAACATTTACACGCCAACACCACGACGTACCCCGCCTCCCTATCACCGGCGGGGCGCTTACAAGTCCTTTTTGCTTTCCCCTGCCGCTAGTGTCGACGGTGTGGCAGCTGCGTCCGTGCCGTCCGCCTTGACCTCTTCCTCCTCTTCCGTGTAGGCCCACAAATCGCCAAGCTCCCCGCGGCTGACCGCCAGCCCGAACGATGTGAGTAGGCACGCGGGCACAATGTACAAGAGCGCCGGCTGGGCAGCGTCAAAGACGTTGAGAGCGACGAGGGTGGCGACCAAGCCGGCAAAGTAACCGGCGAGCACCGTATGGTAGTACGGGCGTGGACCGACTAGCACCGGCGGCGGCGCGTCCGCGTCGCCATCGGCCGCCGTTGCGCGCGCCGCCTCGGCTGCCGCCGCCGTGTGACGCATATCCCACCGCAGAAGCAGCGCAACAAATAGCCCCGGGATGACAATGTCCCCGAGGCCGAGCATGGAAAACTCACGCTTGGGAAGCTCCCGCATGGCCGACGCCCAGCGGATGCCCTGCGCCTTGGGGAAGAGGATTTTAATGGGCCCGTCAAACTTCTTGGCGACCGTCACCATGACGTTTGCACCAAAGACGCGCTTGGAGCCAAACACCCAAAAGATGTCGTAGAAGAAGAGGCCGCTGAGGAGCACCGCCCCGGATTTAAAGTCGCCGAGCGCGAGCATCTCAATCGCCGTCAACGCTAGCGAAACGGCCAGGATGTTGTTGGCGAGCCACAGCTTGGTGCGCGCATAAAGCACGGCGACGGGGATGGAGCAGACAAGCGAGGCAACGTCCACGGCTGACACCTCCACAAAGTCACGGAAGAAGGAGTGCGTGGCAAGTGCCCAGTCGGGGCAGGCCGGCACGGCTGCCAGGATGGGGGACAGAACACTACTCAGGGCAAGGGAGCCCAGCGAAAGGCCGTAAATGCCAATGAGCACGGCGACCACGGGGGCGGGCAGGTACTTGAAGGCGAGGAACAACCCCAGCAGCGCGCACGACGCGACGAGCGGGAAACGGTAGGCAGCCGCCCCGCTGATCACATCCCGCTCTTCTTTGTTCTCGGACGTGTCGGCCTGCCGCTCGAGCAGCGACACCGCCGCCCGCTCGCTCGCAATGTGGATGACGAGGACCGCCAGCACCAACATCTGCATCGAGACTGGGATGGGCAGCAGCACGGGGGAGACAACCCAGGCGGTCAGGAGCGCCACATTCCGCAACGCTGTCGCGTCGGCTGCGGCGGTGGGAGCCAGCGCTGGCGGCGCCGCCGAGGCCGCGTCGGCGGCGGCCGGGGCGGCCGCCGTCGCGGGCGCCGCCTTGGACGTGGTCGTGGCCATGGCAGCAGCGTCAGGGAAGGCAACAAGAGAACAGACCGGGCAGATGGAGGAGACCGTCCACTAAGGGGGGAGCGCAGCCGCCGCGCAGGAATCGCGGGGCAATGGAGTCAACAGCACTGGAACAAGTCGGACATGGGACGACGTCGGCGCGGCGCGAAGAACGGCAACGCTCGCCCGGTTCGACTCCTCGTCACGACAGATTCTCGCTGACAAGTCGATTGATGCTGACACTGGTTAAACTAGATTGAACCTTACACCACCGAGGTCACAGCGTGGGACGTCGAGACCTATATCGCGGCTCCCCGCAAAGCATGAGAGTATTGTGGGTTTCTCGGGGGAGCAGCAACTGACTTTCATGACAATCGCACTTGCTCTGATAGGAGCCGCACACAATGGACAGCAAACTGTTTCTCGCGCGGAGAATGGGTCAAGGAACAGACGGAACAGAAGCAGGAGTCAAGCGCTCGGGGGACACGACTGGCACTGACACTGAGCTCACGTAGGAGGTAGCTCTTGACCTTTCAGTGACGAGTTCCTGCAAGCTATCCGTACCATGCCACCTTCGTCTCTGTACGGACATTGCTCAGTCCATACACACCCCATCAACATAGTCGCGTGCTCGTCTAAGCGCAGCAGCTTTTTCGCTGGTACACCGCAAAAAAGAAGGAAGGGTCACAAAAAAAAGAGAGCAAAGCTGCCACGCAGGCAGCCGCGCTCCCATTGCCATCAGCTAGGCGGCCTCGCGACGCGGCGACGGGCGGCCGCCTCAACCAACGAGCGACACTGGCACGTCATCGTGCACGCCCTGGAAGAGCATCTCGCCCTCAAAGTCGATGACCTTGCGGCGCTTGGCGGCACGGAGGGTGCCCATCAGGGCCTCAAATAGATTGGCGCACTTTTCGTCGCGGAAGAGCACCCCAAAGGGCACGCTATGGGATGGAGACAACCCCAAGTAGCAAGCCAACGAACGAGCACGAGAACAGGCAATTGTAGACACAGTCCACAACTCAGCAAGACAGAGTGACACCGCGTCGAAACAGAGAGCGGCAGGCAGGCATAACACAGGGCAAGGGTCAGCGTCCACATCAACAAACACCGGCAGGCCAGTCGCGAGCCAAGTGGCCGCCTCGACAGTCCGATAGTGCACCTTCCTCTCAGCGCCATCGTCGTCACACCAAACTCCACTCTTCCGTCGCCCCTCAGGCAATCCTCCTCCCCGCTCAACACATCGCGTCATGCTCCTGCCGACGGGCGCCAGAAACATCTCGCGCACACACCATTGGCGCCAACCACACCGGTGGCCCAGCTGAAATGTACACTGCTGGCAACTCCGCGCCCGTCAACGACCTTCACTTGTCCACTCCCCCTCGAAACAAACATACCTGGTCACACCCTTATCATTCTTGGATCCAAGGCGAACGATCTCTTCCTTCAGCAGGTTGACCTCATGGTCCACGTCCATCGTGGCGAGGGGGGAGAAGGACAGCCAAGTGGAGATGAAGTGGGGGAAGAGGCGGGTGGGCGAGCGAGGGGAGAAGACGGCAACAGGTGAAGATACCTGGAGCGCTTGAAGGGAACCAGACGTGAAGCCCGCCCGCACTGCAAGTGGCGAGCAAGGAGCGTTTAAAGCAAGGGAGGGCGAACAGCACCGCCTCTCCTCGCCTGGTGGAAATTGTTTGGGCAGGATGAGCGCCAGGCGGTCGCAGGCCAGGTCCTGACGCCAATCGTGCAGGCATTGCAGGGTGGCCGCAGACGAGGCCACGCGACCGGTCTGTCAGCAGTCACGCCCACATGAACACGCGCCACGTGGACTTTACTTCCCCTCACGAGACAAGCCTAACTAAGAAACACTACAGAACTCACTGAACCAGGGCTGGTCTGTGTTTGAAAATTTGAATGATTAATCTCTTCATGCTTCAACTTCGTCGGCGCCGGTACAGTACCAACATGTGCGCCGCTTCTACGGCGAGTGCGGTGGTTCATTTTGTTGGAGAGAAAAATGATGCGTCTGACCACTTGACGAATCATCCGCCAACAGATCGGTGCGCACAGAACGGTACAAAGCATGACGTTGTGTTCATGCACTCGCCGGGCCAGACTACTTGGTTCGAGGTGTCAAGATCACGTTGTGACTTCCTCTCTGACCAGTCCACAGCTGTGACAAGACTGCAGTCTGGTGGCCTCTCCGGCTGTAACAGAAACAGACGAGCTAGCAGCATCTGATTCTCATTCGGCACAAGAGCTGAGCATGCAAGGCAGTCCTGTCTGCTGAGCATATGGCAAAGGAGCGTCCTTGTGTCCATGAGTCGCCTTTGCCATCGGCGTCGCACTGAGCTCGTACAGCCGTTCTCCAAAAAAATCCCGCACTCCAACAGTTGCAACAGAGTTCCAAATCGGCCTCTACGACCCCGCAGAGGCCGATTGGGAACTATTTTGCAACAGTTCAAGTACGGGATTCTTAGGAGAACGGCTGTACGGAGCAGAAAGAGCACAATGAGCAGGAAGTATGTTCATTTTACGCCTACACGTGGCATTGCAAAGCCTGGTGGACGGACGATTCGAAACGGGTCTCCACGTAATGAGCGTTCAGACAGCTCCAATTGGGCAACACATCTGACCAGAGCCGATTGATCCCTCGCTCAAGTCAGAATGCCTTACACCTTTGTCAGCGGTCGCCAACAATTGCCAACACTGGCAATGCTCGCAACCGGTCGGTTGCGCCCCCGAGGCGTGCAGGCACGAGCGAGTGGAAGCCTACGGTATGCGGAGCGATCGCGTTTTTGCTGTCGCAGCGCCCTTGGCGAGCACAGCCGCGCCGCCTCCCAGCGCTGTGGAACCTGTGGGTCGGGGGATGAAGAAGCGCGGCTGACGGCTTTGGGGATGAGGGTGAGTGGTTTGCTGAGTGCACACCACCCTGCTCGCGCCCTCTTCACTACCGGTCTTGTACCTACTTGCCTCGCTCGCTCTCTTCACCCACGGCCGCTACGCCTCTCTCTTTTCTTCGAGACGCATGATGATGAATGGGGACGCGGCCAATGGTGGTCCCGCGGCGACGCTCGCTGCGGCACCCGCCGCCGCGTCGGTCGCCGGCGGCGCGGCCAATGTCGGCCCCGCGGTGCCGACACTGGGCTTCGCGACGCGTGCCATTCACGTCGGCTGCCCACCCGACCCTGGTAGTGGGGCGGTCGTGCCGCCCATTTCAGTCAGCTCGAGTATGTTGGTGTACGCTGTTGGGGCTGCCTGGAAGCAACACACGAAGATGGCTGCTGAGAGAGCTGTGGGGGTGAGTGAAGCATGCGTTCGTTGAGGTAGGGCGGACTTTGCAGTTGCCGGGCATCCTGTGGTGAGGTGGATATGGGAGGGCTTGGGGCTGTTCACTCGGCGTAAGCAGCTACTTGGTGAACGCGCTCCCAGGAACGAAGCTGACGATGTTTGGGAACGTTCCTTGTGCTTCTCGGTCGCTGCTTGCTGTTCTGCCCTGGTTGCGTTTGACACCTCGCCATGTTCGCGTAGCTTTTGCCATGCCCGGCCTGGTCAAGAAGGACCACATGTACAGTCGCCTGAGCAACCCCAACCGTGATGGTTTCGAGGCCTGCCTCGCGTCGCTGGAGGGTGGGAAGCGTACGTTGACTGTGTCGCGGTGCTTTGGGTGTTGGCATTCGTGTTCGGCTGCATGCGTGTGTAGAGAGGACTCCCTGATGCACTTGTGCGTGTGCGCGCGAGTGCGTGTGCTTGTTTCCCAAGAAGCTCTTCTGGGTAGTGCGGGACGTTATGTTAATGCTCTCCTTATTGTCAACGCCGGTGGATGCTTGTTGTGAGCCCTGTCGGGTTGATGGGGTGTTCCTGGATGCACTGTGGTGCCAATTGCAGACGGGTTTGCTTTTGCCAGCGGTCAAGCCGCCACCGTGACAATGATGCATACGCTCAAGGCCGGGGACCATGTCGTCTCTATCGATGATGTCTATGCGGGCACGCAACAATATTTTACGTGCGTTTGGCCGTGTCTAGTTCCTAGTCGCGCTGCTCTTGTTTCCCACTCCCACGCGTGCTGCTGGGGACCCTAGCGGTGGCCCAACGGGAGACCGAGTTCTGACTGCTGTACTGCTGGGCGACGTTCATATCTACCGAGTTCTCTTCTGTCGTACGCCCCCTGGTTGTTGTCCGCTCTTCTTGTTTTGTTGTTGTCGTCAACGTACAGTCGTATCGCGACCCCAATGGGCCTCAACTTCACCTTTTGTGACATGGCCGCCCCCGGCGCGTTGGAGGCGGCCATCCTTCCGACCACCCGCCTGGTTTGGCTCGAGACGCCAACCAACCCGACCATGAAAATTACGTCCATCGAGGCGGTGGCGGCTGCCGCCCACGCCGTCGGCGCTTTGCTGGTTGTCGACAACACTTTTGCATCGCCCTACCTACAGTCCCCCCTGGCGCTTGGCGCGGACGTCGTCTTCCACTCTGTCTCCAAGTACATTGGAGGCCACTCGGACCTGGTCATGGGTGCCCTCGTCACGTCGGACGCCGCCCTGGCGGTTCGCCTGCGGCACTTGCAAATCAACATGGGCGCCACGCCGTCCCCCTTTGACTGCTTCCTCGCGAGTCGCGGCCTCAAGACGCTTGCCCTCCGCATGGTCGCCCACAGCACCAACGGGGCGGCCGTAGCGGCCGCCGTAGAAGCCCACCCTGCCGTGCGGAAGGTGCTCTACCCGGGGCTGGCCAGCCACCCGTCGCACGCGGTGGCGACCATGCAGATGCGGGGCGGCGGGGGCATGATGACGTTTTGGCTGCGCGGGGGGCTCCCCGCCGCCCGCGCCTTCCTCGGCGCCCTATCCGTGGTGACGCTGGCGGTGAGCCTCGGCGGCGTTGAGTCCCTCGTCGAGCACCCGGCGCTGATGACGCACGCGTCGCTCCCGCCCGAGGTGCGGGCGGAGCTCGGGATTGACGATGGCATGGTGCGGCTGTCGGTGGGGATTGAGGACGCGGCGGACGTGGTCGCGGACATCACCCAGGCGCTCGACGCGGCCAAGGCGGTGATTGACGGTGGGGCGCCGGCGACCGCGGCACCCGCTACCGGGGCGGTTGGGGCGGCTGCCGCTCCACCCAAAGTGACGGGTGTCAAGCGGCCACATGAGTGAGCGGTGGCGAGGTGTGGTGGTCATGAGGGGGGATGGGCAGAGAGGCCTGCTTGTTGCACGGTGGGTGTCGTGCGCGTCGTGTGTTGGAACGTGTCGGTTTCGTCGTGCTTTTTGCTTCGCTGCCGTTGCCCGTACGGTGACTGGGTTCTTTTGAATTGTTTGCAAAAAAAAATGGCAGCCTGGGTTGCCCCACCGCCACCCCCGTCGTCGGACTCTGCCAGACAGAGGTTGTCGCTCACCCTCACTGCTGCCGGGGCCACGGGCGGTGGTGCAGGCCTCCCGCTGCCCTGCATTTGGGGTCCATTGCGACGTCAGTTCGACCGTCTGGGCATCCGCCAGCAACGTCACCGCGCGGCCGCCGCCGTCACCGCCGCCGTCACCGCCGCCGTCAGTGGCCACCACCGGCTTGCACCGTGTCAAAAGCGCACGAAGGGGTCAGCAAAGGGATGTCTCATTTTCTTGATTGCATAAAATCCCTGAACCGTCGGTGTGTGTACAGGACGGGGCACAAACACAGTTTGTTCAACAACGCGAACCCTCCGCAACTCGTGGCCAAACCCGTTTAGAGAAGTGCGGTACAAGTGCGGTACTCCAACGCGGCCGACGCTTTGAAATACTCGTCCCGCGCCGACGGGGAGCCGATCTCGGATGGTGGCTCTTGACGCCGACGCCGCCCGGCCCGCCGACCTCCCCGTCGCGCCGCCGCC
>Ga0115031_1001971_pt1 | contig 15135 bp, 15 predicted proteins | sample Maine_Asex4_meta_FD_87301 | JGI IMG/M metagenome (GOLD analysis project Ga0115031, IMG submission 87301) | Marine algal microbial communities from Maine, USA - Maine_Asex4_metaG | ecosystem: Host-associated > Algae > Red algae > Unclassified | place: Maine, USA | collected 2015-01-05
CATCTGCTTCATCAACAGTTCAGATAACCATTAAGAATATTCCAGAGCCGGCAGTCATCGGCGGATTGAGCGCGCAAACGAACGAAGATGCCTCGTCGGTATCAGGCACGCTGACGATCAGTGACCCCGATACCTTTGAAGAAAAGTTTGTTGAAGGAATGTATCTGGGTACCTTTGGCGTCTTTAATTTGGAGTTCGACGGTCAATGGACGTACACGCCTAATGCCGCCATCAATGGACTGGCCGAGGGCGAAGTATTCACAGAAGAATTCAACTTAACTTCGATCGGCGGCACGACGGCCACATTCCTATTGGAAATTACGGGACTCAACGACTTAGCAGTCTTCTCCGGTTCAACTCGAGCTCAGATTTCCGAGGATGCCACGGCACCGCTGACAGGGCAAATTGACGTGGTGGACCCGGATGCAGGAGAGTCCGAGATCATTGCGAGTCAACAGACTGGCAATTATGGAGTGTTTGAAATCGATGCTACTGGTCAGTGGAGCTACACAGCGGACAATGATGCTGCCAATATAATTCCCGCAGGAGAAGCGTTTTTTGAATCCTTCGCATTCACATCGCTCGATGGAACCAGACAAACCTTTTTTGTTGACGTCGTCGGTGCCAATGACAGCGCCGTGATCACGGGGCAAGCGACTGGAACGATCGACCAAGACGCGACTGCTCCGGTTCGTGGTGCACTAGGCGTCGTTGATCCAGATTTAGGTGAAAGACTCTTTACTGAACAGCTGGCACCAGAACAGGGCGATTTTGGAGTCTTCGAACGCAATGGAGGCATCTGGTCCTACACCGTCGATAGTGATGCCGAGCCAAATCTTAATTCCATTGATGTCTTCGAGGTGTCGTCGATTGACGGTTCCGCGTCTGTCTTAGTGACGATCACAGTCGTGGGACGAAACAAACACTTCGATGATTTTGTCTCGACCGACGCTGGAGTACCAGTAACCTTTAATGTTTTGGACAATGACCAAGTCGATGGCGATGTAGTCATCACTTCGACCCCTGCTGAAAGTGGTGGCGACATTTTGATTGGAGCCAATGGCACTGTGACTTATACACCTTTTGAAAACGCAGGTCTTGGCGGTTCAGATAGCTTCCAACTCAACTTCGAAGACGAAAACGGAAACGTCGCAATTTCGAATGTTTTCGTAACAATTAATCAGATTGTTGATGACCCTAATGTCATCGGAACCGATGGCAACGATACGCTGACAGGTAGTGATGCGGACAACAATATGGTCGGTGGAACTGGCAGCGACACTCTTATCGGATCTGCTGGCGACGACGTTTTTGTCACCGATGCAATCAACGGCGACAACTTTGGTAACGATCGGGATGTGATCGTTCTGGGCAACGTTGACGGAAACGATACTGGCAACGATGTCGTGACGGATTTTGACACCAACAATCGCAACGGCGGTGAAAACAACTTCGACACGCTGCAATTTACGTTTAACGGTATCGAGTTTTCGCTTTCCACTGGAAACGATCTGCTTGCTTTTGTCAGATATATTGAGACCGATGGCGACGTGCGGACCGATGCGATTCGGGATGGCTCAGATCTAATTTTTGTATTCGGTAGAGACAGCAATGACCCTAATAAAGTCACCTCGTCAATTCGCCTTGAGAATGTAATCGGAGATGACGGCCTGACCAGCAGAAACCTCCGCAGAAATTCGGTTGACCGGGTGGGAACATTCGAGCTGGACCTGTTCTTCTCCGGCGGACAGACCGAAGTCGGATCCAACGCCAACGACTCACTTAGCGGAGGTGATACCGACGATATTATCGTAGGTGGTCGCGGAAGCGATACGCTGTTGGGAGGTGCTGGCAACGATGTCTTGACCGGTGACCAGACCAATGGTCGCAAGGGTAGAAACGATCAAGACATCTTTGAATTTGGTGACATAGACCTATTCCCGATCGGCAACGACGTGATTACGGACTTTGACACTAACAACTTCAATGGTGGAGAATCGAATTTCGACACGCTCAGCTTCCGTCTTGGGGGAGAAGATTTTGCACTGTCGACGGGTCGAGCTATTTTGGAGTTCGCCAACTTTATCGATAACGATGCAGATGCTGAGACCGGCACTCTTATCGATGGCAATGATATCATTTTCGTCTTTGGACGAAATAGCCAAGGAATTATCTCCGATTCAATTCGTCTCAAAGACGTTGTTGGCGATGATGGTTTGCGTAATCGAAATCTGGCTGAATTCACTCGAATCGGCGAGTCCGATGGGATCGATATCTTTGAGCTATAAACGAGGTTCTGCGGGGAATCTAGCGGTTAAGCTTCGTGCAGGATTCGCCGAAGGTTTCTTCGGGCGTGATAGCGCTGAAGCCGGATGGGCGTCTTTGCCGCATCCGACCAGCGCGCGGGCGTGCAGTAGCGATACGTTCTAACGCAACCGTCCTTTGCAGGATCGGCATTGCGATCAGCCGACTACGATTTCAGCTTACATCCCAAGATGGTTTCGAATACTTCATTTGTTGGTGAAAAAACACCTACCGGCTGTATCACTTTGATTTGAAGCTTTATAGATGGACGGGGATCGACCGAACTTTTTCGTTTTCTGCTGGCGGCAGTGGTGGATCAATCCAAGCAATCGTTTCTCCCGCTTCTGTTTTCTGAAGAACGTGTGCCTTGAACCGTTTACTGATTCTTAGCAGCGCGTCGCGCTCTGTCGCTGCGACCATTTCGAACCCGGCAAGATTCGCGACACGCGCGTTGACTTTTCCATCGTCTGTACGTGCGGTGTAAATCAGACAGGCGAAGGTGGGAGCAGCCGGACGCTGATCGCCGGTAATATCTAAATTCGAGGAATTTGGAGGATCGGGGACATTCATACTAACTCTCTAAATTATGTCACTATTTGGCGGCGGATGGTCTGTTCATTAGTTCGACGATGGCATCACAGTCCTGTCGACTTGGCGTCGCTGCGATACCTACACAATCAAAGGTCTCATCAAGTGAGCGAGAGCAAAAGTTTTCGCCAAGGATCTCAAAACTATCTGCCGTCACCAACGCGGGGTGTTCTAATCCGACAGCGTGACAAAGCTGCAGAATTTCTTTTCTCAGGGTGATGATGTAATTTGCCAGCCGCGCCGATTTATCGGTCGGGTCCAATCCCCGCATCAGCCATTTGTCCTGCGTCGCGACCCCGGTCGGGCATTTGCCGGTGTGGCAAAGCTGAGCTTGGATGCATCCGATCGCCAGCATTGCTTCGCGGCCGACGGACACCATATCGCAGCCGATCGCCATCGCCAGCAGCGCTTCCTGAGGAAAGCCTAACTTTCCTGCCCCGAAGAAGACAATCTGGTCAGTCAGTTCCGCTTGGGCAAACTTTTTATAGACGCGGCTGAATCCGATTTTAAATGGCAGCGATACGTGATCCGAAAATGTCAGCGGCGCAGCACCGGTGCCGCCTTCGCCCCCATCGATGGTGATAAAATCCACACTTCGGCCCGCGTCACGTTGCAATTGTTCAATCAGGCCGTCCCAGAAACAGAGGTCTCCAACCGCTGATTTTATTCCAACAGGTCGCCCGGAAATATCGGCCAATCGTTCCACGAAGTCCAGCAACTCGTCCGACGACGAAAACTCTCGATGCGCAGCGGGACTGATGCAGTCTTTGCCCTGTGGGATGCCGCGAATTTTCGCGATTTCGGCGGTGATTTTGCTCGCAGGTAAAACACCGCCGCGACCAGGTTTCGCGCCTTGAGATAACTTCACCTCGACGGCGCGGACGTTGAACTGCTCACACGCTTCTTTGAATTTATCTTCGTGGAAACGGCCATCAGGATATCGTGAACCGAAATACCCAGTGCCTAATTGATAGATTAACCCACCCCCATGATCGTGATAGGACGAGATGCCGCCTTCGCCGGTGTTCTGCATCGCACCGGCGAACTTGACGCCACGATTGATCGCCTCCACGGCGACGGAGCTGAGCGATCCGAAACTCATCGCTGACGTTCCAATGATGGATGGCGGACGAAAAGCATGTTTGCGATTTCGGTAGCCACCTAAAATCTTGGCACAGGGGATCGAGAAATCAGGATCGTAATTCGCATCGCCCTTGGTGGCTTCAATGATTGGGAACGCGGATTGCTTGATGATGATGTGTCCAGGAGTACGCTCAAGATCGTTGTCGGTTCCAAACCCGAAGTAATTATTGCTCTTTCCCGCTGATGCGTCGATCCAGTGGCGTTGGTCGCGGTTGAAGGGACGTTCCTCATTATTATCGGCGACGATATACTGCCGAAGCTTGGGGCCAAGCTCCTGCAGAATCGCGCGACCGTGCCCAACGACGGGATAGTTTCTCAGAATGGGGTCACGGACTTGAAGTAAGTCATAGATGGCAACGATGATCACGGCCAAAATAATCAATGCGACGAAACTAATTACAACGAACCAGAACAATTCCTTCTCCTCAAGCGTTTCAGGGGGATCGCTTCTATTGCTCAACGAAAGCAGCAATAGCGTCTATAGTTTAAGGTATTGAGACTAATAACGCTGTGCTCCGCCCCTCGAAAACCCTTGAAGCAATCGCAAAAATTCTATCGCTACGTCTTTCGTTTGCTGCCTGCAATTTTGATTATCGCAATGTGGCTGGTATTCTTCTGGCCAATGCTCTGTGGGAACGTGATCGCGGGCTATCGCGATTCGAGCTATTTATATTACCCGATGTTTCAGTGGACCGATTGGCAGATGAGCCAAGGAAATTTTCCGCTGTGGATGCCGTACGAAAATACCGGGTTCCCGCTGCTGGCCGATGGCACGTCCAGTCTTCTTTATCCGGGTAAGGCAATTTTCTGGCTGCGGTGGCTATCGTTTCCCGCACGTTACGGTTGGTATTTGGCGCTGCACGTGCTGCTGGCGGCGACCGGCAGTTATTGGATGGCCAAGACGCTAGGAGCAAACCGCTGGGGTGCGACGCTGACCGCGATCGGATACGCTTTTGGCGGTAGCGTTCTGTTTCAAGTCTGCAACGTTGTTTATTTAGTGAGCGCCGCGTGGCTGCCGTGGGCGCTGATGTACGTGTGGCGTATGAACCACGATTCCAGCAGAACCGAATCGGCTGTAGCTGGGTCCACAACGAGAGCCACGTTGGCGGCGAGCGTTTGCTGTTCGATGATGATCTTGGGCGGCGATCCACAAATGGTCTATCACGTCGGGCTGATTGCGGCTGTGACGACGATGGTAAGTGCGCTGAAAAAATTATCCAAGTTGCGACCTAAGCATCGCTGCAAAAACGGTTGTCGTATATTCGCCTTTCGCTCCGCCAAAGCAGCGCTCTCATCCGGAGCCAAAGACGACCTAAAATTGCCGGTCAACGCTAAAACGCAATCCAATCCGCTGTTGGGATTGGGAAATCTGGTTTTGCTGGTCACCGCCACCTCGGTGCTGTCAGCGGTTCAGTTACTGCCGACGATGGAGTGGGCTCAGTATAGCGACCGGGCACAGAGCGCAGTGCCCATGAATATCTATCACGGTGACATTAAGAGTCTCGTTGATTTACCTAACCAGCCACCTGTATCAGACATTTACCAATTCAGCCAAGAGCCTTGGTCAATGCTGGGTTTAATTTTTCCAAACGTTTTCGGGCTCGACGCGCCGGTAAACACCCGTTGGTCAGCCGCGTTGCCGGGGGCTGAAAGAATTTGGACGCCCTCGAATTACTTTGGATGCATCGTGTTTTTACTGGCGGTCTCAGGCTTTGCCTTTACTACCGGAACAACGAACAGAAAACGCAAAGGAGAGGGCAGGGCGGCGCGCGTTTGGTTAACTTGGATCGCTGTTTGGTTCTGCGTCGCGTCTTTCGGTTGGTACGGCGTCAACTGGCTGATGGGCGAATGCGGCTGGTCGGTTGGCAGCCAGGCACCAGGAATCTTTCGCCAACCTGTCGGTGGACTGTACTGGTTGATGGTAACACTGTTGCCAAAATATTGCTTGTTTCGCTATCCGGCCAAACTGATGGTTGTCGGATGTTTGGCGCTGTGCGTACTGGCAGGCATTCGATTGAAACCCAGCGGCGTCGCTCGAATGCTTTTGTTCAGTTCGATCACGGTTGGGATTGGCCTGATTGGCGTCGGGATTTTGCATGTACCACAGACGATCGAATTCTTAAACGCTTGCCAAACGTCAACGCTGTTCGGCCCGTTTCAATTTGACCAATGCTGGAACACGCTGATGTTTTCAATGCTCAGCACGATTTCCGTTTGCGGATTATTGATTGTCGGGATCTTTATTGCGGGCGGTCGGTCGTCAAGTTACCGGACGTTGTTCCTTGCGTTGATCGTGTTGACGATGATTGACATGGGCGTCAACAATCGTTGGCTACTACATCCCATCGACGCGGACGTGATGACTGGAGTGACCAGGATCGAAGAACAAATTAAAAAACGACGCGACTTAAGTGCCGCGCGCTCATTTACCGTTTCTGTTTTGCAAACGGACTTTCACAACCGAAATTTTTTCGAAGAATCTTCTTCGGATCGTTTGGCGGAATTGGCGATGTGGCGGCGGGAGATGCTGTTACCTAAAACGCATTTGCTGCTTGACGACGTCCGTTTGATCGGCAGTTTCACCTCGATCTGGCCGACGGCGTTTGCACAGATCAATGATCGGACAATTGCTACCGATGTGCGGATACAAAACATTGAGGACTCGCCCCGATTGGAATCGTGTTGGGATACCACACAAGGCGGAGTCGCTCCAACCAAGCCCTTGGTAGCCGAGGGATTGGAAACAGATTGGCGGGGCCAGTCCCTGCATCTCAGTATTGCTACCGAGCCCAACCAGCCGTTTCTGCGGGAGTTGCAATTGCCGATTTTGCCTATGCCAGGTTGGCGAGCCAATTTTTCGTCCGACGAAAACAATGTGCTGCAGACCGTTCCGTTAAAGGCAGCTGGGACGTTGTACAGCCAGATTGAGGTTCCTAAGCAGTTGGTGTCCAAGTCTTTTGAAGTTCGTTGTGATTATTTTCCGGACAGTTTTTTTGGAGGTGGGCTGATCTCGATTGCCGGATGGCTAAGCCTGATTTCGACCTTGGTCCTATCTAAAGTCAGGTCATAAATTGAAGATTTGAAATCTTGGGAGATTAGAAATCTGCCATGACTTGATGACGGTGGTCAGCTATACTCTTGTACCCACCTTTGACACGCAAACTTACAAAATTCTTTGAAAGCACGACGATGAACCGAACCACAGAAAACGAAATCATGACCGCCCGCAGCACTTCCATGGTGATGGTAATGCTGACGATCCTTATGACGTTCTGCTGGGTCGTCATGGGCGACTCGCGTTTGCAAGCCGCCGCGTTTCTCAGTGGACTGGCCGCCGTGGTGACGTGGCTGAGTTACTGCCAACAGAAGACAACCGCTGAGGTCACCGCGATCGTCGCCAAAAACAAAACGTTACACTAACGATCAGTCCTAGAATCGGCATCGGAATCAGTGTTCGCCAACGCTCGCGTTGAGATCTACTGGGCGGAGGATTTCTTTCACCACACAAGAGTACCGCACGTCAGGCAGTTTTCCAAACACGGGCGCGTTCCAAGGCGGAATTGTGAATTGGGGTTCTGGCTGGACGTCTTCGATGCGAATGTCCGGCCAGAATCCGTTTTCGTCGACCATCAGCGACTCAAGATCAAAGCATAGCGGCGTGCGATCGACCAAGTATTGGATCTGACGATTGGCAACACGACTTACGCAACGGTGTAAGCAATTGATCGTTGGAATATCAAACGCTCAACGGTTTGGCCATTGATGCGGATGATGCTCAAGTCCAACGAACTTCCGATGTTGCCGGCGGAGAACTTAGTGGTGTACGCAAAACGTTCTCGTACCAATTGCAAAGACACCAGATACAACATTTCTTTTTGGATTGGGCAGTTGCAGCTGTGAAGCAGCGCGAGATCAACGATCTCGTTAAGCGTCAGTTCAAGCATCTTGGATTGCGAACGCTTCCGTAACGATTTGTCTCCGTTAGTTTTTTCAGTCAGCGCTGCCTCGTTGCGAATGCTTTTAAAGTCAAACATTCGCTTAAGACAACTCTCAGGAATCGCTTCTCAACCGTCCAATGGGATGGGAAGCCCGACCAACTAAAAACCATCTCTTTGATCGGTCCGGTCTTCCAGTTAAGTATCGCTGAGCCCGAAATTCCGCATCGGTGATTGGTAACTGCGTCGAGCGTCGGTCGGTGACGTTGGCACGCAACAATGATAAATTTGTGCAAATCATTGAAGGTATCAACGACGGCGAAAGAACCGTGCTTAATCCTCTGGGATTGGCCAGCATGGAGAAATCTATTGCCCGTGAGAAAAAGGCAACTGAGTTACCGCTTCATGAGATTTTAATCTTCTGGTCACGACCTAGAGATCCGAAAGATCACGGTTAACGGCTTCGAGCACTTTTGTGTTGCGTTCGATTGCCAAAACGGTTGTTTGCCGCTGAGTGCCGTCGCGACTGGATGCAATGACTGGAAGGACCTGCCGTTTGTTCGGCAAATCCATACGCACGGCAAACGATCCATCGGATTCAATCTCCACCGGAACCCCCGCTATCGTCACATTAGCAAAAGGATCCGTCGACCCATGAACCACGACGTGGGCATCAACATCAAAATTCAATTTACGGCTAAATCGCGTCAGCGAGGGAATGTTCTGGAAAGCCGTCGTGTGCAGCGCTTGGCCAGATTTCTCTTCTAACACCGATCGTAGCTGATCGGAAACAATGTTAGTCTCATACCCACCGCTGAGCGAATAATATTTTTCAACATCGTTGGTGATGTCGGACCAGGATTCATCCGTTTCAACACTACCCGACGGCGTCAACACTTCATTGCTCTTAGCGATCATATGGAAACGTTCTGTATCGCCATCGCTAGGCATCAGATAGCCAACCGCAATGCGGTAAGTCGCAGGGGAATCGTTCACGTTGATGAACCAGTTACTCGCGCCGCCGTGGATTGGAATTTCCTGAGCCACTTCCTCGAACGAGTTCGTGTTTCCTCGACTGGTGATTTTCAACAATCTTAAGACAGGACGCGATTTTAGCCAGTTGGGCCCCAAGGCTACCTTAACGCGCTGGATGGTCGCTTTGGTGACTTCCCAATAAGCCTGCATCCAAAACGAATCTCGAACAATCAGCACAATGCGGTCGCGCGTCGGAGTCTTGTTAGAGGCAGATTGAAAAACGATGTTACGCAGTTTCTCTTGTTCGGCGTTCTGCAAACGAATCTTCTTGCCAATCGCCGACTCCACGGGGACAGATCTAGGTCGAGAAGAAATTTTGGCGGAGACTAACGGCGACTTCTTGTCGGGCTTGGCTTGTTTGCGTTTCTGTTCCGTTTTGTCTTTGGCTAATTTTATCAGCGCGTTGACCAGTTGAGTTTTCCGCATTGAATGCCAACCTGGGACGCCTTTATTCTTCGCCATCTGAGCAAGATCACGAGATGTTTTGGCGCTGAGCGTTTCTACCGAAATCAAGTGAGCCCCCTGTCGTCGAACACGACTTATTAATTAATCCAGCTCGCCTGGCATCCCAGCCATTAGTCGAACAATTGAGTTTCCAAACCGCGCTGATATCTATCAGCCCGTACTAAATCCGACGTCAATGAAAAAATGACGACGACGCTGGTTCACCAAAAGAATATGTGGTCCGCAGAAAGCAGCCTTTTCAGGGTAATACGATCAGAACGAAACCGTTACCGTGAAGTTATTGCCTCACTAGAGCCCTCTCTTGTAAATTTTCCCACCGTTATTTCATAGTAGCCGAGAGCAGCCATTTTTGCAAACTACTAAAGCCAAAGAGTTTATTAGAACATCTCGAAAACACTGCAAAAACAACGATTTACGTGCAGAACGTTTTTTTATTTGGCAAACAGCAATCGAAATTAACGCGTTATCAAGAGCTCCTTATCCCCCGCTGAACCCTAATTATGTTTGCACCATGCACATTACAAGCAATGCACATCACAGTACGCGGTTACTTATACTCCAAGGGGTAAATAGGGGTATAAATTGGCGGCAGAGAAAATGGGTGGATGGCCAGTGGATCGTCGCGTTGGAGGCAATTGTTTGAGCCACTTGGCGGCAATTGGTGTGAAGAGGAGGCCTGGGTCAATTAGAGACACAATCAGCAAATTTACCGGGAAAACTTTGTGAAAATTTTCTCAAACTTCGCTTTCAGAGCATTGTAGAACGCCATCGCTACATATAAATTGTGGAGCAAATGAGGGGAGGTTTTGTACAAACTTTCGCTTGAAAAAATTGGCAGCGACTCGTTTTTCATCACCCGATGATTGGTTTTGCGGAAATTTAGTAGCAAGGCAGCCATAGTGAACGACGACCTTCAGGAATCTGAGGACACTCGGTCGGCAATGGCAAAAGCCTTGGACCTAGTTTCTCAGATAACGACGATCAGTCTGACGGCGGTGCTGCCTGCAGTTGGCGGTTACTTTATTGACAACTGGCTTGGGACGAAAATTGTTTTCATGTTGATTGGGCTGGCACTTGGAATGACCGCGTCCGGTTTCCAGTTAATGAAACTTGTGAAGAAACTGGAACGCGCGACTGCAAATAGTAATAAAAGCAAGCAGTCAAACGTAAACAAAGATTGATCGTGGCGATTTGATTTAAGAAGCTATCCCAGAAACCAGCGGGCAACAGTAATGAAAGTACCGTTTTTTATCTGGCTTCTGGAATAGGTGCTTAATTAACGTTGAGATATAGCCGAAGCACTGTTATCCCAACGAGTGAACAAACGAATTGAGCTAGATATCTGGACTAGGTAATCACTCGGAGGGTGTCCCTTGTTGCGACTGTTGTATCAATCGGGCGCATTGGGATTAGCGATTCGGATATTTGTTGTTTGTTTGCTGCTAGGGTTGATTTTAGTGTTGTTAATTGGATTGCGATGTGCAGAATGTCTGCCGTCGCAACTGGCCGAAAAAGAAATGAAGATTGCGTTCTTTGTAGTGGCATTTTCCACTGCATCAGCCCAATTTTTTGGCGAATTCCCGCCGGGGGAAGACAAAGCACTTCTTCGGCTGGCGATCGCAACGATCCTTCGCACAGGATTGCCTGCGTTGGTGATTGTTGCCGGAGCGGTGGTTTCACCTTCGCTGATGACAACCGAGATGATTATTACGCTGATGTTGTTTTACGGCATCGGTTTGTTTGCGAGTTTATATCTGGATGTTGGCCGACTTAACCGGCAGACACAATCACGGGGTAACGCGTAGTGAACTTTGATGACAAAGCTGTCAAAGCCGAAGTAGCGGTCGAAGAGACCGACACTGACGGCGCGAAGACTTCGCATGAAGACCACGGGCATGATGACGGGCACGGGCATGACGAAGCCAGTCACAGCAACGCCGCTCATGATGAATCTAGCCACGAACATGACGCTCATGACGCTCACACTGAAGTCGGGCAAAAACCGGAAACGATGACCGAGCAGTTGCAAGCCAACATGGAGCACTACTTGGATATGCCACATCTGATGGCTCACGTCCAAGATGCAACCCACATTGAAACGCCTAAGTTCATGGGCCTGAAGCATACCGACGATGCTGGTCACGAACATTCGGGTTTTGGCATCCCCAACATCTTTGGCGTCACCCAACCCTTGATCGGCACGCCAGAGAAGCCTTTTCTGACAGGACGTTTAACTAAATTCGTGGCGATCGAGTTGGTCGTTGCGATTTCGATGTTCGTGATTTTCTATTGGTTAGGCCAGAAAATCAAATCAGGCAAAAGACCGAAGGGCAAGTTTTGGAATGCATTAGAGGCGATGGTCGTCTTCATCCGCGACGAAGTTGCTCGTCCGGCGATTGGTGAACAGGACACAGATCGATTCCTGCCGTTTGTCCTGACTACTTTTTTCTTTGTGCTGGGTTTAAATCTGATTGGAATGATTCCCGGTTTTGGTTCTGCCACGGGTTCAATTGCGGTGACAGGTGTCCTGGCGCTATTCGTTTTTGCAGTCGTGGTTGGTTCGGGCATCAAGAAAATGGGGTTTGCTCAATTCTTGAAAGCTCAGGTCCCAACGATGGATTTGCCGCCAGTGCTCAAAGCTGTTTTGGTGCCGCTGATCTTTGTGATTGAAATTTTTGGAATGCTGGTCAAACACTTTGTTTTGGCCGTTCGACTTTTTGCCAACATGTTTGCCGGGCACTTAGTGCTGGCGATCTTTGTCGCCTTCATCGGCGTTGCCGCTGGTACGGGGCTTTATTATGCGGTCGCTCCGATCGCTGTGTTGGGTTCGATTGCGTTCAGTGCTTTGGAGGTGTTTGTCGCATTTCTACAGGCTTACATTTTTGCGTTTTTAGCGTCACTGTTTATCGGTTCGGCGCAACATGCTCACTAAGCGATAACCTCGCTGGGCAATAGGCTTACTAATTTGTGGTAAGCGATTTTGAGAATTTTGAAGTCGTTGCATCGAGCAACGTCCTGACAACATAAACTGTTTTTTTCGTAATGCGGAGATATTTGATATGTCAAGTTTGGCTGGAGTTGGTATTGGTTTGGCTGTGATTGGTGCGGGTCTTGGTATCGGCAGAATCGGCGGCTCAGCTGTAGAAGGCATCGCTCGTCAACCCGACGCGGCGGGTCAGATCCAGACCGCGATGATCATCGCCGCGGCTCTGATCGAAGGTGCTGCATTCTTCGCGATCATCATGGCCTTCATCGCTGGTTAAGTTGTTGTGCGGCGATTGCGTCGCACGATTTATTTTCCCCGATAGAAGCGTCTGACGTTCTTCACGAAGTTTGCGTTTGGTCTTAAGCCTGTTTTGCTTCCTTGAAACGAAGCTTTTAATTGATTGAGGATTGGTTATGAATATTCTGACCTTGAACAGTAGCCTATTGATTGCCAGTGATGGTGCGGCGATAAACCCGCTACACGTTTCGGCGGATTTAGCACTTTGGACGCTGATTATTTTCGGTGGCCTGCTATTTCTATTGGGCAAGTTCGCTTGGAAGCCAATCATCGATGGGCTTAACTCGCGCGAGCAAGGCATCTCGGACAAAATGGACTCAGCCGATAAGGCCGAGCAACAAGCTCAAGCCAATCTCAAGCAGTACGAAGAGAAATTGGCTGGAGCAAACGATGAGGCTGCTGCTGTGATGGCCGAAGCGAAATCCGATGCCGACATGGCGAAGGAAAAGATCATCGCCGAAGCCAACGAGGAAGCAACACGTACGCGTCAGCGAGCCCTTGCCGACGTTGAAGCGGCTAAAAGTGCGGCGGTTCGCGAACTTGCCGAATCGTCAGTGGATACAGCGGTGGGGCTTGCCAGCAACATTGTTGGCCGCTCGTTGAACAAAGACGATCACGCGCAATTGATCGCTGATTCGGTCAAGCGATTCGCTGGACCTGGTGCTTAACTTCGGTGCTCAGAAAACTAACCGGACTACTCAAGACGTTTTCTCAAAACGGTGCTAACACAACCTTAGCGGTTCACGAAATGGCCAAGCAAGAAACAACCGAACGAATCACAACTGACCAACAGCAATTGGGCGATGTTTACGCCAAGGCGCTGTTCGGCGTAGGTGAAAAGTCTGGGAGTACAGAAGCCCTCATCACTGAACTTAAGGAGATTAACGAAGCGATCGCTGAACTTCCTCAGCTCAGAGACGCGTTAACGGCTCCGCAAATTGGCACCGATGAAAAGACGGCGTTGGTTGCGAAGGCATTCTCTGGAAAAACCAGCCCCGCGATGATGAACTTCCTCAAAGTGGTGGTTCAGAAAGATAGGTTTGCTTGTCTGCCTGCGGTTGCTGTTGCAGCACAGCAAATGCACGATCAATTGGCGGGCAAGATTCAAGCGACTTTGGTGACCGCCGAAGAAGTCGACACACCAACGCGTCAAAGTATCGCTAACGAACTTTCCAAGAAGCTTGGCAAGCAAGTCGAATTAGAAACGTCGGTTGATCCATCGATTATCGGCGGTGTCGTCGTTCGGGTCGGTGACACCGTGTACGACAGCAGCGTTGCCGGGCAACTACAACAGGTCCGAACAAAAGCTCTTAAAAAAGCTTCGGATGTGATCCGTGAACAGCTCAATCGGTTCACAAACGAAAATTAATGATACAACTCGGGCAACTCCCGACACCAAAGATAACATAGAAATTAACAACCCTTACTACCTTCAAACTTCATAGCGTTGAAGACGAGGATTCAGATGAAAATTAGTGCTGACGAAATCGCATCGGTCATCCAACAGGAAATCGAACAGTTCGAAAGTCAAATCGATGTCAGCGAAGTTGGCACCGTCCTAGAGGTCGGCGACGGTATCGCTCGTGTTCACGGATTGACCAATGTTGCGGCTGGCGAAATGGTAGAATTCCCTGGTGGAATCATCGGGCTGGCATTTAACCTTGAAGAATCATCCGTCGGTGTCATCATTCTGGGTGACTATCTGAAGATCAACGAAGGCGATAACGTCAAAGCGCTTGGCACGCTGTTGTCGGTCCCCGTTGGTGATGCGGTTGTCGGACGCGTGCTTGATCCGCTGGGGAATCCTCTCGATGGCAAAGGCCCTGTTAACTCATCCAAAACACGTCCTGTCGAAGTAATCGCCGCTGGCGTCGCCGAACGTCAACCGGTCAGCGAACCGATGGCGACAGGACTCAAAGCGGTCGATGCGATGACCCCAATCGGACGTGGTCAGCGTCAGTTGATCATTGGTGACCGCAAGACGGGAAAGACAGCGATCGCTTTAGACGCGATTTTGAACCAAAAAGGTTCCGGCGTTAAGTGTTTCTACGTCGCCGTTGGCCAGAAGGATTCTTCTGTGGCTGGCGTGATTAAGGAACTGACCGAACGCGGTGCGATGGACTACACCACCGTTATCGTTGCCGGTGCGTCGGCTCCTGCTCCACTTCAATACATTGCGCCCTATGCGGGCACCGCGATGGCCGAAGAGTTTATGTACAACGGCGGCCACTGCCTGATCGTTTACGATGACCTTTCAAAACAAGCCGTCGCCTACCGCGAGTTGTCGTTGCTGATGCGTCGTCCTCCAGGTCGTGAAGCCTACCCCGGCGACGTGTTTTATTGCCACAGTCGCTTGCTGGAACGCTCTTCTAAACTGAGCGA
>Ga0115031_1001973_pt1 | contig 15131 bp, 12 predicted proteins | sample Maine_Asex4_meta_FD_87301 | JGI IMG/M metagenome (GOLD analysis project Ga0115031, IMG submission 87301) | Marine algal microbial communities from Maine, USA - Maine_Asex4_metaG | ecosystem: Host-associated > Algae > Red algae > Unclassified | place: Maine, USA | collected 2015-01-05
CATGCTCCATGGGGTTCCGGCAGAATGGCATCTGCGGCATCGCCAGGCCGCGAGGAATCAGTTTCGTGATCGTCGTACCGTGGGCGGGAGTTGCGAGCGATCGTGGCGATGATTCCGACGATAGGAGTAGGACAATGCGAGCAATGACTCTGGACATGAGCCGCCGATCAGCGAGCGCGCAAGTGCGTGCCGTCGCTGTGGTCTGCGCAGTGGGCTTCCTCGCTGCGTGTGCAGGTTCGGAGGTGGCCGAGCCGACTCCGGAGACTGCGGTGACGACCCCTGCCTCGACCGAGCCAGTCGAAGAACCCGAGACCACAATCACCTCGACCACCACCACCACATCGACGACCACCACCACGCTGCCCGAACCGGTCGTCGACACCGTGCCCCCGACCACCGAGGATGGCGACCCCGCTCCTGAGACCACCGAGGCGGAGCCCCCCGACGAGCTGCCGGCCCCGACGAACACCATGTTCGACCCCGAGACAGTCGAAGGTGAGGTCGAGCTGGCGATGCTGAACGACTTGAGGTCGTTCGTCATCTGCTTGGAGGAGCTGCCTGCCTGCGACGTCGAAAAGGCAACCTCGTACGCTCTGCTGGCACACGCCGATGGCAATTCCGCATTGATGACTGGATGGAATGACGCTGGTTACGAGGCTCGAGACACCGATGACTACAACTTTCGGGTGGATGAGGTCGAGATGTTCGGCTCGGAAGCGATCGTGATGTATTGCGTCTGGGGTGGTACGCAGATCTTTCTGCCAGCGACCGATGATGCCCCGGAGGTCATCGTTGACGGCGAGTACTCATCGGCGCAACAGAAGGCTCTTCTCCAGCGCATCGGCGATATCTGGTTCGTCACTGCCAACGAGCTCGTGGAGGTATCGAAAGGCGAGGATGAGAACATATGCATATGAGACGGATGGTCCTGTGCTCCGTGTTTGTGATAGCGACAACTTTCCTCGGGCCACCGTCTTCTGCGGCGGCGGTGCCGCTCTCGTCGGCAGAGGGCGAGGTGCTGGCGTCGGTCACGGTCCCGGGCTACGACAACCCGCCGAACGCTGACAAGGCCGAAGGGGGCTACAAGAATCCATGTCTCGGAGAGGTGGACTTCGAAAGCCATGTGTCGCGGTCAACTGGTTTCGTGATGGACACCGTTGAAAGTGTCGCCTTCGAGGTCAACGGTGAGGCGATTACATCCGAGGTGTCGTCCAACCCGACCGGGTTGGGTTTTCATGCGAGCTTCGACCCGTCGTTCGAAGTCGAGTTCGTTCAGTGGATCACCGCGTGTGCTCCGTCTACTGAGTCCGTGCAGCTCGCATTTCAGCCCGGCTCGGTGAGAAGGTACTGGATCAGACGTCCCACGCCCGGAGCGATCGTTCCGGGTCTCTATGCCGAGCTCGTAGCAGGCCTCGAAGCGCCGACGGCCGTCTGGCCTCATGCCGACCCGGAGTTCGACTGGGTGTACGTCACGGTGGACAATGACCTCCGCATCGAACCGGTCGAGCCGGACGATATTGACATCACCATTGGCAACCTCGTTGGCTCTGTGTACGTGCAACTCACAGCAACTCCGAGCCACATCACATTCAACCCCGGAGAGCCGGGGTCGCCCGGCGTTCCTTGTACTTATGAGCAGGCGACGGCACCGTCCTCGATGGACTTCTCGAGTTCGTGTGTCTACACATACGCGAACTCGTCGTCGATCGGCACTGAGGTCGCCAATCACTTCGTGACCACGACGACGATGTACTGGGATGTCACCGCAAACGTGCCACTGACGTACTCGGACCCCGAGTCGTGGCGTCGTGAGACGATTCAGGTCGCTGCGGTGCAATCCCTCGAGATCGGGATTCCGGGGTAACACGACGGTCTCGCAAGGCGCGAGCACGCACGACGGCCCGGTCACCGTCATGCTCGACGTGTGAACCGCAAGCATGGTGACAGGCACACCACGACCGCCGCACACCATGACCAAGGCTCGGGTTCGACTGACGGCCACCAGGTAGCCGTGTTCACCGTCAGAACTGGTCGGCGGGGATGGCGAAGAGATCGTCGGCGCCGGCCATGACTGCGGCTGCGAGGCCCGATGTCGACGGCAGGATCTGCTCGCCGAAGAACCGGGCACTGACGATCTTGATGTCATAGAACGCCTGGTCGTCATCGCTGGCATCGCCGCCATCGATCTTGGCCTGCGCGGCGAGGGCTGCCTTGCCGCACAACGCCCCGCACAACGCTGTGCCGAGGAGCCGGGTGTACGGCGTCGCGCCGCCGAGCTTGTCGAGGGTGCTGTCGTTGGCAATGAGCCAGTCGCCAGCGCGACGGGCGTCGTCGAAACTCTCCGCGAGCTGTTCGGCGAACCGCTTCGTCGCAGGTGCGGCCGCCAGTGCCGCAACGGTGTCATCGAAGCTGGCGATGAACTGGTTCACCGTGCTGCCCTGGTCTCCGCCGAGCTTGCGCATCACGAGATCCTGACCCTGGATGCCGTTGGTGCCCTCATAGATCGCAGCGATGCGAACGTCGCGCAGGTATTGCGCGGCGCCGGTCTCTTCGACGTATCCCATGCCACCGAAGATCTGCACGGCGATCGAGGTCAGTTCGTTGCCGACGTCGGCGCCGATCGACTTCGACATCGGGATGAGCAACGCTGCAAGTCGCTCGGACCATTCGGCGATTTCCGGGTCGGTCGAACGCGACCGATCGAGCATGGCACCGTTGAAGTACATCAGGTACCGCATTGCGTCGATCCACGACCGTTGCGTCATCAGCATCCGGCGCACGTCCGGATGGTCGATGATCGGGCTCTGCACACCGCGCTCGGCGCCGGGCGCAGTGCCCTGCAAGCGCTCGTGGGCGTAGGCCAGGCTGTGCTGATAGGCCATCTCGGCGATCGACAGCCCTTGCAGGCCGACGGAGAGACGGGCGTTGTTCATCATCGTGAACATGTTCGCCATGCCGGTGAACTCATCGCCGACCAGCCAGCCGATGGCGCCGGCTTCGTGCACGTTCTGCTTCTCGCCAAAGCTCAACACGCATGTCGGAGAGCCGTGGATGCCCAGCTTGTGCTCGATCGAGACGACTTCGACGTCGTTGCGATCGCCGAGCGAACCATCGTCGTTCGGGATGAACTTCGGCACGAGGAACATCGAGATGCCACGAGTGCCGGGCTTGGCGTCGGGGGTGCGAGCAAGGACGAGGTGGACGATGTTGTCGGTCAGGTCTTGCTCGCCGTGTGTGATCCAGATCTTCGTTCCGCTGATCGCATACGAGCCATCGTCGCGACCGGTCGGCACAGCCTTGGTTGCCACCGCCCCGACGTCGGAGCCGGCCTGAGGCTCTGACAGGTTCATCGTGCCCGACCACTCACCGGTCAGCATCTTGGGCAGGTACGTGGCCTTCATCTCGTCGGACCCGTGATGCTGGAGTGCGTCGATCGAGCCCTGGGTCAGCAGGTTGCACAACGAGAACGCCATGTTGCCGCTCGTGAACATCTCCTGCACAGCAAGTGCGACGAGCCAGGGGAATCCGCCACCACCGAAGTCGGGCTCGAACGGGATTGCGTTGAAGCCGGACTCGACGAGCTTGGCGTAGGCGGCGCGGAACGACTCGGGTGTCGTGACCGCTGCCCAACCGTCGTCGGTGTCGCTCCCGGCGATCAGCTGAGCGCCGATCCGGTCGCCGTCGACGTTGGTCGGCGCGATCACCTCTGCGGCGAATCGGCCGACCTCGTCGAGAACGGCGAACACCATGTCGGCCTCGACGTGGCTGAAATCGTCGAGGGCGAGCAGGCTTGGCAGATCGCAGACACCTTCGAAGGCGAACCTGATGTCACGGAGCGGTGGCGCGTACTCGGTCATGCATCCCATTGGATCAGAAACGGCACCCGTTGGCTACCCGCCGGTAACGAACCGGACGAGCAAAGCCCCGATGGTGGCGCTGGCCGTCCATCTCGTGAGGCAGGCGCATCCCCGAGGCGCACCCACGTCGTGTGTTCAGGTCGGAAAGCCGGGGACACCCTCATCGAGCTGGACGCCGGCGCTGTTCAAGAAGCCCGACACGAGGCGGTAGAAGCCGGCGACGACGAGCAGCTCGACGAGTTCGGGTTCGGACCATCGACTCGCCAACCGCTCCCACGTTGCATCGCTGACGCAGTCGTCGGCACCGAGCTCGTCGGCCATCGAGATGAGATCCCGATCGCCGGCGGACCAGGTGTGGGCGTCGGGAGCGCGGGTGAGGGCTGCGATCTCGTCATCGGTCAGCCCGCACCGCTTGCCGATGATCGTGTGCTGCCCGAACTCATACTTGGCCTGTGCGTTCCAGCCGATCCGCAAGATGACGAGTTCGCGCTCGCGCTCTGGCAGTAAGCCCTTGTTCAACAGAAAGCCGCCGAGCAGGTTGAACCGCTTGAGCAGCTTCGGATGTCGCCCGAGCACCCCGAAGATGTTCAGCGGTGTCCCGTCGTGGGTGAGCGCCCCCTCCAAGATCTGCGCGAGCTCGGGGTCGACCGTTCCGCCTGATCGGTCGCCGCTGAGGTCGACAGGGGCAATACGGGGCTCGGTCGGTCGCTCGGTCATCGTCACACCGTACGAACTGGCCTTCCGCCGGCGCGACTCAGGGCTCTCCGAGTCACTGCTCCCGAGGTCATTGCGTCGTCCGGATTCGTGTCGGCCCATGCGCTGTTGGTCGATCTGTGTGCTGACACAAATCGGAGGCTCGACACCTGGGTCAGCGAACAGGCTGACAATCGATCTGTCTGCTGACACAAACGCAGAAGGGAGCGCTGGAGCAGAAGGATGGGCAGGGCGGAAGGGGGAGCGCGGCGCAGTCGGGTCAGTGGGTGTTGGTGCGGTCGCGTCGGGTCAGGAACCACGACACGACGAACACGAGGGAGAACAGCCAGATGAACGGACCGTCGCCGAGTGAGAGGTACCACGTGCTGCCCGTGCGCAACTCGACGTCGGCGTACACCACGGTCTGCTCGCTCACCGACGTGCGCTGCAGCACATCGCCATCGCTGTTGATGATGGCCGTGAAGCCGGTCGGCGCCGCCTGCACCACCCAGCGGCCGGTCTCGATTGCGCGGAGTCGGCTCGAAGCGACCTGCTGGGTCTGCACGATCGTTCCCGTGTAGCTCGCTCCGTTGGTCGGGTTGAGAATGACCGTCGCACCGTCCTTCACGCCCTCGCGAGCGCGTCCGCCGAAGAAGACTTCCCACGAGATGACGGTCGCCATCTGGACCGAGTCGGCGCGGCCTTCGATCGGCACGTCGAGCACCGCCCGTTCGGTGCCGGCCACGGCTTCGCCGACCTGATCGACTGCGCTGGTGATCTGCTCCAACACGCCGCGCAGCGGCACGTACTCGCCGAACGGCACACGACGGACCTTGTCGTAGCGAGTGCCCAGTTCACCGTCGGGCAGCACGACGATGTGAGCATTCGTGTAGCGACGTGCAGTCGGCTCGTCGACTTGGGCGTCTTCGGTGATACCAACCGCGATCGGCACTCCGAGGCGCGCTGCTTCAGCTGCCACCTGGTCGCGGATCGGCGACGTGTCGAACCCCTCGAACTCCGGGGTGCTCGGACGATCGTTCACGTCGATCGTGTTCTCGGGCCACAGAATGAAGTCGAGCTGGCGATCAGGCGAGATCGACGCGGTTGCTTCGAGGTGGCGCTCGGTGACCAACGACGATGGGACCTCGAGGGCCGACGTGCCCTGCTTGCCACCACCCTGCACCGCCGCGACCGACAGCACCTCGCCGGTTGCCTGGCCGCTGGGCGCGAAGAGCGAGATCACGACGACCGCAGCAACTGCGAAGCGCCCGACGAGGTTGGGGACGGCGCTGTGATCACGGCGACGGAGGCTGCCGAGCGCGTACACGGAGCGCCGTCGGTCGGCGAGGGCCATCCCGATCTGGAACACGACCCAGGTGAGCAGGATCACGCCACCGACTCGGGCGACGGGGGCCAGCGGGCCGGCGACTTGCGACACGCCCATCGTTGCCAACGGCACGCCGCCGAAGGGGAACGAGAGTCGCAGTGCTTCGACGAGCGTGTGCGCGGCGGGCCGGCCGATGACGCGCCACCGTCCCGTCGGCGCGAGTGCCGCCGCGATGGCGTGGTAGCTCGTGAAGATCAGCCCCGCAGCGATGTAACCGGGGGGTGTGAGCTGGACCATCCATCCCATGCCGAGGTACATCCAGCCAGCACCGAAGAGCGCTCCGAGACGAAGTCGCTCCCAGCGGGTCGGCTGGGCTCCGAGACAGATGTCGAACACGATGACGCCGACGATCGCGAGCGGCCAGAAACCCCAGGGGGGCAGGGAGAGTGCCGTCAGCGCGCCTGCGCCGAGAGCGAGGGCGGGCCGGGCGATACGTGCGTGCAACGGGCGTCGAGGCGACGCTGCGATGGGCTCGAGGCTGTCGCGATCATTCCCTGTCATTCAGCCACTCCGCCGAGACTGCCGACGAGGTCGCCGGCGTCTGTGGTCAAGCCAACTCGAGGTTGACGACGATGCGTTGGCGGACCGACCCGGGTGGGTGGCACGCGAAGAGTGTGGCGGTCGGTGTGGTGGTCTGATCGACGATCCAGATGGCGTTGGGCTCGACGATCTGCGTGCCCGTGACGACGTAGTCGATGGGGCCTGTTCCCGTGTTGAATTGGACGATGTCGCCCGCCACGAGTTGATCGATGTTGCGGAACGGACCGCCGTGGCTCGTGCGGTGCGCTGCCACGACGACGTTGCCGACTTGGCCAGGCATTGCCGTTCCCGGCCAGTGACCGGGACCGTTGTCGAGCGTGGTGAGGCGAATGCCCTCGAGCAGTGGCTCGCTGACACCGAGTTTGGGGATCGAGATGCTGCCGAGCTGGATCTGCTCTTCGGCGGCACGGGGGTCGGGTGGCGGAGCAATCGGCTGGACTGGCTGTTCAGGCAGTGTGGCCGGAACCGTCGTGGTCGATTCCGTCGTGGATGTGGTGGTGGTCCGCTTGACCGTGGTCGTGGTGGTTCGCTTGACCGTGGTCGGCGCATTGGTCGTTGCGGGAAGGACCGTGGAGGCCGACGACTGGATGAACACCGGTGACGTGGTGGTCGGTGCATCAGTGGTCGTGGCGACCGTGTCGGTGGTCTCGTTGTCGGTCGAGATCGTGTCGGCGTCGCCACCGACGCCCATGAGCAGCACGGCGCCGACGATCAGTGCGGGTACTGCGACGAGCGCGGCAATGATCCCGGACCGCCTTGCTGGTTGGTCCGGCTCGGGCTCGTGAGACGTGAACGATTCCATGACGCTTTTAGTGTGGCAGAGAACGGAGGTGTTCCGCTGCTCGTTCTCCGAATGTTGTCCCTTGCCGGATGCAAGCCGGGACACCGATGCCGCGGTAACCCGCCCCGGCGACGAAGATTCCGGCCGGCAGCGCCGCTTCCACTGCATCGACCCAGCGTGCGTGATGTGGACGGTACTGGGCAAAGGCGCCAGGCCAGCGGCTGATTCGGACCTCGAGCGGGCTGAAACGCGTACCGAGGTGCAGCGCCAAATCATCGATCACACGTTCGACGATTTCGTCATCGGTGAGCTGCAGTACCGGCTGGCCGTCCCGGCCGAGCGATACCCGCAGGATCTGCCCGCCGCCAGGAGGCCGCCAATGCGCCCACTTCTGGGTTCCGAATGATGCTGCGGTCACGGTGCGCTGGACGGGCTTCGGAACGAGATATCCGCTGCGGCCGACCAAGTCGTCGGGCCACTCGTCATCGCCGACGTGCAGGGTGACCATCACGACATCGGAGGTCTCGGCCGTGGCGAGGAGGCGCGCAGCTTCAGGCGCGACTGCACCGAGCAACTTGCCGGCCACGATCGATGGTGTCGCCACGATCACGGCGTCGAAGCGCTGCCCGTCGACGTCGTACCGTCCGGCACCGGCGGCACTGGCGGCACCGGCCGTGCGTGTTCGGGTGTGGGTGATCGACTGGATTGCGTGCCCGAGCTGCAGCGTGCCTCCACCGGCGATGACTGCGTCGGCCGTTGCTCGCGCCAGGCCTGCGACACCCGTACGCGGCGCGGCGAAGATCGGGGCGGCGTTTGCTGTTGCGGTACCAGCGGCCTGGCGCGTGGACCGTGCGCCCAGCAACATGCTGCGATGACTTCGGGCCAGTGCAGCCAGTTGGGGTACCTCGGCGAGGCTGAACCGGTCCGTGTCGGTCGCGTAGATGCTGCCGACAAGAGCATCGACCATCCGCTCATGGACCTCGTTTCCAAACCGGGCCCGAACGAAGTCGCCGATCGAGTCCGAGTCGAGCGAAGTACGCGGCAGCAACGGTTCGAGCGCAGCGCGAGCCTTGCCCCGCCAGCTCAGCAGACCGGTTCGCGCCATCGGCAACAACTTGCCCGGTACGCCGAGGAGCAGACCGTCGGGAATCGGGTGGAGTGAGTCGAACCACACTGCGGCGCCGACCGATTCGGGGTGCACCAACGAGGGTGCCAGACCGACTTCGCCCGCCAGCCGAGTGGCATCGGGTACCCGGGAGAGAAAGGCGTCGGCCCCCTCGTCGATGTCATCGATCCCTGCGAACGGGCTGGAGCGGATGCGGCCACCGACGATGTCGGCCTGCTCGAACAGCGTGACGTCGCACTGCTCGTTGTTGGCGATCTGGTGTGCCGCTGCAAGGCCGGCGATGCCACCGCCGACGACGGCAATGGAGCCGGTCATCGTCGTCGAGGGTACGCCGCGAACAACCGCTCTCGGTTCGCGTACCGTGGGCGACGATGATTCCTCTGTTCGGTCCCGACACGGCGTTGCTGCTGATCGATGTCCAAGTCGGCGTCGACGCCCTCGAACACTGGGGCGGGCCGACCGGGCGCCGCAACAACCCCGATGCCGAGTCCGTCATGGCAGGCATGCTCGCTGCGTGGCGAGCTGCTGGCCGAACAGTTGCGTTCACCCGGCACGATTCCCGCGAGGCCGCCTCGCCTCTCACGTTCTCGTTGCCGAGCGGCGCCCAGAAGCAAGGTTTCGAACCGGGTGGTGACGACATCGTCGTGTCGAAAGACGTGAACAGCGGTTTCATCGGAACCTCGCTCGAAGTCGACCTCCGGCGGCGCGGCATCGGCAGGCTCGTCATTGCGGGATTCTTCACGAACTTCTGCGTCGATACGACAACACGGATGGCCGGCAATCTGGGTTTCGACACCTACCTCGTTCACGACGGTTGCGCGACGACCAACCGAGTGGGTCCCGACGGCGTCGACCACGATCCGGAACTGGTCCACCAGATGAGCATCGCCAATCTGCACGGCGAGTTCTGCACCGCAATCACCGGCGACGATGCCTGCGGCCTGCTCGTCGCCGACGCCACCCACCTCGAACGAGCCCAGGGAAACGAATGATGAACGATCCGATTGCCTTCGTCGCCTCGACGTCAGCGCCGCTCCGACGCGTTGCGATGCGTCGACCAGGAGCAATTCTGACCGCTGATCATGAACGCTGGCACTACACCCGGCCGATCGATGCCGAAGCGCTCACCGATCAGTACGACCAATTCGTGGAACTCGTCAAGGCAAGCGGTGCCGAGATCGTCTGGCTTCCCGAGGCCGACGACGACGACCTTGCCGACTCGGTGTTCACCTACGACCCATCCTTCGTCGTGCCGGGTGGAGCAGTCGTCCTGCGCGCCGGCAAACCGCTGCGCGCCGGAGAAGCCGACCTGCACGCCCGGTTCTATGAGGCGGAGGCGATCCCCATCCTCGGCCGGATCGAGGCGCCCGGCACCTTCGAGGGCGGCGACAGTTTCTGGCTCGACGACACGACCCTCGCCGTCGGTCGCGGTTTCCGCACCAATCAGTCGGGCATCGATCAGATGGCTGCGATCCTGGCGCCGTTGGGCATCGAACTCGACGTCTATGACCTGCCGTACCACCTCGGGCCCGACGCGTGCCTCCACCTGATGTCGGTCGTCAGTGCCCTCGACGCCGACCTCGCCCTCGTCCATCCGCCTTTGATGCCGACCGCACTTCACCAGCGAATGATCGAGATGGGCTACACGCTCCTCGAGGCGCCCGCTGACGAGTTCGACGCCAGCCTCGGCCTGAACCTGAACGTGCTGGCGACCGGGCCCCGCAAGGTCATCGCCGTCGGCGGCTTCCCGGGCACCCTGCAGCTGATGCGCGACGCCGGTTGTGAGGTGTCGACATTTGTTGCCGACGAACTCTGCATCCCGTGCGAAGGCGGCCCTACCTGCCTGACACGCCCACTCCTGCGGGGGTAAACGGTCACGTTGTGCCAGGCACAACGTGACCGGTCAGGCCAGGTCGGCGACGCGACGTGCCAGGGCCGCCATGATCGACGGCTCGTCGTTGACGCACGCCGTTCGGTCGAACCCGAGGCCGACCTGCTCGGCTCGCTGTGAGGCTTCGATGTCCAGGTCGAACAGGACTTCGAGGTGGTCGGCGACGAAGCCGACAGCACTGACGATCACTCCGCCGACTTGATCGTCGGTACCGAGACCGTCGATGACATCGAGGATGTCGGGGCCGATCCACGGCTCGGGCGTCCGTCCCGCCGACTGCCAGGCAATCGTCCAATCCTCGCCCTCGACGAGCCCGAGCTTTGCTGCAACGGCCTCAGCGGTCGAGCGCAGTTCATCCGGGTACGGGTCGCCTGCGTCGATGATCCGCTGCGGTAACGAGTGGGCGGTGAACAACACGCGGACCGAACCGTCGACGTCGGCACGCATCGTTGCGAGACGTTCCTTCAGATCGGCGGCGAGGAAGTCGACGAATGCCGCCTCGGTCGCCCAGCTCTCGACGCCGGCAACCGGGGTGTCGGTGCCGGCGTCGGTGACGCCCTGACGCGTCCGATCGAGGTACTGGCCGATCGAGTACGACGAGAAGTGCGGCGCGAGCACGAGGCCGATCAACTTGGAAAAGCCGGCCGCAGCGAGTTCGGCGCTGGCGACTTCGACCTTCGGGTCAGCGTGCTTCAGGCCGAGGGTGACATGGAAGCGATCGGGTTCGATCTCGTCGAGTGCTGCCTGCAGACCGTCGCGCTGGTCTTCGGTGAGTTGGGCGAGTGGGGAGATCCCCCCGATCGCGTCGTAGCGAGCGACGAGGTCGGCGAGCGCCTCGGGAGTCGGGGGACGTCCGCGGCGGATGTCGGTGTAGTACGGCTCGACCTCGTCGGGCGAGCGAGGTGTCCCGTATGCCATCAGGACGACGCCGATTCGGTCTGCATTCTCTGTCACGCCGACAGCATGCCCCGAAAGCTCCCGACTTGCCCTCACCGTAACCAGTTACGCTGCGGGGTCTGACCCCGGAACGTAACCAGTTACGCCGTGGGGTCTGACCCCAAAACGTAATTGGTTGCTGCGGTGCGTTCGTGGACGAGGTCGACAACGGCTTGGAGCACGCTGGGGTCGCTGTGCTGGTGGACCCCGTGGCCGAGGTTGAAGATGTGGCCCGGGTGGCCGCCGTTGTCGGCCAGGACCGCTTCGGCGCCTGCGACGGCGGGTTCGACGCCCGCCAGCACGAGCGACGGGTCGAGGTTGCCCTGCACGACGAGGTCGTCACCGAGACGCGAGCGGGCGTCGGTGATCGTGGTCCGCCAGTCGAGCCCGAGCACCCGATTGCCAACCGTGTTCATCGACTCGAGCAAGTGATCGCAACCGATCCCGAAGTGGATGCCGGGCACGTCGGGATGGCGTTCGGCGAGTTCGGTGAAGACGCGGAGCGAATGGGGGAGCACGAAGTGTTCGTAGTCAGCCCGACTCAGCGAACCGGCCCACGAGTCGAACAGTTGGAACGCTCGGGCGCCATGCTGGAGTTGGGCGTCGATGAACGTCACAGCACTCGTGGCCAGTCGTTCCATCACATCGCCGAACAGCACCGGGTCGGTGTGCATCATCGCCTTGGTGTATCGGTAGTCCTTCGACGGTCGCCCTTCGATCAGGTAGCTGCCGACGGTGAACGGGGCGCCGGCGAAGGCGAGGAGCGGCACGTCGTCGGAGAGTTCGGCCACGAGGAGGTCGACGGTGTCGATGACGTAGCTGATGTCGTCCCAGTCGAGCGGCCGCAGCCGGTCGAGGTCGGTGCGAGTCCGGAACGGTTGCTCGGCAACCGGACCCGTGCCCGGCTGGACGTCGATGCCGAATCCGACGGCGTGCGGCGGGACGACGATGTCGCTGTAGAGGACCGCAGCATCGACGCCATAGCGCTTGACTGGCTGCAGAGTGATCTCGGTGGACACGTCCGGCTTCTTGATCGCATGCAGGATCGAACCCTCGCCACGCACCTCGTGGTACTCGGGCAGCGATCGGCCTGCCTGGCGCATGAACCACACCGGTGTGTGCTGAGCCGGTTCGCCGTTGGCTGCTGCGATGAAGGGAGCGCTGTCAGACATGCTCCAGCGAGGGTATCGGTAGGAATTGTTCGACGAGTCCGGTCCGCGTCGAAGGACCAGAACGGTAGTATTTCCGTCCTCAATTATGACGCAGCAGCACCCTGACCTCGCTGACGAACAGGCACACATCGACCACTGCTATGCCTGTCTGGAATCCAGCCGCATGGCGGCATTTCGCGTCCGCGGACTGAACGAGGCCAGCACCGGGGGCACCTTCCAGGCGCGCTTCGAACGCAACGCCTTCGACGAACAGTTGGTCCGTCGGCTCGAAGAACTCGAACTCGGCGACGCCTCGTTGGTGTTCGGCCGGATCGATCGCTACGCAGAGTCACCTGACCAACTCGAGGCCTTCCACATCGGGCGGTTGGCGGTCGCTGACGAGGATCGTGAGCCCGTCGTCGTCGACTGGCGCGCTCCGGTTGCTGAACCCTTCTACCGGGCCACCGGACGCGACTCGATGGGGTTGGCACGGCGTCGCCACTTCATCATCGAGAGTCGCGATCTGTTGGGCATCGAAGACGAGCTCTTCGGCGACGGTCACCTCGGTCTCGGCCACGACGAAGGTCTCGGCGGCGCCACGAGCGACACGGTGATCACCAGCGACGGGGTCGTCGCCGCCGACTCGGGCCTGCGCGGCTACTCGACGCTGCTCGCCGCGCTCGAACGGGGCCGAACCGGCACGCTCGGCGACATCGTCGCCACGATCCAGGGCGAGCAGGACGAGATCATCCGCTCGCCGCAACACGGGGTCCTCGTGGTCCAGGGAGGCCCCGGCACCGGCAAGACCGTCGTCGCGCTGCACCGTGCTGCGTATCTGCTGTACACCCACCGTTTCCCGCTCGAAGACCAGGGTGTACTCGTCATCGGGCCGAACCGGGTGTTCCTGCGCTACATCGAACGGGTACTTCCATCGCTCGGCGAGGCAGGGGTGCAACAAGCCGTGTTGGCCGACCTAATTCCTGGAGTCCAGTTCCGCCGCCCAGACGAGCCGGGAGACGGCCGGGACACGACGAAGGTCAAGGGCGAGGACCGGATGTCTGATCTGATCGACAACGCAATCGCCGATCGCAAGCGTCCGCTGCGTGCCGATCTCGAGATGCCGTTCGGCGCCGGGTTCGTGCGCTTGCGTGCCGAGGAATCCGCTCGGATCGTGCGGAATGCGAAGCGTCGGTTCAAGCGCCACAACGCCGGCCGCCGTGTCGTCGAAGGTGAGTTCTGGTCGGCCCTCGCTGACTCGTACCACGACCCAGAAGTCGGTCCCCGTGCCGTAAAGGACGCACTGCGCCACACGCCAGAGGCACGCGCTGCGCTCGACACGATGTGGCCGCTGCTCACCCCGGCGCAACTGCTGCACGACCTGTTCGGATCGCGGGCGCTCCTCAAGCTCGCAGCACGTCGTGTGATGACCGAGGCCGAGGCTCTGACGCTGTACCGCGAGCGGTCCGAAACGGTCGACGACGTGCGCTGGACACTGTCCGACGTCGCACTGCTCGACGACGCGCGCGACGTGCTCGGACCGAAGCCCAGCAAGGGCGGCAAGATCGACGACCTCGACGAGATCCGGACCTACGGCCACATCGTGATCGACGAAGTCCAGGACCTCACGCCGATGCAGTTGAAGATGGCGACTCGGCGCTCCCTGAACGGTGCAATGACCATCGTCGGCGACCTTGCCCAAGCGACCGGTCCGCTTGCGCCTGACGAGTGGGACGACGTGCTCGCCCACCTCCCGGACCGCAAACCGGCTCGGGTGATCGGCCTCTCCGTCGGGTACCGCATTCCCGGGCAGATCATGGAGTTGGCGACCAAGGTGATGGCGGTAGCGACGCCATCGCTACGAGCGCCGGACTCGGTGCGTGTCGGCGACGTCTCACCGTCGATCGTCAGGGCGCCGTCGACCGAACTGCTCGGCAAGACCGTTGCCGACGAGGTGCTGTCGATGGCGGCGGCGATTCCCGGATCCAGCCTCGGCGTCGTGGCGCCCGACGGGATGATCACGGACCTGTCAGTAGCGCTCGACGCGGCCGGTATCGACCACGGCACGGCGACTCGTACAGGCCTCGACGCCGGCGTCACACTGGTGCCGGTGAGCGTGGTCAAAGGCCTGGAACTCGACGGCGTGGTCGTGGTCGAGCCGTCACAGATCGTCGACAGCATCGAGCACGGGATGCGTGCGCTCTACGTCGCACTCACCCGCAGCACGCAACGCCTCACCGTCGTTCACGCAGACGGACTGCCCGCACCGCTGCGCTGAATAACGTCACGTTCGTGCCTGTCCGATTCGTCCCCGGGCAAAGTGGGACAGGGCAATCTGTTCGACCGTCTTGCGTTGCGATGTGACGGGTCAGCGGTCGCCGGTGAACTTGTCGACGAGGTCGGTGAGGAGGCCGAACGCCTTGTCGGCGTCGGCGGGCCGCTTGCGTTCGACGGCGATCTGCGCCATGTCGATCGTGGCCCCGAGGCCGTTGAGCAGTTCGGGCCTTTCGGCTTCGATCTCCGGGCGGATTCGGTCCCAGATCTGCTCGATACGAGTCAGCGTCGCGTCGTCGTCGCCGCCCTCGGCGATCTGTGACCCGAGACGGCTCATCTCGATCGACAGGTCCGGCAGGAGGTCTGCAGCGGAGCCGGTGAGCGCCACAGTCGGAACCGGTGCGTCGGGATCGACGATCGTGCCGCCATCGAGTGGGGTCGCACTGTCCAAGGCGGGTTCGGCGCCGTCAGGCACGTCGGTGACGTCGACGGTGTCGG
>Ga0115031_1001980_pt1 | contig 15113 bp, 12 predicted proteins | sample Maine_Asex4_meta_FD_87301 | JGI IMG/M metagenome (GOLD analysis project Ga0115031, IMG submission 87301) | Marine algal microbial communities from Maine, USA - Maine_Asex4_metaG | ecosystem: Host-associated > Algae > Red algae > Unclassified | place: Maine, USA | collected 2015-01-05
CCTCCCGATCGGCGGCTGCGGCTGGCCGCCTGCGACGCGCCACTCGAGGCGAACGTGGCCGGCAGCGGACCGGTGCGCGGCCGGCAGAGCGTGGAGGTGACGTGCACCGGCACCGCCGCCTGGCGGGTGCGGGTGAGCGCCACGGTCAGCGAGGCGGCGGAGGTCTGGGCGCTGGCCCGCCCGGTGCGCCGCGGCGAGGTGCTCACGGCGGACCTGGTGCAGCGCGAACACGTACGGCTCGGCACCCGCGATGCGCAGGCATTGCGCGTCGGTAGCGCCGGCGACGAAATCGTGCGCATCGATCCGGACCGCCCGGACGCGTCCCTGCAGCCACTGCTCGGCCGGGTGTTCTCGCGCGGTGCGGGCGCCGGTCGGTTGCTGGACCGACGTGCCCTGGAAGCGCCCGTGCTGGTGGAGCGCGGACGGCAGGTGCGGATGAGCTATCGCGGTCCGGGCGTGGCGATCGATGCGATGGGCACGGCTCTTGCCGACGGACGGCTGGGGCAACGTATCCGGGTCGAGAACGGTGTCACCGGCGTTGCCGTCGATGCGACGGTCGCATCCAGAGACGAGGTCACCATCAGATGAACGGATCGGACATGAAGGGCACAGATGTGAACGGGGCGGGCATCGAGGGGTCGGGCTTGAAAAGTTCCGGCAGGAAAGGGTCGGGGCCGAACGGCCGGTCCGGCGGAGGTGCCGCACCCGATTCCCCGTTCGCGAGCCTTCGTCAGGCCCTGTTCGAGCTGCACGAATCGTTGCAGCGCGAAGCGCGCGCGCTGGCCCAGGGCGACGCGGTGGCGCTGGAGCGGCTCGCGGGCGAGAAGCAGGGGTTGCTGGACGGGGTCGAATGGGCGCTGCCGCGCGACGGTGCGGTGCTGCCGGACGATCTGCTCGAGACGCTGCACGCGTGCCGGGCGGGCAATCGCGAGAACGCGGAAGCGGTCGCCACGCGACTGTCGGCAACGCGTGACACGCTGCGCCGCATCGGCCGCCTGGTCGGACTCGAACGCTCCATCGTGTACCGCTCGGACGGCGAACTCGAGGACCTGTGCGCCGGCCGTCGCCTGGGATCCTACTGAGAGGGATCCTTGCCGGGAACGGGGTCGTGCCGAGGCATCAGCGGTGCGATGGCCGATCGGCCGGCACGTCGGACGCCGGTCCGGGTCGCGATGGTCCGGAGCCCGTCACGGGCTCGTCGCGTTCGGCGCCGGCACGTACCGCACGACCGCCCGCCAGCCATCCCGCCAGCGGTTCGCGGGCCACGACGGGTGCCGGCGCCTGCAGGCTCGCGGGCGATGCCGCGCAGGCTCGCCCGGCGGGGATCGGCGGCGTGTAGCCGCTGACCCAGGTCTCCAGCCGTTCCAGGTCGTCGCGCACCAGCGAGCCGTCGTCCGAGGGGTGCAGGCAGAGCACGTCGGCACTCACGATCTCGCCGCTGTTGCCGTGGCACACCTGGAGATCGACGCGAAGCTCCTCGCCAAGGCGGGTGGCGTGCACGCTCAATGAGCGATCGTGCCGACCGAGTGACGCCGGTGCACGCTCCACCCGACGTGCATCCGTGCCGTGCACGCGCGACAGCATGCCGCTCAGCAGGAAGGTGACATCCTGGGCGCGGCGATCGCCGTTTCCGGCGGAGATCAGGTACAGGACCGCGCCGTCCCGACCGGGGCCCGGGTCGTCACGGTGGCGCGTCGCGCCGGACGGCGTACCGCTCGGCCGACCCTCCACGCGAAAGCCGGAGCGGCGTTCGTCCGCCGGGTGGGCCAGGTCGCCGTACGGGTGGGCCGCATCCGTCTCGCCGGGCTCGACGAAGCGGGGCGTGTAACTGCCGGACACCAGCTGGATGCGCAGGGAGGCGCCGGTGTGGTGCGCGTAGTGCTCCCGCAGCCGATCACGCAGCCGCTTCGCCAGGACCCGTACCGACGGGTCGGTCTGGGGGTCGAAATCGCTCGCCTTGCCCAGGGCGTCGACACCGATGGTGTAGGCCTTGATGCGCTCCGACTCGCCCTGCAGCGTCTGCTCGACCACGTAGCGCAGGAAGGACGACATCTGCGGTGCGCGCGTGAATGTCGGCTGGAGCAGGAGTTGCTCCAGCGCTGCACGGATGCGCGTCGCGTCCGCGGCCGTACCCGGTAGTGGTTCGTTGCTCAAGCATGTCTCCCTGCCGCGCGGAATGAGCCGCCCGTCGTGAAACGGTTAGCGACACGCGTCCACAGGTTCTGCGTTACCGTTGTACGAAACACGCGTCCGCTGCAAATGTTGCCGATCCGGCAAGGTCCGGCTTCAGGTCGCCGTCCGGCAGGGTCCGGGTGTCGATCCGGGCACGTCGCCATCCTGCTGGTACTGCAGGATCGCGGCCAGCAGCGTCTCGCGGGCACAGCCGTTGCGTGTGACCAGCCAGCGCCCCAGCCAGCGGCGCCAGGCCGTCCCCGCATCGACGATCGGCAGGGCGATCGCCCAGTGGTCGGCGTTCAGCACGGCGAGCAGGTCGCCGTGCGGCAGCAGGGCGTCGCGTGCCACGACCTGGCCGTCGTTGTGCGGATCGGTGCGAGCCAGGCGGCGATGACCGGGGCGCAGTATCCGGGAGACGCGTGCGGGCTCCGGTGCGCCCGCGACGCTGGCGCACCGGATGCCGTCCGGCAACGGGTGGGCCGCCAGGTGAGCGGCGCGTGCCGATGGTTCCAGATCGTCCACCGCCCGGCCATCGCCCGCGCCACGGCCCGGCAGCGGTGCCCACCGCAGCAGCCGCTCCAGCGGCTCGGGCGTGTCCGCGGCCAGCGGCGTGCCGTGCACGACGCCGGACAGGCTGGTCAGCGAGCGGATCGCCTGGTGGGTGTCCGGGTGGTTGGCGAGCAGGTGCAGCGCATCGGTGCACCCCTTGGAGTACCCGATCAGATGGAGCGGTTCGCCGTGTTCGGACGCCGCGTCCAGCACATGCCGGCGCAGCAGCCGCGCGTTGGCGTCGCTGCCCGAGCGGCCGTTGACCCAGGCCACGCGCAGGCGGTAGCCGTGCGGTGCGAGCGCGCGCCTGGCGGTGGCCATCGGTGCCACGACGGGGCGTACGGCGTCGGCCAGCAAGCCCGGCACCAGCAGGCAGGGAGCAATGCGGGCCGGATAGTGCAGCGTCACCCGTCGCACCGCCGCGGCATCGGGCTCACCCCGCTGCCACAGGTCGCGCTGCAGGGCGGTCGATGCGTGCGGCCCGTCGTCGTCGCCGGCGGCGGCGACGGCGTGGCACAGCGTCGCGAAGCCACTGCGCACGTCGCGCACGCCCGGACGTGGCACATCGGGCGCAGCGGTGGCACTCACCCGGTCGTGTTCCGTCCGGCGAGGTCGGGTTGCTCGTCGGCGGCCGCGTTCGGTGCCCGGTCCCGCGATGCCGCCTCGTCGATGGCCGGCAGCGCGTCCGCATCGACCAATCCGAGAGAGGCGGCGTGCTCGGCCGCCGCGCGGGTGTCGGCCACCAGCAGCAGCGGCACACCGTGCGCCTCGAGGGCGACGCCGTGCTCGCGCACCGCCGCATCACGCGCGGCCTCGGTGACGTCACGGATGTAGATCGCCTTGATGCGTCCCGGGTACGCCTCGACCATGTCGCGATAGATCTCCGGATCGTGCTGACCGCTGTCGCCGATCAGCACGAACGGCAGTTCGCCGTGCCGCTCGAGCACCGCCGCGATCGCGGCACCCTTGTGCTTCGCGTGAGGACCCGCCACCAGCTTGTCCCGATCCAGCCCGAAGTCGCGCAGGAACAGCGGCCCCGCGGGCAGGCCGCGCACGCGCAGGAAGTCGTCGAGGAACTCGTACAGGTTCCAGGGGCTGGAGGAGACGTAGAATATCGGGTTGCCACCTTTCACCAGTGCCTGGTAGAACGGCGCCACGCCGTCGAAGGCGACCCGGGAGGCGCTGGAGGAGAGCAGGGTCAGCCGCATCATGCGTAGCATGGAGGTCGCCCGCGTCACCAGCACGGTGTCGTCGATGTCGCTGATGACGCCGAAGCGGGCGGTGGCGCTCGGGCGCACGATCTCCAGCTCGACCGGCGGCACGCCCTCGCGATCGGGTAGCGACAGCTGCGCGACCAGGTTGCCGGAGCCCGCTGCGGGCGGGGTGAAATCGAAGTGCGCGTAGCCTTCCTCGTCGCTGATCGCGTCCAGCTGCAGGTCCGCGATCTCCAGCCGCACCGGTTCACCGGCCACCTCGTCGGTCTCGAAGCGCCGGTAGCTGGCCTGCAGGTTCCCCCACAGGGTCACCGGCGTACCGTCCGGACGTTCGGTGTAGCGCAGCACCCGGCACGAGGCGGTGGCACGCTGCGCGTCGGCATGACCGCGGTAGGGGATCAGCTGCAGCGGCCGGTCCGGACGAAAGCGTGCGTCGAACCGGTCGCGCACGCTCGACAGGATGGTCTCGACCCCCAGGCCGGCATGGTGTGCCAGCTGCTTCCAGGCGGCGGCTTCCGGTCGGTCCTGCTCGTTGTCCGGTGGTGTCATGGCGTGTGCTCCAGGGTGTGTGTCGCGCGTGTGCGGTGCCTTGCGGTGCGGTGTGCGATCAGGCAGCCGGGGCGGCCGCGGCGGCCGCGGCTCGAGCGAGCAGCGGTGCCAGGTAGCGCCCGGTGTGGGAGGCCTCGCAGGCAGCCACCGTCTCGGGTGTACCGGCGACCACGACGGTGCCGCCACCGGCGCCTCCGTCCGGACCCATGTCGATCACCCAGTCGCAGGTCTTGATCACGTCCAGGTTGTGCTCGATGATGACGATGGTGTTGCCCGCATCGCGCAACGCGCGCAGCACGCCGAGCAGCGCGCGCACGTCCTCGAAATGCAAGCCCGTGGTCGGTTCGTCCAGCACGTACAGGGTCTGGCCAGTGCTGCTCTTGGACAGCTCGCGTGCCAGCTTGATGCGCTGCGCCTCTCCGCCGGACAGCGTGGTGGCGTTCTGGCCCAGCGTGATGTAGGACAGCCCGACCTGCATCAGCGTGTCGAGCTTCCTGGCAAGCGTCGGGACGGCGGCGAAGAAGGCGCTGGCCGTCTCCACCGTCATCTCCAGCACGTCGTGCACGGTCATGCCCTTGTAGCGGATGTCCAGGGTCTCGCGGTTGTAGCGCTTGCCGCCGCAGGTGTCGCAGGCCACGTACACGTCGGGCAGGAAGTGCATCTCCACCTTGACCAGCCCGTCGCCCTGGCAGGGCTCGCAGCGGCCGCCGCGCACGTTGAAGCTGAACCGGCCCGGTTCGTAGCCGCGCGAGCGCGCCTCGCGGGTACCGGCGAACAGCTCGCGGATCGGTGCGAACAGGCCGGCGTAGGTGGCCGGGTTGCTGCGCGGTGTGCGCCCGATCGGGCTCTGGTCGATGGCGACGATCTTGTCGATGGCCTTCAGGCCGGTGATCTTCCTCACCGGCGAGCCCTCGTCGCGGGCCCGGTTGAGCCGGTGGGAGGCGACCTTGAGCAGGGTGTCGTTGACCAGCGTCGACTTGCCCGAACCCGACACGCCGGTCACCGCGGTGCACAGCCCCACCGGCACGCGCGCATCCACCGAGCGCAGGTTGTTGCCGCTCGCCCCCTCGATGCCGATCCATTGCCTGCCGGGCGTGCGGCGTGGCGGGATCTCGACCTGCCGCCGTCCGGACAGGTACTGGCCGGTCAGCGAGGCCGGTTCCGCCATCAGGTCCTCGACCCGCCCCTGGGCCACGATGCGCCCGCCGTGCACCCCGGCACCGGGGCCGATGTCGATGACGTGATCCGCGGCGCGGATCGCCTCCTCGTCATGCTCGACCACGATCACGGTGTTGCCCAGATCGCGCAGGAAGGTGAGCGTGGAGAGCAGCCGGTCGTTGTCGCGCTGGTGCAGGCCGATCGACGGCTCGTCCAGCACGTACATCACCCCCTGCAGCCCGGCACCGATCTGGCTGGCCAGCCGGATGCGCTGCGCCTCGCCGCCGGACAGGGTGGTGGCGCTGCGGTCCAGCGACAGGTAGTCCAGGCCGACGTTGACCAGGAAGTCCAGCCTGAGCAGGATCTCGCGGGTGATCTTGTCCGCCACCTCGGCGCGCTGGCCGGCAAGCGCCAGCCCGTCCACCGCGGTGCGCGCCGCATCGATCGGCAGCGCGACCAGCTCGGGCAGCGTGCGCTGCGCCACGCGGACGTGACGCGATGCCTCGTTCAGCCGGGCACCCTGGCAGCTCGGGCAGGTGCGGCGCGAGAACAGCTGGCCGAGCTCCTCGCGCACGGTGTTGGACTCGGTCTCGCGGTAGCGCCGGGCGATGTTGGGGATCACCCCCTCGAACGGGTGCACGCTCTCGCGCGCCCGCCCGCCGCTCTCGGCATCCTTGGCGGTGAGGTGGCTGAAGCGGATCTTCTCGTCCCCGCTGCCGTGCAGGATCGCGTCACGGACGGTGCCCGGCAGCTCGTCGAACACCGTGTCCACGTCGAACCCGTAATGCTTCGCCAGCGACTGCAGCATCTGGAAGTACCAGGCGTTGCGCCGGTCCCAGCCGCGCACAGCACCTGCGGCAAGGCTCAGCGAGGCGTCCTCCACCACCCGGTCGGGGTCGACGTACTGCGCCACGCCCAGCCCGTCGCACTCCGGGCAGGCCCCCTGCGGGGCGTTGAACGAGAAGCTCCTGGGCTCCAGCGCCGGCACCGAGTAGCCGCACCGCCGGCAGGCGAACCGGGACGAGAACACCAGCGCATCGCCATCGCCCTTCAGCGGCACCACGCTGGCCGAGCCCTCGCCCAGCGCCACCGCGGTCTCGAACGACTCGGCCAGCCGCAGGGCGAGATCCTCGCGCACCTTGAAGCGGTCCACCACCACGTCGATGTCGTGCTTGCGGCGGGCATCCAGCCGGATCTCGCCGTCCAGCTCGGTCAGCGTGCCGTTCACGCGTACCCGCAGGTAGCCCTGCGCGCGCAGCTGCTCGAACAGCACGGCGTGATCGCCCTTGCGCGCCACCGCCACCGGCGCCAGCAGCGCCAGCGCGGTGCCCTCGGGCTGCGCCATCACCGCATCGACCATCTGGCTGATGGTCTGCGCGTCCAGCGCCTCGCCGTGCTTCGGGCAGTGCGGCGTGCCGACCCGGGCGAACAGCAGCCGCAGGTAGTCGTGGATCTCGGTGATGGTGCCGACCGTTGAGCGCGGGTTGTGCGAGGTGGACTTCTGCTCGATCGAGATCGCCGGCGACAGCCCGTCGATCAGGTCCACGTCCGGCTTGTCCATCACCGACAGGAACTGGCGCGCGTAGGCGGACAGGCTCTCCACGTAGCGGCGCTGGCCCTCGGCGAACAGCGTGTCGAACGCCAGCGAGGACTTGCCGCTGCCGGACAGCCCGGTGATGACGATCAGCGCATCGCGCGGCAGGTCGGCATCGATGCCCTTCAGGTTGTGGGTGCGCGCGCCGCGGATGCGGATCGTGTCCATCGTCGGGTCCGTCGCGGGTGGGGTGCGGAGCTTAGCGCGGTAGCAGCGGTACCCGCTGCCCGCGTCTGCCGTATCCTTCGAGGCCCATGCCGCGTGCGGCGACCCGACCGCCCGGCCCATGCGTTCTGAAAAAGGTTCGGCGATGACGCCGGTGGAACGTCGCGCCACCTGGTCGCTGGCGCTGATCTACACCGTGCGCATGCTCGGGCTGTTCATCATCCTGCCGGTGTTCACGCTGTTCGGCAGCGACTACGCCTCCAGCACGCCGTTGCTGGTGGGGCTGGCCATCGGCATCTACGGGCTGCTGCAGGCGGCGCTGCAGATCCCGTTCGGCATGCTCAGCGACCGGATCGGGCGCAAGAAGGTGATCACCGCCGGGCTGGTGCTGCTGGTGGCCGGCAGCGTGGTGGCGGCGCTGGCCGACGATATCCGCTGGGTGATCGCCGGGCGGGCGCTGCAGGGCGCGGGCGCCATCTCCGCCGCCCTGATGGCGCTGGCCGCCGATCTGACCACCGAGGAGCAGCGCACCAAGATCATGGCCACGCTGGGGGCGAGCATCGGGTTCGCGTTCATCCTGGCGCTGATCGCCGGCCCGGTGCTGATGGCCTGGTTCTCGATCGACATGCTGTTCTGGTTCACCGCAGCCTGCGCAGCCCTCGCGCTGGTGCTGCTGCACGTGGCCGTGCCGGATCCCGCGCGCTGCCACTACAGCAGCGATACCGGCGCGAATGCGGCCACCATGCGGCGCCTGTTCTCGCACCGCGACCTGCTGCGCCTGGATGCGAGCGTGTTCCTGCTGCACCTGCTGATCACCGCCACCTTCTTCGCCGTACCCCTGGCGCTGCGCGAGGCGGGGGTGGCCGACGATCGCCAGTGGACGGTGTACCTGCCGGCGGTGGTGGTGTCGCTGGCGATGATGGTACCGCTGGTGATCCTGGCCGAGAAGCGCGCCATGCGCGGGGTGCTGATGGCGGCGGTGGCCGGCATGCTGGGCGTGCAGCTGATGTTCGGGTTCGTCACCCCCGGCGTGCTGGCACTGGGGCTGGCCATCACCCTGTTCTTCGGGTTCCTGAACACGCTGGAGGCGCTGCTGCCCTCGCTGGTGTCGCGGCTGGCACCGGCGGCGGCCAAGGGCAGCGCGATGGGCATCTACTCCAGCAGCCAGTTCCTGGGCGCCTTCGTCGGTGGTGCCGGGGCCGGCTGGCTGTACGGGGCGGCGGGCTCGCGCGGGCTGTTCGTGGTGCTGGCGGTGCTGTGCGGGCTGTGGCTGCTGCTGGTGGCAGGCTTCTCGCCGCCCAGGAAGCTGGCCACCCACCGCCACCTGCTGAGCGAGGGCGATCGGGCCAGCCCGGACGGGGCGATCGCGCGGTTGCGGGCGCTGCCGGGGGTGGAGGACGTGGCGCTGGCGATCGACGAGGGGGTGGCGTACCTGAAGGTGGACCGGAGCCGGTTCGTGGGGGAGGGCAACGTCGGAGAACAGGTCGCCCTGTAGCTGTCGTGAGGGGTCACTGCGGTGCGATCATCACATATGCTCATCGCGGCCGACGGAGGGAGCCATGACCAGCATCACGATCCGGAACCTGGACGACGAGACCGTGCGGCAGCTGAGACGGCGTGCTGCCGACAATGGTCGTTCCATCGAGGAGGAAGCACGGCACATCCTGCATCAGGCCGTGAGCCGTTCACCGTCGCCCGCCAATCTCGGCGAGGCCATCCACCGGCGGTTCGCGGCCGTTGGAGGCATCGACCTCGACGTGCCGCCGCGCGAGACGCCGCACGAATGACCGACATCGACAAGCGCAGCCTCTCCGAGCGCGACGTCTGCACCAAGTTCATCACCCCCGCCCTGCGGGATGCGGGCTGGGACGAGGTGCATCAGCTCCGCGAGGAGGTGAGCTTCACCAACGGCCGCATCATCGTGCGCGGCAAGCTGGTGAGCCGGGGCCGGGCCAAGCGGGCCGACTATCTCCTGTCCTACCAGCCCAACCTCCCGATCGCGCTGATCGAGGCCAAGGACAACCGGCACGCCATCGGCGACGGCATGCAGCAGGCGCTGGGCTATGCGGAGACGCTGAACATCCCGTTCGTGTTCTCGTCGAACGGGGACGGGTTCGTGTTCCACGACCGCACCGGGGCGAGCACGCCGCGCGAGACCACGCTGGCGCTCGACGCGTTCCCGTCGCCGGCCGAGCTGTGGGCGCGCTACCGGGCCTGGAAGGGGCTGGACGACGAGGCCGAACGCACCGTCCTGCAGGACTACCACGACGACGGCAGCGGCAAGGCTCCGCGCTACTACCAGGTCAATGCCGTGAACGCCGCCACGGTGGCGATCGCCAAGGGGCAGGATCGCGTGCTGCTCGTCATGGCGACCGGTACCGGCAAGACCTACACGGCGTTCCAGATCATCTGGCGTCTCTGGAAGGCCGGGCGCAAGAAGCGCATCCTGTTCCTGGCCGACCGGAACATCCTGGTCGATCAGACCATGGTCAACGATTTCCGCCCGTTCGGTGGCGCGATGGCGAAGCTGTCCGCCAATGCCAAGACCATAGAGCGCCACGACGGCACCAAGGAGGAGCTGACCCTCGCGCTGGATCGCAAGCGGCGGATCGACACCGCCTACGAGGTGTATCTCGGGCTCTACCAGGCGATCACGGGGCCGGAGGAGCACCAGAAGCTCTACCGCGAGTTCTCTCCCGATTTCTTCGACCTGATCGTCATCGACGAGTGCCACCGCGGCAGTGCCGCCGAGGATTCCGCCTGGCGCGAGATCCTCGATCATTTCGCCTCCGCCACGCAGATCGGTCTGACCGCCACCCCCAAGGAGACGGCCTACGCCTCGAATGCGGCCTATTTCGGCGATCCGGTCTATTCCTACTCGCTCAAGCAGGGCATTCGCGACGGTTTCCTCGCACCCTACAAGGTGGTCAAGATCCATATCGACCGCGATGTCGAGGGGTACCGTCCGGAGCGCGGCCAGGTCGATCGGGTCGGGGAGGAGGTCGAGGACCGGATATACAACGTCAAGGACTTCGACCGCACGCTGGTGATCGACGGCCGCACCGAGCTGGTGGCCCGCAAGGTCACGCAGTTCCTGCACGAGAGCGGGGACCGCTACGCCAAGACCATCGTGTTCTGCGTCGACCAGGAGCACGCCGCCCGGATGCGGCAGGCGCTGGTCAACGAGAACGCCGACCTGGTGGCGGAGAACGGGCGCTACGTGATGCGCATCACCGGCAGCGACATCGAGGGCAAGGTGCAGCTCGACAACTTCATCGATCCCGAAGCGCGCTGGCCGGTGATCGTCACCACGTCGCGGTTGCTGTCCACGGGGGTGGACGCGCAGACCTGTCGCCTGATCGTGCTCGAACGCGAGGTCGGGTCGATGACCGAGTTCAAGCAGATCGTCGGGCGTGGCACTCGCGTGCACGAGGAGACCGGCAAGCGCTACTTCACCCTGATGGACTTCCGTGGCTCAAGCAGCCATTTCGCCGACCCCGAGTTCGACGGCGAGCCCGTGCAGGTGTACGAGCCCGGACCGGACGACCCGGTCGCGCCGCCAGACGGCGAGGACGGACAGCAGGGCGGGCCGGACGACGAGACCGACAGGGACGCGGGCGACGACGTCGAAGATCCGGAAGGCTCCGATGAGGCGTGGTCCGACGATGCCGAGCCGCCGCCTGTCGGGCGTCCGGGGGAGGGGCCGAAGGGCAAGGTGTACGTGGACGGCATCAAGGCCGCCATCGTGGCCGAGCGGATCGAGTACCTCGACGAGCACGGCAAGCTGGTCACCGAATCCTTGCGCGACTTCACCCGGCGCGCCCTGCGCAAGCGCTTCGCCAGCCTCGACGACTTCCTGCGCCGCTGGAGCGATGCCGAACGCCGGAAGGCCATCCTGGACGAACTGGAAGCCGAGGGCCTGGCGATCGAACCGATCGTGGAGGAGCTCGGGCGCGACCTCGACCCGTTCGACCTGATCCTGCACGTCGCCTTCGACGCCAAGCCGCTGACACGGGCCGAGCGGGCGGCGAGCGTGCGCAAGCGCGATGTGTTCGGCCAGCACGGCGAGAAGGCTCGTGCGGTGCTCGATGCGCTGCTGACCAAGTACGCCGACGAGGGTGTTCTCAACCTCGATGACGCAGAGGTGCTGCGCATCGCGCCGTTCGACCGCATGGGCACCCCGGTCGAACTGGTGCGCGCCTTTGGCGGCAAGCCCGGCTTCGAGCGGGCCGTCCACGACCTGCAGGCCGAACTCTACAAGGGGACCGCCTGAGCGATGTCCGTCCGCGCGCATCCGCCAAAACCGGTCCAAGACGTCTCTTGTCTTGCGCCAGCCGTGAAGCGAAGAAAGATTGCGATGTGGTCCAATAGGCACAATCATTGTTTAGCTGTAGCTACACTCGACGACCCGGCCGATGCCTCTCACTGACGATGAACTCGAGCGGGCAGGCTGGCCGTTCATCCGGGGCAGAGCGCATCGGGTGGTGTGGTGCAAGGGTGCGCAGAAATCGTTGGACAAGGCGGCCCGAGGAGGTGGCAAGGCGGATCGGGCAGCGAGGGCGATGCTCAGTGCCCAAGTTCGACGGCATGTGGATGGCGAGCCGATGAGCGAGGAATCGTTTCCGGCCGAAGGCGAATTGCCAGCTCGCCCGGGTGGCGAGAAGAAGTCCTTTCACGCCTACAAGAAGATCCCGATACGCGCCTACTGCTGGCACAGCGAGACGGATCCGGACACTTGGTACATCAGTCACTTCGTCAACAAGACATGGACGAAGCGTCGTTCGAAGGACAAGCAGACCGTGGTCAACAACTGGCGGAGGATCGAAATAGATGGCGAACCGTACTAGAGATCCGTTCTTCTCGACCGAGAGAGATCTCGACGAGGAAGAGCTGCGGGCGATCGCGCGCGAATCGCTCGTGTTCAACATCACCGAGGATCTGCTGGTGAACATGGAGCGCGAGGGGGTCTCGCGCGCGGATCTCGCGCGCCGTCTCGGTTGCACGCGCTCGGCGATCACTCAAGCCCTCAAGGGACGAAACCTCAAGCTGTCGACGCTCAGCGACCTGTGCCACGCGCTCGGGCTGGTTCTGCGTACCTCTCTGGAACGCGAACAGACGGCGCCGACCGAGAGGAGCCAGGCTGAAGAGGAGGATCGCGCGGTCGAGGCCGTCGGCCGGATCGGTCGCGTCGATGTCTGGGATGACATCGACGCGCCCGTCGATCAGGCGTTGCTCCCCGCTCGAGCGCTGAGCGGCAACATCATTCGTCCCGACGTGCCGGAGTGGTACGACGAGACGGTTCGCGTGGCTTGAACGCACCATGATGGCCCACGACGACGCGCTGCAACGGGCGATCGAGGCGCTCGCCATCCGCTCGGTCGACCTGGCCGATCTTCGAACACAGATGGCTCGGGAAGTCCGACTCGCCGCCCCAGATCCTGACTCGTTGCTGATGCAAGGTCGCCATGGCGTGTCCAACGCCCAGTGGGTGGAAGTCAGTCCCGGCGCGGTCGATAGCGACAAGGCGTTGCTGTTGCTGTGTCGGGTGTCTGTGGGTCTTCGTGTCGTGCATCGAGATCGGAGCGACCCGGAAGATGATTCGCTCCTGCTCGTGGAAGCCGAGTTCGACGCCGAGTACGGCGCGGATGAGCGGATCGATGACGCCGATGTAGAGGCGTTCACGAAGCACAACGTCGTCTATCACGTGTGGCCGTACTGGCGCGAGCTGGTTCAGTCGATCGTGAGCCGGACCAGGTTTCCGGCGCCCGTGACCGTTCCGCACTATCTGGCCGCTTCGCGGAGGCGTCGCGAGAAGTCGGACGAGTCGAACCCTGAGCCGAGCGATCCGATCGCCCGGTAAGCCGGCGCCTCGCCAAGTCGATGCCTCGACGTTGCCCGTCCGAACTCGTGCAGGCCACCCGAGGTCCGCAAACTGAACGCCACAAGGAAACTGCCTGACCGATGTCCGTAAGAACGCTCGTCAAGTCCATCCAGGACATCATGTGGAAGGACACCGGCGTCGATGGCGACGCACAGCGCATCAGCCAGCTGTGCTGGATGCTGTTCCTCAAGATCATCGACGACCAGGATCAGGAACTGGAGATGATGAGCGACGGCTACCGCTCGCCCATTCCCGAGCACCTGCAATGGCGCGCCTGGGCGGCGGACCCCGAGGGCATCACCGGCGAGACGCTGCTGTCGTTCGTCAACGACGATCTCTTCCCGTCCCTGAAGGAGCTCGCCCCCGCGACGCCGCGCGCGCGCACGGTGCGCGACGTGTTCGAGGATGCCTACAACTACATGAAGTCCGGCCAGCTGATGCGGCAGGTGATCAACCGCATCGACGGCATCGACTTCAACAACCTCACCGAGCGCCAGCACTTCGGCGACATCTACGAGCAGATCCTCAACGACCTGCAGTCGGCCGGCAACGCTGGCGAGTTCTACACCCCGCGCGCGGTCACCGCGTTCATGGTCCAGCAGATGGACCCGCGCCCTGGCGAGACGCTGTTCGACCCGGCCTGCGGAACGGGGGGATTCCTGACCTGCGCGATCCGTCACATGCGCGAGCGTCACGTGAAGCGCACCGAGGACGAGGCCGCGATGCAGGAAGGACTCGGCGCGGTGGAGAAGAAGCAGATGCCGCACATGCTGGCCGTCACCAACATGCTGCTGCACGGGATCGAGGATCCGTCCTTCCTGCGTCACGACAACACGCTGGCGCGGCCGTACGCCTCGTGGGGACGGGCCGACCGGGTCGACATCATCCTGTCGAACCCGCCCTTCGGCGGACGCGAGGAGGACGGGATCAAGTCGAACTTCCCGCAGCAGTTCCGCACCACCGAGACCGCCGACCTGTTCCTCGCCCTGATCGTGCGCCTGTTGAAGCCCGGCGGGCGCGCGGCGGTGGTGCTGCCCGACGGCACGCTGTTCGGGGAGGGGGTCAAGACGCGCCTCAAGGAGCATCTGCTGGAGGAATGCGACCTGCACACCATCGTGCGCCTGCCGAACTCGGTGTTCCGGCCCTACGCCTCCATCGGGACCAACCTGCTGTTCTTCGAGAAAGGGCGGCCCACGCAGGACGTCTGGTTCTACGAGCACCGGGTGCCCGAGGGGCAGAAGGCCTATTCGATGACCCGGCCCATCAAGTTGGAGCATCTGGACGACTGCGCCGACTGGTGGGGCGGACCGAGCCGTGAGGGGCGGGTGGAGACCGAGCAGGCGTGGCGGGTGCCGATCCGCGAGATCATCGATGCTGCGCGTGCGCAGGCGCAGCCGCATTGGGACCAAGCCGATGCGATAGCGGATGCTGCAGCTTCCCGACAGGCGCGCGGGGCGGGCGACAGGCTGTACGCCACGGCCTTCAACCTCGATATCAAGAATCCGCATACGGTGGCCGAGGATCACGGGGACCCGGAGGCGCTGCTGAAGTTGTTGACCGCCGCCGAGGTGGAGGTGACTGACCTGCGCGATCAGGTGAAGGCTATCCTGGCCGAGGCACTCGTACGATGAACGCCGAGCGGTTGCTGGAGCTCTACAATCGGGTAGCCGACGCGCCGGGCGCAGTACCTTGCCTACGTCGCTTCGTACTCAGCTATTCCCGGCGAGCGAGATTAAGTGACTGGCTTGCATTGTGTTGATCCTGCGTGCGCAGCTCGGCTTCCGGCCATCGAGCAGCCGGTTGCGAGGATAGATCGTCAGGTACTTCG
>Ga0115031_1001981_pt1 | contig 15102 bp, 10 predicted proteins | sample Maine_Asex4_meta_FD_87301 | JGI IMG/M metagenome (GOLD analysis project Ga0115031, IMG submission 87301) | Marine algal microbial communities from Maine, USA - Maine_Asex4_metaG | ecosystem: Host-associated > Algae > Red algae > Unclassified | place: Maine, USA | collected 2015-01-05
ATCCCGCCCATCCCGACCGTCGACTTCTCGAAATTCGGCAAGGTCGAAACCGTCGAGATGGCGCGGATCAAGAAGATCAGCGGCCCCGCCCTGCACCGCTCGTGGCTCAATATCCCGCATGTCACGCATACGGACGAGGCCGATATCACGGATATGGACGCCTTCCGCAAGGAGATGGACACCAGGGCCAAGGAGGAGGGCTATCGCGTCACTCTCCTGTCCTTCCTGATCAAGGCGTCGGTCTCCGCGCTCAGGCAGCATTGGGAGGTCAATTCCTCGATCGCCCCCGATGGCGGCAGCCTGATCCGCAAGCACTACTACAATATCGGTTTTGCCGCCGACACGCCGAACGGCCTGATGGTGCCGGTCATCAAGGATGCCGACCGCAAGGGCATCCGCGAGATTTCCGTCGAACTGGGCGAATTGTCGAAGAAGGCCCGGGACGGTGCGCTGAAGGGGCCGGACATGCAGGGCGCGACCTTCACCATCTCGTCGCTGGGCGGCATCGGCGGCACGCATTTCACCCCCATCGTCAACGCGCCGGAGGTGGCCATTCTCGGCGTCGTCCGGTCGAAGATGGCCCCGGTCTGGAACGGCAAGAAGTTCGTGCCGCGCAACATGCTGCCGCTCTGCCTCAGCTATGACCACCGGGCGATCGACGGGGCGCTGGCCGCGCGGTTCTCCGCGACGCTCAAGACGCTGATGTCCGACCCCCGCAACCTGTTGATGTAGGAACACGGATATGCCCATCGAAAAGATCACCGTCCCCGATATCGGGGACTTCGACTCCGTGCCGGTCATCGAAATCCACGTGGCGGTCGGCGATACCGTCAGCGCCGAAGACCCCCTCGTGACGCTGGAAAGCGACAAGGCGGCGATGGATGTGCCGTCCCCGAAATCCGGCATCGTCAAGGCGCTGCATGTCGGCGTCGGCGACAAGGTGGGCGAGGGGGCCGCGCTGCTGGATCTGGATTTGCAGGAGGAGGCGGGCGCGCCCTCCGTCGCCCATCGGCCCGAGGGTGAGTCGGTGCCGAGCGGGGCGAAGGCGCAGGGCGATGTGCATGCGCAGCTCGTCGTGCTGGGGGCCGGGCCGGGCGGCTACACCGCCGCCTTCCGCGCCGCCGATCTGGGCATGGATGTCGTGCTGCTGGAGCGTTGGCCGATGCTGGGCGGCGTGTGCCTCAATGTCGGGTGCATCCCGTCCAAGGCGCTGCTGCACGCCGCCAAGGTCATCGACAAAGCCTCCGAGATGAAGGACCACGGCATCAGCTTCGGCCAGCCCTCGGTCGATATCGATGCCCTGCGCGGATGGAAGGACAGCGTCGTCTCCAAGCTGGTCGGCGGCCTGTCCGGTCTGGCCAAGGCGCGCAAGGTGAAGGTGATCCACGGCAAGGCGGAATTCGAGGGGTCGACCGCGATCCGCGTGACGGCGGAAGATGGCAGCACCCAGACCGTCACCTTCGACAAGGCCGTCATCGCCGCCGGTTCCGAACCTGTCGAACTGCCCTTCATCCCCCATGACGACCCGCGCGTGATGGACAGCACCGGGGCGCTGGAGCTGGCCGACATCCCCAAGCGGATGCTGGTCCTCGGCGGCGGGATCATCGGGCTGGAGATGGCCACGGTCTACGAGGCGCTGGGCGCGCAGATCACGGTGGTCGAATTGCTCGACGGGCTGATGGCCGGGGCCGATCCCGACCTCGTGAAGCCGTGGCAGAAGCGGATGGCCCCGAAATTCGAGAACATCTTCCTGAAGACCAAGGTCACGAACGTCACCGCGATGGATACGGGCCTGAAGGTCGATTTCGAGGGGCCGGACGGCACCTTCACCGATGTCTTCGACCGCATCCTCGTCTCCGTCGGGCGCATTCCGAACGGCAAGAAGATCAAGGCCGAAGCGGCGGGCGTGGCGGTCGACGAACGCGGCTTCATCGCCACCGACAAGCAGATGCGGACCAACGTGCCGACCATCTTCGCCATCGGCGATATCGTCGGCCAGCCGATGCTGGCGCACAAGGCCGTGCACGAGGCGAAGGTCGCGGCGGAGGTCGCCGCCGGTCACAAATCCGCCTTCGATGCCAAGGTGATCCCGTCGGTCGCGTATACGGACCCCGAAGTCGCCTGGGTCGGCCTGACCGAGACGGATGCCAGGAAGCAGGGCAGGAAGATCGGCAAGGGCGTCTTCCCCTGGGCCGCGTCGGGCCGCTCGCTGGCGAACGGGCGGGACGAGGGGATCACGAAGGTCATCTTCGACCCCGAAACCAACCGCATCCTGGGCGCGGGCATCGTCGGGTCGTCGGCGGGCGACCTGATTTCGGAGGCAGTGCTGGCCATCGAGATGGGCGCGGATGCCGAGGATATCGCCCTGTCGATCCACCCGCACCCGACCCTGTCGGAAACGGTGGCGATGGCGACCGAGATGTATGACGGCACGATCACCGACCTGATGCCGCCGAAGCGCAAATAGACCAATCGGCCCCGATGGCGATTTTGGGGCTTTCAACCTTTCCCGAACTGGTGATAGTCCACTGCTTCGGTAAGAAGAAATTTTGTTGCGTAAGCTGACGCATTCGAGGGGGAATATTACTGATGGCGATGAAAGTCGGTATTCCGAAAGAGATCGCGGCGGACGAGAAGCGCGTCGCGCTGACGCCCGAAACCGCCGGGCGCATCCAGAAACTCGGCTACGATCTCCAGATCGAGAGCGGTGCGGGGGCGGGGGCGAACTTCTCCGACGATGCCTACCGTGCGGCGGGGGTCGCGGTTCTGCCCGATGCGGATGCCGTCTGGTCCGGCTCCGACATCGTGATGAAGGTGCAGCAGCCCACGATGGACGAGGCCGAAAAGCTGGAGGCGGGCAAGACCCTCATCAGCTTTCTCTGGCCCGCCCAGAACGAGGACTTGCTGGCAAAACTCAAGGACCGGAACCCCCACGCCGTCCTCGCCATGGATCAGGTGCCGCGCATCTCCCGCGCGCAGAAACTGGACGCGCTGTCCTCCATGGCCAATATCGCGGGCTATCGCGCGGTGGTCGAGGCGGCGAACAATTTCGGGCGCTTCTTCACCGGTCAGGTCACGGCGGCGGGCAAGGTGCCCCCGGCCAAGGTGCTGGTGATCGGGGCCGGGGTCGCGGGTCTGGCGGCCATCGGCGCGGCGCGGTCGATGGGGGCCATCGTGCGCTCCTTCGACATTCGCCCCGAGGTCGCCGAACAGATCGAATCGATGGGGGCGGAGTTCCTGTTCCTCGATTTCGACAATGCCGATAGCGGGACCGAGGGCGGCTACGCCAAGCCCTCCTCGCCCGAATTCCGCGAGAAGCAGCTGGAACTGTTCCAGGCGCAGGCCGCAGAAATCGACATCGTCATCACCACCGCCCTCATCCCCGGACGCCCCGCGCCCAAGCTGTGGACGCAGGCGATGGTCGACGCGATGAAGCCCGGCTCGGTCGTCGTCGATCTGGCGGCGGAGCAGGGCGGCAACTGCGATGCCACGGTCAAGGGCGAACGGGTCGTCACGGATAACGGCGTGGTCGTCATCGGCTATACCGACATGGCCAGCCGCATGGCCGCGCAGTCCAGCCAGCTCTACGGCACCAACCTGCGCCACATGCTCGACGACCTGACCCCCGACAAGGACGGCCAGCCGAACGTGAACATGGAGGATGTCGTCCTTCGCGGCTGTACCGTCATCAAGGAGGGCGAGGTCACCTATCCGCCGCCCGCCGTCTCCACCTCCGTCGCGCCGAAGAAGGCCGCGCCCAAGAAGGTCGAGGAAACGCCGGAGGAGAAATCCGCGCGCGAGGCCGAGGCCCTGCGCAAGGCGGGCAGCCGGACGACGATGATGCTGGTCGCGGGCAGTGCATTGCTGCTGCTGCTCGGCACCATCGCGCCGGCCAGTTTCATGCAGCATTTCATCGTGTTCGTGCTGTCCTGCTTCGTCGGTTTCTACGTCATCTGGAACGTCGCGCATTCGCTGCACACGCCGTTGATGGCGATCACCAATGCGGTGTCGTCGATCATCATCGTCGGCGCGCTGTTGCAGATCGGATCGACGAATACCGTCGTGGTCGTGCTGGCCGCGCTGTCGATCCTCATGGCCTCCGTCAATATCTTCGGCGGGTTCCTCGTTACGCGGCGCATGCTCGCGATGTTCCAGAAAAGCTGATCGGAGGCGGTTACCATGAGTATCGGACTTGTCACCGCCGCCTATGTGGTTGCGGCTATTCTCTTCATCCTCGCCCTCGGCGGGCTGTCGAATCAGGAAAAGGCCAAGCGGGCCATCTGGTACGGCATCATCGGCATGGCGCTGGCGGTCGTGGCGACGGTCGCCGGGCCGGGGGTCGCGAACCTGCCGCTGATCGTGGCGATGATCGCCATCGGCGGCATCGCGGGCTGGTTCGTCGCCAAGAAGGTGCAGATGACCCAGATGCCCGAGCTGGTCGCCGGGTTCCACAGCCTCGTGGGTCTGGCCGCCGTCTTCATCGGCATCAGCGCGCATCTGGAAATGGAGCGCGCGCTGGCCGCCGTGGCCGACGGTACCGCCGGAAACCTGCTGGGCTTCGCGGCGACCATCGCCAAGAAATCCTCGGTCGAACTGGGCATCCTCAAGGTCGAACTGTTCCTCGGCATCCTGATCGGCGCGATCACCTTTACCGGGTCGATCATCGCCTACGGCAAGCTGGCCGGGAAGATCAGTTCCAACGCGCTGACCCTGCCGGGCCGCCACATGCTGAATCTGGCGGCCTTTGCCGTGTGCTTCATCCTCGGGTTCCTGTATCTGAGCGGCGCGGGCCTGTGGACGATGATCCTGGTTGCGATCATCGCGGGGGCCATCGGGTGCCACCTGATCCTCGCCATCGGCGGGGCGGACATGCCGGTGGTCGTGTCGATGCTCAACTCCTATTCGGGCTGGGCGGCGGCGGCGATCGGCTTCACGCTGGGCAACGATCTGCTAATCGTGGTCGGGGCGCTGGTCGGGGCCTCGGGCGCGATCCTCAGCTACATCATGTGCAAGGGCATGAACCGCAGCTTCGCGTCCGTCATCCTGGGCGGCTGGGGCGGCGCGGCGGCGGGCGAGCAGCAGGAGGTCGACGGCGAGATGGTGCCGACGAACGTGGATACCGTCGTGCAGCAACTCGACGATGCCGACAGCGTGGTCTTCGTCCCCGGCTACGGCCTCGCGGTGGCGCAGGCGCAGGGCGCGGTGTCGGAACTGACCAAAAAGCTGCGCGCCAAGGGCAAGGAGGTGCGCTTCGCCATCCACCCCGTCGCGGGCCGTCTGCCCGGGCACATGAACGTGCTGCTGGCCGAAGCGAAGGTGCCCTACGACTTCGTGCTGGAGATGGAGGAGATCAACGACGATTTCCCCCAGACGGATTTCGTCATGATCCTCGGCGCGAACGACATCGTGAACCCTTCCGCGCAGGACGACCCCAACTCGCCCATCGCCGGGATGCCCGTGCTGGAAGTGTGGAAGGCGAAGAACGTCGTCATCTCGAAACGCGGTCAGGGCAAGGGCTATTCGGGCGTCGAGAACCCGCTGTTCTTCAAGGAAAACAGCCGGATGCTCTATGGCGATGCCAAGGACAGTCTGGATGCGATCCTGAAGCAGATGGATTGATTCCCGGCATATGTGCTAGGATGGTTGCATGAACATCCAGACCAAGATCGATGATACGAAGGGTAGGGTCGCCTATCACGGCGACTTCGCCCTTTGGGCTTTGGAACAGGCGCGGTTGTTGGGCGAGGGACGTTTCGGTGCGCTGGATATGGCGAACCTGATCGATGAGGTGGAGTCTTTGGGGCGCTCGCAACGTACTGAACTGCGCACTCGTCTGGGCCGGCTGGTCGAACACCTGCTCAAGCACCGCCACGGCCGTATGCGTGATCCAGCATCGAAATGGCGGCAGACGATACGCGAACAGCGACGGATGATCCATGACCTTGTCGCGGACAGCCCCAGCCTGAAGCCGATGCTCGCCGAGGTTTACGAATCATCATGGAAGACAGGCGTGTACGAAGCCTTGAAGGGCTTCGAGGAGTATGAATCCCATAATGTCGAGGCGTATGAGCGGGAAATCCCCGAAGAACCGGATTTCTCGGTCGAACAGGCGCTCGACGAAAAATTTCTTCCAGTGCCGACGAACGACGAGTAATCCATGCACATCCTGATCCTCGGCGCGGCGGCGGGTGGCGGGTTTCCGCAGTGGAACTGTGCGTGCTCGACCTGCGCGGCGTTCTGGCGGGGTGAACCGGGGGTGACGGCGCGTACGCAATCCTCCATCGCGGTCAGTGCGGATGGCGAGGCGTGGGTCGTGTTCAACGCCTCGCCTGACTTGCGCGCGCAGATCATCGCCCGGCCTCGCCTGCATCCCCGGCCCGAGCGCGACCTGCGCGACAGCCCCATCGCCTCGGTCGTGCTGACGAATGGCGATCTGGATCATATAGCGGGGCTGCTTTCCCTGCGCGAGAAGCATCCGCTGGGTCTCTACATGACCGGCGAAATCGCGAATGTCCTCGATGCCAACCCCGTCTTCGCCGCCCTCGACCCGGATTTCGTGGTGCGCGAGCGCATCGCCCTCGACGCCCCGTTCGAACCGGTGCCGGGGGTGAGCGTGCGCCTGATCGCCGTGCCGGGCAAGGTGCCGCTGTATATGGAGGGTCGCGGCGCGCAGGGCGAGGCGGTCGAGACGCAACTGGTCGGCGAGCAGACCGTGGGGGCGGAGATCACGGGTCACGGCAAGCGCGTGATGTACATCCCCGGATGCGCCGCCGTCCCCGACACCCTGAAGGCTCGGATCGAGGGCGCGGATCTGCTGATGTTCGACGGCACGCTCTGGACCGATGACGAGATGCAGCGCGAGGGGGTGGGCCGCAAGACCGGCGCGCGGATGGGGCATATGTCCGTCTCGGGCGAGGGCGGCACGATGGCCACCTTCGCGCAGATGACCCTCGGCCGGCGGGTTCTGGTGCACCTGAACAACACCAATCCGCTGCTGCTGCCGAACAGCCCCCAGCGGGCGGAGGCGGCGGAGGCCGGATGGGATATCGCCTTCGACGGGATGGAGATTTCCGTCTGATATCGCCTATGATCGCCCCATGACCGACACCCCGCCCCCCCTGCGCAGCGGCTGGACCACCGGTGCCTGCGCCACCGCCGCCGCAAAGGCCGCGTGGACGGGGCTGTGCGCCGGAACGATCCCGAACGAGGTCGCCATCGCCTTGCCCCGGGGCCAACGCCCGGTCTTCGCGATCCGCGATGCCCGCCGGGGCGACGGGTGGGTCGAGGCGACGGTGGAAAAAGACGCGGGAGACGACCCCGACGTCACCCATGGCGCGCTGATCACCGTGCGGGTCGAGCGCGCCGCCCCGGGCCACGGCCTCGCCTTCGCGGCGGGGGAGGGGGTCGGCACGGTCACGAAACCCGGCCTGCCTATCCCCGTCGGCGACCCGGCCATCAACCCCGTCCCCCGCCGCATGATCGACGAGGCGATTGCGGAGGTCAGCGCCGAATACGGCATCGCGCCGGATGTGCGGGTCGTCGTCTCGGTCGCGGAGGGTGCGGCGCTGGCGCTGAAGACGTGGAACCCGCGCCTCGGGATCGTCGGCGGCATCAGCATCCTCGGCACCACCGGCATCGTGCGCCCGTTCTCCTGCGCCGCCTGGATCGCGTCGATCCACCGGGGTATCGACGTGGCGGTCGCGACCCGGGCGCAGCACGTGGTCGGGGCGACCGGATCGACGTCGGAGGGGCATGTGCGCACGCTCTACGACCTGCCCGACAGCGCCTATCTCGACATGGGCGATTTCGCGGGAGGGTTGCTGAAATACCTGCGCCGCCACCCCGTCCCCCGCCTGACTATCGCGGGCGGGCCGGGCAAGATGACCAAGCTGGCCCAGGGCGCGCTCGACCTGCATTCCGGGCGCAGCCGGGTCGATCTCGTCGCGCTCGCCACCCGCGCGGCCATTCCCGGGATTGCCGGGGCGAATACCGCGCTGGAGGCATTCGGCATCGGCGGCGCGCCCCTCGCGCAGAGTGTGTGCGAGGATGCCCGGCGGGTCGTGCGCGAGACGCTGCGCGGGGCCGATATCGCGGTCGAGACGCTGATCGTCGGGCGCGGGGGCGAGTTGCTGGCCCGGTGTCCCTTCGCATGAAGACCGTGCTGCTGCTGGCGGGAACGGCGCAGGCGCGGGCCTTGGCCGAGGCGTTCGACCATCCCGGCGCGCGCCTCCTCGCCTCGCTCGCGGGGGCGACCGCCGCTCCGCGCGCCTATCCCTGCGAGACGCGCATCGGCGGGTTCGGCGGGGTGGAGGGTCTGCGCGCCTATCTGCACCGCGCGCGCATCGCCGCCCTCGTCGACGCGACCCATCCGTTTGCCGCGCGGATATCCGCCAACGCGCAGGCGGCCTGCGCGGGGCAGGGCGTGCCGCTGCTCGCGCTGGATCGTCCGCCGTGGGAGCCGGTCGGGGAGTGGCGCGATTTCGGGACGCTCGCGCAGGCCGTGGCGGCCCTGCCGACCGGTGCGCGGGTGCTGGCGACGACGGGGCGCAAGGATACGGAGGCTTTCGAGGCGCGCCCGGATCTCGCGATCCTCCTGCGCAGCGTCGACCCCCCCGACGACCCGCCCCCGCACATCACCCCCCTCGCCGCGCGCGGCCCGTTCGCGCTGGAGGGCGAGGTCGCGCTGATGAAGGCGCATCGCATCACGCATCTGCTGACCCGCAACGCGGGCGGCGAATCACGGGCGCGGCTGGATGCGGCGGCGGGGCTGCGCCTGCCGATCCACATGGTCGAGCGCCCCCCCGGGCCTGCCGCAGAAGCTGCCCATTCGGTCGCGGATGCACTTCGTTGGCTGCGCCGTGTCCTTGGCGATTGACACATGCCGTGTCATGCCTGACAGGTGGAGGCCACGGTTCCGAAGCCTGCGCCTGACCGCGCGGGCGATGGATTGAAAGGGAACGCGGAACGGGCCGATCCATGCAGGAGGCTCGATGCCGCGACCGCCCCCGCGACTGTGAGCGGTGCGCGTATCCGACAGGTCACTGGGCCGAACCGGGAAACCGGAGACCCGGGAAGGCCGGATAGGCAGGCGAGAGCCGGCACCGCGAGTCAGGAGACCTGCCGTGGAGACGATCCTCGCAACCCCGTCGGAGGGACGGGCATGGAGACTGACATGAGAAAAATCACCGGCCTTTCGGCCTTCGCCGCCCTGATCGCAACGCCCGCCCTGGCGCATCACCCGCTCGCGGGTGCGCCGATGGAGACGTTTGCCCACGGCGTGCTCTCCGGCATCGGGCATCCCGTACTCGGCTTCGATCACCTGTTCTTCGTCGTCGCCGTCGGCCTTGCCGCCGCGATGATCGGGCGGCTGTCGACGGCACCCTTCGCCTATCTCGGCGCGATGATCGTCGGCGTCTTCCTCGCCTATGGCGGCATCGCGCTGCCCGGGGCGGAGCTGGTCATCGCGGCCTCCCTGATCGTCCTGGGCGGTCTGGTCGCGTCCGGCGCGGCCTTGCGCGCGCCCGGCGTGCTGGTGCTGTTCGCGCTGGCGGGCCTGTTCCACGGCTGGGCCTTCGGCGGCTCGATCGCGGGTCAGGAAGCGGGTATCGGCGGCGCGGTGCTGGTCGGCTACCTCCTCGGCCTCGCGGTCGTGCAGTACGTCGTCGCCCTCGCGGCGGGCGCGCTGCTGGCGAAGGGCGGCGAGGCGATCCGTCCGCGCCTGGCCGGTGCCGTCGTCGCCGGTGTCGGCGCGACCTTCCTGCTCGAAAACGTCGAGGGTCTGGCTTTCGCAGCCCTCGGCCTCGGCTGATCCGGTGATCGCGAACGCGCATGCCTCCGCCGCCGAGGGGGAGGCCCCGATCTTCTCTCCCGCGTTCCGGCGCGAGCTGGAGGCATTGTTCCAGTGGCGGCGCGACGTGCGGCGGTTCGAAACGACCGTCGTGCCGGAGCGTCTGATCGCGCAGGTCATCCGGGCGGCAGGCACGGCCCCGTCGGTCGGCCTGTCCGAGCCGTGGCGGTTCATCCGTGTCGGCTCGACGGCGGCCCGGGCGGCGGTGGCGGCGAATTTCGAGGAGGCGAACGCCCTCGCGCTCGCCGCCCAGCCCTCCGAAAAGCGCGCCCTCTACGCGCGCCTGAAGCTGGCCGGATTGCGCGAAGCACCCGTGCAGCTGGCGGTGTTCTGCGACGAGGCCAGCGGCCAGGGCGGCGGCCTCGGCATCGCGACCATGCCGGAGATGCGCCGCTATTCCGTCGTCTGCGCGGTGATGCAGATGTGGCTCGCGGCCCGGGCGCGGGGCCTCGGCATCGGCTGGGTGTCGATCCTCGATCCGCACCGCGTTGCCGACGATCTCGCGGCCCCCCGTGACTGGTCCCTCGTCGCCTATCTCTGTCTCGGCTATCCGGTCGAGGATCATATCGACCCCGAACTCGAACGCGCCGGATGGCAGGAGCGTCATTCCCTGCCCGACCGCGTGCTGCATAGATAGCGAAGTCATGCCCCAGAAAATCCCCGCGACCGTCATCACCGGGTTCCTCGGAGCCGGAAAGACGACCCTGATCCGCAACCTGCTGCAACAGGCGAACGGCAAGCGCATCGCCCTGATCATCAACGAATTCGGCGATATCGGCGTCGATGGCGACCTGCTGAAGGGATGCGGGATCGAGGGCTGCGCCGATGACGACGTGATCGAGTTGTCGAACGGCTGCATCTGCTGCACCGTCGCCGACGACTTCATCCCGACCATCGAGAAACTGCTGGGCCGCGAGAATCCGCCCGATCACATCGTGATCGAGACCAGCGGCCTCGCCCTGCCGCAGCCCCTCGTGCGCGCCTTCAACTGGCCCGATATCCGCACCCGCACGACCATCGACGGCGTGGTGACGGTGGTGGACGGCCCCGCACTGGCAGAGGGCCGCTTCGCCCATGACGAGGCGCGCGTGACCGCGCAGCGCGAGGCGGACGAGAGCATCGACCACGAAACGCCCCTCGCCGAGTTGTTCGAGGACCAGCTTGCCTGCGCCGATATCGTCGTCGTGTCCAAGACCGACACGATGGACGCGGCCCGGGCGGACGCGACCGTTTCGGCCCTCGGCACGCGCACCCGCGACGGCGTGCGGCTGATCCGCTCCGGCATAGGCGGCCTCGCGCCCGACGTACTGCTGGGCCTCGGCGCGGGGGCGGAGGACGACGTGGCCGCGCGCCACGAAATCCACCACCATCACCACGACCACGGGGACGACGACGACCACCACGATGCCGAGCACAGCCACGGCCACGACGAATTCGACAGTTTCGCCCTGTCCTTCGACGCCGTCACCGATGTCGACGCCTTCCGCGCCCGGGTCGAGGCGGCGATCCGCAAGCACGATATCCTGCGGGTGAAGGGCTTCCTCGCGGTCGAGGCGAAACCGATGCGCATGGTGCTGCAAGCGGTCGGTCCCCGCATCGAAACCTATTTCGACCGTCCTTTCGGCACCGATGCCCGGCGGAGTGCGCTGGTCGTGATCGGCCTGCACGGGCTGGACGAGGCGGCGATCCGGGCGGATCTGGCGGCATGATCCGCGCCGATAACCGCGAGGGATAGATGCACCTCCTCCTCGCGCAACCCGGCGAGATTTCGGACGGGTCGGAGGCGGTCGATCTGGGCCAGACCCCCGCCGACGTCATCGTGATTTCCGCCGCCGATACCGAACTCGCGGCCCTGTCCGAAGCGCGCGGGACGCTGGAGGCGGAGGCCCCGCCGCTCCGCCTCGCCTCCCTGCTGCACCTCGCGCATCCCATGTCCGTCGATCTCTATCTCGACCAGACCGCGACCAAGGCGAAACTGGTCATCGCGCGGGTTCTGGGGGGCGAGGGATACTGGTCCTACGGGCTGGAGCAGTTCGCCGCCCGGTTGCGCGAGGCGGGAGTGGCCTTCGCCGCGCTGCCCGGGGACGACAAGCCCGACGAGGCCCTGCGCCGCGCCTCCACCGTCAGCGAGGCGGATTGGCATGCGCTCTGGGCCTATTTCGTCGAGGGCGGGCCGGAGAACGCCGCGAACCTGCTGCGCATGGCCGGGGCCATGGCGCGGGGCGAGGGGGTGCGGCCCGATCCGGCGCGGCCCCTGCTGCGGGCGGGGGTGTACTGGCCCGGCGCGGGCATCGCCTCGCTGGAAGCGGCGCGCGAACAGTGGCAGACGGGCGCGCCGGTCGTGCCGATCGTCTTCTACCGGGCGTTGTTGCAGGGTGCGGGCCTGAACCCCGTCAACCGCCTCGTCCGTTCGCTGATGCAGGAGGGGATGAACCCCCTGCCGGTCTTCGTCGCGTCGCTCAAGGACCCTGTCTCCGCCGCCACCCTCGCGGCGCTGTTTGAGCAGGCCCCGCCCTCGGTCGTGCTGAACGCCACCGGCTTCGCCGTCTCCTCCCCCCAGAACGCGACCCACACCCCGACCCCGCTGGATGCGCCGGGGGTGCCGGTGTTGCAGGCGATATTTTCGGGGGGGACGGAGGAGGCCTGGGCGAGCGGGCTGAACGGCCTGGGCGCGCGGGATATCGCGATGAACGTGGCCCTGCCGGAGGTGGATGGCCGCGTGCTGACCCGGGCCGTCAGCTTCAAGGGCGAGGCCTATTTTGACGAGGCCACCGAATGCCGCATCGCCGCCTATCGCGCGGTCGGGGACCGGGTGGCCTTCACCGCCGCACTGGCGGCGAACTGGGCGCGGCTGGGCGCGAAGACCAATGCGGAGAAGCGCGTCGGCATCCTCCTCGCCAACTATCCAAACAAGGACGGTCGCCTCGCGAACGGCGTCGGGCTGGACACGCCGCAAAGTTGTGTCGACATGCTCGGGATGCTGGCCGGGGCGGGGTATGCGGTCGAGGATGCGCCGGGCGACTCGGCGGAGTTGATGGCCGCGATCCAGGCCGGGCCGACCAACTGGCTGGCGGATCGGGCCGCGCGCACGGGCGGCGAATGCCTGCCGCTGAACGCCTATCGCACCTTCTACGCCGACCTGCCCTGGGCGATGCGCCAGCGGATCGAGGAGCGGTGGGGGGCGCCCGAGGACGACCCGTTCATCGACCCGGCGCGCGGCGGTTTCGCGCTGTCGATCCTGCGCTACGGGGCCGTCTGCGTCGGTATCCAGCCCGCGCGCGGCTACAATATCGACCCCAAGGAAACCTACCACGCCCCCGATCTGGTGCCGCCCCATAACTACCTCGCGTTCTACGCCTGGTTGCGCGGCGAGTTCGGTGCGGATGCGCTGATCCATCTGGGCAAGCACGGCAATGCGGAGTGGTTGCCGGGCAAGGCGCTGGCCCTGTCGGCGGAATGCTTTCCGGAGGCCGCGATCGGCCCGACCCCGCATCTCTATCCCTTCATCGTCAACGATCCGGGCGAGGGGACGCAGGCGAAGCGGCGCACGGCGGCGGTGATCGTCGACCACCTGACCCCGCCCCTGACCCGCGCCGAAACCTACGGCCCGCTCAAGGATCTCGAAGCGCTGGTGGACGAATACTACGAGGCCAGCGGTGTCGATCCGCGCCGTCTGGTGCATCTGCGCGGCGAAATCCGCGCGCTGACGGCCTCGGCGGGGATCGACGAGGATGCGGGGATGAGCGCGGCGGAGGACGAGGATGCGGCCTTCGCCAAGCTCGACGAATATCTGTGCGAGCTGAAGGAAGCGCAGATCCGCGACGGTCTGCACATCTTCGGCACCGCGCCGGAGGGGCGTCTGGGGACCGACCTGCTCGTCGCGCTGGCGCGGGTGCCGCGCGGGGCGGGGCAGGGGGGCGATGCCTCGCTGATCCGGGCGCTGGCGGCGGATTTCGGGATGGCGTTCGACCCCCTCGATTGCGCGATGGCCGAAGCGTGGGACGGGCCGCGACCCGAGGCGCTGGCGAGACTGACACGGGATGTCTGGCGCACCAACGGCGATACGGTCGAGCGGCTGGAACTGTTGGCGGCGGGTCTGGTCGACGGGATGCATCCCGCGCCGGGCGAGGCTTCGGCTGCCGCGCTGCACTGGATCGAAACCGTCGCCCGTCCTGCGCTTGCCTCCTGCGGCCCTGCCGAATCGCGGGCGATCCTGACCGGACTCGATGCCCGTTTCATCCCCCCCGGGCCGTCCGGCGCGCCGACCCGGGGGCGGCCCGACGTGCTGCCCACGGGGCGCAACTTCTTCTCCGTCGACAGCCGCGCGGTGCCGACCCCCGCCGCCTATGCGCTGGGGTGGAAATCCGCCGCGCTGCTGGTCGAGCGGTACCTCCAGGACCACGGCGACTGGCCCCGGGCGATGGTGCTGACGGCCTGGGGAACGGCGAATATGCGCACGGGCGGCGACGATATCGCGCAGGGTCTGGCGCTGATGGGCGTGCGCCCGCAATGGGACGGGGCCAGCCGCCGGGTGACGGGGTTCGAGATCGTGCCCGCCGATATGCTGGGCCGCCCGCGCGTGGATGTGACGCTGCGCGTCTCCGGCTTCTTCCGCGATGCCTTTCCGGCGCAGATGGACCTGTTCGACAGCGCCGCCCGCGCCGTCATGGCGCTGGACGAGCCGGAGGATCAGAACCCCGCCGCCGCGCGCTGGCGGGCCGAGGGGGGGGATGTCGCGGCGGGATATCGCGTGTTCGGCTCGAAGCCGGGGGCGTACGGAGCCGGGTTGCAGGCGCTGATCGACGAAAGGCTGTGGTCGGATCGAAAGGATTTCGCCGACAGCTATCTCGAATGGGGCAGCTACGCCTATGGCGGCGGGTCGATGGGCGAGGGCGCGCGCGGGGCGCTGGAGGCGCGGTTGTCGCAGGCCGAGGCGGTGGTGCAGAATCAGGACAACCGCGAGCATGACGTGCTCGATTCCGACGACTATTACCAGTTCGAGGGGGGCGCGACGGCGGCGGTGGCCGCGCTGTCGGGGCGCGAACCGGCGGTCTATCATAACGACCATACCCGCCCCGAACGCCCGGTCATCCGCACGCTGGAGGACGAGATCGGGCGCGTGATCCACAGCCGGGTCGTCAACCCGAAATGGATCGCCGGGGTCAAGCGCCACGGCTACAAGGGCGCGTTCGAGATTGCGGCGACGGTCGACTACCTGTTCGCCTTTGCCGCCACGACCAAGGCTGTCCGTTCCC
>Ga0115031_1001994_pt1 | contig 15067 bp, 6 predicted proteins | sample Maine_Asex4_meta_FD_87301 | JGI IMG/M metagenome (GOLD analysis project Ga0115031, IMG submission 87301) | Marine algal microbial communities from Maine, USA - Maine_Asex4_metaG | ecosystem: Host-associated > Algae > Red algae > Unclassified | place: Maine, USA | collected 2015-01-05
CGTAAGAAGACAAGCCATTTTTATCGTTGAAATCTCTCTCTGGCACTACTGTGTACATTTCTCCCATAGGTAAGTCTGGCTCCATATAGTATCCATCCGTATCTGTAAGCAATGTATTCTGTAAGTTGTCGCTGCTAATAGAGATTTCTGTATTCTCAATTCCTTCTCCCCAATACGTCATTATATTACCAGATATTCTAGCAGCATTCGCTACGGATACCATACCTTTTAAAGAAATTGAAGGCAGGGCGGTAGGCTGGCCATTTACCATAGATCCCACTTCTACCTGAAGTGGCGTATCTACGATGTAGATTGCTGTGGAAGTACCTACTGCACCTATCAACTCTACATCTATGTAAAAGAGAATATCTCCATCCGTAGTCTCCATACCGTTTCCATTATTATTTACATAATTGAAAGTAGCGTTTGCAACATTATAATTCGGGCTGATCAAACCAGGCGAAAATCCTTGAATAGTACAAACTGTATTATCCGCAACTTCTAGAGAACCTGCTAGAGAAACGATAGATGCACAATTTGTAATGGTAACTGGCACGCTAATAAAGCTACCGATAGACCCTGCACCATCTTGAACATCTAAAATCACCATATCCGTAGGAATCGAAACCGTGATATCCATGCATTGATCTCCAGATCCACAAGTGTTCGTCACTGTCAAGCAAACGGTATAGGTTCCTGGTTCGCAAAATTCATGTACTGGATTGGTTTCATTAGAACTGTTACCGTCCCCGAAGTTCCAAGAGTATAATCCAGAAGAACCTCCATTTGTAAAAGTACTCGTAAGTGCGGTATTGCTTGTAGTGAAACTAGCTGATGGCGCACCATCTGTATTCGTTATCGTGGTATTAAATATCTGAGGGCAGTTGTTCGCATCAGAAACCGTAACAGTATAATCTCCATTTGGCAAATTGTTTATAGTAATCGCATCGTTGCTAAATGTTGCATTATCCGAAACCGGACCCTGCCAAAAAATAGTATAATTAGGCGATCCATTAAGCACAGAGATACTTATACTACCATCATCATTTCCACACGATCCATTATTAGTAGAACTCAATATTTCAAAAGCTTGGCTTCCACCAATAGTCGCAGAGCCAGTGCTTATATTCCCTAATGCATCCGTTATGACGACATCGTAACTTCCCATACCTAAATTCAAAATACTAAATTGAGGGCTATTAGACGTTTGTTCTCCAGTAGCTGTTCCAGACCACGTAGCTATATATGGTGCTGTACCATTTGTAATATTTAAGAATAGATTTCCAGGATTACCACAGGTAACATCCGTTGGGTTCACATTGAAGGCAAAAGTGCTGCCTCCAGTCCCCGTTCCAGAATCAGAATTTGTCAAGACAAAATTCTGCGTAGACGAACATCCATCTTTGTCCGAAACAGTCACAGCATAAGTTCCCTCCATCAACAAGCTAATCGTAAAGAACTGTCCTCCTATAGTAACTGTTCCACTGGATGGGCCACTCCATGAAATAGTATGATTTGGGTTATTCGTTAATATCTCTACTACGATATTTCCATCATCCGTATTCGTCGGATTGGATACTGTTCCATTAAAATCTGTAGGCATTCCATTCTCTCCAACTGTCAATGTTTGTGAGATACTACATCCATTTGCATCTGTGATAGAAGCCGTGTAAGTACCTACTGGTAAGTTTGAAATATCAATGACCGTATTACTACTAGAGTAAGTACCAGATTGAACACCCGACCACTCCACAGAATAAGGCGGAGTGCCGCTAGCAACATTTATCCAAATAGAGCCTAGTACATTACAAAATGCATTGGTCACCGTAATGGACGCATCAAAGTTACCTTCATCATTAGTAATAACTACTGTAGTAAAAGCAGCACAACCATTGGAATCTACAACATCTATGTTGTAGGTTCCAGGCGTGAGTCCATCTACATTTACGGTACTATTGTTGGTCGATATGGTCCCATTTTCTGGGCCTGTCCAATTAACAGTGAACACCGAGGTGCTACCTGATATGTTCAATAGGAATCCAGGAGTCTGACCACATGCTCCGTTTTCTGCTGTAGCGGATATTGATAAATTAGTATTTGTATTATTTATGGCAAAGGTAGTACTTGAAGTACAACCATTGATATCGGTTATAAGCACTGAATAATTTCCAGAAACAAGTCCAGTCAAATTAACAGTACTATTACTAGAAGTAAGATTGGAAGATACTGGTCCTGAAATATCAATGCTATAAATAGGTGTACCTCCATTTATCGTGATCGCAGCAGCCCCGTTATTTCCGCAATCATCATTTTGCGCTGATGCGGAGACTGTCATGTTAGTTGCAATATTATCAATAGTTATCTCGATATTTTCTACACATGATTCGGCATCACTTACTGAAAAATCGTAGGTACCTACTGCAAGATCATTGACAATAATAGGATTGTCGGATGTAGAGAATGCATTTGTAGATATTCCCGCATAAGTAACCGTATAAGGAGGAATACCATTGCTTACACTTAGAGTTGTTGTTCCTAGATTATTACATGTAGCATCTGTATGAGATGCTGCCACAGCTATATCACAACCTCCTCCAAAGACTATTATCACGGTATCAGAACAGCATAGCACAGTATCCATAATGATAAGTTCTTGTACTGGTTTAGCGCCATCGACCTCTACATTAAACCCTTGAGCAATTCCTGTAAAGTTGATATTCATAGTAGATTGCACTCCAGAACTTAGATGAGTAGCTTTTATATTTCCGTATGCTCCAGAGGAATCCCCCCCTACTATACTAAACTGTGCAGGCTGGTGTGTCCAATCGCCCGTAGGATCCCAAACATTTAAAGAATCCGTAAGCTCTTGCATGGTTTGTACTTGCCCTGAAAAAGTTTGTCCATTTGCTACCCACTCATCAATGCTGTAAGGACCATCTTGCCCAAGCCCAAATAATACTACGTAAGAATACTGTATCAGTGTATCCACATCACATGCTTTGACAGGTAACATATACTCCAAGTCATTCAATATAATATTGTATAAATTTTTCTCTAAAAACGGAATTGGTACACATACTTCTGCTGAAGGTTGACCCGCAAAAAAGAGTGTATCCGTTCCGAAAATTTCTGGACATACACAATCGTTCAAAACATTAAAATTCGTATTTTCTGTGCAGCCATTTGCGTCAGTAACCAACACGGTATAGGAACCAGCCTCTAAATCTGAAGCCATATTTGTAGTGGAAACATTAGGCATCCAAATATAAGATACCTCCCCATTTGCACCTGTAACATTTACGGTCGCAGACCCAAGATCACAGCAATTTGCATTTGTAATATCTGAATCTACGCTGAGGGTAGAAGATGTATTATCAACTGAGACGTTCGTACTTTCTGTACATCCATTATCATTAACAATAGTGATTGCGTAAATACCTGCTGGTAAATTTTCTATTGAATATGCACCTGAAGCAGCATTTGCAGAGCCACCTACTGGCCCGGTCCATGCAATAGTAATATTTCCATTCACAAATGAAAGGTCGATAGACCCATTTTCATTACATGCTCCATTACTTGGTGTAGCAATCAAACTTAAGACCGTTTGAGCGTTCCCAACTGTTACAGTAGCTTGATTTGTACATCCGTTTGAAGAGGTAGCAGTTATTATATAATCCCCCGCTGGTGCATTTGTAATTTCAACCGCTCCTCCTACTGGAGTGTTAGATCCTGAAATTGGGCCTGTGTAAGACACATCACTTACATTATCACTCAATGTGACACTTATTGATCCTTTTGAATTACACACTGCATCCATGGCCGTTGCAGAAACCGAAACCGTCTCCATATTATTTTCAATTACAACTGTAGCTGTTCCAGTACAACCATTCGCTGCCATTACAGTAACTGTATAAGTCCCATTTTGCGCATTAGAGATGGTGAAATTACCAGTACTACTGGTACTCGAACCTGAAGTAGGTCCAGACCAAGTAACGGTTCCAGTCCCCCCGTCAAAAGTTACGTAGATAGCGCCTGGTGTAGTACAGATTCCGTTAGTACCTACCGCATTCACTGTAAGCATCGTATTGTCTATACCTATCGTAAAGTATTTTGTCTTTTTACAAGCATCCGAATCAATTAAAGAGATTGTATAATCGCCTGCTGGTAAGTTTTGAATTATAAATGATCCGGTATTATCAACAGCGTTTCCACTGCTAGGTCCAGTCCAAACGATATCATACTGACCTGATCCGAAAGTTACTTCAGCCATACCTTTACCTTGACATACAACATCTGTTGGTGTAACGTTAAAGTCGAAATCATTAACAATTTTAATGATTTCACCACCCGTATTAACCTCGCAACCATTTTCAAATGTAACTACTATGTCATACCAGCCTTCAGGTAAATTATCTATTATAAAAATACCATTACTACCAGATGCAGAACCCATAGTGGTTCCAGACCAGTCAACAGTAGCGACGCCTGTACCATACATAATACTTATCGAACCTTTACTATCACAAACAGCAGCGGTAGTCGAGATTGTTACTTCTGGAAGCGTACCGTTATCTTGTAATTCTATTTCACCAGTCTTATTGCATCCATTTGCATCCTGGACAGTTACCCAATATACTCCTGGAGGCAAATTGTTAATCGTAAGGTTATCATTGGTCGTACTCGACCCAGTCTGAGGGCCTGAATAGTTTATACTATACGGAGCTGTTCCGCCACTAGCCATCACTGTAATGCCGCCTTGGACATCACACTCTCCATTTGTTCCAGATAAAACAACATCTAAGCCATTGGCATTATTATCAATAACCTGTATAGCATTGTCGGCACATCCATTATAGTCTGTAACTGTAATGCCATAACTACCTGAAGCAGCATTGTTAATGGTATAAGTATTACTTCCAGTAGACGCAGCGCCAGTGGTAGGTCCATCCCATACGATATTGTATGCTGGTGATCCACCCATAATATCAATAGTAATTTCACCAGGCGTACCACATTCACCATTCCAAGGTGCAGTAGTAATAACTACGCCTGAACCAGTATTATTAATCATAGTATTCGTCCAGTCCGTACATCCCTGATAATCTACAACTTCAATATTATAATTGCCCGAAACTAAATCATCAATGATAAAAATTGGGCTTGTAGAAGTTACGGTATTGCCAGAAGGTCCTCCGTAGGTAATCGTGTATGGTGAACTGCCATTGGTGACAGTCACTTCTATATTACCTAAGTCATCACATGTACCATCATTTGGCCATGCAGTAACATCAATTCCGTTTTCGTCTGAGGTGACTTCTATGACTTCATTATAAGTACAATTATTTGCGTCTGTAACATGAATTGTATATGTACCTATAGGTAAATTCGAAATATCATAACCATTTGAATTGACAGTAGCAGTTCCATTTTGTGGCCCAGAGAAGGTAACTGTATACGGGGCGTTGCCATTATTAAATCCTAACCATAAAGATCCTACACCACAGGTTCCTTCAATTGCATCAATGTCTATATCTAATGTACTATTTGCGTTATCAATAGTAACGACCTGATAATCCTGACACCAGTTGGCATCCATTACGGTCACGGAGTAGATACCACTTGGTAAGTTTGGTATTGTAAAAGCGGATTGCGATGAAACGACATTTCCACTTGCAGGACCAGACCATGTTATATTGTATTGTGGTTTTCCATTTGTAATATTTACAGTCAATGCACCATTGGCACCACAGGTTCCAGTAGTAGCTATTAAATCTAAATCAATATCCTCTTCATCAATTACAAAAGTCTTAACCGCAGAACACCAATTCGCATCTTCTATTGTAACTGTGTAAGTGCCTCCAGGTAAATTTGGAATATTGAAATTTGAACTATAAGTCGTAGCACTTCCTGAAACAGGTCCACTCACATGGATAGTATATTTTGGACTTCCACCTCCTAAAGAAATATGAATTTTACCCAATTTTTCACACTGAGAAGGTACAGTGTATCCTGTAATCGTAAAATTGTTATTATCCTGCTCAACAGTAAATGTTTTAGACACTGTACATCCATTTTTATCTGTGATAAACGCTGTATAATCCCCAGCAGGCAGTTGATTAATATTAAAGTTACTTGCCGCAGATGAAGCTGTTCCACTAATAGGTCCAGATAAGTGTATTTGATAAGGTGCCTTGCCATTAGATAGGTTTATATTGACCGAACCTTTTGTATTACATACTGCATCCGTGACAATTAAGGTGGCCTCTAAATGAGATCCAAGATCTTTGATTTCGATAGTCTCTGAATCGCTACATCCATTGGCATCTGTCTTAGTTATAATATATGTCCCTGTAGGTATATTGTAAATGGTACATGTATTACTATAAGTTGAAAAACTACCAGAAATAGGGCCTACCCAACTGACGATATAACCAGCGGTTCCGCCCGTAGAAGAAACGGTAAAACTACCATTACTTTGTCCACAGTTGGTTCCATTAGCCGTAACGTCTACTTCAAGGTTACACGTGGAAGGACAATTTACCAGTAATTGATAGTTACTTGTCGCACCGTTATAACCATCCACGACTACAAAATATGTCCCTGGCTGTAGATGAGTACTAATATACTCATTACTATTACCAGGTTGAGATGAATATTTTACACAATCTCCACGATCACAATCTCCCAATAAAAACAACTCCAAATTGGCATTTAGATTTGTTAATGAAATATCAACTTGGCCACTTTCAGTAATTGTAAAAGTGTGTACTACTTCGTTACCATTATTTTCTACATTCAACGTATTGCCGCAGCCATACAAAGAAACATTATCACTTCCGTGGGTATTATTATAGTTAAATGCTTGTCCACAAGACAGTTGAATTGCATCGTTACAATCTAGATCACCACAACTTACTTCTAATTTAAAGTCGCCTTCATAACTAGCCAATAATCCGTCTACCACTATATAATATGTTCCAATAGGCGCATTCTCTAAAACAATTCCTTCGTTATTTGTATTCGTATTGGAGTTTTGACTAGCACCGATACAAGTTAAATTATCACAATCGCCAGACAAAAGAAACAAGTCTAAGTTTATACCTGGCGTAATTATTTCTAATCCTATTTGTAAATCACCTGCCTGATCTTTATTGATTACATACACTTTATCAGCACCAAGATATTTCACACTAGCATTCCAATAATAAGTTTCAATATCATTGCCAGCGCCTATTGTAGTCTCGCTTGCGAGGTAATCTCCACATTGTATTGGGGATGCACCTGTACACCAGTTATCTACACTCGGACTGCCACATGCACCTGTCGTATAACTTAAAACTCCCGCAGCATCTGCAAAGCAGGCATTCGAATAGGTAACGTCATTGCAGCCACAGACAGGCTCATATACGTTTACACAGCTTGCATGAGGATCCATCATGGCAGGGTCAACACAAACATTGCCGCATGTCCCTGGCGTATAAAAAGCTATTCCACTTGATTCTGCTAAACAACTATTCTGATAGGTAAATCCATCACATCCACAAACAGGATCATAATCATTATCACAGATTTCTATAATTACACCTGTATTTCTGTCTACTTGTGTTCCGCTACTGGAGGCCACTAAGGTCGGATCAAAACAATTATTAACTAAAACACAAGCACCTGATTTATATTCAGACACACCAGAGTGCTCCGCTACACATGAATTTAAATAAGTCACATCATTACATCCACAAACAGGAACATAATTATTTGCACAGTCTGCTAAAGATTGTGCATCTATCAAACTTGGATCTATACACTCTCCAAAACACACTCCAGATGTATAATCTTCAATACCCGCAGCTTTTGCAAAGCAACTATTTATATAAGTAACTCCATTGCTTCCACATACTGGATCTAGAACCTGGGGACAATTGGTTGGATTACCTGCTCTTGCATTCTTAACTATTTCAACTTTAAATTCAGCAGCTGCAAAATCAACGTCAATTGAATTTAAATCTTTATCAATAAGACGCACATTGTCCACTTTGATTGTTAGGGAGTCTACGATTAGAGGCTCTATTACGTCGTCATCAATAATAAATGAGAAAGTACCTACTGTACCATAGCCTTGACCAGCATTTATTCTATTTGTTCTTACATAGGCAAACTCTACTTGTCTAGCCAGAGTATCTGTATAGATCGTATTTACCGCCATTGAATTATTTGGATCGATAAATGAATTTGCTTCCGCAGTAAACTGAGTAGGGGAATTCATACTAATAAATGGTTTGTCATAGCTAATCACCATAGCAATACCATAAAAGTCATCTACAGGAAGTCCTACATCTCCAAGATTTAAATCTACAGTAAATTGGCCACCCTCACTAACTGAAGGCGTATTCGGCTGCATTCCAAGAATCGGAGAATTTGACGAACTATTATTATACCCATCAGAGCTGTTAAGTATACTAGTTGAATTATGAGTTCTTAGATAATTGGCTTTAATTGCCATCACTACATCATCAGTATTGATAACACCATCCCCGGTGCAATCGCCATAAGCTAAATTCGCAGAGTTGTCAGCAAAATCATTTGCCCACAGAGAATCAATATTTTGTGCTTGCCATAGCGTGCTTGCATTTGCTCGCTGAGGTCCTGTTTCATTATAACCTACCCCTACATATAAGAGGTCAACACAGTTGGCAACACCGTTATTATTTGCATCACCAGGCCACAATGTATTTTGGGAATGAAGTACACTTGAAAAAAAAAGTATACATAAAATTAAGGGAGTCAATCTGTTGTATAAATATTGCATCGATAATAGGATTTTGCTTTAGGACTATAAATACATTTCAAAAGTAACTGATATCAATAGGTTTGGCAATTACAAATATATTCTCTTTCCAGACAATTATATATTATCTTTAAGTCTAATCCAATTTACGAAATTATCTAAACTGCTATGTGCCAACATTTTAACCAATAACATATTATAATTATTTATATGTGTAATCATTTATTTTCCATGTTTTGGTATTATAACAATACTATTCCTGTCAATATTTAAGATAATATTATGTTAAATTCTAAGATGATTAGGATTTTGAGTTCTCTAAAGGTGGAAGAATTACCGAGATTAATAGAGTTCTTAGAATCCCCTTATTTTAATAAAAAGATAATTCTGACTCAGCTCTGTAAGTATCTCTGTAAGATTCATCCCGAATTCAATGAATCAAATACAAACAAAAGAACAATTTATAACAAGGTGTATCCTAATAAAGATTACAATGAGAAACATCTCGGTTATTTACAGAGCGATTTAATAAAACTAATTCTAGAGTTCTTGAAGGTCGAAAATATTCGAAAAGAAGAATTTAGCACATCTTTAGTTTCGGTCTTCGCTGAACGAACGCTTGTTTCGCTGTATCAGAAGGAGGTTAAAAAGCTCAAAAAAAATCTTAAGCTTACAAACCGAAAAGGTATTGACCACTATTGGAAAAATTTTGAAATCAATGACAAAGAAGATAGGTACTTCATATCAAGGAATGAACGCAAGGACGATATCAGTGCTCATTTAGCGAGCAAAAACCTTGACCTATTCTATGTCTCCAGAAAATTGCAATACTTTACTGTACTTCTAAACAGAAAAGCAATGCTTGGAAAAGAAATCATCATTCCAAGCATGGAATTTATTCTACAGTATGCTAAACAGAACTTTGATGATATCCCTATCGTCAATGCATATTATGAAATCATAATGCTGCAGACCAAAGAAAAATCTCTTCCTCATTTTTATAGACTTCAAGAAATCATAGTAAATCATAGCAGAGAATTTTCTAAGAAAGAAATTGGTGAAATTTATGAAGAAGCTATCAACTATTGTATTCAACGTATATCCTACAATCAAGAATTTTATATAAATGAGGCACTAAAGCTCTATTCGGAATTTCTAAGTTCAGGTAATATGTACCAAAATGGATTTCTATCCCATTGGAAATTTAAAAACATTGTTAAGCTTGGCCTCTTGCTCAATCGTTTTGAGTTTGTAGAAACCTTTATTACCACCTACGCAGATAAGTTAGAACCAGCACACAAAACCAAAGCCTTAAATTACAACTTAGCAGAGCTGTATTTCGCTATGGAGAATTATGATATGGCGCAAGAGTACCTAAGCAAAGTATTCTTAAATGATCTAGAACTAGCATACAACTTAGGGAGTAGGATGATGTTAATAAAGATATTCTATCATAAAAATGAAATGGAGGCTTTGCTTTCGCAAATTGCAGCATTTACTATTTATCTAAAAAGGTCAAAAAACGTTTCGAATACAAAGAAAAAGATATACCTTAATTTTTGCGATCTATTGAATAAGATTTTGAGGCAAAATCCTAAGCATTATGCAAAGATCAAAACAGAAATTGAGAACACAAAATTACTAACCGCTACTAACTGGTTACTCAATGCGTATCAAGAACAAATGCCTAAAGCAGTTAAAAAAATAATTTAGACTAAAGACAAAATGGAACTTTTCAGTAATCAGCAGATAGATATAAGTGGACTTCCTCGAATGGAGGAGGTGGAACTATTCAAACCAAAAAAATCTTATCTAAGTTTATCCGTTATTAAGAGCATTCTCTTTTGGACTATTATGTGGGGTCTATTTGCGTTATGCATAAGTGCTATGGAGGAACAATTCTACGAGTGGATTCCTTATCTGAGATTTATGTTCTACCCCTTCGCTATCTTATCCGTGATTGTTACTATTATCAGTTACTTCAAAAGAGGACACGCACTCAGAGCACATGACATTATATATACCCAAGGAGTTGTATTTACAAATACCACTACTATTTCTTTTAATAGAGTTCAACATTGTGAAATATCACAAGGCCCACTGGATCAGGTATTCGACCTATTTACCTTAAAAGTTTTCACTGCAGGTGGACAAAGCAGCGATCTTGAGATTCCTGGCTTATCAGAAGATGTTGCCACTAGTCTCAAAGAGTATATTGTTGATGCCACATCCACGAAAAAAATGATAAGTGAAGAAGAATAACTTGGAATATCTCTTTACCCCGCACAAACAATCTCCAGTCGCGATTTTGTTGATTCTTTACAAATTTCTCACACAGATGCTGAGAAATGCATTCCCTATATTGCTCATATTCTTTTTCAATCCCAATAAATCATTTGATGGTTTTGAGTTACTTATTTTTATTCTGATTAGTGTATTCAGTACTATTTTTTCTATTGCCGCCTACTACAAATTTGAGTATCACATCAACAATGATGAGATCATTATCCAAAAAGGAATACTCAAGAAAGTAAACATCAATGTACCATTCGATCGCATTCAAGCTATCAATACCAACCAAACTTTCTTGCACAGAATATTTAAGGTAGCTAGTCTCGAAATAGATACCGCAGGATCCAAAAACAATGAAATAAAAATAGATGCAATTCGTATTGAAAAAGCAGAGATAATTAAAAATTACATCCTTAAGCAAAAGGAACAAATAGTATCAGAAGAAACCGAAAAAATATCAGCAGTCAAAGAGGAAGACAAAGTCATATTACAATTGGATATTACTTCGTTGTTAAAAGTGGGAATGGGCCAAAACCACTTACGTTCATTTGCAGTGATTGCACTCTTTTTTATTGGCCTTATTCAGTATGCTGATATATTCTTCGAAGGTCAAAAGTTATCGGACTTAGAATCACTAATTAGCAATACCTTACAAAGTTTTATCTTTCAACTTGTCCCAGCGGCTATTATCGCAACCTTAGCACTGACTTTAGGAAGAACGATCTTAAAATATTATAACCTAATATTCAAACAAACGGCGCAAGGGTATAAATTAGTTAGCGGCTTATTTACCAGAAATGAAAAGCAGGCTGCCATGCACAAAATTCAACTCGTTGGGTGGCATACAAACCCACTGAAGAATCTATTCTCGATGTTCGAATTGAATTTATCCCAGGCCTTTAGCACCAATATGGTAAGATCACAAACTATGCAAATTCCTGGTGTATACAAAGATCAATTAGAGTCGGTTTGTGATAGTTATTTCCCTTCAGAGAACAGAGCAGATATGCTAACCCATCCAGTAAGCCCACGTTTAATGATTAGAACATTTTTTGCACTAGCAATCATCCCTTTTAGTATGACAATAGTAAAATTGACTATACCAGACAATCCTATTGAGATTTGGATGATCATTGCAACAGTACTTATGATCTCTATTTATACATATACTTATTGGAAAAAATGGAACTTTAAAATTGGATCAGAAGGATTGCTGGTTCGACGCGGATTCATCAAAACATCCTACCTGCTTTTGCGATGGAATAAAATTCAAGGTATTAGAATCAGACAGAGCATATTTCAAAAACGTAGATCCCTCTCTGACCTACACCTGTTTACTGCAGCGGGCGTTATTAGGATTCCGTACTTGCAAGAAGAACTCAGTTCCCAGTTAAAAGACTACATCTTGTACTACGTAGAAAACGATGACGGACCCTGGATCTAATCCTCTACACAATAGAATTATCATACGCAATCTTAATCAGTCCAGCAATATTACTGACACCTAACTTGCGCATAATATTTTTTCTATGCACACTTACTGTTTGATCACTGATAAATAATTCCTGCGCAATTTCTTTATTACTAAAAGCCTGAGAAATCAATTTCAATATTTCAATCTCTCTTTTAGTAAGATTATATTTTTGAACAAACTTATCTTCAAACTTACTTCTTTCTTTATCAGCCATAAAAGTAGCACCGTTGGTTCGTGCACCTACTAGCTGCACCCCTACGCCAATATAGGTCTTCCCTTTTAACACTTCATCTATAGCGTTGATCAATTCATATGGATCAGAATTTTTCAAAATATATCCATCCACGCCAGCTTTAAATGCAGATTTTACCAGTTTAGCTTCATCATACATAGTCAATGCAAGAATCTTCATATCACCGTAGTTATCTTTGATAGTATCCAATACATCAAGACCATCGGCCTCAGGCATATTGAGATCAAGCAATAATAAATCTGGGTAAGTTCTTTTCAGAATAGGGAGTAAATCTCTACCATTTTCTGCTTCACCGATAATTTGAAATTCAAATTTATCGTTTCTTCTTAGAATGTTTTTCAGCCCTTCGGTAAAAAGCTGGTGGTCGTCTGCGATTACGGTTCTTATCACGTGTGTGGTGTTTATGGTAAAATTCTTTACAAGCACAATCCCAGTTAGGAAATCGTACACATTACATATATGCAAACCAAGTGCCACAGAAATGAGCGCATGACTGTAAAAAAGTCATACCTATTTTAGGCATTGAATAGCAAATTTTAGAAACCATGAAACTGGGTAAAAGAATTTCGCTCGCGGGATCACGAGTGAGTTAGAGGCTCTCCCTCTATAGGTAATCGGTTTGATATGTTCATGGTTATTTCAAAGGATTATATTTCTATAATCTAGTCCAAATTATGATTAATAACTCAAACATGAAAGAATCTCGCCATGCAATTTATACCATAAACGGTGTAGCAGAACTGTCTATACATATAGATAAAAATGTATATAAAATTATCCTAATTGGTAATTCTCTTGAAGTCAATTGGTTTCAAAACTCAATTTTTAACAACTAATATCATCGTAACGCATAACAATGATATTTTCTTTTTTCATTTTTATCTAAAATGCAGATATTAATTGATTTTCATACCACTATTATGGTAGTTTGAAGCAATTTTGCCACCTGCGCAGAACGAAAAAACTACCATAAAATACTAAATAGTCGCCACCAAAAATCTTTCGAAAGTGTAGAAAAAACAAATTTTTTCTTGACGATATTTCTATCAACTATTTATATATTTAAAGCCAGTTTCATCCCCTGCTCGATCGCATACTTCGCATCCAGTTCCTTCGCCTCGTGCGCGCCACCTATAATATGCACCTTTTTGCCCTTAGCTTCCATAGACTCGTACAGATCCCGCACCGACACTTGTCCAGCACAGATCACTATATTATCCACCGCCAGTATTTCGTCTACCCCATCTCGACTGATGTGCAGGCCCTGATCATCTATTTTACGATAGCTCACTTTATTCATCAGCTTGACTTGCTTTTTCTTCATACTCAAGCGATGAATCCAACCTGTCGTTTTTCCCAGTCCGCCACCCATTTTCCCTTTCGAGCGCTGCAACATATAGATCTCTCGCTTTGGCGGTTCGTCTTGCTCCGGCACCAGACCACCCTCCGTACTCAGCGTCTGATCTATCCCCCACTCCTTGCTAAAGTGCTCGACCGTTGGCAGCGAATCGGTAGTCAAATATTCTGCCACATCAAATCCAATACCACCTGCTCCTATTAGCGCAACAGACTTCCCTACTGGCTTCTTATCCCGCAGCACATCCACATAGCTTAGCACCTTTGGATGATCTATTCCCTCCATCGTCAACTGTCTCGGTGCGACCCCCGTAGCCAGCACTATTTCATCGTACCCCTGCGCATCGAGATACGCTTCATCGACACGCATATTCAAATTTACCTTAACCTTATTTTCTTTTAACTGATAGAGAAAGTATCTGATCGTCTCATGAAACTCCTCCTTCCCAGGGATCTCTTTCGCCATATTGAATTGCCCTCCGATCTCCGCATTCGCCTCGTACAAAGTTACCTCATGCCCTCTTTGTCCAGCGTATATTGCACAAGCTACTCCTGCTGGTCCAGCACCTATCACCGCTAATTTCTTTTTAGTTTCTGCAGGACTCATATCATATTCCGTTTCATGACAAGCCATTGGATTGACCAGACAGCTTGCAATTTTTCTTTCAAACGCATGATCCAAGCAAGCCTGATTACAAGCGATACAAGTATTTATAGCCATCGGTTTTCCCTGCATTGCCTTCACTACAAAGTCAGGATCAGCCAACAAGGGCCTCGCCATCGATACCATATTAGCGTGTCCCTTAGTCAATATCTCCTCTCCTATTTCAGGCGTATTTATTCTATTCGTGGTGATCAGCGGAATACGCACTTCGCCCATCAATCGCTTCGTCACCCAACTAAAACC
>Ga0115031_1001995_pt1 | contig 15065 bp, 8 predicted proteins | sample Maine_Asex4_meta_FD_87301 | JGI IMG/M metagenome (GOLD analysis project Ga0115031, IMG submission 87301) | Marine algal microbial communities from Maine, USA - Maine_Asex4_metaG | ecosystem: Host-associated > Algae > Red algae > Unclassified | place: Maine, USA | collected 2015-01-05
AGTAGGGTTTTTATGAATTTCATTAAGTGAGATGTTTGAGGCGTATATGGAAAGCAAGATAGAAGAATAAGAAATAGCTTTGCCCTATAATTGTAATATAGCTGTTTCAGGGCAATTTTTCGCCGCCCATAATTTATATTATGTTAAGTAAATCATTATAGAATATCCCCACTATCTTTCTATTCTTTGTGCTTCGGTACGGGAGGTCACTCGGCCAGGATGGCGGCGAGAATCGCTAACCCCTCTGTCCTAATGATCGTTCTTTGAAAAATACCCATCATTAGACACAGCCTTCTCATCGACCTCAATGCTCGCCGCCCGAAACCAGACTTCCGCGTAATTTCCATCAGCGTACTGCTTCGGAACGTCTCCTCCATGAGTTTCCGCGCCGGAACACCAGTTGGGATTCACATCCGGAGATTTACCGTTGGTCTGGTTATAGGACCCCAACTTGAAAAACAGTCCTTCCCCGGTGTAGGCTTCCGGGCGTTCGGTGCCGTCCTGGCCGATGGGGACGAACAATTTCCGGGTCTGCTCCGGTAGGTCTTCAACCGTAGTGTATTCGGAGGCGATTAGGTTTTTGGTAAAGGTCTTCGTGAAGTGGCCTTCGCTACTGAAGGTTAACGTCATCATGCCGTCGGCGACTTCGATTTCGTAGCCGAATTCCTCCCCGAGTTCGATGCCTCCGGCGGGCTCCGGTGGGTAGGTGTTTTGGGTGGGGCCAACGACGGAAAAGTCATCGCCCCAAACGACCGTTGAATAGTCCCAGCGGCCGGCATTGTCGTCTCCTGCGGTGTTGATTTCGTAGTGCCAAAAGACCGAACCCTTCGCGTGGCCGGGGAATTTTTTGTAGAATATTTTGAGGGGCTCGTTTTCGTGGCCGTCGGCACTGTGAATCTGCCCGACGACAACCGAGTAGGAGGCGGATACCCGCGCGTCGCCCGTTGCGGAAACGTTCATCACCTTCAGAGTGGCGGATAGCCTGGCGGGCGTTAGTGGCGACCATTTTTTGGCCTGGGCCAGCTCCGTTCGGGTGTTGTTCGAGGTGCCGTGGGTACTACCTGCGTTTGGAGCTTTGAAAACAACCCAGTCGGTGCTGTCTTCGTGGGCGACGTAGAAGAAGCGCTCGTCGGCAAAACCAGTAGCGACCCCAACGTTGGAACCATCACCGAGGATCAATTTCCAGTGCTCGAAGAAAGGGATGACGTCGCTGGCGTAAGTTGCTTCGAACCGCTGATTTTCTTCAGCAGTTTTGGGCGTCGTATCGGCACAAGAAAAGCAGTAAAAAAGACTGATTATCAGTGCGTTGAAAAAAGTGATCTTATGATTCATAGTGGGTGTATTCCTAGGTAGTTTTTTGTCTCAATTAGGCTGTTGGAAGGGACTCTCCCCTACCCTCCTGGCTGGCCCACTTGTCCCTTCCACCGCACCTGCGGCCGCGCCCTACTTAATCCTAAAAGCAAGCACCCGCGTCTACGCTACCTGTTTTGGGCGCGGACGCGGGTGCAAAGTGAGTTATAAAAGCGAGGATTCTAGTAACCGTCGTTTTGGGTAATAATGTTGAAACTGGAGAGAATCTCCGAAACGGGAATCGGGAACAGGAAGAAGTCGGGGTTGACGTTCACGCCAATTTCTTCGCTAACGGTATTGGTACGTACCAGGTCAAACCAGCGCTGACCTTCGAAGGCCAGCTCCAGGCGACGCTCGTCCTGAATTGCCTCCCGAACCGCTGCCTGACTGCTCAGGTTAGCCTCGTCAAGGTTGTCCAGTCCCGCACGCTCCCGGATGGGGTCCAGCAGGTCAAGCACCGTACCGGCGGCAGTACCGTTTTCGTTCAGCGTTTCCGCGTAGAGAAGGATCACGTCGGCAAGGCGCAACTCGATCCAATCGTGGTCGGGGCCACCGGCCTGGGAGTACTTAGCCGAGGCCGTAAAGGTCGACGTGTCGATAACAACGGGGAAACGGAGATCTTCAGAGTCCATGCCACCGAAAGCAGCGATCAGGTCATCATCCAGGGGTTCGAGCGATTTTGTGTCCAAACCACCGTACCAGGACCAGAATTCGGAAAAGCCATACTCGTCAACAATAGAAGCGGATACCTGAGCAGCAAAAAGGATTTCGGAGTTCAGATCGTTCTCTACCCCGAATACGTCTTCGTAGTTCACTTGCAGCTCAATGCCCGCACCGGCGGCACCGTTGATGACGGCGGCCAGGGGCGCTTCAGCCGCACCGAAATCACCGCGCTGAACGTGAACTTTGCCGAGGAAGCCCTGCGCTGCTATGCGGGAGGCCCGGCCGGTTGACAAACCAGAGTTGTCAAGCGCCTCGATGGCATCCTGAAAGTCAGGAATGATGACGCTTTCGTAGATCTCCTCCGCAGAGCGGCGCACGAGAATTGACTGGTCGGTCGTACTCGGGGTAGCTTCCAGGTTCAGGGGAACTGCCCCGAAAACGCGCACCAGCTTGAAGTAAGATAGCGCCCGGAGGAACTTGGCCTCCCCCACCTGAGTAGCATCGTCCGAGTTAGCGATAACGTTGTTCGCGCTCAGGATGGACTTGTAGAGGGCCGTATAAAATGGACCGAAGAACTGGTCTTCCATCGTCGGTAAATCAGCATTGTAGACGTCAAAATCCGTAAAGGGAGGCTCGAACATAAAGGCGTTGTCCGCCCGAAAATCACCCATTACCGCCATAGGGGTAACGGAACCAAGCTGGTAGAAGTACGCGGCGTTCAGTACACCCTCAAAATCGGTCAGAGAGCTTGAACTGGCAATGTTTGGTGGTGCCTGATTGAGGTCGTTTTCGCAAGCTGTAAGGAACAGGAAGCTTCCCAGAAATAGTAGTGATAAAAATCTCATTGTTGTATATTTTTGACGGTTGCGCCGCGTCCACCGTAGCCAATTACGACCGTTGGCCGAGGCTACGCTACGCGGGCTGCAAGCGGGATGTTATTTAGAAGTTGACGTTCAGGCCAAAGGAGAAACTACGAACGATGGGGCTAGCACCCACCTGTACACCGTAAGTCGTTGGGCCGAGGTAGCCGCCGTTGGTCGTCTCTACTCCTTCGGGGTTGAAGGAAGTGTAGTCCTCACCCACCAGGTAGAGCAGATTGTTGGCCGCTGCGTAGACGCGAACGGAAGGCTGACTGGCCCCACCAAGGTTCGGGCGGAAGGTGTACCCGATGGTCATATTACGTAGCGCCAGGTAAGAAGCACTCTGAATCATGGCGTCGGTCTGGTCGCGGTTACGTACGTATGGCTGGCCGGTTTCGTCGGCAATGCCGTTGCCTTCAGCGTCAAAGCTTGACTGTAAAGAACGGCCCCACTGTGATCCGTAGTAAAGCGGGTCGATGTTGTACACGTCTCCACCGGAAGCGCCCTGAAACTGGAGCGAAGCGTCAAAGCTTTTGAAGGAGAACTGGCTGCTGAAACCGTAGTAAAAATCGGGGGTATTCTGACCGATCTTCACCAGGTCACCACCCTCCGCTACCGTTCTGGTCCGGTCGATGACGCCGTCACCGTTCTGGTCAACCGCAAAGCTGTAACCACTCTGCTGGCCGACAAATTCAATCGGATTATTGAGCGCAGACATGGGCACTTCCCCGGTCGTTTCAATACCCCACATTTCACCGATCTCACCACCGATGTAGTTACGGAAAACCGGGCCACGACCACTTTGGCCGTAAATGGTTGGCGCCAGTTCGTTAAGTCCACCCAGGTCGGTAATCTCAGTTTGTACCGTAGAAAAGTTCGCACTTAAATCCCAGCGGAAATCGCCGGAATTAATCACTGCTGCGCCCAGTTCAAGTTCAAGGCCGGAGCTAAGTACATCGCCAGAGTTCAAAGCAATAGAAGTCGTACCAAGTACTTCGGAGACACTCTGGTTGATAAGAATATCTGCTACCTCAGAGGTATAGTAGTCAACGGCGAAGCGGAAGCGGTTTTCTAGAAAACCAAGGTTGAGGCCGATATTACTCTCGGTATTGGTCTGCCAGGTCAGATCGGGGTTAGCCACGTCGGAAGGAATAAGGAAGCCGTTTCCGAAGATCGTTGCCTGGGGGTTCAGCAGGCTCAGCGAGTTGTAAGCACCCAGGAAAGAAGTCGTACCGAGAGAACCGTAGCTGAAACGGACCTTCACGTCGGTGAGGAACTCTGAGTTGTAAAAAGCTTCGTTGTGGACGTTCCAACCAGCGGATACGGCGGGGAACACCTCAAAGCGGTTGTTGGCCCCGAAACGAGAGTCACCGTCGCGGCGAAGGCTCAACGAAAACAGGTAGCGGTTGTCGTAGGCGTAGTTTACGCGGCCAAAGACGCTACGGCGGGCGATTGTCTCATCCCGCTCAGATATAGCAACGTCAGCGGGGTTCAGCAGCGCAAAATTCTGGGGCTGACCGAAAGGCACGTTGGTGCCGTTGAGCGCGATGCCCTTGATGTAGAAATTCTGAAACTCAAGACCGGCCACGGCAGAAATGTCGTGACGGCCACCAAGTACGGTCGCGTAGTTGATTGTTGTTTCACTGAGTACGGAGGTGCGCTTAGCGTTAGATTCTTGTAGTCTTGTCTGGGTAGTCCGTCCACGGGAGTCAAACTCGAGCCCGCGCCAGAAGTATTCGCGGGTGTCTCTCATGTCACCTCCGAGTACAGTCCGGATGTTCAGGCCATCGGTAATCTCGTACTGGAGGTAAGAGTTGATGTTGCCGAAGTAGGTCTTCTCAAACCGGTCGGTGTTGTCCAGCTTGGTAGCGGGGCCGGCGTCACCAGAACCGCCGATACCGTTTCCGGAACGGCCATAGTGCCAGTCCTGCGCCGTCATGCCAGGCTCCAGGGAGTAGATGCTGTTGTTAAAGGGAGCGTTACCACCCCGGTAGCCAGCGTCAAAACCGGTAAGGCCAAGTGCCTGTGCCTGTCGATCAAGGCCCTGTACGAAGGCGATGGATTCCGCCGTGTGATAAATCGGATGTACGCTGTAAGCCCGTAGCAGATCCCGTTGGTCGTGGCCTTCGATGTCGCGGTCACCGATGAAACCATTAAAACTAAGGCCAGCCTTGAACCGATCGCTCAGGTTGGCGTCAACGTTGAGGCGGGTGTTGTAGCGCTCAAAACCCTGGTCCCGGACGATGCCCTTCATGTCGAGGTAACCGACGGAGGCGTAGTAACGAACGTCGTCGCTACCACCGCTAATGCTGAGGTCGTGGTTCAAGGTGTTACCGTTCTGGAAGAGCCAGTCTTCTACCGCAACTACGTCGGGGTTGTTGCGGTAAGCATTAAGGCGGTACTCGTACAGGTCAGGATCAATCTGTGAAACGTTGAATGTACCGTCGGCAACGTTCTGTTCGATGGTGTTGGCCCAGCTGGCGTCACCCACCGGCTTATTTTCGTTAAGGTACCGGCTGGAGGTACTAACGTAAGTATTGTAGCTCACGCTTGGCTTTCCCACTTTACCCTGCTTGGTTGTTACCAGAATGACACCGTTGGCACCCCGTGACCCATAGATGGCCGCCGAGGCCGCATCTTTAAGCACTTCCAGGCTCTGGATGTCATTCGGGTTAACCGTTGCCAGCGAACCTGAGATCGGAAAACCGTCCACTACGATCAGCGGGTTAGCGTCTCCGGAAATAGAAGAAGCCGCCCGAATCTGAATTTTCGGTGCCGCACCGGGCGAAGCGTCCTGATTCTGGATGAGGACCCCGGAGAGCTTTCCCGCCAGGGCTTCGTCAACACGAGCAACCTGAACGGAGGCAAGGTCCGCGCCACCAACCTGGGCGATTGCGCCGGTGTTGTGCGATACTTTCCGGGTACCGTAACCAACAACGACAACCTCTTCGAGTAACTCAGAATTACTCTCCAAAACAATGTCTAACTGCGTTTGGCCACTAATGGTTACGCTTTGGGTAGCATAACCAGTGTAGGAAAATTGGAGTACATCGCCCGTACTGACGTTGATCTCGTAGTTACCGTCAAGGTCCGTTACCGTACCCGAGGAAGTAGTTGCTTTTACCACGCTTACACCAATCAATGGCGTATCGTCGCCATCAATAACCGTTCCGGTGAGTGCATAACTGTTCTGAGCGAATAAAGTGATGTTGAAGAACAACATCGCGAGCAACGTAAGTTTTACATTTAAATTCATCTTAATGATTGATTTCAAAACTGTGAGTTGAATGATCGACACGCTCCGCTTATTGAAGCTGGCCAAAAGTATGGGTGATAGATTGTAGCACTACAAAAAGCGTTTCCTTAAACTGAAGCATAACAGTGGCCACTGGCCAGCGAGTAGCCAAATAAAGCAGCCAGAAGAAGCTGAAGTTGATAACTTGTACAGGTTTGCAAAAAGTAGCTCCTCGCTAGTCCGGTCAAAAGAAATACCAGGAGAGAGAGGCTTTATCGCAGTTTTAGTAAAGCATGATCGGAGAGCATTTTGGAGAAACGTTAATTGGTTCACCATTAATTGGTTTACCAAAATTAAGCAAAGATTACTTACCTACAAAATATTTGACTTTATTTTAAGTAAAATGACTGGTTCAAAAATTTTTAAAATTCTGTTTATTAGTATTTTATACTAATAATAATGATCGGTGACTGACTACTGAAATCGAATGGAACTACACCTAAAATACATAGCTAATGCTGCCTGGATCTGCGGGCCATTAGTTGTGGTCATCCAAAAAAGTGATTACATTTGAATTGGTCGACCAATTTTAGCGACCTTCATTTCCCCTCGACCAGTCGTCATTATGCAAACTTCTTTCCAGCCATTCTTCGTTCTTTTTATCTCCCTCTTGTTAACAGCCTGCGGACAAGCCGAAGAGCCGGCAGTCAAGGTTGAAAGAGAAGTTACCTTAACCAGTGCCCCCAGCGACATCCAAGACAACCTCGAAGAGTGGAGCATCCTCCTTGCTAACGGTCATCGGCAAAAAGATATCTCCGACTTTCAGCACCAAGACTACTTCTACACCGCAGGGGAGCACGCCGACTGGGTGGTCTACAAAGCGCCCAACGGCGGTGTGACCTCGCCCAACTCCCACAACACCAGAACCGAACTGGGCCAAAAGCAACGCTGGACACCAGAATCCGGTGGCCGCCTCACCGGAACCCTTAAGGTGATGCACGTCTCTACCTCCGGAGACGCCCGGATAGCTGCCGCTTTCTCCGTAGTGGTCGGGCAAATTCACGGCGACGATGGTCATGAGAATGAACCCCTCAAGATCTTCTACAAGAAATTTCCGGGTCAGACGAAAGGCTCCGTTTTCTGGAACTACGAGATCAACACCGCCGGCGGCGACAACTCCGGCCGGTGGGACTATTCCACGCCCGTTTGGGGGTATGATATGTCTCTTGTGGGAACCGACTCGGCAGCTTACCCTCCCGAACCCCTCGAAGGAATCGAACTCGGGGAGGAATTCAGCTATGAAGTCAACGTGTATAAAGGGCTCATGCACCTAACCTTTAAAAGCGAGGGACACCCCACCAGAACATTCGCCAAAAGCCTCGTTAATTCCGATTACACCACCGCCGCCGACCGGCCGGAACAGATCACCATACTCTACGAAGGGCTCGGTCGCGACGGCCTTGAACGCCCCGAAGCCTACGACGGCGAAAATCAGTACTTCAAGCAAGGAGCCTACAATCAGACGAATGGCCGCGCCCCGGAAACAAATAAGGTTTGGAGTACTGGCGCCAATACTTATGGTGGAGATTTAGCCAAACAGTACGCCAATGGTGCCTACACCGAGGTCTGGTTCCGGGAGTCCTCGCTGGGGGAAGGTGTACCAGTGGAGGAATAAAGGACACGCCGCGGCGTATTTTTTCTCTTCCTCCCAGCGGCTTCGCCTTTACTCTAATGGTCTCAGTCGTCATCGCCGTAACACCATCAGAAGCAGTTACGGTCAGTGTTACGTTGTAAGTACGCTCCGCAGAGAAGGCAGGAGAAGGGTTCTCTTCTCATGACATGCCATCACCGCCAAAGTCCCGGGAAGAATCGAAAGTCCGATCCGTGATTCCGTTCACTACAGAATTGTTGGTGAAGTTGTAGGTCAATTAGTTATCTGCATCAACCTGTGACGAGAAGTTAGCAACAACGGTTGAAGGATCAGGTGTTGGTATTTCGGGGTCCTCATCGTCTTCACCACAAGAGGTTACCAGGGTGAGTGACAGGAACATCGCAGCCAAAAGGAAGAAATTCTTACTTAGAAAGTGCATGACTTGATAGTTTTTTATTTGATAATCATGCTCAATTGCCAAAATTCGTAAAGACAAAAGAGCGCTTAACAAAAAGCTAGGTCACAACTTTTGGTTAACCAAATTTGTGGTCGACCAGGTCTTTTGTGCTTTCTAGTACACATCGTAGACTGCCTCTAGATAAATTAGTAGCCTTGTCAAATCACATCGTGAAAATTGATAAGGAGCGATAGTTGAGAAAATGTACCCAACTATGAAGAACAACAAAAATTTACGTTAGGGAGTAATTGCAACATTTTTTTGAAACCGTCTCCTGTCCATAAACTACAATGGTAGGGCGCTGAAGAACACATTTCAGGGCGCAGCCGCAGGTGCGATGGAAGTTTTCAAGGCAAAGGTCACGACACATCTCACTACAATAAGCCTATTGCATGCGGAGCTCGATATACGCCGACTTACCAAAATGGGAAATGCGTATATTCATTGAAGAATAAACAAGAGGATCTACGAAATATTTATATAAAATTGGTCAACCAAATTTGGTCAACCAATTGCCTAACCCTATATTTGAGCAAGTTTAGAACTGTACCGCGATTATGTTAGACAACTTCAAGGAAATAAAGGTGGAATCACCCGTAGACAAAATCATCCGTCAGATACGGCATTTGATCTCTACCGGGCAGCTCTCTCCCGGAGACCGGCTCCCCGCCGAACGAAAACTGGCGGAACGGTTCGGTGTTAGCCGTGGCCCTGTACGTGATGCACTGCAAAAACTTGAGTTCTATGGTATCCTTAAAACGATGCCCCAAAGCGGAACCGTCGTCGCCGGAATGGGAATCGTTGCCCTTGAAGGGCTCATCACCGACGTCCTCAAAATGGAGGAGCACGATTTCGCCTCCTTGGTCGAAACCCGCGTCACGCTGGAAGTAAGGGCCGCCGAGTTAGCCGCCGAACGGCGAACTCCGGAAGACCTGATCGCTATCAGTGCAGCCCTGACCGCTTACGAAACCAAGATTCGTGCCGGAGAGGCTGCCATCGAAGAAGATTTATTATTCCACCTCAAAATAGCGGAAGCCGGGCGTAACGACGTCCTGAAGTCTCTAATGCTGATCATTACACCAGACATTGCAACCAGTTATCGCAAGTATAATGTCTGCGACAGCGAAGCTGACCTGCAAACGCTCAACGAACACAATGAAATATTACATTACATTCAAAAAAAGGACGTAACAGAAGTAGGTAATGCCATGCGGCGTCACCTAAAGAAAGTTACCGATTTTAGCAGAACACTCGGGAAAACCAATCGCCCCGGACTTTTAAACTAATCCGTTAAGCTGCACCTGATGCAGCCCTGATACAGAGGCTATACTTTAGTCCAGGCCAACTAAATTTACTTTAATCATAGTGCTTTCAACGCAGTAAGCGGCTTACCGCTCGCCAGCCCGTTTTTTGCCTGGAAGCACCCTTAAATCTTTCTCCTAGCCCAGGAATTTCAATTTTAGTCTAAATACCAGTAACTACTACTTTTTGAAATCTGGACGGAGTCGACAATGCTCCGTCTGGATTTTATTTAAACAGCATCATGCGCAAAACCACCTTTTTATCATCCATCTTGTACCTATGCGTACCGCTACTGCTCCTAAGCTTGCTACTGGTTGGTTGCAACAACACAACTGATACAACCAGTGAAATCAATAGTGCCGAAAGCCTCGCTGAAGCGCTAAAAACGGCTGTCCCGGGAGACGTGTTGACCATTGCCAACGGAACCTACATTGACCAGGAATTGGTTTTCGCCGGCCGGGGAACCGCCGACAAACCGATTAAACTGGTGGCTCAGACTGCTGGGCAGGTATTTCTCGAAGGCCAGTCTAACCTCAGCCTTTCCGGTGAGTACCTACACGTTGAAGGTCTGATATTTCGCAATGGACACACCCCGACGGGAGAGGTGATCTCCTTCCAGACGGCAAAGGACGAGCTCTGCAATCACTGCCGGGTAACGGAGTGTGTAATCGACAACTACAATCCGACAGAACGCTTCGAGAGCGACTACTGGATCGTCCTCTATGGAAAGCATAATCGGGTAGACCACAACGAACTGACCGGTAAAAGAAATCAAGGAGTACTCTTGGCGGTACGGCTCAACGACGAAGCCAGCCGGGAAAACTTCCACCGCATCGATCACAACTACTTCGGCTACCGCGCCACGCTGGGGTCCAACGGCGGGGAAACCCTCCGCATCGGCACCAGCCACTACTGTATGCATAATTCCAACACTTTAGTGGAGTCCAACTACTTTGATCGCTGCAACGGCGAGGTAGAAATAATCTCCAATAAGTCCGGGCAAAACATATTCCGCTACAACACCTTCAAAGACAGCCGGGGTACGCTGACCATTCGCCACGGCGACGAGGTGACGATCAAAAACAACTTCTTCTTTGGTTCCGGGCTCGCGCATACCGGTGGTATCCGGGTCATAAACGCTAAGCACTACGTCAGCAACAATTACCTGAACGGCTTGATGGGCTACCGCTTCCGCAGTGCCCTTACGGTCATGAACGGAGTGCCGAACTCTCCGCTCAACCGCTACGTACAGGTAACGGATACGGATATTCGCCGAAATGTACTCATCAATTGCGCCAATGTTCAATTGGCCGTCGGCAGCGACGAAGAGCGTAGCGCTACGCCGGAGCGCACCACCATGGCCGACAATGTTTTCTACCGGGAAACCGGCGGAGAGTTATTCACAGCTTTTGATGATGTCAGTGGAATAGCCTTCGCGGGCAATCTGGTCAACCCTGGCCTTAAGCCATTTCAAGCGGAGGGTTTCTCTAGTCAGAAAATCGTACTAGAAAACGCCGGCAATGGCGTCCTGCTGCCACTCAATACGCCGGCTACCGACAGCATCCGGGCGGGTATCGAGTTCATGGCCATACCGGAAAACACGGGCGCTAGCTGGTACGAACGTACCGAAAATGAGCCCCTCTTCGACGGTGGGAAGACCATCGACGTAGCCGCCGGCACAAACACCATCTTCGAAGCCGTGAAAACGGCTGGCCCCGGAGACGTGATCCGCCTCAATGAAAGCGGCGAATACCTGCAAACAAAAAACATCTCCGTCGGGGTTCCCATCACCGTTACCGCAGCGGCCGGGCTCAGCGAAAAACCCGTGCTAACTTTTCAAAACACCAGCCTTTTCAGCATTGAAAGTGGTGGAGCTCTAAATCTGCGGGGCGTATCCGTCAACGGACGGGAATGCCGCGACCGGCCGCTGAACAGCGTGATCCGGACCAGCCGTTACAGCATGATCAAAAACTATAAGTTATTCATTGAAGACTGCAACTTTAACGACCTCGATATAAATCACAGTTTCAACGTTTTACGGGTTTACAAAAACACCCTGGCCGACTCCATCGTCGTGCGAAATTCTCGCTTTGAAAACATTACGGGAAGCGTTTTGGCCCTCGATCAGGAAACGGACGACATTGGCGTTTACAACGCACAGTCCGTGGTCGTAGAAAACTGTTTGTTCGATAACATCGGCCAGGAAGCCATTCATGTCCACCGGGGCGGGCGCGATGAAAGCACCCAGGGACCGATGGTGACCATCGAGCGCTGCACTTTCGACGACATTGGCGGAGACAAACGGAACCAAACGGGTGCCTGCATTCGCTTGCACGGAACCCAGGTCGTCCGCATCAATGACTGCATTTTCGACGACTCCAAGCCCGTAGAACTCCACCTGGTCGTTGGTGATCCCGTCGTGGACATCACGAACTCGGTCTTTTCCGGCGGCACGATTCTTACAGACAATGACCAGCCCTACCGAACGGTGGGGCTAAGACGCGGCCTTACTGAGCCCATCACCAGCCTCGATAACCGCCCTATCGGCACAAGCCTTGAGGAATAAATGATGCGCACTCCCCTACTCTACTGCATTGCTGGCTTACTGCTCCTGCTTTACGGCTGCGGCTCGCCCTCCCCTGTTACCAACGGAGCGGAGTACCCACCAGCGTTTACCGAGCAACTCGAGGCTACGCGCCAACGGATCGACCAAGTAATCGCAGACGGCATCCAGGTTCCGCTACCAAAGGACATGGCGGGCGGGCCTACGCACGAAGTTCATAAGCAGAATTGGAAGACTTTGCGGGACGCAGGTGCAATGTATCGTTTGACGAGCAATGCCAAATACGCCGCTTTCCTCCGGGATGCTCTGCTGGAATACGCAAAGGTTTATCAAAGCTGGCCAACCCACCCTACCCAGCGCTCCTACGCAACCGGCAAAATCTTCTGGCAATGCCTCAACGACGCCAACTGGTTGGTGTACGTCAGCCAGGGCTACGCCGATATCTACGACTGGCTCGACGAGGATAGCCGAAAAACGATCGACAATGACTTGTTCCGGCCAATGGCGGATTTTCTCTCCGTCGACAACCCCCAGTTTTTTAATCGTATCCATAACCATTCAACCTGGGGTAACGCCGCCGTGGGTATGATCGGTCTTGTGATGGAGGATGATTCGCTGGTCAACCGCGCCCTCTACGGACTTCCCGCCGACCTCATTCCGGACGACCTCCGAGACGATGACACCGGAAAAATCAAGGACAAATACGGTCGCGCGGGCTTCCTGGCCCAGCTTGACCTGAGTTTCTCCCCGGATGGTTACTTCACCGAAGGACCTTATTACCTTCGCTATGCCCTATCCCCATTCCTTCTGTTCGGTAAGTCGCTGGCAGAAAATAGGCCTGACCTCGGCGTGCTGGAATACCGCGACGGCATCTTGCGTAAGGCGGTTTTCTCGCTCCTGAACCAAGCCGACCCAACGGGAGATTTTTTCCCGATCAACGACTCACAAAAGGGAATGTCGCTCTACTCGCCGGAAGTAGTCAAAACGGTAGATTATGCTTACTATTACTTTGGCAAAGACCCGCAGTTGCTTTCCCTGGCGGAGCAGCAGGGCCAGTTTACCCTCGACGAAGCGGGTGTTGCCGTAGCACGGGCAATTGCGGAGGGGCGGGCCGAAACTTACGTTCCCCAATCCTTGACTTTCACCGACGGACCGGAAGGAACCGAAGGCGGCGTTGGTGTACTGCGGGCTTATGGGACGAACGATGAACAGACCTGCCTGGTGATGAAGTACTCCGCCCAGGGTATGGGCCACGGGCACTTTGACAAGCTGGCCTACTCTTTGTACAATGAAGGCGGTGAAGTTATCCAAGACTACGGCGCGGCACGCTGGGTGAACATCGACCAGAAAGGCGGAGGTCGTTACCTTCCGGAGAACAACAGCTGGGCCAAGCAGACCGTAGCCCACAACACCCTGGTGATCGACCGGACCTCCCACTACCACGGCAAAATCAGCATTGCGGAAGAACTACACCCCGACCTCTTTGCCTTCGCGACCGACGACCCCACGGTGCAGCTGGTCAGCGCGACGACGGATAATGCGTATCCGGGGCGAATCCTCCATCGCTCTCAATACCTCCTCACTGCACCTGCGTTCGCGGCCCCTCTTTTGCTTGATCTGTTTCGTTCTTCCGGCAACTCACCCGCCTTGCACGAACTACCTACCTGGTACCATGGCCAGTTACTTTCCAGCAGCGTTGAATACAATGTTAGTAACGACCTGAGTCCAATGGGCGAAAACCACGGTTACCAGCACCTTTGGCTCGAAGCCAACGGAAAAACCCAGCAAAAACAGGCTGCAGTAAGCTGGCTGCACGATGGCCGGTTTTATACCCAAACAATGGTCACGCAGCCGGATGACGAGCTGCTGTTCGTCCGGCTGGGTGCTAACGACCCGGCGTTTAACCTCCGCCGCGACCCTGGCTTTATTCTGCAACGAGCCGGTGTCACAACTACTACCTTCGCCTCAATCCTGGAAACCCACGGCAGCTATACCCCACGCGATGAAATCCCCAACGATCCCTACGGCAACGTCAATGAATTCCAGCTGGTGATCAATACCAAAGACTACACGGCCCTGCGCTTCGCTCACGAAAACGGCGACGAGTGGCTACTGATGATGACCAATACGAACAACGCTCCGGAGGCAGAACATTCGCTTAAAATCAGCGGAAAGACCTACAACTGGAGCGGCGTTCACCACCTTACAAAAACGAATTAACACCATGAAAGCAAGTAAAGAATTCCTCTTCGGCGACGATATCCCCTGGGAACAGGTCGGCCCCGGCCTCAAGCGCCAGATTCATGGCTGTGACGACAAGATTATGATCGTCAAAGTACACTTCGAGCCCGGTGCGGTCGGTCAGCTCCACGAGCACTACCACAGTCAGGTTACCTACGTGGAAAGCGGCGAGTTCGAGATGACAATCGGTGACGAGGTGAAGACCATCAAGGGGGGCGACTCCTACTACATCCCTCCGCATGTGATGCACGGTTGCGTTTGCGTAAAGACGGGCATCCTGATCGACGTATTCAGCCCGCACCGTGAAGACTTCGTCGACTCAATAAAGCACTCATGAAATTATCCGGATTAAGGTGGTGGGTAGTCGGGCTGATTGCCTTGGCGACCGTCATCAACTACATCGACCGGCAGTCGCTCAGCGTACTGTGGCCGGACATTGCCGAGAATCTTTACCCGGACAAGAATGCCGACGAACGTAAGGAGATATACGCTTTCATTACAGTAGTTTTCATTTTCTCATACGCCTTTGGGCAGGCGATCTTCGGCCGTATCTTCGACTGGATCGGGACCCGCCTGGGTTTCGCACTTTCCATTGGTGTGTGGTCGCTGGCGACGGCGGCCCATGCCCTGGCGACGGGCCTGGCGACTTTTGCCATCTTTCGTTCTATTCTTGGTATTTCCGAGGCCGGCAACTGGCCTGGTGCGGCTAAGGGCAACGCCGAATGGTTCCCGACCAAAGAACG
>Ga0115031_1002004_pt1 | contig 15041 bp, 13 predicted proteins | sample Maine_Asex4_meta_FD_87301 | JGI IMG/M metagenome (GOLD analysis project Ga0115031, IMG submission 87301) | Marine algal microbial communities from Maine, USA - Maine_Asex4_metaG | ecosystem: Host-associated > Algae > Red algae > Unclassified | place: Maine, USA | collected 2015-01-05
GGCGTTCCTGCCCAGGCCGTCCGTGCCCCCGTCCGTGCATATGTGCCGGCCCCCGCGCCTACGACGACCGTGGTGATCGAGTCCGGATACGTCGCGCCGGGCGCGCCGACCTATTCCGAAACCTCGCAGGCGGCGAACGTGCAGACCTTCGAATCGGTCTACGGTGCGCCGGTCACCCGGGCCGCCCCGACCACGCGGGTCGACAGCGCCAGTTACACGATGCCGTCCTACGATGACGGAAGCGTGATCGCGCAGCCGCTCTCCGCCCCGACCTACACGCAGTCCGCCGCCCCGGCCTACACTCAGCCCGCCGCCCCGGCCTACACTCAGCAGGTCGTCGCCGCGACCCGGCAGCCGATCTACGACCCGGCCCCGATGGCATCCGTGGCCATGCCCGCCGAAGCGATGGTCTACGGCGAGAGCCTGACCACGTCCTCCTATGCCGTCACGCCCCGGCCCGCCGTGACGACCACGACCGTCTATGCCGACACGACGGTTGCCGCGCCGATGATGGCCGCACCGGTCGCGACGGAGAGCTACACGCTCGAAAGCCTGCCTGTCTTCGGTACCGAGACGATGGCCTCCGACATCATGATGCCCGAGATGGCGGCGCCCGAGATGATCGGCACCGGAACGATGGGCTTCGAGACGATGGATTACGAGGCGACGGGCTTCGAGGCCGCGCCGATGCCGGGTGTCGAGAGCGCGACACTGTCCTATGCCGAACCCCTGCCGATGACCGACGCGATGGCCTCCGATGCGCCCGCAATGGTCATGGAATACACGCCCGCCATGAGCCAGCCGATGGCGTCGCCGATGGCATCGCCCATGACGACGCCCGGCTTCGTCGTCTCGGACGCCCCCGTCGAGTATACCCCGATGCCCGCCTCTGCGGCAGCCCGGCCGATGATGCAGCCCGCATCGTCCTATTCCGGTGCCGTGGAGATCATCGGCAACGACGAGGCGGCGGCCACCTATGACGGTGCGCCCCAGCCCGCGCCCGCCGGCGACGGCCTCGGCGATCGGTCGGGGGGGCAGTACCAGATCACCCCGATGGCGGATCTGACGGAGTATTTCCGGAACGACGCGCCGTCCTTCGTGACCGCCCCCGTCCAGATGGCGGCACTGCCCGCGCCCGAACTGATGACCTCGCCCCTGCCGCGTGCGAAGACCGTGCCGGTGGCGGCGGTCGCCCCGGTCGATCTCAGCCCGCTGACGGCTCCGGTTCCCCGCCCCCGCCCCAAGGTCGAGCGTGATTACGCGACCCTGGCCGCGCCCCTGCCCCAGCCGCGCCCGGACTACACCAGGCCGATGGCTGTGGCGACGACCTCCGGCGACTACATCTCGGTCGGCTCGCTGCCGGTTTCGCCGATCATGACGGCACCGACGGTCCTGGACGAGGCGATCCTGCCTTCCGGCGATGCCACGGCAATGGCCGAACCTGCGCCCGAAGCGCCCGCGATCCAGGAAGCCAGTGTCCGGATGCCGGAACCCCAGGCCCCCGCCGTCAAGGAAACGGCCAGCCTGAAGCCGCAGGCACCGACCGGCACGGCGTTCTCCGAACTGTCCGGCACGTCCTGGCGTCTGACCGAAGTGGACGCGATGGCGGTCTCGGTGAATGCGGAACTGCATTTCGACGGGTCGAGCGGGTTCGCGGGCGGTCAAGGCCCCTGCAACAGCTATGGCGGCGAGTATTCGCATTCCGACGGACAACGCTTCGCGATGGACAATATCTTCGCCACGCGCACGTCCTGCCCGGATATCGATCTGGAGACGGCCTATATCGACGCGCTGAAGAAGGCCGGAGCCTACGAGACCACGCCGACCTTCTCCGACCTGACCCTTCTGGACAGCGACGGAAACACGATCGCCCGCTTCAAGGCGTTCTGAGGATGTCGGGACGCCCCGATCCGCAGGCGGGTCAGGGCGTTCCGGGTGCGTCTGTCCTGTAAGGCTCCAGCCCCAGACGCCCCAGCGGCCAGCCCATCGTTCCGGCGACCAGCGCCCCCAGCAGCGGCGGGGCGGGCCAGATACCGGAGAGCGGGCCGACGATGCGGTCCCTCAGGATGGGCAGCGCGCGGCTGTCCGACTGATAGACCGGCGTGAACAGGCGGCTCAGGGTCTGGAACATCCTGACATGACCCTGCCGCAACTGCGCATAGGTCGGGCCGATTTCGGCCCGGCCTTCCATCGTGACGGCCCGGGCGAGCGCCCAGGCATCCAGCAGCGCCATGTTCGCGCCCTGACCCAGTTGGGGACTGGTCGCGTGATAGCTGTCCCCGATATGCACGATCCCTTCTGCATGGGGCCGGGGCAGGGTGCGATGGCGATAGCCGGCATAGGTCAGCGCGTCGCGATCGGTGATCCGGTCCAGCAGTTCCCCCGTTTCCGGCCACAGCGCGGCGACCTCCGCCTTCCACTGCGCGAGGGGCGTTTCGCGCCATGCGGCATGGGCATCGTGGCGCAGGCTCCAGAAGAACGCGGCCTTCTGCGGCGCGCCCGCCGCCGCCGTACCGACCGGCAGCACACCGGCCATGCGCGAGGCGCGGTAATAGCGTTGTTCGAGGGCATGGGGCGCGAACGGGCCGTCCTGCGGCCAGTCGAGCGTCGCCCACAGCGCGCCATAGGCCAGATCGCGCCCCGGCATCCCGGCGCCGAGGGGCGAGCGGGTGCCGAGCGCGTCGACGATCAGGTCGAAGGGACCGGTGGGCGCGTAATCGACGAAGGAGAGCGTGCCGTTCGCGGCCCCGCGCACGGTCATGCCGGACCGGATCGTGACCGCCTCGCGCTGCACGGCGGCATGGAGCAGGTCGAACAGCGCCGACCGCTGCACCGCCAGCCCGCGATACCCCGGGTCCAGCGCGGAATACGAGACATCCAGCACCACCGCATCCCCGGGGACCGAGCGCCCGAACAATCGGTCGATCCCCGCCCCGCGCGCCGTGATCGCATCCGCCAGGCCCAGGGCGTCGAGCACGGCCATGCCGGTCGGTTGCAGGATGAAGCCCGACCCGACGGGTTGCGGATGCTCGAATCGTTCGAAGAGGGTGACGGGATGCCCCTGCCGCGCGAGCAGCAGCGCGGCGGCCAATCCGCCGATCCCCGCGCCGCATACCGCTATCGCCAGGCGTTCAGCCACGGCGCAGGCAATCGAGCCGGACGGTCGCCGCCGTGCCGATGGCGTACAGCCCCGCCTCGGTCCGCTCGCGGCCGGAGGTGCCGTCGATGGCGTGGCGGGTGCGGGTCTTTTCGAGGAAACCGGCGACGGCGCGGGCCTCGGTGACGACGGCGAGGTGCTTCATGATGGTGCCGGTCAGGCGGCTGGCGGCGACCGAATCGATCTTGGCCTTCAGCACCCCGATGACCCGGCCCCGGCTGTCGAGGACCGGCCCGCCCGAATGCCCGCGCCGTATGTCGCCCAGCACCCCGACCAGCCCGCGCTTGCGCGGGTCGCTCAACTCGTAGCTGACGAGGCCGGGGGTCAGGCGCGGGGTCAGGCGGATGCGGCCCTCGTGCGGAAAGCCGATCACGGCGACCGGCGCACCTTCCTGCGGCAGATGCGGGGCGAGGCGCAGGTAGGATCGGGTGCGGTAACCGGTATCGAGAATGGCGAGGTCGTTCGCCTCGTCCATCGCCCGGACGCGCACGGTGATGCGGCGGGGCGAGTTCGGAATGCGCAGTTCCACCGCGTCGCAGGTCTTCACCACATGCGCGGCGCTGAGGATCGCGCCGTCCGGATTGATGGCGAAGCCGGTCCCCGCGCTGTGGAAGCGCATGGGCCGCGCGGCCTCGGCCCGGCGAATCGCGTCGCTGCGGGCCATGGTGCTGCGGCGGGTACTCTTGTAGTCGGCGCGCAGGCGGGCGGCCTCCTGCAACGTGACTTCGCGCCCGGTACACCGCTTGCGGCGCAGGGGCTGCACGATGCCGCGCGCGGCGTCCCAGCAGTTCACGACTTCCATGCCCCGATCATCCGCGCGGGACGGGGACAGGGGCGAGGCCAGCAGGGCGGCGAGGAGGGGCAGGGTCCAGATCTTCATGCGCGCGACCATACGCGATAAGAGTGACGGAGGGGTTCACGCCTCGCCCCGCGAATCGGGATCGACCCCGAGGTCGCGCAGCCGCGCGCGTTCGGCCTCCGTCAGCGGAGATGCGGGGGTCTGCGCGGCTTCATCGCGGCGCGTGACCTGCCGCCACGCGACGAGGCATCCGCCCAGCAGCAGCAGCGGCCCGCCCAGCCACAGGGCCGCGCTGACGGGGGAGAATCGCGGCTTCAGCAGCACGTATTCGCCGAAGCGGTCGACGACGTAATCCAGAACCTCGTCGTTCGAATCCCCCGCCACGAGCCGCTCGCGCACGACGACCCGCAGATCCCTGGCCAGATCGGCATCGGATTCGTCGATGCTCTGGTTGCGGCAGACGAGGCAGCGCAACCCCTTGGACAGGTCGCGGGCGCGGGATTCCAGCGCCGGGTCGGCGAGGATCTCGGAGGGTTCGACCGCATGGGCGGTGGTGAGCGGGGCGCAGAGGAGGGCGGCGAGGAGGAGGGCTTTTATCCCCGTACCGCTCCGCCCCGGGCAGGATGAGACAAACCCCCTCATTCCGCCGCCACCACATCCGCCTTGCCCGCCGGTTTCGCCCGGTTCGGCGCGCCGACGCGGTGGCGCCGGTCGGTCAGGCTGAGGATGCCGCCCAGCGTCATGATCAGCGCGCCGAGCCAGATCCAGTTCGCGAAGGGCTTCACATACGAGCGCACGGCCCAGCCGCCATCTTCCTGCCGATCACCGATCACGATGTAGATGTCCTCGACCAGGCTGGCGCGGATGCCCGCTTCGGTCGTCTGGGTGCGCTGGACCGGGTAGAACCGCTTTTCCGAGACCAGTTCGGCGATCTGCCTGCCGTCCCGGAAGATCGTGAACTGCCCGCCATCGATGCGGTAGTTCGGTCCCTGGGTCCGCTCGACCCCGTCGAACCGGATATCGTAGCCTGCCAGCGGGATCATGTCGCCGGCCTGCGCCACGCGGATATCCTCGCTCTCCCACGCCGTGATGCCGACGATGCCGAAGGCGCAGACCCCCATGCCCATATGCGCCAGCGCCTGTCCCCAGGCCGAGCGGGGCAGGCGGGCGAGGCGGCGCAGGGTTTCGCGGGCCGGGACGCGGCCGAGTTTCACGCGCTCCGCCAGATCGACGATCACGCCGAAGATGGCCCAGAACGCGAGGGCGATGCCCAGCGGCGCGAACAGCGGCCCGCCCGTGCGCCACATGGCGAACATCGCGCCGACGAGCAACGAGAGGGCGGCGGCGGTCCACAGCTTCTTCATCACCCGGGGCAGGTCGCCGCGCTTCCATGGCAGGGCCGCGCCGACGGGCATGGCGATGAGGATGGCGATCATCAGGGGCGAGAAGCCCATGTTGAAGAAGGGGGGGCCGACGCTGATCTTGTTGTCCGTCAGCGCCTCGACGAACAGGGGATAGAGCGTGCCGATGAAGACGACCGCCGTGGCCACCGACAGCAGCAGGTTGTTGAGGATCAGGCCGCTTTCCCGGCTGACCGGGGCGAACACGCCCTCGGGGGCCATCTGCGGCGCGCGCCATGCGTAGAGGGCGAGCGAGCCGCCCGTCGCGACGACCAGAATCCCGAGGATGAACACCCCGCGCTCCGGATCGTTGGCGAAGGCGTGCACACTGGTCAGCAGGCCCGAGCGCACGATGAACGTGCCGAGCAGGCTGAGGGAGAACGCGAGGATGGCCAGCAGGATCGTCCAGCTCTTAAGCGTCGAGCGTTTCTCGACCACGACCGCCGAATGCAGGAGCGCGGCGGCCAGCAGCCACGGCATGAAGCTGGCATTCTCTACCGGGTCCCAGAACCACCAGCCGCCCCAGCCCAGCTCGTAATACGCCCAGTAGCTGCCCAGCGCGATCCCGACCGTCAGGGTCGACCACGCCAGCAGCGTCCAGGGCCGCACCCAGCGCGCCCAGGCCGCATCCACGCGCCCCTCGATCAGGGCAGCGACGGCGAAGCTGAAGGGCATCGAGAGGCCGACATACCCCATGTAGAGGAAGGGGGGATGCGCCGCGAGCGCCCAGTCCTGCAACAGCGGGTTCAGGCCGGTGCCGTCGATCGGCACGGGGTCCATCCGCTCGAACGGGTTGGAGGTGAAGAGGATGAAGGCGAGGAACGCCACCGCCACCATCGCCTGCACCGACAGCGCCCGGGCGCGCAGGGCGGGGGGAATATTGCTGCCGAAGGCCGCGACCAGCGCGCCGTAGAGCGCCAGAATCAGCACCCAGAGCAGCATCGACCCCTCGTGATTGCCCCAGACCCCGGCGATCTTGAACAGGTAGGGCTTGTCGCTGTGCGAGTTGGAATAGACCACCCGCAGCGAGAAATCCGAATTGATGAAGCCGTAGGTCAGCGCCGCGAACGCGAAGCCGATGAGCAGCAGGCTCATCATCGCGGCGGATTCGGCGAAGCGCATCGGCTCCGCATATCCCTTGTGCGCGCCCCAGAGGGGAATGATCGACTGGGCTATCGCGACCGCGAAGGCCAGGACGAGGGCGAAATGTCCGAGTTCTGCTACCATGCCCCCACTCTTGCCCTGCCCGCGCACCGGGTGCAACGCGGCATCGTGCTGCGGCGGGTCATTTTTGCGTCAGCGCGTGGTTGCCGTTCACTTTCTGGAGTATTCCTCGTCCATCCGCTCGATTCTGTCCGCCACGTCGTCGAGTTCATCCATGGCGTGTTCATGTTCCTTGCGCAGGCACTCAGCGTAGTTCTGCATATCCGCCAGATAGATCGCTGCGTCCCGCACCAGCCTTTCCCGGTCGTGTTCGGTGATCCGGTAGCCGGAGGGAACGCGCAACTCGGCGGGTCGGTAGCAGGAATAGGCCTGGGCATAAGCCGCGTCGACTGGCGCGAGGGTCAGGAGGGCCAAAACGGACGCGGCCCTGATCCGACCACTCATACCCGTGACCTGCGTTGGAAGAACGCCTCGGCTCCGGGCGAAGACCTGTGCCCTCGCGGAACGGCACGCAGCCCATCGAGGCCCCGGGTCGATGCCGCGGGCAGGGCGGTGGTCATTATTTCGGATCGAACCGCTCACCCCTCGATCCCCGCCGTCTCCAGCACCGCATGGAACAATACCTCGGCCCCCGCCGTGCTCCATTCCTTCGTGATATCCTCGGCCTCGTTGTGGGACAGGCCGTCGACGCAGGGGCACATGACCATGGCGGTGGGGTACAGCTTGTTGACCCAGCACGCATCGTGCCCCGCCCCCGACACGATATCACGGTGCGAGTAGCCCAGCCGTTCGGCGGCATCGCGGATCGACTGGACGAGGGTTTCGTCGAAGGCGGGGGGGTCGAACTGGCCGACGATCTCGGCCGTGAACTCCACCTCCAGCGCCTCGCACAGCTTCGGGGCCTCCTCCAGCAACCGCGCGACCATGGCATTCAGGCGGTCGAGTTCGTGCGACCGGAAATCGACGGTGAAGACGACCTTGCCGGGGATGATATTGCGGGAATTCGGGTAGACATTGGCCTGCCCGATGGCCCCGACGGCGTTGGGCTGGTTGTCCATGGCGATGGCGTGGACCAGTTCGGTGATCTGGGCCAGCCCGCGCCCGGCATTGCGGCGCATGGGCATGGGGGTCGAGCCGGTGTGGCTTTCCTTCCCCGTGACCGTGCATTCGATCCAGCGCAGGCCCTGGCCATGGGTGACGACGCCGATATCGACGCTCTCGGCCTCCAGGATCGGTCCCTGTTCGATGTGGAGTTCCAGGAAGGCGTGCATCTTGCGTGCGCCCACGGGTTCCTCGCCGCGCCAGCCGATGCGGGCCAGTTCGTCGCCGAAGCGTTTCCCCTCCGCATCGGTCTTCGCGTAGGCGTCCTCCTGCGTGATGATTCCCGCGAACACCCCCGAGGCCATCATCGCGGGGGCGAATCGGGTGCCTTCCTCGTTGGTCCAGTTGACCACGCAGACGGGATGCTTCGTCCTGATGCCCAGATCGTTCATGCTGCGCAGGATTTCCAGCCCGCCCAGCACCCCCAGCACGCCGTCGTAGCGGCCCCCGGTCGGCTGGGTGTCGAGATGCGAGCCGACCATCACGGGCAGGGCATCGGGGTCGGTGCCGGGGCGGGTGGCGAACATGGTGCCCATCTGGTCGACGCCCATGGTGCAGCCCGCATCCTCGCACCAGCGCCGGAACAGGTGCCGCGCCTCGCCGTCCTCGTCCGTCACCGTCTGGCGATTCGAGCCGCCCGCGATGCCGGGGCCGATCTTCGCGACCTCGTGGATGGTGTTCCACAGCCGGTCGCCGTCGATGCGCAGGTTCTCGCCGGGTGCGGCCATGGGGTGTCTCCGTTCGATTGGCTTTCCGTCTGGTAAAACGCTACCTGTCCGGTCATTCTGGTCAAGCGTAAAACGGGAGCGGGCATGGTACAGGCGGAGCAGACATCCCGGCGGGCGGCGACCGAGGCGCGGATTCTGGACGCCGCGCTCGATGTCTTCTCCGCCCACGGATTCCGGGGGGCGACCCTCGACGGAATCGCCCGGGCGGCGGGAATGTCGAAGCCGAATCTCCTCTACTACTTCGCCACGAAGGACGAGATGCACATCGCCCTGATCGACGGCCTGCTCGATACCTGGCTCGACCCGCTGGAGCGCATCGACCCGGCGGGCGACCCGATCGAGGAACTGCGCGCCTATATCCGCCGCAAACTGGGCATGGCCCGCGAATACCCCCGCGAATCGCGGCTCTTCGCGAACGAGATCGTGCAGGGCGCGCCCCGCATCATGCCCCTGCTGTCGGGGCGCTTGCGGGCGCTGGTGCGCATGAAGTCTGCGGTGATCCGCCAGTGGATCGACGAAGGCCGCCTCGCCCCGGTCGACCCCGCGCACCTGCTGTTCGCGATCTGGGCGACGACGCAGCATTACGCGGATTTCGACGTGCAGGTGCGCGCGATTCTCGATACCGACGATCCCGCGCGCTTCGATACGGCGCAGGCGACCCTCGAAGCCCTGTTCGTTGAAGGATTGCGACCCCGTGACTGACACGATCCCCGCACCCCCGAATCCTGCGTCCCGGGCGACCGATTCCGCCGACCTGACCCTCCTCATCCCCATCCTCTCGGCGGCGAATTTCGTCATCGGGATGGGGGCATTCATGGTGGTGGGCCTGCTGAACCCGCTGGCGGAGGATCTGGGGATCTCCGCCGCCGCCGCCGGGTGGGTGATGACGAGTTACGCGCTGGCCTATGCGGTGCTGTCGCCCGTCCTCGTGTCGCTGAGCGGCACGCTGGGACGGCGGCGGGTGCTGGCGATGGGCATGGCGGTCTTCGCCGCCGGATGCGCGGTATCGGCCCTCGCGCCCGGCGAGGCGATGCTGTTCGCGGGGCGCATGGTCGCCTCGGCGGGGGCGGGCATCTTCACCCCGGTCGCCGCCGCCGTCGCGGCGGGTCTCAGCAGCCCCGAACAGCGGGGAAAGACGCTGGCCGCCGTGTTCTTCGGCCTGACGCTGTCGCAGGTGTTCGGCGTGCCGGTGGGCGGGTGGGTCGCCTATACCTTCGGCTGGCGCAGCGCGTTCTGGGTCGTGGTGGTGCTGGCGCTGCCCTTCATCTGGCTGATCTGGACGCGGGTGCCGCGCGGATTGCGGTTCCAGCCCGTCTCGCTGCGCGATCTGGGGCGGGTGCTGGCGGACGGGCCGGTGATGCTGGCGGTGCTGTTCACGACCTCGTTCATCGGGGCGATCTACATCGTGTTCACCTTCCTCGCGCCGCTGCTGTCCACGACGATGGGCTGGGGGCGCGACGGGATCACGCTGGCGCTGGTCGCCTATGGCTGCGGGGCGGTGGCGGGAAACCTGTTCGGGGGGCAGGTCGCCGACCGGATCGGGGCGGGGCGCACCCTGCTGCTGGTGGCCGTGGCGCAGGTCTGCATCGCGCCCGCCTTCTCGTTCCTGCCGATGCCCGCCGCGCTGGTCATGGCGCTGCTGGTGGTCTGGCCGCTGTTCGGGTGGTCGTTCATGGCGGCGCAGCAGATGCGGCTTCTGTCCCTTGCGCCCGAGGCGGCGAGCGTGGTGCTCGCGCTGAACGCGGCGGCGATCTATGTGGGGGCCGCGCTGGGGTCGATGGTGGGGGGCGCGGTGCTGTCCGGCTTCGGGCTGCACGCGCTGGGCATCGGGGCGGGCGTAGCCGGGATCGTGGCGGTGGCGCACATCACCCTGTCGCGCCGGATTTCGGGGTGAGGCGGCAGGGATGTCGATCCCCCGGCTTCAGTCGAGCGGATCGTCGGGGAGGCCACGGGAGCCATGGGGGCCAGGGGGCAGCGTATCGCGATCCCGCCAGTAATCCGCCGGGCCGTCCAGAACACCCCGGTGCGCTTTTCGCGCGGCCCTGAAAGTCATGTCGGCATTGAGCAGGGTGATCATCGACAACCCGCGCACCCGTTCCGCCTCGGTCCGGATTTCCGCCGATCGCCTGCGGATATCCGCCGCCACCTCGCGGGTTCGTTCGGACCTGCGATAGTTCGCGAGGGGCCGCACGAACCCTTCGCCGACGGGCGGTCCGGGGCCGGTCTCGTCAGCTTCGTCATCGACCATCGTGACAATCCGCCTGTTTCCGTTCCGCCGCCGTGCCAGGACGTTAACCTTATTTCGCTCTTGTACAAGAGTATACGGACATCCGGCCTCGATCCTGGAGCGGCCTGAACGATATGAGGATCGTTCAGGCCGCTCCATCTTCTTGTTCCGGCGCGTTTTCCGGGTCGGGCAACGAACCCGTTGTCCTTGAAAACGCTCTATCCGTCGCGCCCCAGCAGCAGGATCAGCAATGCGCACAGGATCAGCCCGACGCCCCCCCAGACCAGCGGCGCGGGCCAGCCGTTGCCCAGCAGGCCCTCGTACAGCGCCACGAAGGCGGGGGTCAGGTAGCCGTAGGCCATCACCTTGCCCGAGGGCAGTCGCAGGGCGGCGAATTGCAGCAGGGCGAAGGTGCCGGCGGTCGTGAAGATGCCCAGATACGCCACCGTGAACCACACGATGCCGGGCAGGGCCGTCCAGTCCGTCGCGAGGATCGCCGGGATCGCATACAGCCCCACGACGATGCACGCCCCCAGGATCGCCCCCAGCGAGAACACCAGCACCGGCTCCCCCCGGTTCAGGCGCGGCACGAGGGGGGTATAGAGCGCATGGGCCACGCAGCCGAAGAAGAAGAGGCGCTCGCCGTATCCCAGTTCGAACGCGAGCAGGGCGTCGAGATCGGCGCGGAAGATCACCCAGATCGACCCCGCCGCCCCGATGGCCAGCGCGCACAGCGCCGGCGGCGCGAATCGCTGGCGCATCACTACCCAGCCGAAGCCTGCACTCATCGCCGGGATCAGCGTGAACATCGCACTGGTCGAGACGGGCGGGGCGGTCTTCAGCGCCTCGAACATCAGCACGAAATACGTCCCCATCAACCCGCCGAGCACCAGATAGCGCCACGGGGCGCGGGCGTGTTCGCGCCGCACGGTCGTGCGGGTCGCCAGCACCGCCGCCCCCATCACGCAGGACGCGCACACGAAGCGCACGGCGGTCAGGGCCGTCGGGTCGATCAGGGGCGCGGCCTGCTTGCCCACGCTGAACGCCCCGGCGATCAGGGCCGCGAACAGCAGCATGGCCGCGTGTCCCGGCAGGGTCGAGCGGCGGGGGGCGGCGGGGGCGGTCAGGCGAAGGCCGCCTTCGCCGCCGCATCCAGCGATGCCATCATCTGGCGATAGGGGACGGGACCGTAGCTGATGCGCGCAACCCCCAGTGTCGCCAGCGTTTCCTTGTCCGGCACCCCGGGCAGGGCGATGACGTTCACCGGCAGGGGGCATTCCGCGCAGAGCGTGCCGATCATCCCCTCGTCCGCGAGGCCGGGGGCGAAGAATCCGCTGGCCCCGGCCCCGGCATAGGCCCCGGCGCGGGTGATCGCCTCGTCCAGCATCGCCGCCGAATGGACGGCGGGCGCGTTCTTCAGGAAGATATCCGTGCGCGCGTTCACGAAGGCGGGGATACCCGCATCGTCGCAGGCGGCGCGCGCCCCCGCGATCCGCTCGGCCTGCACGTCCACCGGGTGCAGCCCCTCGCCCCCGACGATCTGGTCCTCGAAGTTGATGCCGATCGCCCCGGCCTCCAGCGCCCTGGCGACGGTCGCCTGCACCTCGCGTGCCGAGAGGCCGTAGCCGCCCTCCAGATCCATCGTCACCGGCAGGGCGGTGCCCGCGACGATCCGGCGGATGTTCTCCAGCACCAGTTCCAGCGGTATCTTCTCGCCATCCGCATAGCCGAACGCGGCGGCGACCGGCCAGCTTCCCGTCGCCAGCGCCCTGGCCCCCGCGCTCTCCACCGTGCGCGCGCTGCCCGCGTCCCACACATTGAACAGCACCACGGGATCGCCCCTGACATGCAGGGCGGCGAAGGTGTCGGCGCGGGTCTTCTGGTCGGTCATGGGGGAGGCTCCGGTCCGGGATTTAGGGAGGCTACAGTCGGGGTGTCCCTTGTCTGGAGTCAATCCTTCGTCGGTATGCGCGTTTGCCCTTCGCGCGTCGGGGGCGTAAGGCGATTGCGACCCCAAACTCCCGGAGGCCCCATGACCGCCCCCCGCGACCAGAGCGTCCCGCTCTTTCCCATCCTCGCAGCGACCGCCGCCATCCTGCTGATCTCCTTCGGTATCCGCGCGTCCTTCGGCGTGTTCCAGGTGCCGATCGCGGCGGAGTTCGGTTGGCCACGCGCCGAGTTCTCGCTGGCCATCGCGGTGCAGAACCTGGCCTGGGGAATCGGCCAGCCGCTGTTCGGGATCGTCGCGGACCGGTTCGGGGACCGCAAGGCGATCATCGGCGGGGCGCTGATCTATGCGGCGGGGCTGGCGCTGGCGGCGACGGCGACCACGCCGCTGGGGCAGGTGATGACATCCGGCGTCATGGTCGGCCTCGGCGTCGCGGGCACCGGGTTCGGGGTGCTGCTGGCCGTCGTCGGACGCGCGGCCTCGCCGGAGAACCGGTCGATGGCGCTGGGCATCGCCACGGCGTTCGGGTCGGCGGGTCAGGTGGTCGTGCCGCCCCTGACGGAGTATCTGGAGCGCAGCGTCGGGTGGTCCTCGACCATGCTGATCTTCGCGGTCATGATCCTGCTGGTGCTGGCGGTCCTGCCGTTCCTGAAGGCCCCGCCCCCGCCCGAAGTGCAGAAGGGCGCGGCGGAGGAGACGCTGTGGCAGATCCTCGGGCGCGTCTCGAAGGACCCCGATTACATATTGCTGTTCCTCGGCTTCTTCTCCTGCGGCTATCAGCTCGCCTTCATCACCGCGCATTTCCCGGCCTACGTGACGGAGGTGTGCGGGTCGGCGGCGCTGGGGGCGGCATCGCTGACGCTGATCGGGATCACCAATGTCTTCGGCACGCTGCTGGCGGGCAAGCTGGGCGGAATATACCGGCGCAAGTATCTGTTGTCGCTGATCTACACCCTGCGCACCGTGGTCGCCATCGCCTTCATCATGCTGCCGCCCACGCCGCTGACGGTCATCGTGTTCAGCCTGTCGATGGGATCGCTGTGGCTGGCGACCGTGCCGCTGACCTCGGGGCTGATCGGGTATCTCTACGGCATGAAGTACATGGGGACGCTGTACGGTTTCGTGTTCCTCAGCCACCAGCTGGGCGGATTTCTGGGGGTGTATCTCGGGGGTACGCTGTATGACGTGTACGGCAGTTACGATGTCGTCTGGTGGATCGGGATCGGCGTCGGGGCCTTCTCCGCCATCGCCCACCTGCCGATTCGCGAGGCGCGGCAGCCGCGCCACGGTGCATCCTCGACCCCCGCGTAACCCGATGGTCCGCCGGCCATACGGCTCGTGTTCGTTTTTGGTACGAGTCCTTTGACCTTGCGACCATTTGGCTTAGAACCCCTATTGGGGGAACGGCGGACAGGCGACGGCAAACCCCCGTCCGGAATCGGCCGTTCAGTCCTTCGCGCACCTGTCATGCGCTGCGGGGACCAAAAGCCATAAACCAGGGGATACTGATCCATGTCGAAAGTCGCACTCGTCACCGGCGGAACCAGAGGCATCGGCGCATCGATCTGCACGGCGCTGAAAGAGGCGGGCTACACGGTCGCCGCGAACTACGCCGGCAACGACGATGCCGCGAATGCCTTCAAGGCGGAAACCGGCATCCCGGTCTACAAGTGGAGCGTGGCGGATTACGACGCCTGCGTCGCCGGGATCAAGGAAGTCGAGGACGCGCACGGCCCGGTCGAGATTCTGGTCAACAATGCCGGAATCACCCGCGACACCGCTTTCCACAAGATGAGCGTCGAGAAGTGGAACGACGTGATCGGCACCAACCTGAACGGCCTGTTCAACATGACCCGCCCCGTCTGGGAAGGGATGCGCGACCGGGGTTTCGGCCGCGTGATCAATATCTCGTCGATCAACGGCCAGAAGGGCCAGGCCGGGCAGGCGAACTATTCCGCCGCCAAGGCCGGCGATCTGGGCTTTACCAAGGCACTCGCTCAGGAGGGCGCGCGCAAGGGCATCACGGTCAACGCGATCTGCCCCGGCTATATCGGCACCGAAATGGTCAAGGCCATCGCGCAGGACGTCCTCGACAAGCATATCCTGCCGCACATCCCCGTCGGCCGTCTGGGCGAGCCTGAGGAAATCGCGCGCTGCGTGGTCTTCCTCGCCTCCGACGATGCCGGGTTCATCACCGGCTCGACCCTCAGCGCCAATGGCGGCCAGACCATGACCTGACCGTGCGGCCCGGGCGAGGAATCACCCGGGCCTTCGCCGCATCGCTCCCCAATCTGCTGATTTCAAGGAGACTCCCATGCAGGAAGTCGTCATCGCCTCCGCCGCCCGCACCCCCGTCGGTTCGTTCAACGGGGCGCTTTCGGGCGTGACCGCCCATTATCTGGGCGAAGTCGCCATCAAGGCCGCGCTGGAGCGCGCCGGTGTCGATGCCAAGGACGTGGACGAGGTCATCATGGGCCAGATCCTCACCGCCGGTCAGGGCCAGAACCCCGCCCGCCA